>Ga0066710_100000524_pt1 | contig 23712 bp, 17 predicted proteins | sample GraSoiAngelo_159_FD_79666 | JGI IMG/M metagenome (GOLD analysis project Ga0066710, IMG submission 79666) | Grasslands soil microbial communities from the Angelo Coastal Reserve, California, USA - 14_1009_16_40cm | ecosystem: Environmental > Terrestrial > Soil > Grasslands | place: USA...
GGGCCCTGGTGCCGGGCGAAGTCCCAGGTGTACCCGGGGAGGCCGTGGTTGCGCGGCAGCACCTCGAGGACGTACGCGTCGCCCAGCCGCTCCGCCCATTCCAGGAAGCGGCGCTCGCCGGTCATGGCCGCCAGCCGCACCAGCGTCTGCAGCACGTCGCCGTTCAGCTCCGCGCCCTCGTCGGGCAGGGCCCCGAAATCGCTCGCCACCGGCGCGCGTTGCATGAGGGCCGCGGTCATGTCGGCCATGCGATAGAACCACGGCGTGCGGCCGAGCAGCTCGGTGACGGCGAGCAGCCCGTCCTTGGCGTACTCGGCCGCCCCGAACAGGCTCGGCGGGCCGAGCTTCCCGGTCTTCAGCTCGAGGTTGGCCGGGACGCCGTCGGGCGCCGCCGTGTAGCGGATCTCGTTTCGCAGCATGTCGCGCATCCGTCCCTCGTAGACGCCGCGGTCGGTGAAGAAGGCCGTGGCCACGAGGTACGGATAGTTGTCGGCCCCGGAGTTGTGGGGCGTGTAGAGGTCGCGCGGGCGGTTGGAGGCGCGAGTGTAGCCGGGAAGGTAGTCGGGCAGCAGCAGCGTGCGCTCGTCGGCGTACGCGAGCCAGGCGTGCATCATCCGGCGCGTACGGCGGAAGACCTCCTCCACGCGGTCGCCGTTCTGGGCGGCGAGAGGGAAGGCGTCGTCGCCGAGGCGGGCGGGTGCGCCCGAGGACGGGAGTGCCGCGACAAGCGCCACCAGGAGGAGCGCAAGGCGCCGGATGCTGCTGGCCATGGCGCCGCGATCCTATCACCGCGCTGAAGGAGGCTCGTCCGCTTGCTTCCTTCACGGACGGGCGTACAATCGGGCGCAAGATCCTCCAAGGGCTCGGCTCCCTCCCCGGAGCCACGCGGCTGGCCAAAGCCGGGACCAGTCGTCTCTTCCCAGGCCGGCGGGAGGCCACAAATGCGAAACGTGAGACGCGTCGTTCTCCCCGTTCTTGCCGTGTCTGCGCTGGCGGCCTGGTCCGGCAGCGCGCAGGCGCCGTCGCTGGGCGAGCGCGCCCGCGGCGCCCTGACCCAGGTGTCCCGCGAGCGCTCCGCCTTCGCGCTCTCGGGACAGCAGGTGAAGGACACCTTCGAGGAACTGGGGATCGTCAACTCGGCGGGCGAGGTCGTGGTGGCCGCCACTTCGGACGACGTCGGCGACGCCGTCATCGTCTGGGCCGATCACCGGGGGGCCAGCGCGCCCAAGGGCGTGATACTCGTTTCCGCCCAGGACGCGGGCCAGGTGGCCGTCTTCAACACGGCCGGCAACCCGCGCTTCATCCTCGACGGCAACTCGGGGCTGCTCTCGGCCCCCGGCGACATGGCCGAGATGTTCCCGTCCGCCACGACGACGGCGGCCCCGGGCTCGGTGATGGCCATCGATCCGGAGCATGCGGGCACCTTGCGGCTCGCCGACGCCCCATACGACCGGCGCGTGGCCGGTGTCGTCTCCGGCGCCCGCGACTACCGGCCCGGGATCACGCTCAACGCCGGCCCGTCCGCGACGGACCGGGTGACGCTGACGCTCAGCGGCACCGTCTACTGCCTGGCCTCGAGCGTCAACGGGCCGGTCCGCGCCGGCGACCTGCTGACCTCGTCGGCGGTCGCGGGCCACGCCATGCGAGCCACCGACTCGAAGGCCGCCCAGGGAGCCATCCTGGGCAAGGCGCTCGAGGACCTGCGAGGCGAGCGCGGCCTGGTCCTGATGCTCGCCTCGCTGCAGTAACTAGCTATCGCCGACCGAAGAGGTACCGCACCCCGAACTGGATCTCCCGTCCGGGGAAGAACGTGGTGGGCGTGCCGAAGGACGGGCCGGAGACCGCCGTGACGTTGCTGACGTTGGCTCGGTTGAGGAGGTTGAACGCCTCGGCCAGCACGCTGAAGGCCTGACGCCCGGACACGCCGAAGGTCTTCTCCAGGCGCACGTCCACGTCGCCGTAGGCCTTGGTGCGGAACTTGTTGCGGGGCTGCGTGGTGTCGCGCTGGTCGACAAGGCCGTCCCCGTCGAGGTCGACGATGCCGCGGGGGTTGAACGCCGCGCCGCTGCGCCAGAAGACGATGCCGGAGAGGTTGATGCCGAGCGGGAGGACGGCGAATCCGTTGCCCACGAACACGTGGGGGGCCGACTGGTTGGAGGGCCCGTAGTCGATCTCCGGGTGGTTGTTGTTGCTGAACTGCGAGCCCACGTTGCCGGTCAGCAGGTTGTCGCGCGCCCGGGAGCCCGTGTAGGACAGGGCGAGCTGGTAGCGCTGGCCGAAGCGCTTGCGCAGGTACACGGTGACGCCGTCGTAGTTGATGAGGCCGTCGTAGGTGACCTGGCTGATGCGCGGGCCGCCGTCGGTGGTCTTGCCGAAGTTGGGGCTGCCCGGCGCCGCGTCGAAAAGGTTGACGATCCGCCGCGTGAGCAGGTCCCGCGTGCGGCGGTGGACGTAGGTCACGGCGAGGGAGAAGTCGTTCAGGAACTGCTGCTCGACGCCCACGTTGAAGGCGTTGGTCGACGGCGTCCGGTCCTCGGCGTAGCGCGAGACGTCGCGGCTCAGGCCCAGCGGGCCGCGGGGAAAGAACGACAGCACGCGGTTGCCGACGATGGAGCCGCCCGGTACGTCGAAGAACTCGAAATCGGTGCCGGGGAACGTCCGCTCGAGCAGGGCCACCGCTTGGGCGGGGCTGAGGCCGGAGAGCTGCTGGACGTTGTCGGCGGTCACGACCGGCGGCACCGACGGGTCGCTCACCCGGATCCCGAGCAGCTTGTAGAGGGCGAGCGGGTCGGCGCGCAGCGCGTCGGCGAAGCCGCGGTAGGCGGGGTTCTCGGCCGGGCTGCGCGTGCCCGGGCCGGTCGGGAACCCCGAGGTGATGACGAGGTCGATGAGCGAATCAGTGTAGTCGGCGCCCAGCCGGGGCAGCGTCACGTCGAAGATCGAGCGGGTGAAGACGCCTCCCTTGTCGGGCACGGTGGCGGCGGCGGCGAGCAGGTTGCGGTCGAAGAAGCGCCCCCAGTTCGCCTTCACCACCGTCTTGTGCCGCTGCCCCACGTCCCAGGTCGCGCCCACGCGCGGGGCGAGGTTGTTCTTGTCGTCCCCGAAGAGGCTCGACCAGTCGTAGCGCAGGCCGTAGTTCAGGGTCACGCCGTGCCGCATGCGCCAGCTGTCCTGGGCGAAGCCGGAGAGGCTGGTGTCCTTGATGCCGAGGTCGAGGCTGCCGTCCGGGTTGCCGGAGAGGGTGAAGAAGCGGGCCGCGGACTGGGCGAAGCCGAGGCGGCGGAACAGGTCCTCGTTGATCGCCGCCGCGTTGGGGCTGAGGAACGCGGCCGAGTACTCGACGTCGTTGAGCACCTCGTCGAAGCCGCCGAGGGTGACGCGGTTCACGTCCCAGCCGAGCTTCAGCTGGTGGTCGCCGGCCGCGCCCCCCAGGGCGCGGGTGAGGGCCTGGGCGAGCTGGAAGCGCTTGCTGATCCGCTCGCTCCGGCTGCCGAACGGCGCGCCCGTCTGCAGGAAGCCGCTGCGGAGCAGGATGAGGACGGGTTCGATCCGCTGGGTGTGCTCCAGGTTCGCGCCGCTGTGACCCCGGATGAACGACGCGCTCGTCTCGAGGAAGGTCGTCGGCCGGAGCACCGCCGTCTCGCGGGCGATCACGCTGGTGCCGTCGGCGGTGGAGGTGCGGGCCGCGCTGGGTAGCGCGATCGTGCCCGCGACCGGCGAGGAGATCTCGCCGCTCACGTCCTGGTCGTACCGGGCGCCCGTGATGGCCAGGCGGTTCCGGTCGTTCAGCGTGAAGTCGAGCTTCAGCATCCCGGTGACCCCGTCGGTGCCGGGGCCGACGCTGAAATCCTCCTTCCCGCCGGGCGTGGCTATGCCGTTCGCGACGAAGGTCGGGATCTTGGAGCGGTCGATGTTCACCCCGCGCGTCTCGTCCAGGACCTCGAACGAGCCGAGGGCGTAGGCCTTGTCGCGCTTGAGGGGGCCGCCGACCGTGCCCCCCCACTGGTAGCGCTCCAGCTTCGGCGGCTCCTGGCCGGGGACGTTCGAGCTGTCGAGAGCGTCATTGCGGACGAAGGTGAAGGCGGAGCCCGCCCAGTCGTTGCCGCCCGAGCGGGTGACGATGTTGGCGACGCCGCCCTGGGCCCGGCCGAACTCGGCCTCGTAGCCGGTGGTGATCACCTCGAACTCGCGCACGGAGTCCTGGGTATAGCGCACCGAGGGACCGCCGTTCAGGGGATCGTTGTTCTCCGCCCCGTCCACGAGGAACGACAGCGCGGCGCCCCGCTCGCCGAAGATCGAGACGCTCGCCCCCTGCTGGCCGCCGGGCACGGGCAACGCCCCCGGCACGAGCGAGATGAGGTCCACGTAGTTGCGCCCGTTCAGGGGCAGCGCGTCGATGGTCTTCTGCGAGACCCTCGACGAGACCGCCGAGCGCTCGACCTCGACGAGCGGAATCTCGGCCGCCACCTCCACCGCCTCCGTGCGGCCCCCCACGGCCAGGGTGAAGTCGAGGGTCGTCTGCTGGTTGATCGCCACCTCCACGTCCTTGCGGGTCTGGGCGGCGAAGCCCTGCCGCTCGACCGTCACGTCGTACACGCCGGGCGGGATGAGCGCGACGCGGTAGGCTCCGCTCGCCCCGCTGGCCGCCGCTGCGCTCTCCTTGCGCAGGCTGGGGCCGCGGACGGTGACGGTGGCGCCGGGCAGCACGGCCCCGCTCGCATCCCGGATGGTGCCCGCGATCGAGCCGGTGATCTGCGCCTCGGCCGCGCGGGGCCCGGCGGCGATCGTGATGAAGACGGCCGCCCACGCCGCGTACCTTCCCTGCCTGCTCATGCTCCCCTCCCGGACTGCGCGGCGCTTATACCACGGTTCCCGAGGATCGAATCGGAGTTAGGATACGCGCGATCCCACTCGGCCTTTTCTCAAGGAGGACGTGATGCGCTTTGCTGGCATTCGGCCTTTGGTGGGGCTGGCGTACGTCGCCCTGGCCGTCCCGGCGTTCGCCCAGGCCGCCCGGACGGATGCGGCTCGGGCGGCCATCGAGAAGCAGAATGCCGCCTTCGTGGCGGCGTTCGGCCGCGGCGACATGGCGGCGGTCGCCGCGGCCTACACGGAGGACGCGATCGCGTTTCCTCCCGACAGCGAGATGGCCCGCGGGAGACCCGCCATCGAGGCCCTCTGGAAGGGCGCCCGCGATTCGGGCATCAAGGCGGTCACGCTCAACACCATCGACGTCCAATCGGCCGGCAACCTCGCGGTCGAGAGCGGCACCGCGACCCTGAAGGTCCAGCCGCCCAACCAGCCGGAGCAGTCCCAGAACGTCAAGTACGTCGTCGTCTGGAAGCGGCAGAAGGACGGCACCTGGAAGCTCTTCCGCGACATCTGGAACGGCATGCCCGCCCCGAAGTGAGGCCGGCGCGGCGGGTGACGACCCGCTCGGCACCGGCGCGCCCTGCCGTGTCGCCTCCCGTCCCGTTTTGTGTGGCGTCATGCCACGTCCCGGCGTGGCCACCGTCAGTAGGAAGATGGCGCATATATGCAAGAATGGTTTAGAGCCATGAGCGACGCCAAGGTCCCGCACGGCGAGCGTGAGCGGAAGGACGAGCGCTACGAGGTCGAGATCCGCGTCGACTGGGTGAGCGGCCAGATGTTCGTGTCCGACCACGTCACCAACATCGGCAAGGGCGGGCTCTTCATCCAGTCCCAGCGCCCGCTGCCCGCGCAGGGCGAGGTCGAGATGGTCCTGTGGCTGCCGGGCAAGTCGCCCGTCCGCGCCACCGGACGCGTGGTCTGGAGCCAGGACCCCAGCCGCGCCCCCGGCCAGCCGATCGGCGGCGCCGGCCTCAGCTTCATCGACATGCATCCGGCCGACCGCGCGCTGCTCCACGACTACCTGCGCGACCTCGACCGGCGGGCGCCGGCGCGCGGGCATTGACGAAGCGCCCCCCCGTCCTGCGCCGGCGCTGCGGGACCATGCAAGTCCATTACCGCCTGCTGGAGCAGGACCCGGACTTCCGCCTGCGGCAGGCCGAGCTCGAGCAGCGGGTCAACGAGCGGCTCATGGCGGGAGCGGCCGGCCTGCGCGGCAGCGTCACCACGATCCCGGCCGTCGTGCACGTCGTCTACCGGACGAGCGACGAGAAGGTCGCCGCCGCCCAGGTGAAGAGCCAGCTCGCCGCCCTCAACAAGGACTACCGGGCGACCAACCCCGACCGCTCGAGCGTCCCGCCGGTCTGGCTGGGGCTGGTCACCGACGCCCGCGTGCAGTTCGCGCTCGCGACCAGGGACCCGACCGGCAAGAAGACCGCCGGCATCGTCTACGTTCCCACGACGCTCGGCTCGTTCCCCGCCGACGACTCGGTGAAGGCGAAGGCCACCGGCGGAGCCGACGGGTGGCCTTCCGACCGCTATCTCAACGTCTGGGTCTGCACGCTCGCCGACGGCCTGCTCGGGTACGCGCAGTTCCCCGGCGGGCCACCGAAGACCGACGGCGTCGTCGTGCTGAACCGGGCCTTCGGCACCACCGGCACCGCCACCGCTCCCTTCGACCTCGGGCGCTCGGCGACGCACGAGATCGGTCACTGGCTGAACCTGCGGCACGTCTGGAGCGACACCGAGGATTGCACCGGCAGCGACTTCGTGGCCGACACGCCGACCCAACAGCATCCCAACTACGGCCAGCCGCGCTTCCCGCACGTGTCCTGCCACAACGGGCCCAACGGGGACATGTTCATGAACTACATGGACTACGTCGACGACGACGCGATGTTCATGTTCACCGCCCAGCAGGTGGTTCGCATGCAGGCGAGCCTCGACGGCCCGCGGAGCAGCATCGGCAAGTAGCCGGCCCGACGAATCATGCCGTCCGACGCGCCGCCCGACTGGCTGCACCAGCGATGGGTCCATTCCCACGAGGAAGACCACGGGGACGAGATGGTCTTCCGGCCGGCCTCCTTCCCGTTTCCACCCTCGCGCGGCCGGCGATCGATCGAGCTGGGCAAGGACGGCACGCTGAGAGGCGCGCGGCCGGGGCCGACCGACCGCAGCGAAGGCGCGGAGGGGCGGTGGCAGATCGAGGGCGAGCGGCTGACGCTGTTCTCCCCGGGCTCGCAGTCCCCCGCTCAGGCGCTGGTGATCGTGTCGGCCTCCGCGGACCGGCTCGTGCTTCGAAGCGCGAGCGGGTGATCAGCCCCCCGCGGATCGGCCCGCGCGGCCCAGCTCCGCCACCGCCGTCGTCAGGTCCTGCTTGAGCAGCCCGTAGAGACGCTCCTGCCCCTCTTCGTCCGGCGCGCGGAGCACGGCCGAAGGATGGAGTGTCGCCATCGAACGGGCCGTCCACCGCGTGGCCAGGAACAGGCCCCGCTGCTTCATGAGCCGGAAGGCGGGGCCGAAGACCGCCCGCGAGGCGGTCGCGCCCAGGCAGACGAGCACCTCCGGACGCACCGCCTGCAGCTCCGCTTCGAGCCACGGCCGGCAGGCGAGGATCTCGGGCTCCTGGGGCGTGGCGTGCAGCCGCCGCTTGCCGGTCGGGATGAACTTGAAGTGCTTGACGACGTTGGTGAGATAGATCTCCTCGCGCCGGAGGCCGACTTCGCCGAGCGCGCGGTCCAGCACCTGGCCGGCCGGCCCGACGAAGGGAAGGCCCTGGACGTCCTCCTGGTCGCCGGGCTGCTCCCCGACGAGGGCGATGCGGGCCGCTTCGGTGCCCTGGCCGAAGACGGTCTGGGTGGCGGCCCGATGGAGGTCGCAGCCGGTGCAGATCCTCGCCGCCTGGCGCAGCTCCTCCAACGAGGCCTCGGGCGGCACGAACGGAGCGGCCGAGCGCACCGCCTTCTCCATCGCGACCAGGACGCTGATGTCGGCGTCGGTCTCCAGCCGGAGCAGGTCGTGGTCCTCGTGGACGACGCGCCACAGCACCCGGTAGAGGAGGGCCCATCGGCCCGCCGACGGATGCCCGGCCACCTGGCGGGCGATCTCCACGAAGCGACGCGGGACGCGGTGGACGCCTGGCTCGCCCATGACCGGAGCCGGGCAAAACTCGCCGCCCGTCGCCTCGAGCCACTCGATCGTCTCCGGCGGCACGCCCTCCCGGAGCAGCTCGCGGGCGGCGCTCTGCCAGCTCTCGAAGCGGGGCTCGATCCGGACCTGCCTCGTCGTCACGGGCGCTGGTGTCATCATAGGTCAATGGCGAGCGGCCGAGCCGATGCCGTCGTGATCGGAGCGGGCGCGGCGGGGCTCGCCGCCGCACGCGCGCTCTCCGACGCCGGGCACGCAGTGGTGGTGCTGGAGGCCCGGCCCCGCATCGGCGGGCGAATCCTGACCGTCCAGGACCCCGAGTGGCCGCTGCCGATCGAGCTGGGTCCCGAGTTCCTGCACGGTGAAGCACGGGCCACGCGCGACGTCGCGGCCGCGGCCGGCCTCGCCATCGTCGAGCTGCCCGACGAGCACGTCTGGGCCGAGCACGGACGCCTTCGGCCCATGGGCGAGGTCTGGTCCCGCTTCGGCCGGCTGCTGGAGCGGATCCCGAGCAAGGGCGCCGACACCTCCTTCGCCCGCTTCCTGGCCGGACGGCGCGTGGGCGAGCCCACGCGGACGATGGCCCGGCTCTTCGTCGAAGGCTATTACGCCGCCCACGTCGACCGCGTCAGCGCCCGATCGCTCGCCTCCGCGGGCGGCGAGGCCGGCGACTCCCAGCGGCAGTACCGCCTGGCCGACGGTTACTTCGGCATCGTGCAGTGGCTGCGATCCGGCCTCGATCCCGAGCGGGCCCGGCTCCGCCTGGCCTGCGTGGTCGAAGAGGTGCGGTGGCGGCGGGGCGAAGTCGAGGTGGGCTATCGCTCGGCGGCCGGGTCGCAGCGGAGCCGCTTGCGGGCCCGCGCCGCGATCGTCACCCTGCCCCTGGGCGTCCTGAAGGCGGCGCCGACCGAGACGGGGGCCGTGCGGTTCGACCCCCTGCCGCCCGCGCTGCGGGCCGCCACGCAGGGGATGGAAGTGAGCCACGTCTGCAAGCTCGTGCTCCGGTTCCGGGAGGCCTTCTGGGACGAGGACGGCTTCTTCCGGCGGCGCGCCGCGCCGGCCCTTGGAGAGGCCGACCGCATCGACTTCCTTCACGACCGGCGCGGCGACTTCCCCACCTGGTGGACGGCCAACCCGTGGCGCGTGCCGGTCGTCACCGCGTGGGCGGGCGGCCCCCGCGCCGATGCGCTCAGCGAGCTTGACGAGGCGGGCCTCGTCGATCGCGCGCTGGACAGCCTCGCGCGGGCCCTGGACGTCCCGCGCCCGCGGCTGGAAGAGCTGATCGAGTCGTGGCAGTTCCACGACTGGCGGCGCGATCCCTTCAGCCGCGGCGCCTACAGCTACGTCGGCGTCGGCGGCCTGCCCGCCCAGCGCGCGCTCGCCCGCCCGTGCGCAGGCACGCTGTTCTTCGCCGGCGAGGCGACCGAGCCGGAGGAGATGGGCACGGTCGCCGGAGCCATCGCCAGCGGCCAGCGGGCCGCGCGCCAGGTCCAGGCCCGGCTGGCAAACCGGTAGTCGAACCCGATCGCCGGGGGCGCGGGCCGGGGTCGGCTCAGGATGCGGCGGCCAGGGCGCCTTCCTCGACCCAGTGCGCCAGCAGGCGGCGGACGCGGTAGGAATCGGTGGCGATGCTCGACTCGCATTCGGTGACGGTCGTCCCCGCGGCGGCCTTCGTCCAGACGTATTTGGTGAAGTCCTCGTCCTCGTCCGGGAGCGGTGTCGATGGGTGGTCGGCCACCTGGAGCCGCACCCCGTCAGGCACGATCGCCGCCGAGCGCTTGAACTCGTCGTACCTTCGCACGCCCTCCAGGATCAGGCCCAGCAGCTCCTGCGCGGCGGCGGCGGCGGCCTGGGACGCGACGTCGGCACGGCTGACGAAGGCGAACGTGCCAGGGAAAGGTCTCTCGAACAGCTCGTACATCGCCTCCTCGCCCCGGATGGTCCGGAACTGGGCGCCGCGGAACTTCCCGCGATCGAGCAGCAACGTCGCTTCCGCCTTGCCCTGGGCATTCATCAGGCTCAGCACCCCGGTGAGCTGGGTCTGGCCCAGCGTCTGCAGCAGGCCGGGCAGGCCGAACAGGTCGAGGTCGCCCGACAAGCCGGCCGGAGGCTCGGCTGGCTTGCCGGCCGCCTTCAGCGTGGCCAGGGCCTTGGTCGCCAGCTCGGCGATCCGCTGGCCGGGGTGCTTGTCGGCGATCTCCTGCATCGCCGCGGCCACCTCCGGCAGGGGCGTTCCCGACAACGCCTGGATCAGGCACGCGATCCGCTCGTCGTTCTTCTTGACCGTGAAGCCCAGCACCGTGCGCGGCAGCTCCGCCTTGAGGGCGGCGAGCAGGCGCTCGACGATGTCCTTGCTCCCCGAGAGGTCCTGGCGGCCGGCCTCGGCCAGCCGCGACATCGTGCTGCCCAGGCGCAGCTCGGTCTTCAAGCCGTGATCGACCATCGCCCGCCAGGCCCGGGGGGTCCCGTAGCGGGCGAGAGCGGCGCAGACCCGGTCCAGGAGCACCTCGATGTCCACCTGGCTGTAGACGGCGGTGTCCGGCTGGATGAGCATGCTCTCGAACACCCGCAGATACGTGATGAGGGCCCGCTCGGTCTTCTCGTGGCGCGTCGCGGCCAGGTACCCGATGACCTGTTTCACGAGCGGGGGCGGACTCGAGCGTCCGGTCGACTGCATGACGAGGCCGACCTCGTCCTCCACCGTGGAGTCCTCGGGCCGTGGGATCACACGCAGGAGGTAGACGAGGTTCATCTGGAAGTAGGGATCGGGGTTCGCCCCCTCCTCGACCGAGGCTCGCAGCAGCTCCAGCGCCTTGGCCCGCGCCGGCGGGCCGTGGACCTCGAGCAGCCCCAGCAGCTCATGGCGCCGGTCGCGGTTGGGCTCGCCATTGAGGTCCCGCAACAGGCCATCGGGCTGCAGCGAGAGGAAGAAATCGAGGATGGTGCGCAAGGAGGCCCGGGCGTCCGGCCGCTCCGCGAGCTTGCGCAGCCGCGTGGCATCCAGGTACTCGTGGCCGCCCTTGCGCAGCGGCTCCACGAAGACCGGCTTCACCTTCTGTTCGGCCACCAGCTGCTCCGCCAGCTCGAACATCACCACCGCCCGCCCGAGGTGGCCGGCGTTGAACTGCTCGATGGCCGCGTGAACCAGCTCCCGGAAGCGCTTGGCGCCCTCGGCCGGGTCCTCGGCCAGGGTGACGATCTTGCGCATCGCGCCCAACTGGCCGCCGATCCCCGGTGCTTCCCCCCCGGCGGGGGCCGGCAGGGCGCCCCACCCGGCCAGGCTGCCCGCCAGGGCCCGGAAGACCTTGTCGGGCTGGGTGTCGATGCCGAGCTGGTGCAGCGACTCCAGGTGCTCCGCCAGCTCCTTCTCCGTCGAGGCCTGCACGGCGGCGGCGGTCATGAACTGGGACGCGACCTCGGTGCGCTGCTCGGCCGGCGCGGCGGCCGGAGACTGGGGTCGCAGGCGTTCCAGGAAGAGGGAGAGCCGGCGCAGGCCGAGGGCCACCGCCGGCGGGAGGTTGCTGGCCGGGGCGGGCCGCGTGGGCCGGGCCGCCGCGTCACTGCCCCCCTGGCGGTGGATTATGCCGACCGGAGTGGCGGCCGCGGTGGCGGCCGCGTTGGCGAGCCGCTCCAGGTTCTGCCGGAGCAGGTCCTTCTCGGCGTCCGGGCAGTAGGGCATCACCGCGTCGCCCAGCCGGCGGAGGTACTGCGCGAGCACCTCTTTCGAGATGAACTCGAACTCCCCCATGAGGGACACCTTCTTCACGGCGTGGAAGAGGAAGTCCGACGCGGGCACGTCCCCTGCGGCTAGCCGCTGGCGCTCCGTCCAGGCCCAGATCTCGGAGGCGACCAGCTTCGCGGGGTACTGCAGAAGCATTCCCAGGGAGCCGGCCACGAGCAGGGGCGAGATCCGGTCCGACAGGTACTCGTGCAGCTCGTAGACGGCCTCTTGCAGATCCTGGTCTTCTGCCACGTGCCCCCGAAACGTGCGCGCCCACGCGTTCCGGCGCGCTTCGAGCCAGCCAGGGTACCGCACGAGTCAGGGCCGGTCAATGACGAAGCTCATTGACCCGTAGCGAGTTACATCGTCCTCCCCCCGGATCCGTCGGCTGCGCAAGCCTTAAGACCGATCTGGCGGGGGTGGCCTGGGACGGGCCGGTCAGTTGACCGGCTTGAGCGGTCGGGGAAGGATCGGCGGCGCCACCGGCAAGTCCCGCGGGTCCTTGGCGATCCGCTGGAGGATCTCCTCGATGGCGTAGTCGAGCTGCACGTCCTTGCCGTGGATGAGGCCGTCGGGGGCGAGGTCCAGCTCCACGTCGGGGTCGATCCCGTGGCCCTCGATGATCCACGTCTTCCCGGCAGGGTCCCAGCCGCCGAACTCCGGCTGCGTGATCATGCCGCCGTCGCGCAACGGCTTGTCGCCCCGGATCCCCACCCAGCCGCCCCAGGTCCGGGTGCCGATGACCGGCCCCAGCTTGAACTCCTTGAAGCCGAGGGCGAGTGTCTCGCAGTCGCTGCCCCCCTGGCGGTTGATGAGGGCGGCCAGATAGCGCGGGGAGGCGTGCGACGGCACCGTATCGACGCTGCCGTAGCGGGTGCCGCCGACCGCCAGCACCTTGCGGTCGAGATGGGAGAGGATCATCGGCGCCACGAACCCGCCGTGGTTCCAGCGGTCGTCCACGATGAGCCCCCGCTTGCGCCACTGGGGAGCGAAATCGCGCGAGAACTGGCGCAGGCCCAGCCCGCCCATGTCGTAGAGATGCAGGTAGCCGATCTGACCGTTGCTCTTCCTGTCCACGTAGTCGCGCATCTCTCGGATCCAGGTGGCGTAGCGGATGCGCTGGTCGTTGCCGGCCGTCTTGACGACCACCCGCCGCGCTCCCTCGACCCGGGGTGCGTCCGCGATCGACAGCTCGACCTCCTGGCCCGCCCGGCCCTGCAGCCGGCGCAGGTAGTCTTCGCCCTTCGCCAGCGGCCGGCCGTCGATCGCGACCAGCCACTGCCCCGGCTTGACGCGGAGATCGGGCCGGGCGAGGGGAGAGCTCCACTGCGGGTCCGGGTAATCGCCGCGGTAGATCTTCTTGATCTGCCAGAAGCCGCTCGCCGGGTCGTAGTCGAGGTCGGCTGCGAGCAGCCCCGTGCCTACCGCCTTGGCCCGGCGGACGTCGCCGCCCCCCTGGTAGGCGTGGCCCACGTTGAGCTCGCCGAACATCTCGCCCAGCATGTCGGCCAGGTCGTCGCGCGAGGAGATGCGCTCGGCCAGCGGCCCATACTGCTTCCACACGCCTTCCCAGTCGACGCCGTGCATCTTCTGGTCGTAGAAGAAGTCCCGGTCCAGCCGCCAGGCTTCGTGCAGCATCTGCTTCCATTCGTCGCGGGGATTGATCCGCACCGTCCAGCCCGACAGGTCGACCTTCGCCTCGGCGGCCGCCTCGTCCTTGGGCGCCGCGGCGGCGCCGGCCTCGATGCGCGTGAAGCCGTCCTTCGTCTGGTAGACGAGGACCTTGCCGTTCATCGACACGTCGTAGGCGAGCACTCCCGCAGTCACCGTCGTCGCCTTCTCCTTGTCGATGTCGAAGGTCTGCAGCTCGGCGCCCGGGTTGTCCTGGGCGTCCTCCGCCCCCGGGGGCGCCAGTCCCCGGTTGGCGACCTTCAGCCAATGCAGCTTGCCCTCCACGGCCCGCAGATCGTCGTAGTTGGCCGGCGTGACCGGCACCTGCACCAGGCGGTCGGCGAGGCCGTCGAAGTCGATCTTGATCGGCTCGACCCTGGCCTCCGCCTTCTCGGCCGCCTCCTTCCCGGCCTTCTCGCCCTTCTCGGCGGTCTCCTTCCTCCCGTCCTTCTTGTCGGCGTCCTCCTTCTTCTCGTCCGGCTTGGCGGGGTCCGTGTCGCCGCGAGGCGCGAAGGGCAGCGCCCCGTCGGCCTGCAGCGCCACCACGCACGGGACCGTGGCCTCGTCCACGATGAACCGGGCCTCGAAGCGGTCGAGGCGGGGGTTGATGAAGCGATCGGACAGGAAGTAGAGGTACTTGCCCTTCGGGTCCCAGGCCGGGGAGAAGGAGCTGTAGAGAGGGTCGGACGCCTCGTAGACCTTCCTCGCCTGCGCGTCCCACACCTTCACCTGGTTGTAGAGGTTCTTGAGGACCACGACGTAGGCCAGGTACCGGCTGTCCGGCGACCAGACGTAGCGCGAGATCTCCCACTCGCCCTGGTCCACCGGCGTCACCGCGCCGCTCGCCGCGTCGCTCACCTGCAGGTGGTATTTCTCGTCTCCCCAGGCGATCTTCTTGCCGTCCGGCGACCACGCGGGGGCAAAGTGCCATCCGGGCCCCACCGACCCGAGCTGCCTCGGCGCCGCGCCGTTGTCCGCCGCCTGGAGCAGGAGCTGCTCCTCGCCGTTCACCTCCGTCCAGGTGGCAATCGTCTTGCCGTCGGGCGAGAACGTGGGGAACTTCGTCCGGGCCAGGCTGCTCTCGGTGATGCGGCGGATGAGCCCCTTCCTCTTCGTGCGGGCCACGAAGGCGTCGCCGCGGGTCTCGAGGCGATCCGCTCGCCGTCCCGGCTGAGGGTCCACGAGCCGGGCTTGGGGTCCACGAACCGTTCCCGCACCTGCAAGCGGTCGCTGGGAAGCTGGATCGGCACCTGCTCGTTCCGCCCGGTGGTGAGGTCGTAGGCCCAGATGTCCATCTTGTGCTGGTAGACGATCCTCCCGTCCCCCAGGGCCGGCCAGCGCACGTCGTAGTCGTCGAAGCGCGTCAGCCGCTTGACGTCGCTTCCGTCGGGCTTCATGGAGGCCAGGTTCGGGCGTCCCCAGCGGTCGGTCACGAAGTAGATGCGGCCGTCGGAAGCCCACATCGGAAACGCGTCCTTGCCGTCGTAGCGAGTGACTTCGGTGAAGGCCAGCGGCTGGAGGGTGCCGACGTAGATGTCCTCGGCCTCGCCGCCCTTGTAGCGCTTCCAGTTGTGGAACTCGAGGCCCATCTTCTGGAAGGCGATCCGGCCTCCGCCCGGCTCGTAGCTGATCCAGGCCGCGGGCTCGAGGGGCACCATCTGCGGGATGCCGCCCTCGGGTGAGACGGAGTAGACGCGGTAGTCGCCGTGCGGGTGGTCGCGGCGGCTGCGGAAGAGGACCTTGCCGTCGGAAGTCCACCCGATGGCCTGGTCGGAGGCGGGATGGAAGGTGATGCGCGCCGGCTCGCCGCCCGAGAGGGGCATCACGTACACGTCGTCGTTGCCCTCGTACTGCGCGGTGAAGGCGATGAGGCGGCCGTCGGGAGAGATCCGCGGGAAACGCTCCTCGCCCTCGTGGGCGGTGAGGCGCATGGCCACCCCGCCGGCGGCCGGCACCTTCCAGAGGTCGCCCTCGGAGGCGAACACGATGACGCCCGCCCCGATCGCGGGATAGCGATAGAAGCCGTCGGGCAGCGGTCCGTCCGCCGACCGCACGGTCGGGGCGACGGCGCACGCGAGCGCGAGCGAAGCGACGACCAGGCGGCCGGGGAGCGGCATCATCTTGATTCCTCCGGGCAGACGCGCAACGACCGCCGTTCATACGCTTTCCTCTGGGCATTGGCAACCGTCACATCCAGTCCCTTGGAGGCCGCGCCCCGCGCCTACGCTATAATCCTGCCCCCCGACATGATGCTGGCGGGCGGCGAGCGCCTCGGCCCATACGAAATCGTCGGCGTGCTCGGAGTCGGCGGCATGGGCGAGGTCTACCGGGCCCGCGATACCCGCCTGGGACGCCCGGTCGCGATCAAGGTCCTGCCCTCCGCCGTCGCTGAGGACGACGACCGCCTCCGACGCTTCGAGCAGGAAGCGCGGGCCGCCGGCGCCCTCAACCATCCGAATTTGATCGCCCTCTACGACGTGGGCCGCCACGATCGCGTCTCCTACGTCGTCTGCGAGCTGCTCGAAGGCCAGACGATGCGTGACCGGCTCCATGGCCCGCTTTCCACGCGCCAGGCCCTCGACTACGCGATCCAGGCGGCTCACGGGCTGGCCGCCGCCCACGCCAAGGGCATCATCCATCGGGACCTCAAGCCCGAGAACCTGTTCGTGACTCCGGAGGGGCGGGTCAAGATCCTCGACTTCGGCCTCGCCAAGTTCGGCGGCGCCACCGTGCCCGGGGACGAGACAGCCTCGGTGCCCGCCGTGGGCACCGATCCCGGGACGGTGCTGGGGACGGCCGGCTACATGTCTCCGGAGCAGGTGCGTGGCCTGCGAGTGGACCATCGCTCCGATATCTTCTCGCTGGGCAGCGTGCTCTACGAGATGCTGACGGGGCGGCGGCCGTTCGAGGGCGCGACCGCGGCCGACACCATGAGCGCGATCCTGCGGGAGGAGCCGGCGGAGATGGGCGTGGCCGGCGCGGAGGTGCCGCCCGCCATCGAGCGCATCGTCCGGCGGTGCCTCGAGAAGGAGGTCGACGCGAGGTTCCAGTCCGCGCGCGACCTGGCCTTCGCCCTCGAGACCCTTTCGGAGACGGAGAGGCGGACGCCGAGCGGGCCCGCCCGAGCCGGCCTCGCACCGCCGCGCCCTCCCCGGGCTCGGAGCCTGACCGCCGGCCTCGCCCTCCTCTTGCTCTGCGCCTTGGCGGCGCTCGTGGTGTGGGTGGGCCGCGTGGCCGGCCCTGACCTCGCCTCTTACCGCTTCACGCCCCTGGCCACGGAGCCCGGCTACGAGGGGTCGCCCGCCTGGTCCGCGGACGGCCGGACCCTCGCATACCTCGGCGAGAAGGACGGCGTGCTCCAGGTGTTCACGCGCAGCCTGGGGTCGTCCATGGCCGCGCAGGTCACCCGCTCGATGCGGGACTGTGACGCCCCGTTCTGGGCCCGCGACGGCCGGCGCGTGTTCTACGTGTCGCTGGCGGGTGAGTCGGAAGGGCTGTGGTCCGTCGGGGCCGCGGGCGGCACGCCCGAGCTGCTGCTCCGCGACGTCAGCGCGGCCGCCCTCTCGCCGGATGGCCTCACGCTGTTCCTCCTGCGCGAGGAGAACTACCAGGGCAACTTCCTGCAGTCGTTGTGGGTGTCTTCCCCGCCCGGGGCGGAGCCCACGCGTTACAGGCAGCCGCCCTTCGCGGAGAAGCGCTTCGCCCGCGGGTTCCTGCACTTCTCGCCGGACGGGACGCACCTGGGGCTCTGGGGCGCCGCCACGTCGAACGCCAGCGGGTCCGAGGCGGGGTACGCCAACCCAGAATTCTGGCTCGTGCCCGCGGCGGGCGGCGCGCCCAAGCCGGCGCTGCTGGCCCTGCCCCGACTGCCAGACCCGGCTCCGTTCAGCTGGATGCCGGACTCGCGCCGCATCGTGTTCGCAGGCGAGTTCCGCGCCCGGACCCCGGGGACGCACCTGTGGATGGCGGACACGCGAGGCGCCACCTTGCTGCCTATCACCGCCACCAGCGGGTCCGAGCAGTACCCGGCAGTGTCGCCGGATGGCCGTTCCCTCGCCTTCACCGTACAGGAGGAGGACTACGACCTGGTCGAGGTCCCGCTGAACGGGTCGGCGCTACGGACTGTCCTCGCCACCTCCCGCACGGAGGCTGATCCTGCGTGGTCGCCCGTGGGCAACCAGTACGCCTATGTCACGGACCGATCGGGCCGGCAGGAGATCTGGCTGCGCAGCGCCGGCGGGACGCTCGAGCGCCCGCTCGTCACGTCGGCCAGTTTCCCCGACGGCGAGACGTTCCTGCTCGGCGGGCTGGCCTTCTCGCCCGACGGCCAGCGCCTCGCCTACCAGCGCCGCGGGCCCACGGGATTCCGCATCTGGGTCTCCGCGGCCGCCGGAGGCCCCGCGGTGCAGGTCGTCACGGACGACACCTACCAGGACGCGCCTACATGGTCGCCCGACGGCAACTGGCTGGCCTTCGTGTTCCGCCGGCAGGCTCGCTGGGGCCTCGCGAAAACCCGCGCGGGGGGAGGCGGAGCGCCCACTCTGCTGAAGGAAGGCGTCGTCTACCCGTCGAACCCGCGCTGGTCGCCGGACGGGCAGTGGATCACCTGCGACACCCGCGAAGGCTTCACCCTCGTCTCGGCCGATGGCGCGAAGACGCGGGCATTGAGCGAGGACATACCGCTCGCGCATGGCTGGTCGCGCGACGGCCGGCGGATCTACGCCGTGCGGCCCGGCGAAGCGGCCCGCCTCCAGCTCGTATCCATCGACACCGCGACGGGCGCTGAGGCCGTGGTGACCAAGGACCTGGGACCCTCGCCTCCCAGCGACGATCCCCTGCGCGGGTTCAGCCTCGCGCCGGATGGCCGCCGCTTCCTGACCTCGATCCTGAGGCTGCGGGGGGACCTGTGGCTGCTCGAGGGGTTCGAGCCCACCGGTCCGCTCGACCGACTGTTCCGCCGGGCCGCCCCACCGCGCTGACGGCGGCTAGCTTCCCCATCCCCCGCCGAACTGCCAGCTCGCTCCCAGGGAGAAGGAGCGCGCCTGATGGGCGTTCTCGCCCCAGACGGTCTTGACGAAGACGAAGTATACGTCGAACGAGTGTGTGGCCTCGAAGGTGGTGCCCGCGCCGACGTTCAGGTAGTTGGTTCGCGCCGCCCGGTCGTGGTCGCGGAAGAACCCCGGACGGGTGCGCATGTCTTCCAGGTTCAGCCCGCCGTGGCTCACCTGCAGCAACGCGAGGCCGCGCAGCGTTGCGCGCCGGACGACCGAGCCGCCCGCTTCCGCATCCAGGTTGCTCCGGTCGAGCTTCCGCACGTCGGGGACGACCTTCTGGACCCAACTGTAGACGTATCGCGCGTGCACGTAGGCGCGCGATCCCAGGGCCCGCCCCACGTTCATGCCCGCGAACACCTCGCGCGTGCGCTTGCCGGGGACGGCCTCGCCGATCACCTCGTAGCGGTGCGACGGGACGTTCACGCCCAGGACGGGCGTTAGCGCGAGCGGCCCGGCCAGTGCCATGAAGCGCAGGTCGGCCCGGAAGTCCTGGAAGTCGCCGTGGTAACGCCCATCGTCGAGCGGGCCGAGGGGGACGCCGGGCGGGAAGGAGCCGCTCAGGCGGGTCGTGATGAACGGCAGGCTGCCGGTGATGGCCAGCCGGCCGGTGATGCCGTAGGTGACCTCGGCGGCGATGCTTCGCGCATGGGTGCCGCCGAAGGGGTCACGGCTCCCGTCCGAGTCGAAGTGGCCGTCGTATGCGTAGTCGGCCGCGGTCAGGGCCAGCGCGCCTTCTCCCTTCTCGGGCAGCCAGGCCTGGGCCGCGGCCAGGGAGGGAAGCGCGATGCCCAACGCGAGGGTGGCGCCGCCAATGCGGCGGGACACCGCGGCCTCAGCGCTCCTTGCGGTTCTGCCCGCCCTTGGCGAGGCGCTCCATCACGTCGTCGATGGACGCGAGGACGTCGCCCTTCCGCCCGGGGGCCTCGGCCACGCAGTGGTAGTCGTGCTCCGCGGCGGTACGCGCGCTGGCCGAAGGCCGGTGCAGGACCGGCAGCACGTCGAACCTGGCCGCCAGGCCCTGCGCTTGCGCCTGCACGAGGCCCACGTCCTCGACCGGTGCGATAACGACGTTGTAGTGGCCGGTAACGAGAGCGGGCCCGACCGCCCCCGGCGACTCCACTACCCGGGGACTGTGACCGGCGCGCTTCAACGCGGGCTCCAGCTCGCGCAGGGCGCCGGCCAGGGGCGACCGCGGGTCGGCGTAGATGAGGATGCACGCCGCCCGGATGGCCGCGTACCCGCGCTGATAGCGCGCTCCCCTCCCGACGCGCAGGAACTTGTCGCCGCAGGACTCCGCGCGATCGGCAGCCGCCGCCACCAGGCTGACCGCCACCGCTGCCGCCACCAGCCTCATTGTCCCCTCCTCACTTGGCGAGCACCGTCATGCACCCGCTGCGCAGCTCGCTCGTGGGCGCCGTCGCGTCATCGACGAGCCGCATCTCGACGTCGAACTGCGTGCCCGTTTGGATGGAGGCCGAGTGGTGCTCGAAGTCCAGTGAGCCGTCGCCGTTTGCGTCTGTCGTGAGCGTACGGCCCGCGCCTGTGCTCGGGTCGACGAACGTGAAGAACCGCTGGTCGGTGGGCGGCCACGGCGGCAGGCCGTCCGCGCGCTGGCACACGCCGTCGGCCACCAGCGGGACGTTGCCGACCTCGGCGGCCCGCTGCATGAGGTACGCCCTGTTCGGCAGCGCGCCCCGGACGCGGAACCGGATCGTGGCCGCGAAGGTGCCTTCGGGGACGGCGAACGATGTGATGCTGGTGCCCCCGGTGCCGCAGGTTCCCCCGCCCGAGACGCGGTAGAGCGCCGACTGGTTCGTGCCGTCGGGCGGCTGGACGTAACACGCCGACGTGGCCTCGCCGGCATAGTGGCACCCGCTGAGCGCTGCCGGCAGGACCAGGAAAGCGAACGAAGCGCGCGGCGCCATGGTCCACCTCCGCCGCAGGCCGAGGTACGTGCGCAAAGGATATGCCCCACATTCCACACCGTCAATCACTTCGCGGGGATCGTCAAGCAGCCGCTCCGCAGCTCGGCCGTCGGGGCCGCCGTGTCGTCCACCACGCGGAACATCACGTCGAAGGCCAGCCCCGCCGCGATGTTGGGCGTCCCGTACTCGAAGTCGATCGAGCCGTTGCCGTTCGGCTGCGTGGTGAACGAGGCCAGCCCACCGGGGAGCGCGGGCTGCGGGAAGGTCACAAATGCCGCCGCTGGGGGGTCGCCGGCCGACCAGGGCGAGAGGGCGAGGGCGCGCTGGCAGACACCGTCTGCCCCGTTGGGCCGTCCGACCTCGGGAGCACGCTGGACGTAGTAGGTCGTGTTCGGCCGCGCCTTCTCGACGCGCACCTTGAAGATGGCGTCGAACGTTCCGGCCGCGGTCGGCACCGGCGTGACGCTCAACCCCCCGACCCCGGGGCCGAGCACTGCCGAGAAGACCGACCGGTACGTGCCGTCCGGTGGCGTGAAGCTGTCGGGTGAAGTCGGGCTGTCGCCGCACGCCGTGGCCAGGACGGCCACGCCGATGAGCATCGCTACTGAAGTATGGTTCATGATCGCCTCCTGAGTTGGACCTAATCTCGGCCAAGCCGGCCCGCTTGGAAATGGACGCCACGTCCCTTCCAGGTCCTCCCTGCCTGCCCCGGCAACCTCCGGTCCCGAACGGCCTTGACGGCGGGGGATCCCCGACACCGCTGCTACAATCCGCTCGTGGCCCCGCCGAGTGGACCGGCCCCCACCGTTGTGCGCTTCGGCGCCTTCGAGGCCGACCTCGCGACGGGAGAGCTCCGGCGCAAGGGGGTAAGGATCTCGCTCCAGGAGCAGCCTTTCCAGGTGATGGCCCTGCTCGTCGAACGCCCGGGCGAGCTCGTGACGAGGGAGCAGATCCGCCAGCGGATCTGGCCCCGGGCCGTGTTCGTCGACTTCGAGCACGGCCTCAACAAGGCGGTGAGCAAGCTGCGGCGCGCCCTGGGCGATTCGGCCCAGAACCCGCGGTTCGTGGAGACCCTCGCCCGCCGTGGCTATCGCTTCCTGGCCTCTGTAGATCGGCGGGAGACGACGAGTGCACGCCCGCGGCGTGCCGCCTCGTTCCGTTTGATCTGGGAGGGCAAGGCCGTTCCCCTCGCCGACGGCGCGAGCGTGATCGGCCGCGATCCCGAGGCCACGGTCTGGGTGGACGCGGCCAGTGTCTCCCGGCGGCACGCCCGGATCCGGGTCGGGGTCGACGAAGCCATCGTGGAGGACCTGGGCAGCAAGAACGGAACCTTCGTCAATGGCCGGCGGGTCGAGCGGCCGACCGCCTTGTCGGACGGAGACGAGATCAGGGTCGGCGTGGCGGTGCTTCTGGTGCGGGCCTTCATCGACGCGTCGACCCAGACGCACGGCGCGAAGCGGGAGCTCGAATGATGGGACGCCGCTCGCTGCTCCCGTCGCTCGTCTCGCTGCTGGGAGCTTTGGCACTGCGGGAAGGAAGCCGCACGGCCCGAGCCCAGGCGCCGCCCAACCTGCCCACCTTCTCCTCGGAGGTGGAGCTCATCACCGTCGATGCGGTGGTCCTCGACTCGGCCGGGCGTCCCGTGGCCGGCCTCGGCCGCGACGACTTCGTGGTCACGGAGGACGGAAGGCCCCAGGAGATCGTCAGCTTCGAGCCTTTCGTCCTCGAGCCGCCGCCGGAGGCGCCGGCGCCGCCGGCCACGCCCCCCGTGGTGGCCAGCAACGCGGCGAGCGCGGGCGGCAACGGCCGCGCCTTCGCCATCATCATCGACGACCTGCGAACCCCGTCTCCCCAGGCGGCGGGCGCCCGCAGCGCGGCCGCCGCCTTCATGGACCGGGCCGTCCACGACGGGGACGAGGTGACGCTCGGCACGTCGAGCGGGGAGGTCTGGTGGAACGCCCGCGTCCCCGAGGGCCGCCCGGACCTGCTCGCGCTGCTCCAACGGGTGAAGGGGCGGGGCGGCGACGCCGCGACCTACGCCCGCATGTCGGACTACGAAGCCTACCGGATCGCCAACTACGAGGACTCCCCGGCCATGAACTCCGCGCTGCCCTCGGGTCCGTCCGGCTCCGTGGCGGACCGGGCGGCCGCCCAGGCGTCCGAGGCGATGCCCGGCTCGCTGGGAGCCATCAAGGAGCGCGTGAAGCGGCGCTGGGCGAGCAACAACCTCTGCGACCCGACCGCCTGCGACGGCATGGTGCGCGGCTGGGCCTCCGACCTCGACGCCCAGCGCCGGGACCGGACTCGCCTGACCCTCCAGTCGGTGCGCAGGGGCCTCGAGGCTCTGGCCGCGGTGCACGGCCGCAAGTCGCTCCTGCTGATCTCGCCGGGCTTCCTCGAAGACTCGGCGCTGGACCTGCGCGGCATCGCCGCCACGTCACGGGAGGCGAACACCGCCGTCTACTTCATCGACGTGCGGGGCCTGGTGGCCCAGGGGCCCGGCTACGGCGGGGCGGACGACGTCGAGCACTCCGAGACGCTCAACGCGGGCGATCTCACGCGGGAGCGCACGACGGTCAGGTTCGAGGAGTCGGTGCTGGCCTCGGCCGGGGCCCAGACCCTCGCCGACGACACCGGTGGCTTCTCGGTGCGCAACACGAACGACCTCGCGGGCGGCGTGGAGCGCATCGCGGACGAGTCGCGGGTCTTCTATCTGCTGGGCTTCCACCCTCCGCCGGGCAAGTCCGCCGGCCAGTGGCGGAAGCTGCGGGTCGAGGTCCGGCGGCCGGGGCTCGCGGTGCGGGCCCGGCGCGGGTACAGCCTGCGCGCGGAGGCCGCCGCCCGGCCGGGGAAGAAGGAGAAGGCGCCGGCCGTCGACGCGGCCGTCGTCCGCGCGCTCGACTCCGCCCACGACGAGGCCGGCATCCCGCTGCGCGCGATGGCCTACGTCTTCGAGCCGCGGAGCCAGGATGCCACCCGCGTGCTGGTGGCGGCCGAGTTCGACGCCAGCCGGGCGGGCTTGCCGCCCAAGGGTGGCGCGCACAATGCCCGCCTCGAGTTCAGCGTGGTGGTCACGCACCGGGACACCGGGCGGACGTTCCGCGACGACGGCGCCCTCGAGGTCAGCGCTGCCGCGGGCCAGTCGCCGGGGTGGCGCGCCTTTACCCGCGAGTTCGAGCTGCCGCCCGGGGTCGCGCAAGCCCGCGTCGTCGTGCGGGCCCCGGCGGGCGACGCCACCGGCGCGGTGACGCAGCGCTTCGAGGTGCCCGGCCCGGGTGCCTTGCGCCTGTCGACGCCCATCCTCACCGACCGGCTCGAGGGCACC
>Ga0066710_100000525_pt1 | contig 23712 bp, 20 predicted proteins | sample GraSoiAngelo_159_FD_79666 | JGI IMG/M metagenome (GOLD analysis project Ga0066710, IMG submission 79666) | Grasslands soil microbial communities from the Angelo Coastal Reserve, California, USA - 14_1009_16_40cm | ecosystem: Environmental > Terrestrial > Soil > Grasslands | place: USA...
ATAAAAGTCGTCGTTCGATAGAACGAACACGTCTTCGGGGGCCTTGAGCCGGGCGGAGGTGGCCGCGCCTCCGTCTCCGGTGGAGCCGGGACTGCCGCTACCGGCAACCGTCGTGATCACTCCGGTCGCGATTGCGACCTTCCGGATCACGTTGTTGTCGGTGTCGGTGATGTAGAGGTCGCCGTTCGGAGCGACCGTGACCCCTTCCGGATTGTTCAGGCGGCCGGAGGTCGCGGCACCCCCGTCGCCGGTATATCCCTGGGTCCCCGTGCCAGCGTAGGTCGAGATGATCCCACCAGAGACCTGCACCTGGATCTGCCTCAGCGTGTTCCCCACGACGCCGTTCGAGACGATCCGCTTGCGTCCCGCGGGAAGCGCCGCCCCGTTCTCGTCCACCGCGTCGGGAGGGGCGATCCAGAAGGATCCGGCGCCCACGGTCTTCCCCGGAGAGGCCAGCCCGCCCCAGGACCAGTTGCTGGAAAGTTTCACGATCGCGTACTCGACCCCGGCGTGCGCGGCGTAGAAGGCCTGGTTCTCCCGGACGTGCACGACCGAGAGGTCCGAGTCCTCGACGACCATCGAGACCATCGCGATCCCCAAGGTGAGGAGAATGAGGATCGCGAAGACCGCGAGCACGACCGAAAAGCCCGCGTCCGGCGCGGCGCAGCGGGCGGCGGCCGGGCGACGGACAGCCCAGGGGCGGCGGATCACAGCGACCTCACGAACACGGAGCCGAAGGAGGCGACCGTCTGGGAGCCCTTGATCAGCCTCATGTAGATCGTGACGCGCCAGATGTCGGTCGCGGACGGCGAGAGCACGGGAGTCGCGGCCGTGCCGTTCTGCTTCCAGTACTGGAACGCGAGCGAATCCACACCCCGCGCGAGGGTCTGCGAGGAGCCGCTCTTGGTATAGAGGAGGTCGGCTCCGGAGACCCCGCTCCAGGAGAAGCTCACCGTGGCGTTTCCTCGATCGACGAAGGTGAGCGTGGTCCCGCTCGCCGCCGAGATACTGGTGTTGTCCTTGACGCGCTTCAGCTCGCGCGCGACCCGCTCCTCCGCGTACCGGGCGTCTTCGAGCATGCCCTTCTCGGCGTCCATGAACTGGTAGGTCTTGACCGCTTCTATGAACATCGCCGAGAACGCGAGCGCCACCACCGAGGCGACCACGATCACGATGAGGAGCTCGGGCAGCGTGAACCCCGGCGCGCGCCCGCGGCGGGTCAATAGTTGGTGAACCATGTCGTCACCGTAACGGGCGGAATGTTGGCGCAGGTCACCGTCACGCTCACCGTGCGGAACGTGACCCCGTCGTACGTCGAGTCGGGAGCGAAGGAGACCGAGCGGCTGTATCCGGAAAACGCGGCCACCGGATTCTCGGCGGGATAATTCGCAGTCACGAGGTAGGAGAACCCTCGCGCCGGAGAGTTCTTGTCCGCCGTCATCTCCTCCATCTTCGCCTGCGCGAGCTGCGCGGCCAGGGTCGCGTTCCGCGCGTCGCTGGAGTGGATCGAGGAATTCGCAAAGAGCATGCTGAGCGGCAGGATCGCGATCGCCGCGATCACGATGATCAGCACCATCTCGATCAACGTGAAGCCGAGGGAGCCGTCCGACCCGGCCCGGAGCTCAGGGCCGTCGCCGCGACCCGCCCTCATCGGACCGTCACCATGCCGGTCTGAGGCGCCACGAAGACCGTGTCGTACTGGCCCTGATACGTGAGCACGACGATTCCCGCCGAGCCGAGATCGACGCCGCCGGTGTCGCGCGGCACCCCGAAGTAGTCGAAGGTCACCCCGGGGGTGGTGCCGAACGCGGCGGACTGCACCAGGACGCCCTTGAATTCAGTGCGCGACGTGTAGTCCACGATCATGGTCCTTGCGCGGTCGGCGGGATCGGTGATCGGAGTCGCCGCGTTCGGCGCGAACACCGTGTACTTCTCGAGCGCCGGGTCGAACAGGACGCCGTGGATCACGCGGCGGCTCATCGCGAGGCTCTGGGCATAGCGGAGGTCGGCGGCGAGACGCCGGGCGGCGACGTCGAGCTTGATCTCGTCCATCGCGGCCATCTTCGGATAGGCGATCCAGCTCACGATGCCCAGGATCGTGATGATCACGATCAGCTCGGTCAGGGTGAATCCGCGTGCCGTCATCCCTTCGCCTCCCAATAGAGCGCGCGTTTTCGCTCGCCCGCGAGCGACCAGGCGCGCGCAGCGTTTCCGGCCAGCTCGGCGGAGGGTCTGATGCGATAGGCGCGCTCGAAGTAGAAGGCGGCGTCACGGTAGCGGCCGGCGAGGGCGAAGAGGACCGCGATTCGCGCCGAAGGCTCGGGGTCGTAGGGGGCCAGCTTCAGCGCCGCGAGAAGCTCGGAAAGGGTCACCTCGGCCTTGCCCGCCGCCGCGGCCGCCACCGCGAGATTCATCCGCGCGGCCGGAAAATCGAATCCCACCCGGGCGGCGTCTTCGAACCAGGGCAGCGCTTCCGCGTCACGTTCCTCTTCCCAGAGCATCTGCGCCCGCGCGGCCGAGTAGCTGATCGCGAGCTTGCGGGTCACGTAGTCGTAGCGCTCCGGTCCGCCGGGCAGGAGGTCGCTGCTTCGAGGCCAGGGGATATTGTCCGACCCCGGCTGCGAGCCGGAGGGCGCCTGGTTCGGCGCTCCGTGGGCGGCCTGGCTCGGGAGGGACGCGAGGTACACAAGCCCTTTGTTCTCGAAATTCACGCCCGCCTGGACCAGATCCGCTGGCGGCGTGGCATAGAAGACCGGCGCGCGCGAGGTCTTGAGGCGTTCCAGGTCCACGCGGTGCTGGATCTCGATCCACTTCGATCGAGGAAAGGCGCGCAGGCCGTAGGGATCGGCGAACACGTACCCGCGGCGATTCACGAGCGTCACGTCGGTCCGGTACCCCTCAATCCGGGACACGTACGCGGCCAGGAAGGTCTCGTTATCCCCGTCGAGGATGAGCGTGGCTCCGTTCGGGACGCTCGAGAGAAGGTCGCGGCCGTAACGCTCGGGAAGGGTGAATCCCCCGCGGTCGCAGAGCCGGTAATGAAGCCCGCACGTCGCGACGAGCGCCACCGCGCACACGGCCCCGAGCGGTCTCCGGGCGGAGCGGGGCAGACGCCCGAGACCACCCGCCAGGGAGGACCCGGCCCAGAGCGCGGCCGCCGCGATCACCGGAATCAAGAAGGGGCCGATCTGCGCCAGATGCTCGGCGTCGGGCGTGAACGCGAGGAACGCCACGAGCGCAGCCGGAATCGTGAGCACGGCGAAGGTCAGGGGAAGAAGCACCGCGCGTCTCCGCCCCGAGGTCACCGCTCCGACAGCGGCGAGGGCGATCCCGACGATGCCGCACGACGCGACGACCAAGCCCCCCATGGCGGTCACCTCGTCGGCGATGAGACTGATACGGAACGGATTCTGGCGCAGGCCGCCGTAATTGCGGCGCAGCAGGTTGTCCCAGAGCGCGGCCAGATTCTGGTCGTGACCCCAGACCAGCCAGGGATGGGTGCCGCTTCTCACGGGCAGCAGGAGCACGAGGGAGAATCCGGCGAGCGTCCACGCGATCGCGGCGAAGCATCGCGCCGGACTGGTACGCCGGAGGAGCACCCACGCCGCGAGCACGAGCGCCGGGAAGAGGAGCGTCTGGTGCGCGAGGAGCGCCGCGCCCGCGGCGAGGAAGAAGATCGCGTCCGCCCGCGGGCCTCCGCTCCGCGATGAGCGGGCGCGGACGGCGGCGACCGCCAGCACCAGGAAAAGGACGGTCGCGAGCGAATACACCTCAGCCTGGACCGCGGAGTCCCACACCAAAGTCGAGCCGCCGAACACGAGCGTCGCGGCGATCCGCCCCGGGCGGCCCAAGCCGCAGCGCGCGGCGAGGTGATAGAAGAGCCCCACGGCGGCCGCGGCGAGCAAGGCCGAGAGCGCGTTCACGCGGAGCGCGACGGTTCCCCAGGGCAGGAGGTCGGCGCACCGCGCCAGGAGCAGCCACAAGGGATACCCGGGCGGATGGGGGATTCCCAGCGAGTGGGCGGCTAGGATGAGCTCGCCGCTGTCCCCCGCCCCGACGGAAGGCGAGAGCGTGAGGCCATAGACGAAGGCCGCGATCGCCGCTGCGACGAGGCTCCCTGCCCCGGCGCGGGTCCATCTCATCGAGTCCCCCGATCCCTTGAGCGATCCCCCGAATGGCGTACGAGGTGGAAGCGTTCGCTCCCACCTCGGCCGCCTGCTCTTGATGCCCTTGTGAAGAAACGTGCTCTAGTAGGACGAATACGCGTTCAGGTTTGCCTTCACGATTCCGGTCGCCGCGATGTACTGCCACCCTCCGGCGTTGTCCACGCCCGCCGTGGTCTTCACCGCGCTCGAATTGTTGATCGGCTCCTTCGGGACGTTTCCGTCCGCGAAGATCGTCCCGTTCAGCGTCGGGAACGTGGCCGAGCCGTTCAGGGCGTTGCGTGCGTACTGGATCGCAACCGCCGAGCGGATCGCGCCGAGCTGTCCCTTCAACGTGGCCACACGGGCCTGCTCACGCATGTCCTCGTACTTGGGAATCGCGACCGCGGCCAGGATGCCGAGGATCACGATCACAATGACGAGCTCGATCAGCGTGAAACCGCTCTCAGAGCTTCTCCTACACATCGCGCAACCTCCGTCGTGGATCGTTTCGTTTGCCCCAATCCCTCGGGGCCGTGTTCCGACTGTCCAAAATTGCAATCGGCAACGCGGGCGGGATCTTTAGGTCAGTGCCGAAACACGTTCATGAGGTTCCATAGAGGCAGGAACACCGCCAGAGCCGTGAACAGGACGGCGGCCCCCAGAATCATGAGGAGCACCGGCTCGATCGCGGTCGAGAGGTTCTTCACGGCGTAATCGACGTCCTGGTCGTAATATCGGGAGACCCGGTTGAGCATCTTGTCCACGGCGCCGGTCTCCTCGCCGACCGACAGCATCTTGACCACCAGGGGCGGGACAACCGGGCTACCCTTGAGCGGCTCCGCGAGACCCATTCCCGCCACGACGCCGTCCCGCATCTTGTCGACCTCCGTCTCCACGACCCGGTTTCCCACGACGCCCCGAACGACATCCAGCGCCTGGACGATGAGGATACCGCTCGCGAGCAGCGCCGCGAGCACCCGTGAGAAACGGGACATGATCGTCATCAGGAAGATGGGGCCGAAGATGGGGACTGTGATCACGAACCGGTCGATCGCGACGCGGCCCCGCTCGGTCCGGCTCCAGAGAACGGCGCCCGCGGCCGCGCACGCCAGAAAGAAGAGAAAGGGGAGCCACTGCTTCTCGAAGAAATCGCTCAGCCCGATCAGCACGCGGGTCGGCAGGGGAAGCTGGGCGTCGAACTTGCGGAACAGCGAGGCGAAGCGGGGCAGCACGAACTTGATCAGGACCAGGAACGCGAGCCCGAGCTCGGTCACGATCAGGGTCGGATAGAACGTGGCGGAGCGGACCCGCTGGTCGGTCTCCGCCTCGTATTCGAGTAGCGTGGCGACGCGGTCGAGCATCTGGGCCAGGAGACCCCCCTCCTCCCCGGCGTGGACCAGGTTCACGTAGATGCGCGGGAAGCAGTCCGGCTGCCTCCGGAGCGCCTCGGTCAGGGTCGAGCCCTGCTCGACGTCGGATCGCACGCGGTCGATCGCGGGCTTGAGCCTCGCGTGCGTGGTCTGATCGTGGAGGCTCTCCAGCGAGGAGAGAATGGGCAGGCCGGAGTCCAGCATCGTTTCGAGCTGCCTAGTGAAGAGGATGAGGTCCCGCGGCGCCACCCTCTTCTGCAAGAAGGGGATGCGATCGGTGCGGAGCTTCGCCGCACCCTGGGGCTCGAGTCGCACCGGGACGAGCCCCATGTTGTGGAGCCGCTCCACCGCCTGGTCCAGATCGGACGCGTCCAGAAGGCCCTGCTGTGCTTCTCCCGCGGGGCTCAGGGCGCGGTAACGAAAGGCCGGCATGGCCTACTTCCGGACCGGCAGGAGGTCTTGGTCCAGATCCTGGGTGGAGACGTTCTTCCGCGTGACCCGGATCACCTCGGAGAGCGTCGTGACGCCCTGGGCGGCTTTCCGGACCGCGTCGTCGCGCAGGGTGGCCATGCCCCCGCGCCTCGCGGCCCGGGCGATGTCCTCGGTCGAGGCGCGCGAGACGATGAGGTCGCGAATCTCGTCGGTCACGACCAGCACCTCGAAGATCCCGAGCCTGCCCCGGAAACCCGTCTGCCCGCACGCCATGCATCCGGAGCCGACCACGAAATCTCCCCGGACCGCGGCGACGCCCAGCTCGGCGAGCGCTTCCGCGGGTGGCTCGCTCGGGCGGCGGCATTTCTCGCACACGCGGCGGACGAGCCGCTGCGCCACCACCCCCAGCATCGCCGAGGAGAGAAGGAAGGGCTCGATCTTCATGTCGAGGAGACGCGGCAGGGCGCCGGAGGCGTCGTTCGTATGGAGCGTCGAGAGCACGAGGTGTCCGGTGAGCGCGGAGCGCACGGCGATCTCGGCGGTCTCGCCGTCACGGATCTCCCCGACCATGATCACGTCCGGATCCTGGCGGAGAAGGGCGCGCAGTCCGCGCGCGAACGTGAGGCCCACGTCGGGATCCACCTGAGTCTGGCGGATCGACGGCAGGTGGTATTCCACCGGGTCCTCGAGCGTCACGATATTCCGCTCGACCGTGTTGATCCTTCCGATGCAGGAATAGAGGGTGGTGGTCTTACCGCTGCCCGTCGGTCCCGTCACGAGCACGATACCGTTCGGCCGCTCCACCATCCGGGCCAGGTCTTGCAACGGCTCCGGCGCCAACCCCAGCTCGGCGGTGCCGAGAAGCGCGCTCGTCTTGTCCAGCACCCGCAGCACCACGTTCTCGCCATGGATGGTCGGGAACGTGGAAACGCGCAGGTCGTATTCCTTCCCCGAGATCTCGACCCGCGCGCGCCCGTCTTGCGGCAGGCGGCGCTCGGCGATGTCCAGCTGCGCCATGATCTTCACGCGCGAGACGACCGAGGCGTGGATCGACTTCGATTGAACCGAGGCCTCGCGCAGGATCCCGTCCACGCGATAGCGGATCCTGAGATTCGACTCGTCCGGCTCGAAGTGGAGGTCGGAGGCCCCTTCGCGGACCGCCTGGTGGACGACCGCGTTCACGAATCGGATGACGGGCCCGTCCTCCTCGGCGCGGACCACGGTATCCTCCCCACCCCCGCTCTGTCTCTGCCCCTGCTCGCGGACCAGGAGCTCCAGCCCGCCTCCCAGCGGATGGTAGCGATCCACCGCCTCGCGGACGTGCGGCTCCGGAGAAACCACCACTTCCACCTCGAGGCCCGTCGCGAGCTTCACCTCGTCCAGCGCGACGATGTCCAGGGGGTCCACCATCGCGATGGTGAGCGTGTTCCCGATCTTGAAGAGCGGGACGAGCTTGAACTGCCGCTCGATGCGCTCCGGAACCAGGCGGACGATCTCCGGCTCGAGCACGTAGGTGGTGAGGTCCATGCGCGGAATGCCCAGCTGCTCCTCGTAGTAGTCGAGGATCGCCTCCTCGGAGACCAGCTCGAGCCGGAGCAGCACCTCGCGCAGCGCCTGTCCCGTGCGCCGCTGCTCCTCGAGCGCGCGGGCAAGGCCTTCGCGCGAGAGATGCCCCTGCTCGACGAGGCTTTGTCCGAGCGGCTTTCGCCCACCAGGCGCCATGGATGTTCCCTTCGGATCGACGAGACGTTTCGGGCCGAATGCGGATTCCGACTTTCTCCAACGCAGCTATCGGCGCGGAGGCGGCCGATCTGGAGGGATTTGGGCAGGCGGGTCCTGGAGCGGGTCCTACGGCGGGGCGAGCGTGAGGCGAAGGGTCACTTGATGACGCTTCGGGCCCTCGGTGCTGGTTCCTGGGGCGCGGGCTCCGGGACCTGGGTGATTTCCGGCACGGCGTCGTAGCCGATGTCGGTCAACATCACATCGGCCCGATAGAAGAAATCCTGAGCGCGCGGGCGCTTTTCCTCGGGCTCCGGCTTCGAGGCGCCGACGAGCGCGGTATCGGCGGGTTGAGCCGGCCGGGGCGGGCCGGTCACCCCACGCGCTGCCGAATCGGAGGCCGCGGAGACACGGACGGGGACGCGCTCCGTGGATACCTCGAGGACCATGCGGGCAAACCCGGTGACCGGGATCCACTGATTTCTCCAGTAGGTGCGGCTCATCACGGCGCGGCTCACGTAGGTCGTGTCCTCCCCTTCCCAGTCCTGGTCTCCCGTGCGGCGCATCCGCCGGAGACGGCAGGGAATCACCTTGTGGCCGACCCGGAGCGTATCGGGCGCGAGCGTATCCGTGATCGCTCTTCCGGGGAACTCGAGCATGTCCATCGCCGAGACGTCCCCATCAGGAAAGCGGCCCCCCTCCTCGTCCATCGAATACTCGTAGAGCTTCCCGTCCGGAGTGAGCCTCTGATACCGGGCGAGCTTGAGCCGAGGAGGAGGAGGAGCGTGCGAGGGGGGCGTGGAATCGGCCGCGATCGCCTCCATGGCCGTGAGATCCTCGTCGGTAAGCGAGGCCGAATCGACCCGGGCGCGCTGGAAGGCCGGCCTCACGAAGAATCCCCGTTCCGTGCGCGTCTTGCCCTCCTCGACTGTCTTCAGCTCCACCCAGGCGCCTGCCTCGGTCCCGGTACCTTCCAGGGATACGACCGACAGACGCTGCGTCAGCCGCCGTGGGGGACGGTTCTTGGACACCAAGTCCACCTTGTAGGAAACCCAGCTTCCCGCACGAACGTCCGGAGGAAGCCTGAGAGCGGAAAGCTTGAGGGTCTGAGCCTGGGAAACGCCCGTGAAAAGGAGGAGCGGGATCAGGACGGCGAGGAGCGCGGCAGGGATGCGACTACTGATGCCAGTGCACAATATGCTTCAGAGCCTCGTCATAGTCGAAGTTCGGATTCTGCTCGTGCGTGTGGCATGTGAGGCACACGTCGGGTCCGACGACGACGACCGTGTCTCCCTTGTCGGGATGCTTGGTACCCATGCCGTGGCAGTTCTCGCACTGCACGTTCACCAGATCGGGCGTGGCCTGCTTCGAGGCGAACCCGCCGGGCTGGCCGTAGCCGACGACGTGGCAGGGGAGGCACTCCGGGGACGCGTCGCGCTGGTTCTTGGTCAGCGTCGCGAAGGCGATCGCGTGCTGCTGCGAGGTATACGCCTGATACTCGGCCTCGTGGCAGCGGCGGCAGTTCTTCTCCCCAAGATAGTGGTCCCCCGTGAGCGGCGTCGGGGCCTGCTGCGCCGGCGCGTTCGCGGCAGGCGTGTTCGAAAAGCGCCGGTTCATCTCGTCGTTGAAACCGTCCACCGAACGGTTCATCTCCTCGTCGGCGGGAACCTTGTCGTCGAGGGTGACCATGTCCCCGTCGTACGAGGAGATCTTGCCGTCCTCCACGACGAGGTGGATGCCGGGAATGTACTGGCCGCGCTCGCCGGCGCGCGCATTGATCACGTTGTTCGTCTTCGCAATCTCCCGGAAGAGCCCCGCCTGGTGCCCGAAGACCATCACGTCGATCCCGGGCACTTCCAGGGTCAGACGCTGCCCTTCCGTCAGCCCGATGTGCGACAGAAGCACGACGATGTCCGCCTTCTTGCGCAGCTCGGGCACGAGGGCCTTCGCGGTCGCGATGGGATCCTTGATCTCCAGCGGGCGCTCGGAGAGGAGCGTGCGGATCTTCATGTCGTTTCCGATGAGACCGAAGAACGCGACCCGCGCGTTGCACATTTTCCGGATCACGTAAGGCTTCACGAAGGGCTTCTTGGTGTCGCCGTACACGAGGTTCGCCGATACCAGGTCGATCTTCGTCTTCTTGAAGGAGCCGAGCAGGAAGGCCTGCCCGAAGTTGAATTCCCGCTCGCCCAGGGTCACGACGTCGTAGCCGAGGCGGTTCATGGCGTCGACCATGAACGCGCTCTTCACGGAATCCTGCTCTCCAGCCATGCCGAAGAAGTCACCGGAATCCACCCGGAAGTGGTTCGGGAACTTGAGAGCGCCTACCTTGAACTGACTCGCCCTCCGGGCGAGTCCGCCGAGCGGGTGAGCGTGTCAGCCACAGGGGGCGAGCTCGCCGTACACATCCGTTGTGGCCTGAATCAGGATGTCGCACGGCGCGCCCTTCCCGAGAAGCCGGGGGCTCAGTGCCGCAAGCCCAACCGCTACAAGGAGAAAGAGCAAGGAGCGATATCGCGTCAGTGAAATTCACCTCGCTTCCGGTTGGAGGGAGAATGCTCGGAACTATACCCCGCAAGGTCCTCCGGGTTCAACATTTCGGCATTATCCCCCGCTTCTCGAGGGCCCCGCTCGGGAAGAGCGCCGGCAGCGCCGGCACGGGAAAAAAGGAAAGAGCGGGTAGGCGATCCTGCCCGCTCCTTCGCAAAGCCTAGGGGTGAGACGTTACTTCTTGATGCGATCCTTGAGGGCCTTTCCCGCGTGGAACGCCGGGAACCGGGATGCCGCGATCTTGATCCGCTCTCCGGTCTGGGGATTGCGACCCTCGCGCGCCTTGCGCTTGCGGGTCTCGAAGGTTCCGAATCCGGTGATCTGAACCTTCTTCCCGGACATGAGAGCTGCCGCGATCAGTCCTTCCTTGCCTGGGGAGAAAAGCGTTTCGACGGCGGCCCGCGCTTCGCGTGCCGAGAGACCGGTCTTCCTTGCTACGGTGGCGATGAGTTCCGTCTTGTTCATGTTCGTCTCACCTCCTTTCGCTGAACGACGCGCGTCAACTTACGACTCACCCCAGGGGGTGTCAAATGGATTCCTGATGTCCGCGCGGTTTTTCCGATCAAAACTGATTCTGGATTCCGCCGAAGCCGCGCAACCCGCGCGACCCTTGCTCGTAATAGACCTCCGGCAGATTCTTCACGTTGATCTTGAAGTAGTACTCGGTGATTCCTCCGGAGCTGCTGCGCGTGAATTGTGCCTCCCAGCAGTGGAGATCGCGTTTCACCGAATAATCCCGGAAAACAATCTTGGGCCTCTCGCCTTCGAACTGTGCCCCATAGTCGCCCCGCCAATGGTTCGTCGGGTTGATCCCGAGGGAGCCGTTCGCCGTAGTGCTGGCGTGCCAGCGGGAATAGCCGCCCGCGCGGAGCCTGCCCGCGGAGCCGGTGTGGCTCAGGGAAATGGACGCGAGCCACGGCAGATCGGAGGCGACGAGCCCCGGCGGCGTCCAGCCGGTCGGCGCCTGGACCGCTTGCGCGGTGGGATCCAGGCTGACCTTTTCCTCCTGGAGCTGCGACCGCCGCACGCCCTGGAAAAAGAGCCCGCTGGAGACGCCGAAGCTGAGCAGCTTCCCGTCGTAGGGATTGTGGGAGAAATTCATGCTGATCGACCCCTTGCTCCAGGGATTCAGGCTCAGGTTACTGAACAGGTCGGAAAGAGGTTTGGCACCCGTTCGGTACGCAAGCAGGTTGTAGCTTCCGGACGTCGAGAGCTGGATGAGGTTGTTCAGCACTTTGGGCTGAGTCGCGTTGCCCCACTTCGCATGGAGGTCGTTCCGCAGGGAAAACGTGATGAAGCGCGATTCGGAAGCGGCGAGCGAGATTCCGGTGAGCCCTGTGAACAGTGGCTTCACTTCTCCGGCCGTGTTTACGAAATTAAGCTTCGGGTAGGCGGGCTGGTAGCTCAAGCCCACCGACGGGGTGATGACGTGCCGCAGCGCGCGCAGGGGACCGAGCGAAGTCCGGAACGTGCCGGTCAGGGCGGTGTTCGCGCTCAAGCCCCCCTGCCAGACGCCCGCCCGCTGATTACGGTTCCCAGCCGCGTCCTTGCTGTAGAAGATCTCCGAGTAGCTCATGCTGGGGCTCACCCTCAGGAAACCGAAGAGCGTGCGCACGTCGCTCAGACTGAGCTGCTGAAGCGCTCCGGCGCGCGAGGTCTTGACGTCGGTCAGGACCACCGTCGTTTCGGGAACCCCCACGGAATTCAAAACGATCGTCGTCTCCGGACGCGCCTTGAAGAAATCGTCATGCTCCCCGAGGATCGTCGAGCGGAAGCTGAAATAGGTGGAGGAGAGCCATGGCAGGCGCGCAGGCTCCTTGCCCCGCGCCTGGTGGCCCAGCGCGCGGGCCGGCAGCGAGAAGCTCAGGGAGGGGAGCTGCTGCTGAAGCCTGAGCCCGCCCGGATCCGGATCGAGATCCTGGTTCCGCAGCAGGCCGAGGTTCAGCGAGGCGCTGCTCCAGCTCTTGTAGAGCGACAGCTGGGATCTGAGATTCCTCTGGACGCGCTGGAGCACGGAGCGGCCGATGGACAGATCTTTCAAATAGGCGCTCGAGTTCGTGAAGTTCCCCTTCCCGGTGAGCGTGAAGTTGGGGCCCAGGACCTGGTAGTGGCGGCCGAAGAAGTCCCACTGGTCGGAGCTGTTCAGGCCCAGCGTGTGCTGCACGGAAGAGTTGATCTCCCCCGACCATTTGTAGCGCTTCTGGTAGCGAGTTTGCGTGTGCGCGATCCAGCGGGTGTCCTGGTAGTAGTCCCCCCACAGAGTCGCGTCCAGGTAATCGTTGATCGCCCAGTAGTAGCCCACGTTCCGGATGAACTTCCCCCCTGCGGTCGAGGAGCCGAACTCGACTTGCGGAAGCTGGAAGCCGGAGTGCCGGCCCGGCCGGATCGGGAAGACGTAGAAGGGCAAGGCCAGGACCGGGATGTGCTTGATGTAGAAGACCACCGGGCTCGCGATCACCTTGTCGCGCAGGATCACCTTCATCTTGTGGCTTCCGAAATGATAATGGGGCTCGTCCAGCTCGCAGGTGGTGTAGCTCCCGTCCTTCACGTCGAGCACGTCGTCGGAGACCTTGCGGATCTGCTCGCCGTAGTAGTAGCCCTTCTCGTACGTCGTCTTGCCGCCGTAGATGGTGCCGCGCCGGATCGAGAGATCGTAGGTCATGGTGTTGCCCACGATCTTGTCCTTCGCGTCGTAGAGGACCGGGTTCCCCTCCGCGCGCATGCGCTCCGTCTTGGTGTTGAACGCCACCTTCTCGGCGTTCAGGCGCAGCTCCTTATACGTGACGTCGGCAGCGCCGACCACGTCGACCTGGTTACGGTCCACGTCGTACACGATCCGCGTCCCCTTGTAGACGACCCGCTCCTCCTGTCTCACCCGGCTCGTGTCCCCTTCGGCGGCCATGTAATAGGTGCCTTCGCTTCGGCCGACAACCGTCGCCTTCCGCGCGCGTCCATTGGCGAACTCCACAATGATGCTGTCCCCGCTGGAGATGTTGCGTCCTCCCTGCGCGCTGTCCGCGCTGCTCGGCCAGTAGGAGCTCCGCGCGTGCCCCACGACCACCGCGCGTCGTGTCTCCTGGTCGGGGTTGAAGAGCGTCACGGTATCGCCGACGGCTTCGTTCCGCTCGCCCCGCCCGCTATCGGCCTTGGCCTGGTACCGCACCGTCGCGTGCGGACGCACCTGGACCGATTCGACCCGGTGCTGGACGAACCGGATTTCCAGCGTGTCCCCCTGCACCTCCCCTTCCTCGTCCCAGGCGCGCGGATGCCCGACCAGGAGCGCTCGGTTCTCGTTCCCGTAGAATTCGCCCCGGTCACCCTTGGCGCGGAGCTTGTCGCGTTCCACGAGGACGTCTCCCAGCGCGAACACCGCCCGCTTCGCGTTGTCGAATTCCATCGTGAGGCCCCGGACCGTCGTGGACTTCCCGCCCGACTCTTCGATGACGAGCGCGGGGCTCTGGCTCGCCCACGCGTAGTTGAGCTTCCGGTCGTAGCGGACCCTTCCCGCGCGGACCGTCGTGCTCTCCGCGCGATCCACGGCGACCACGTGCCCCAGCGCCAGCACCTCGTCCTTGCCGCGGTTGTATTCGATCTGGTCTGCGGTCAGGGTCCGCGTGGAGTCCTGCATTCGCGGGCTGCCCACGATGACGGATCGGTTCTCGTTCCGGTAGAACCGCGCCTCGCCGCCCGTGATGCGCGCCGAGCCGTCCTGGATGCGCACGTCCCCGCGTAGGATGGCGGTGCGCGTCTTCCGGTCGTAGGTCGCCTCGTCCCCCCACATCCGGGTCGATCCATCCAGGATCTTCACGTTCCCCATCACCTCGACCTGCTCCCGCTGGCGATAAACGTGCGCCGAGTCCCCGATCACGGTGGTCGGCCCGTGCTCCACCGTGACCTTGATCGCGGTGTACACGTCGTCGTTCGCGCCCGCGGAGCCGGAGAGCCGGTCCGCCTTCAGGTGATAGGTATCGTCCGCCGTCTTCGGAGCGGGCTCGGCGGCGGCGCGCCGGGAAGCGGAGGCGGCAAGGGCGAGAGCCAGGAGCACGGAGAGCGCGATCCCCCGGTGCGCGAGACGCGGGGCGGCGCTCCGGCCGTCAAAGGGCATGGGGCACGGAGACCTCGAGGTGCGGCAGGGCCCGGGCGAGGAGAAAGAACGATCCGGCCACGACGACGACGCCCCGTGCCTCCCGCGCCCAGGCCAGGGCGCGGTCGAGCGCTTCGGGGATCGACGGAACAGCCTCGCACGTGATGTGCTTCGAGGGCGCGGCTTCGAGGAGCGAGGAGGCGCTGGTGGCGCGCTCCCCCTCGAACTCGGTCAGGTAGAAGCGGGCGGCCACCGAGCCGAGGCGCCTCAAGAATTCCGCGTGGGCCTTGTCGCGCGACAGCGCCACCACGAACGCGATCGGCCGTTCCGCGAAGAGCGAGCCCACCGTTTCCGCGAGCGCGCCGGCGCCTTCGACGTTGTGGGCCACATCGACCACCACGGGCGGGTCCCGCCGCACCAGCTCGGCGCGGGCCGGCCAGCGCGCCGCGGCGATGCCGCGCTCGATCGCAGAGCCGATCTCGCCCGGCGTCCGTCCCTGGAGCCACGTCTCCGCGGCGAGAGCCGCCAACGCCGCGTTCCGGGCCTGATGTTTTCCCAAGAGCTTCGTGCGAAGCCTCCCTGAGAACGAGGATGTTTCGAGCTGGAACTCGGTTCCATCGAGGCTCAGTCCGCGGGTCGCGTAGCGCGCGTCGATCCCGAGGCGCTTCACGGCGGCGCCGCGCTCCCGGGCGGCGGCATCGATCGCCGAGCGCGCCTCCGCGCCCCGGACCCCGCAGACCAGGATGCCCCCGGGCTTCACGATCCCGGCCTTCTCGGTGGCAATCCTTCTAAGGGTTGTTCCGAGGATCTCCGCGTGATCGCTGCTGATGGTTGTGATGACCGAGACGCGCGGCACAAGGATGTTCGTGGCGTCGAGGCGCCCCCCCAGCCCGACCTCCACGACCGCAACGTCCAGGCCCGAGGATGCGAAATGATCGAATCCCAGCGCGGTCGCCGCCTCGAAGAAGGAGGGGCTCTGGGCCTCGAAGCGCGGCCACCACCGCTCGAGCAGGGGCTCGAGCGTATCGTCCTCGATCTCACGTCCCTGGACGCGGATCCGCTCGTGGAATCGAAGGAGATGGGGGGAGGTGTAGAGGCCTGTCTTGAGTCCCGCCGCGCGGAGGATCGAGTCGAGATGAGCCGCCGTGGATCCCTTGCCGTTCGTCCCCGCAACGAGAACCGAGGAGAACGCCCGGTCGGGACGCCCCGCCGTCTCGAGCAGCCGCTCGATCCCCGACAGCCCCGGGCGCATTCCGCTCCGCTCGAAGCGGTACATCTCGTCGAGGCGCCGCGTGAGGGTGGCGCTCACAGGCGCCTTCATTCGCGGATCGGTATCTCCTGATCGGCGGGGAAGGCGGCGGAGCCGCCGGGCTTGGGCTCGGGGGCCTCCACGGGTGTTTCCGCGGGCTTCTCGTCCGGCTTCCGGCTCGGCGCGCCATTCGGACCGGTGAGCTGCGCCGGCTCGTACGGCGTCACCGGCACATCGGCCGGAGGTGCTTCGGCGGGGGGCTTAACCGGTGCCGGCGGAGGCGCCGGGGTCGAGGCGATCGGGCCTCCCACGGCGCGGAACCGGGCCAGCGTCTCCCCGGCGCGGCGCCGCGGCTTCTGAGGCAGCTGGGCCGCGGAGGCGAAGAAGTGAAGCAGCCAGGCGAGGGTCTTCCGAAGCTCGTTCCGGTGAACGATGCGGTCGATCATTCCCTTCGAAAGCAGGAATTCGGAGCGCTGGAATCCCTCCGGGAGCTCCTGGTTGATCGTCTGCTTGATGACCCGGGGCCCGGCGAACCCGATCAGCGCACGCGGCTCCGCCAGGATCACGTCTCCCACGGAGGCGAAGCTGGCCGTCACGCCCCCCGTCGTCGGGTGGGTCATGATCGAGATGTACGGGACGCCCGCATCGCTGAGCCGCGCCAGGAGCGCGTTCGCCTTGGCCATCTGCATCAGGGAGAGAATGCCCTCGAACATGCGGGCGCCCCCCGAGGAAGAGAGGAGCACCAGAGGGTGGCGCTTCTCGAGGGCGAGCAGGATGCCGCGGGCAATCCTCTCACCGGCGGCCGAGGCCATGCTCCCTCCGAGGAAGGAGAAATCCATGACGCCGATCACCAAGGGCCGGCCCTCGATCGCGCCTTCGCCCATGATGATGGCCTCGCTCAGCCCTGTCTCCTCGCGCGCCTTCTTCAGGCGGTCGGAGTAGCGCTTTGTGTCCCGCCATTTGAGGGGATCGGTCGAAACGACCTCGGAGAACCGCTCAACGAACGAGCCCTCGTCGAGCAGGAGCTTCAGATAGGACCGGGCGGAGATGCGGAAATGGTAGGAGCACTTGGTGCAGGTCCAGAGATTTCTCTCGAGCTCCTTGTGATACAGGATCTCGCCACATTCCTCGCATTTCGTCCAGAGACCGTCCGGCAGCTCCCGTTTCCGCTGCGGCGTCTTGAGCCCTTCTTTTGACTTCTTGAGCCAGCTCATACGCTCGGATCCTCCGGGAGGACGCGATACATGACGATAGCATCCTCCACCGGGCTCCGGTAGTAGTTCTTTCGGATCGCGATGTCGATGAACTTGTTCTTGTAGTAGAACTTACGTGCCGTGTGATTGGAGGCCCGGACCTCGAGCGTGACCCGCTTCACCCCAGCCTCCACGGCGTCTTGCACGAGCTGGTCCAGAAGACCCTGCGCGACTCCGTGCCCGCGCTCCGGCGGGGAGACGGCCAGGTTCCCAATGTGCGCTTCGTCGGGGATGAGCACCGCGAAAATATACCCGACGAGGCTCCTGCCGCGCACGGCGCCCCGCGCGTAGCCGCGCGCCTCGATGTCCAGCTCCGATTCGAACATCCCTCGGGTCCAGGGATCGGTGAAGGAAGCGCGCTCGATCGAGACGATCTGATCCAGGTGCTCGCGATCCAGCCGCACGATGCGAAGGGTCGTTTCATGCTCGGTCATGGCGAAGGCTTGCGCGCGTTGGGCGCGCGCCCGTAGGCGGGCGCGGCCCGGGCGAGATCCTCTTCCTCTTCGCGTTGAAGGAGTTTCCGGTCCCCCAGCTCCGCTACGGCGGCGGCCGTCGGGGGCGGAGCGCCCGCGTCCAGGAGTTCGATTCCGGCGTCCTTGAGCGACGCGGCGAGCCCGGGCTTCATGTCGGGTCCCGCGACCGCGACGGCGATCGCAGCCGCTCCCGCCCGGCCGCGGCCCGTTTCCGGGACATGCGAGCCGGCGGCGGACCGGAGCTTCTCGGCAAGCTCCCGCTCCGGCACGGACTCAGGACCCCAGAGCCGCGTCATCGTCTCCCCTCCCGACCAGAGGGCGGCCTGCGCCTCGCCGCGCTCCCCTTGCAGCACGGTTGCGATGAAATCCCGGTCCCGCCGGTGCCGATACGCGTTCGCCTCGTGCGCCGGAACGAGCACGAGCTTCGCGCGCGATCCGAAGCAGACCCCCTTCGCCCACGCAAGCCCGATCCGGAGTCCCGTGAAGGAGCCCGGGCCGCTCGAGACCGCGATCGCCGCGAGATCCCGCCAGCCGAGATCCTCGCCCTCGAGAAGCCGGCTGCCTGCGCACGAGATGCTGCTCGAGTGCTCCCCGGGAGCGATGGTTTCCCAGGCAACGGCGGATCCGCTCGCGGCCAGCGCGATCGAGCCCACGCGGCCTGCCGTGTCGATCCCAAGTACCCAGCGGGCGCCGGTCACGCGGGGGCGAGCGCGCCCCGGTCGACGAGACTCTTCCAGCGCTCCCCCCGCGGCTCGATCCGGACCTCGCGCGCGTCGGATCCCGCGTAGCGGAGGGAGAGGTCGAGCCGGTTCTCCGGAAGCCTGCCGGCGGCCTTGTCGGCCCATTCCACGACCACGATCGCGCCGCGCTCGGCCAGGTCCTCGATCCCAAGCGTGTCCCATTCCTCGGGCTTCTCCAGTCTATAGAGGTCCGCGTGGACGATCGCGGGGGATTCGCCGTAGACCTCCACCCGCACGTACGTCGGGCTTCGGCTCCTCAAGCCTGGATGAATTCCCTCGACGATCCCGGACACGAGCGTCGTCTTCCCCGCTCCCAGGTCGCCGCGGAGCGCGACCCAGTCTCCCGGAATCAGGTGGCGTCCGAGGCGAAGTCCCAGGGAGCGCGTCTCTCCCGCTCCGCGGAGGAGCGAGTGCCGCATCGCGTCCATGGGGTCACCCCCGGGGCGTGAGGGTGGCTGTGGAGAGGATCATCTCCTCGAGCGAGATGCCCCCGTGCTGGAAGCTTCCACGGTACTTGTTCTCGTATTCGTGGAATTTCGTCGGATAGACAAAATAGAAATCTTCCTTCGCGATGATGTAGCTCTTGCTCAGAGCGTCCGCGGGAAGACGGAACCGCGTCGGATCCTTCACCTGAACCGCGAACTTCGGATCGCATGCGAGGTTGGTGCCGAACTTGAATCTGAGATTGGTGGAGGTCTCTCGATTTCCGTACACCAGCGCCGAGCGACGGCTCAGGATCGCCCCGTGGTCGGTGGTGAGGACGACCGTGCAGTCCTGCTTCGACATCCACTTCAACGCGTCGAAGAGCGAGGAATGCAGGAACCAGGAGCGCATCACCGAGCGAAAGGCCGATTCGTCAGGCGCCAGCTCGCGCAGGAGGTCGGACTCGGAGCGGCCGTGCGTGAGCATGTCGAGGAAGTTGAACACGAGCGCGACCAACGGAATGTTCTGGAACGTGACGACGTTCCGCCTGACGTTGTTCGCCTCGTCGGCGTTGTAGATCTTGATGTACTTGGGGGGCGAGGCGAGCTCGATGCCCATCCGCTTCAGGTTCATGTCGAGGAGCTGACGCTCGTAGCGGTTCTTGCTCCGCTCGTCGCCAGCCCCTTCGTGCCAGTACTCCGGATACTGCTTCTGGATCGCGTCCGGATAGAGCCCCGCGAAGATCGCGTTTCTCGAGTAGGGAGTCGCGGTGGGCAGGATCGAGACGTGGTAGTCCACGGAGACATCGAAGAATTCGCGGATCAGGGGCTCGACGGTCAGCCACTGGTCGAGCCGCATGCAATCCACCAGGATGAAGTAGACGCGGCGCTTCTCGCGGAGGAGCGGGGCCACCCACCGCTCCAGCACGTCGACGGAAAGAGGGGGCGCGCCTCCCCGGGCCAGGGCCGCGTCCGCCGCGACCCAGGAGGCGTAATGGGCCTCCACGTACTGACCGAACTCGACGTTCAGCTCGCGCCGTTGATCCTGATGCGCCTGCTTCAGTCCCTCTTCCTCGACGCGATCGAGCTCCACGTCCCACTGCGCGCTCCGGACGTAAAGGTCCACCCAGCCGCGCCAATCCAGGCCGCCGGTGGATTCCGCCCGGAGCCGCCCCAGCTCCGCCACGTAGTCCCGGGTGCGTTGATTCTCTTGTAGCTGGTCCCCCTCGAGGAGACGCTTCAGCGCGAGAAAGATCTGCGTGGGACGCACGGGCTTGATCAGGTAGTCGTCGATCCGCTTCCCGATCGCCTCGTCCATGAGCGACTCCGCCTCGTTCTTGGTGACGAGCACGACGGGAACCAGGGGGTGGTACCCCTTGATCGCCTCGAGCGTCGCCAGCCCGCCGAGACCCGGCATCGATTCATCCAGCAGCACCACGTCGAACTTCTCGCGCGCCGCGCACGCGACGGCGTCCGTGCCGTTGGAGACCGAGGTGACCCGGTAGCCCTTCGATTCCAGGAGAAGGATATGCGGTTTCAGGAGGTCGATCTCGTCGTCGGCCCAGAGGATTTTTCGGTCTTGGGAGGCCATGATGGTCGGCTCCTAGTGCAGAGCGGAACCGGAGTTGGGAGGTGCTACGGGCAGCGCCACGGCGACAGTGGTTCCCTGGCCGGGCGCGGATTCCACGATGGAGATCCTGCCGCGATGATACTCGCGCACCACGCGCCTCGCAAGCGCGAGCCCCAATCCCCAGCCCCGGCGCTTCGTGCTGTACCCGGGCGTGAACGCGCGGCGGCGCTCCGCCGCGGTCATGCCGCGGCCGTTGTCCGACACGATCAGCTCCACCTCGCGCCGCTCACGGCGCCACTTCAGGGCGACCTCGATCGTTCCGCGCGGCTTGTCGCTGGCGTCGATCGCGTTTCGGATGAGATTCTCCACGACCCACTCCATCAGCTCCTGATGGTACGCCACACGCGGAATGGGCTCGTAGCGCTCCACGATCTCCATCTCCCCTCCGAGGTGCGGAAGCCGGTGCCGGAAGTAGCTCACCACGCCCGCGACCGTCTCGGTCAGGTCCCCCTCCCGTAGCGCCGGGGTGGCGCCCACCTGGCCGAACCGCGATGCGACCTTGTTGAGCCGGTCCAGATCGAGATCGATCTCGGCGGCGATCGCCTCGATCCGCTCCGGAGCTGTATCGCCGCTCACGGCCGCCTCGCGAAGATGGGCCGACCATCCGAGCAGCGAGGAGAGCGGGGTTCCGAGCTGATGCGCCGTCTCCTTGGCCAGAGCCGCCCAGAGAGAGCGCTGCTCGGCGGTCATGATCGCGCGGAACCCCACGAACCCGGACAGGAGGAGAACGAGGATCACGCCGAACTCGATGTAGGGCACCCATCGAAGCTGTGCGACCAACGGGGGCTCGCCGTAATGGACATACCCCAGGACGCCGGGGTTTCCGAGCCGCTCGACCTCGATGGGCGGATGTCTCTTATCGAGCTTTGCCGCTCGTTCCTGGATCTTCTTCACGATCGGGGGCACGACTCCGGTCCGCGCGGCGCCCTCGAGCACGGATTCGGGGACCGCGGAGGGCGGTATTCCGATCAGTTTCCACGCGCGCGGAATTCCCCGTGTGTCGGTGAGGATCAGCGGAAAGTTGATGTTGCCCACCACGTCCCGGAAGATCACCGTCAGCGCCGGGTCCTCGGCGGCCTGGAACGTGGAGACGGCGAAGAAGCGCGCGAGCACGGTGCAGAGGCTCTGCGTTTCGTTGTTGAGGCGGGAGATCAGGTAATTGGAGTGGAGCACCAGCGCCGCCACGAGCGCAAGGACCGCGAGGAAGAGGAACAACTTGTAGGAGAGCGGCCGGACCATTCGCGGCCCGGGGCCGCGGGATTCGGGCATGGGCTAGCCTTTGACGGGCCCTATCTCGCGATCGCCGTCCCAGTAGGGTAGGAGCGCATCGGGCAGGCGCACCGAGCCGCCCTCGGTCTGATGAACCTCGAGGAGCGTGGCGAAGGTTCGCGGAAGGGCGAGCCCCGACGCGTTGAGCGTGTGCACGAACTCCACCTTCGCTCCCGGCTCCGGCCGGAACCGGATCCCCGCCCGCCGGGCCTGGAAATCCTCGAAGTTGGTGCAGGAGGAGACCTCCAGCCAGCGGCTCTCCCCCGGCGCCCATGTCTCGAGGTCGTAGCACTTGGCCCCGGCGAAGCTCAGATCGCCCGCCGCGAGGAGCACCACCCGGTGCGGCAGCTCGAGCTGGTCCAGCACCGCCGCCGCGTCGGCGAGGAGCGATTCATGCTCGTCGTAGGATGTCTCGGGGCGAACGAGCTTCACCAGCTCGACCTTGTCGAACTGATGAACCCGGATCATCCCGCGCGTGTCGCGTCCGTAGGAGCCGGCTTCCTTCCGGTAGCTCGCGCAGTATCCGACATGGCGGATGGGGAGCTTCTGCCCGTCCAGGATCTCCTCGCGGTAGATATTGGTGATGGGCACCTCCGCCGTGGGATTCAGGAAGAGCTCCTCCCCCTGGATCTTGTACATGTCCTCTTCCAGCTTGGGGAGCTGCCCGGTGCCAAACAGACACTCGCGCCGCACGAGGTGCGGCGGCGAGACCTCTGTATAGCCGCGCCCGGCGGCGAGATCGATCATGAATCGGATGAGCGCCCGCTCAAGCCTCGCTCCGCGGCCCGTGAAGAGGAGAAATCCCGCGCCCGCGATCTTCCCCGCGCGCTCGAAATCGAGGAGCCCCAGGGATTCGGCCAGCTTCCAGTGCGGCTTGGGCTCGAAGGCGAATTTTCTGATCTCCCGAGCCTCGCGGACGACCACGTTCCCGGCGGCATCATCGGCGCGCGGGACAGACGGGTGCGGTACGTTCGGGATCCAGGCCAGGATCGTCTCGAGCTCCACCTCGAGGCCGGCGATGCGCTGGTCCAGCGATTTGATCGTCTCACCGGCCCGCTTCATGGCCCGCACCTTGTCGGCGGCGTCTTTCCCCGCCTTCTTCAGCCGGCCGATTTCCTCGGAGACATCGTTCCGCTCGTGTTTCAGGCGCTCGGATTCGACCAGGACTTGGCGCCGCTCCTCGTCAAGGAGCAGATAGCGGTCCAGGTCCGCCCCCGTTTTCTTGAACGCGATCGCCTCCCGCACGCGATCGGTCTCGGTGCGGATTCGTTTGAGGTCTAGCATGCGCCTCTAGTGGGAGCTCTCCGCCGGTGAGAGGAGGGCGCGGGCGCCGTCGAGCAGGAGCCGGCGCGCGAGCCGCGCTCCGATCTGCTCTTCGTCCCCCGCCTTCCCCTCTTCCTCGTCCCGATAGACTTTGAGGCCCTCGCGGTCCGCGATCATTCCTTCGAGGCGAAGGCGCGCGCCGTCGAGCTTGGCGAGCGCCCCGACGGGAACGGTGGGATCGGTGGTGATCTCGCGCTGGAACGCGCGCTCCGCCTCGATCTCCACGCGCGCCACCGCGTCGTCGAGATGCTTCACCGCCTTGAGCAGGTCCTTCGAGGTTTTCGCCACCTGGATGCCGAGCGCGCCCTGCCCCGGCGCCGGTACCACCACCTCGGTCGTGAACACCTCGGTGACCCGGTCCTGGTAGCCCATGTGCTCCACCGCCGAGGCGGAGACCACGAGCCCGTCCACCTCTCCCATCTCGAGCTTCCGCATGCGCTCCTCGAGAGTCCCGGAGAAGTCCAGAATGGAGAGGTCGTCGCGATAGTGGAGGAGCTGGGCGCGCCGGAGCGGCGTGTGCGCGCTGATCGCCGAGCCCTCCGGAAGCTCGTCCACGATCGTTCCGTCACGGGCGATCAGCACGTCGAAGGGGGTGAACCGCTCGGTCACCGCGGCGAGCAGGACCGCGGCCGGCGGATCGGGAGATATGTCCTTCATGTTCTGCACGGCCATGTCCACGTCCCCCTCGGCGAGCGCCAGCTCCAGGGCGTGGCCCGGCCACCGGGCCGCGTGCCCCCGCCCGGAGGAATTGCCGACGGGAACGAGCACGAACGAGGCCGATCCGAGATGCGGCTTCAGGAGACCGATGACCTGCTCGCCCAGAATACGCCCCAGGCGGTTGTCGCGGACGCCTACCTTGATCCTCTGCTTGGTCATGGAACGCCGACGCTATCACACGCCGCCGGGAAGGGTCAACGCGGCGCGACGCGGGCGTCGCGTGAACGGGTCGGCGCGACGCGCGGCTTTCGCCGCGGGTGTCGAGGAGTCAGACCTGGCGGAGCGCTTCCACGATCACGCGGCGCGCGGCGTTTCGCGACGGGAAGAATCCTCCGA
>Ga0066710_100000526_pt1 | contig 23704 bp, 16 predicted proteins | sample GraSoiAngelo_159_FD_79666 | JGI IMG/M metagenome (GOLD analysis project Ga0066710, IMG submission 79666) | Grasslands soil microbial communities from the Angelo Coastal Reserve, California, USA - 14_1009_16_40cm | ecosystem: Environmental > Terrestrial > Soil > Grasslands | place: USA...
CTCAGCCTAACTCAGCGAGCCAGCTTCGGCGTCATCTCGACGCAGTTAGTGCCCACCAGTCGGGACAACACTCTTGCCGACGGCAGCCGCTGGATCCAGCTCGGCCTTCGGTTCCAATTCTAAGGGAGACAACTTCAGTCGTTTATTCGGCGCCGGGAGGGCACAACATAGACCCTCCCGACGCCGTCTAACTTCATTGGTCCAATCCAACGGAAAGCTCAAGGCCGTGTCACGAAAGCCTTCGCGCCCTGCTCCCCCGCAATCCAAACTGCGCTTTACTTGACATGACGCCGCGCAAGCGAGGTGCTCGAGATTTACTCAGCGCTCATCGCCGAAGCGCTTGATGTCTTCGGGGCCTTCCTTGAGGGGGCCGACGTTGCGGCCCTGGACGAGCTCGCGAATCTGCTCGACGATGTCGGGATTGGCGAGGGTGGTGATGTCGCCGGTGTCCATGTGGTTGGAGATGGCGGCGAGGACGCGGCGCATAATTTTTCCGGAGCGGGTCTTGGGCATGTCCGGAACGATGTGGATGCTCTTGGGCCGGGCGATTTTGCCGATCATGGTTTCGATGGTGGAGACCACTTTGTCCTGGATGGCCTTGGTGGTCGGAACGCCGGGCTTCAGGGAGATGTAGACGACAGGGACGCGGCCTTTGACTTCATCAACGGCGGGAACGACGGCGGCTTCGGCGACTTCGGAAATTGTCAGGCAGGCGGATTCGACTTCCTTGGTACCGAGGCGGTGACCGGCGACGTTGATAACGTCATCGACGCGGCCGAGGATGCGATAGTAGCCGTCGGCGGTTAGCACGGCGCCGTCCGCAGCGTAATAAGGCCAGTCACGCCAGTCCTTGCTCTTCGGATTCTTGTTGTACTTTTTGTAGTACTGATTGACGAAACGCTGCGGGTCACCCCAGATGGTCTGCATAATGCCCGGCCAGGGATTCCGAATGCAGATGTTGCCCGCGTTTCCCGAGCCAGCTTTCACTTCCTTTCCTTCTTCGTCCCATATGATCGGATAGATTCCGAGCGCGGCGGGGCCGGCGCTGCCGGGCTTCATGAGATCCAGCGCGGGCTTGGTCGTGCAAAGGAACCCGCCGGTTTCCGTTTGCCACCAGGTGTCGACGATGACGGCTTTGCCCTTGCCAACGACGTCGTAGTACCACTTCCAGACTTCCGGTTCGATTGGTTCGCCGACAGTGGTCATATGCTTGAAGCGGTAGTTGTAATTCTTCGGCTCATCGCCGCCGGCTTTGCGAATCATGCGGATGGCTGTGGGCGAAGTATGAAAGATGTTGACGTCCAGCCGTTCGGCGATGCGCCAGGGACGGCTGGCGTCGGGGAACTGGGGAACGCCTTCGTAGAGCACGCTGGTTGCAGCGAGTGCGAGCGGGCCGTAGACGATGTAGGAATGCCCAGTGATCCAGCCGATGTCGGCCATGCACCAATAAACGTCTTCGGGATGGATGTCCTGATAGTACTTGGCGGTGCCGGTGACGTACGCGAGATAGCCGCCGGTGCGGTGCTGGCAGCCCTTGGGCTTTCCGGTCGTTCCGCTGGTGTACATCAGGAAGAGCGGCGCTTCGGCCTCCTGTGAGACGGGCTCGACGATCTGGCCGCGATATTGTTTCATGATTTCGTCGACGAAGAAGTCGCGGCCCATGATCATGGGCGTTTCGGAAGTGTATTTTCCGGGATAGCGTTTCCACACGAGGACCTTGTCAATCTCCTGGCCTTCTTTCGTCGCGGTTCGCACGGCGATATCCGCGCTGGCCTTGTGATCCACCCACTTGCCATTGCGGTGATAGCCGTCGGCGTAAATGAGGACACGGCTGCCGGAATCGGCGGCGCGAAGGCCGCAGGCTTCGCCGCTGAATCCGCCGAAGACGACGGAGTGCACGACGCCGAGTCGCGCGCAAGCCAACATGGTGATTGGCAACTCCGGAATCATCGGCATGTGGATGGTGACGCGATCGCCGGTTTTTAGCCCGGCAAAATCGCGAAGCATCGCGGCAGCTTCGTTCACACGCTTGTAGAGTTCCTGGTAGGTGATGATCGTGGCGGATTCAGCCTCGGGCTCGGGGACGAAGATCACCGCGGCCTTGTTCTTGTGTTTCGCGAGGTGACGGTCAACGCAGTTGTAGCAGGCGTTGAGCTTGCCGCCGACGAACCATTTCCAGAAGGGCGGGTTGCTCGTGTCGAGTGTCTTGCGCCAGGGCTTGTCCCAATCGAGCAAGGAAGCATAATGGTCGAAGCATTGCGGAAAATGCTTTTCGCTGAATTTCTTGACGAAGGTGGGATCGGCAAGATTTGCCTGGGCAATAAATTCCTTGGAAGGACGGAAGTACTCTTCTTCCTTCCAGTGCACCGCGATTTGCGCTTCGGTGAGCTTTTGCTTGCCCTTCGATGCATTCGCATTTAGTTTCGGTCGAGCTGTGGCCACGGCGGCAACTCCCCTTGGAAGATCGAAATACGTTGTGACTTTTTAACGAGGGACAGCCTGTTTTGGCAAGTTCACTCTTGGACGAGAGCGAGCTTACCCGCCAAAAATGATGCTCCCTCGCAGGCACGCGAGTCAATCCACCCAGCCCCCTACTTCATGCCGCCGACTTCGTCCCAGATCTTGTGCCCGTGCGTTTCCTTCAAGAAGATAGACCCGACCACAAACGTCACCGCGGCCACAGTCATCGGATACCACAGACCCGCATAGATATTGCCGGTGGCCTCGCACAGATAGACTCCAACCAACGGCACCAAGCCGCCAAAGACTCCGTTACCTATGTGATAAGGCAACGAGAACGCCGAGTACCTGATTTTTGCCGGATATGCTTCCACGAGATAGGCGGCGATCGGCCCGTAAACCATCGTGACGTAAATAACCTGCACGAAAACCAGAAGCGTCAGCAATGGCACGTTGGGATTGGGCGCAACCGGAGCCGGAACCTGTTTCCCGCTCGCATCTGTGGTCAAAGGGGTCAAGGTCGGGGCGCCTGTGACTGCGCTCCTTTGCGACCTGAACGTGACTACGTTATTGCCCGCCGCGTTCTGCATGGCGTGGTAGATGGGGTAATAAGTGACCACGGCAAGCAAACAACCGACCATGATGATGTTCTTGCGTCCTATTTTGTCGGAAAGCGCTCCAAAAACCGTGAAGAAAGGCATGCCGAACAACATGGCCAGGGCCACAATGATAAAGCCAGTGCGCAGATTCACCCTCAAAATCGACTGCAGATAGAACAATGCATAGTATTGGCCTGTGTACCAGACCACGCCCTGTCCCGCCGTTGCCCCCAGCAGCGAGACCAGGAAGAGCTTGAAGTTTGGCCACTGCGTGAAGGCTTCCATCAGCGGCTTCGCCGAGCTCATGCCCGTGCTCTTGATTTGTGCAAAGATGGGCGACTCCTTCATCCTGAGGCGAATGTAAAGCGAGATCATGACCAGGATGAGGGAAATCAGGAAGGGAATGCGCCATCCGTAGCTCTGGAAACTTGCAGGCGTCATGTAGAACTGGAGGATGATCACAGTGATAACGGAAAGAAACAAACCCAGCGTAGCCGTAATCTGAATATAACTGGTCCAGTAGCCCCTTCTGTTGTCGGGAACGTGTTCGGCAACATAAATTGCGGCCCCTCCATACTCCCCTCCCAACGCCAGTCCTTGAAAGATTCGGACACCGATCAGCGCGATGGGAGCAAACCAACCGGCCGTCGCGTAAGTGGGCATCAGGCCGATCAGAAAGGTTCCAAAACCCATCACAGTAAGCGTGACCAAGAAGGCATACTTACGGCCTACCAAGTCGCCTATTCTTCCGAAGAAGAGCGCGCCAAACGGGCGCACCATGAATCCAATGGCGAAGGTGGAAAGGTAGGCGATAAAAGCGAACGTGGCGTTGCCCGGCGGGTAGAACTTTTGAGACAGCACCACCGCCAAACTGCCAAATATATAAAAGTCGTACCACTCGATCATGGTGCCGACGGAGGAGGCAAGAATCACCCTCCAGATGTTGTATTCGGCTGTACCACCCATGGGAATTGCGTCTGCACGGCTGGCCATGCTTCCTCCTGTTTAACTTCGACCTGAGTATCGAGGCGCGACGCTGGCCCTCGCTCGCACGAGCTATGGCGAGAGACGCACCTCACTTTACGCCTCATTTCCCTCCCTTTGAATCCCCCCTGTGACTCACCTTTGGGCTGCGAGTCAGGTCTTCAGCGGCGGGAGGGCTCTAGAATGCCCCGTTCATATACGGGTCGGCGGTCGTTGTCAAGAAATGACTCAACTCCCGAAAAGGGAAATCTTGACACGCGGAGACACCGGCAAGGGGATCTCCAGAGCCAAAATCGCCTCCCACTGGAGTACTGAGCGTCAAACGTGATAGAAGACATCTTTGAACCTCCACAACGCCATCTTTCTCTTCTTTGCGGGAGCTCTTGGAGGCGCCATCAACGCGGTGGCCGGAGGAGGAAGTTTCGTCGCTTTTCCTGCACTTCTGTTCACCGGAGTGCCAGCCATCCCGGCGAACGCCACCAATACTCTTGCCCTGTGGGTGGGAACGACAGCGAGCGGCGGGGCGTACCCCCAGAAGCTCGACATCTCGCGGCGCGTCATGATTCCTCTCGTAATGGCCAGCATGGTCGGAGGGCTGGCGGGCGCATTCCTCTTGATCAGGACACCTGCGCAAACCTTTCTTCGCATTCTTCCCTGGCTACTCCTTGGTGCGACGCTGCTGTTCGCCTTCGGCAAGCATCTGACCGGGCGCATTTCCGCCGGCATTTCGCACGACGCATCCAATGCAGCAGTGACAGGCGCTTCGATCTTCGAACTGCTGGTGGCGGTCTATGGCGGCTATTTCGGTGGCGGGATTGGGATCATGAACTTAGCCATGCTTGCTGCAATGGGCATGACCGACATCCACGCCATGAACAAACTCAAGGTGAGGCTTGGCAGCGTGATCAATGGAGTCGCAACGATTGCTTTTATCGCCACACGGGCGATCCTTTGGCCGCAGGCGATTGTGATGACCGCCGGCTCCATTCTTGGCGGCTATTCGAGCGCGCATTTTGCCCAAAAGCTCCCGCAGGCCTGGGTGAAATCTTTCGTCATCCTGGTGGGAACGGCCATGACGATTTACTTTTTCGTTCGAGGCTACCGCTAGGGACTGCCGTGAAGCGGTTCAAACCCACCGATTTTTCTCTCCCCCCTAACGGCTTCTGATATAGTCCGCGCTTATGTCCACCGCTGACGTCCATCTGGAAACACAACTCGCCAAAGCAACACCACTCACGCGAAATCAAGTCCGGGGATTCTGGGCCTCGTGGGGAGGCTGGACGCTCGACGGCATGGATTCGTTCATTTACGCGCTGGTGCTGGTGCCCTCCCTGCGCGAGCTGCTGCCACGTTCCGGCATTGCCGCCACGAAAGGCAACATCGGCTATTACGGCGGATTGCTCTTCGCCCTCTTCCTCTGCGGATGGGGACTCGCGTTTCTCTGGGGACCGGTCGGCGACAAGTTTGGGCGCGTTCGGACATTGATGCTGACCATCGTCTGGTATTCGGTGTTCACTTTTCTCAGCGCGCTGGTGACGAATGTCTGGCAGCTTGCCGTGTTGCGCTTGCTGGCAGGGATCGGCATCGGCGGCGAGTGGGCCATGGGAGGCACGTTCGTTGCGGAAGAGTGGCCGGAAGACCGTCGGCGCGCTGGCGCGGGATACATGCACACCGGATATTACGTGGGGATTTTTCTTGCCGCGCTGCTGAACTACTGGATCGGCAGCCGCTATGGATGGCGCATCATGTTTTTTGTCGGGGGATTGCCGGCGCTTCTGCTGGCGTGGGTTCGTCAAGGCGTAACCGAGCCGGAGCGCTGGCGGCAAAAAGAAGGAGTGCTTCGCTCCTGGCGGATCTGGCAGCCATTCGCGATACTTTTTTCGACCCAAATGCGCCGTCGGACGATTTTGAATTCCTTGTACATGCTGGCCTCCATTTGCGGCCTGTGGGCAGGAACGGTGTACGTTCCTGCCGCGGTGACTGCGCTTGCCGAGACGGCGGGGAGGGCTGGACCATCGGCGGCGCAGCTCGCTTCGCGGGCGACCATGCTGGTTTCTTTTGCGACGATTCTGGGCTGCCTGGCGATGCCGTGGCTCGCGGAAAAACTCGGCCGCCGCGGGGCACTGGGCTTTTTCTTCGCGCTGATGTTCGCGTTCATCGTGCTCACGTTTGGAAAGGTCTTCTATCTCGGGGCGGCTGCGCTGCCGTGGTTCTTTGTTTGCCTTTTCTTTCTGGGTTTTGGCGGCGCGAATTTTGCGGTTTACACGCTATGGCTGCCGGAGCAATACCCGACGGAATGCCGCGCGAGCGCTTTCGCCTTTTCCACCTCCGTTGCGCGATTCGGCGGAGCGGGAATCACCTTTCTGGTTGGCGCCGGCGTCCGGCATTTTCAATCGCTGGGCATTTCCGTCGCGCTGACGTCCATCGCCTTCGCCATTGGTTTGCTACTCATTCCCTTTGGCACGGAAACCCGCGGGCAGACCCTGCCGGCGTAGTGTTCGCCACGGCCGAGGACGAATATGACCGACGTTGAAGCAAAAGTTTTTCCTATCGAAGCACTGCGCGAATTCAGCACTCGTGTGTTCCTGCACTTCGGTGTTCCCAAAAAAGATGCGATGCAGGCGGCCGAAGTGCTTTCTTGCGCGGATGTGCGCGGCATTGATTCGCACGGTGTGGCCCGGTTGCACAGTTATTTTGACATGCTCAGCGAGGGGCGAATCAATCCCAAACCCGAAATCAAAGTGGTGCGCTCAACGCTGAGTACTGCAACTGTCGACGGCGACAACGGCCTGGGTTTAGTTGTCGGCCCGCAAGCGAATCGGATTGCCATGGATATGGCGGAGAAAGCCGGCTCTGGTTGGGTCAGCGTACGAAGCACGAATCATTACGGCATCGCCGGCTACTATGTGCTCAAAGCTATCGAACGCGACCTGATCGGCTGGGCGATGACAAATTCGACGATGCTGGTCGCGCCGTTGTGGGGCGCGGAGCGCATGCTCGGTACTAATCCCATTGCCATCGCCTTTCCGGGCAAGGAAGAACCGCCCATCGTGATTGATATGGCCACGTGCGCCGCCGCGTACGGAAAGATCGAAATGGCGCGGCGGAGAAGTGAGAAGATACCCGAAGGATGGGCGATTGATGCTGATGGACATGCCACCACCAATCCTGACGACATCTTGGAAGGCGGAATGCTCTTGCCGCTCGGTTCGGATCGCCAACGCGGAGGACATAAGGGCTACGCGCTGGCCATCATGGTGGACGTCTTGAGCGGCGTGCTTAGTGGGGCAAATTGGGGGCCGTTTGCGCCGCCCTTTGCTCTTCGCCAGGACATTCCGAAACGCAGCGTGGGCGAGGGGATCGGCCATTTCTTCGGCGCTATGCGCATCGACGGCTTTATCGAAGGTGATTCTTTTAGGCGTCAGATCGACGATTACATCCGCGTTTTTCGCGCCACAAAGCCTGCGCCTGGCACCAACGGCCCGCTGATTCCCGGCGATCCCGAACGCGAGATGGAACAATTGCGGCGCCAGAAAGGTGTGCCGCTGATTCTGCCGGTCGTCGAGGAGTTGCGGGACATCTCCCAGAAAACCGGCATATCCCTCGAGTAGCGGCTGCAGGAAGGGATTAACTTCGGAGCGATTCGATCGACTCGCCACGAATGGACGCATCCACGAGTTGAATCGCGTGTACCACGGGAATCTTCTGGCCCTGGCGCGCCAGTGCGGACTGCATCTGCAGCAAACATCCGGGATTTCCCGTTGCCACCACGTCCGCCTTCAACGGAGCGATGAGCCCTGCCTTGCGGTCCCCAAGCTTATTGGCGGCATCCGGCTGCACGAGGTTGAAGATTCCCGCGGAGCCGCAGCAGATAGCGGCTTCGGGAATTTCGGCAAGCTCTAGCCCGGGAATGCTCGAAAGTAGCGCACGAGGTTGCGAACGAACGCCTTGCGCATGCTGCAAATGACAGGAGTCGTGGTACGCCACACGCAGTGTGAGCCGCTGCCGTGTGGCGCGCGGCTCGAGATCGACCAATACTTCGCTGATGTCTTTGCATTTTGCCGCGAAGACCCTGGCTCGCTCTGCGTAATCGGGATCATCCCGGAGCAGGTGGCCGTACTCTTTCACATTTGAGCCACATCCAGCGGCGTTGGTGACGACCGTCTCGACATCCGCACGTTCGAACGCGTTGATAGTCCTTTTCGCCAGCTCCACCGCCGCTGCTTCCTCTCCGGCATGCACCAGAAGAGCTCCACAGCACGGCTGCGTCTGCGGCGCAACGACTTCGCAGCCTTCGGCGGCCAGAACCCGCGCCGTGGCGGCGTTGACTTGCGGAAAAAATTCGCGCTGCACACAGCCCAGCAGCAAACCAACCCGGCGGCGCTTCGTGCCTGCGGCGGGCGTGACTTCGGCGACCGCTTCTCGCGGCCCGAGCTTCGGAAGAAGCGCTTCCATCGCCCGCACCTTCTTCGGCAACAACTTCAGCAGGCCCAAGCCGCGCACGACAGCCTGCAATCCGGATCTCTGATAAGCAAGCAGCGGCAAGCGCATTCGCTGCAAGCGATCTGGCCGGGTAAAAGTATCAAACATAAACTGCCGGTGGAGTTTTTCGCCCAGCGAGCGTTCCGTCTTTCGTTCAATCTGCGCGCGCGTAGCCTCGATGAGTTTTCCGTAGTCCACCCCGGAAGGGCACGCCGTCATGCAAGCCATGCAGCCGAGGCAGCTATCGAAATGGCTCACCCACGTCGAATTCATTTCCGCGGCGCCCTCGCTCGCCATCTTCATGAGGTAGATGCGGCCGCGCGGTGAATCCATTTCCTGCCCCCACAAGACGTAAGTGGGACACACCGGCAAACAAAATCCGCAGTGAACGCACTTTTCGATGATTTCATTCGAAGGCGCATGGTGCGCATCGAAAGCGCTGGCGCGTTCCTGTTTTGCGGTCAAATCTTCCATCAGATGCCACCCACAAAGCGCCCAGGGTTCAGCGTGTTTTTCGGATCTAGCTGTTGCTTCACCGCTTTCATCAAGGGCAGCGCATCACCGGACGTTCCCCAGGCGTCGAACGCGGGCATCTTGCCCGGACGATGGAGCACGACAAGAGAACTATCCTGGTTATCCAATTCGCTGCGCAACATCTGAAGCGCGCGGTGCAACGACCCCGGCTTTCCTTCCAATCGAAGCCATCCGATGCCCGTTGCATACAGGAGCGCTTTCCATCGGAGCTGATGCGCGTTCGCCGAGTGTGCCACCAGTTCCATCGTGCGAGCCAGGTTTGCCGGCAAGATGCTGATTTTCGCGATGGCCGTGCTTGCAGGATCCAAGAAAGTCCAGAGCTCCTCGCGCGCCGCCCATGTTGAAGTTGAGGACGCAGAAACGATTACTGGTGCGGCGAGATTTCGCAGTTGTGTTTCCTGCGCCGCGATGCCGGCTTCGGTGCCTTCAAAGAGCATGTCAGAGACAGGTAGAGTTTCATCCGAAAAATGGGATTGGAGGAAGCTGTGACCGAGTTTCGAATCCTGGACCGCGAGGACAAATTTCTGCGTCTCTTCCGCATTTGCACTAGGAACCCTGAAGGAACGCGAATTGAGAGGAAGCGGATGGAGGCGAAACACGGCGCGGGTGATCACGCCGAGAGTGCCCAAAGCCCCGGTGACGAGTTTCGGCAGGTCATAACCGGCGACGTTTTTCACGACCTTGCCGCCGCTGCTCGCGAGTGTGCCGTCCGGGAGAGCAATCGTGGCGCCGATGATCAAGTCGCGCAGAGCGCCAAAACGTAAACGGAGCGCACCGCTGTCGTTGGTGGAGAGCACGCCACCGACAGTAGCTTTTTCGGGCCAGAGTGGATCAAGTGCCAGCCGCTGGCCATGTTGCGCGAGCGTTTCCTGCAATCTTTGAATGGTGCAGCCGGCTTCGACGGTTACGGTGAGATCCGCCCAGGCGTGTTCGATGATTTCGGTCATACGCGCCGTCGACAAAATCAAATCCGCATGCGTTGGCGAATTTCCCCACCCGGGTTTCGTTCCTCCGCCACGCGGAATCACCGCCAGCCCCGCATAGTTCGAAAGCAGCAAAACGTTGGCAAGCTCCCTTTCCGTTCCTGGCTCAATCACCAGCTTCGGCTGCGCTCCGGCGACCGCATCCGCGCCAGTCGCCGCCCGCACATAGGCATTCCCGAGAAGAGCGATGAATTTGTAGCGCAGTGCTGGACGCAACCCGCTGGCCTCGGATTTGATTGCGGCGTCCATCGGTCGGTGTCAGTAGCGCTCCGCGATTCCCGCGGATTCGATCGGGTGGCGCACGTATTCCCCGGGTTTTTCACCGCAGAGGCGCAGGGTGGGGAAGATTTTTGTGGGATTCGAAAGCTGCAGTGGATCGAAAGCGCAGCGGACAAGCTGCATCGTCACCAAATCGGGCTCGGCAAACATTTTCGACATCATTTTCTTTTTGTCTTCGCCAACGCCGTGTTCTCCGGTGATCGAGCCGCCCGCGGCGATGCACAATTCGAGAATATTGCTGGAGAGGGCTTCGGCGGCTTCCTCCTGACCCGCGATGCGCCGGTCGTACAGAACCAGCGGATGCAAGTTCCCATCGCCGGCGTGAAACACATTGGCTACGCGCAATCCTGCCTCCTGGCTCAGTCGCTCGATTTCGCTCATCACCTGCGGCAGCGCCGTTCGCGGGATCACCCCGTCTTGCACAATATAGTTCGGCGAAATCCGTCCCATCGCCGCAAAGGCCGCCTTGCGTCCTTTCCAGACGAGGGCGCGTTCGGCCTCCGACTGCGCCAGGCGAATTTCCGACGCGCCATTCGAACGGCAAATCTCATTCACCTGAATCATCAAGGCTTCGACTTCCGCGACAGGACCATCGAGTTCGACGAGAAGCAACCCGCCACAGCTCGGATAGCTCGCGTGGACGGCGGCTTCGGCGGCCTGGATCGCAAGGTTGTCCATCATCTCGATGGCGGCCGGAAGCATACCGGCGGCGATGATATCGCTCACTGCCGCGCCTGCTTCGTTTGTGGAAGGGAAAGCGGCGAGCAGCGTTCGAATGCACTCCGGTCGCTTCACAATGCGCAAGATAATCTTGGTGGCAACGCCGAGAGTGCCTTCGGAACCCACGAAAACTCCGGCGAGATCATAGCCTGGAATGTCGAGAGTTTTTCCGCCGAAATGGACGAGCGAGCCATCGGGAAGAACCACCTCCAGGCCCAGGACATGCGTTGTCGTAAAGCCATACTTCAGGCAATGCGCCCCGCCGGAGTTTTCCGCAACGTTTCCACCGATGCTGCAGATCGATTGTGAGGAAGGATCGGGAGCGTAGAAATATTCTTGCGACGCGACGCGCCCGGTGACGTCGAGATTGATGACGCCGGGCTCCACAATCACGCGCGCATTAGGAAAATCAACCTCCAGGATACGATTCATTCGCGCCAAGCTAATCACAATCCCGTTTTCAACGGGAAGCGCCCCGCCGCTTAAGCCCGTGCCGGATCCGCGCGCAACGAACGGGATTCGTTCACGGTGACACATTCGAACGATCCCCTGAACTTGTTCCGTGGAATTTGGCAGCAGGACCGCGCGAGGCATGACACGGAAATTCGTCAAGCCGTCACACTCGTAAGTATGAAGTTCTTCACGCGAAGAAATCAGGCCACGGTCGCCAACGATCGTTCGAAGCTCCCTGAGGATGTGAGCATCCATGGGCATGTGTCAGAGAAGCATAGTACGGCTCAGCGAGAGAATGAAGAGAGATTCAGGGGGCGCGCGGGTCGCGCTTTCCAATCGGGCAAGAAAGCCCAACATGCTCACATCCCGCCTCGTGAGGGCAGAGCACTGCTGCGCCCTCTTTACGGCACAAACTCTTCAATGAATGAAGTTCAACCCATTGGGGATGAACTGCGGGAAAACGTAAGCGTACATCACGACGATGATGCCGACGATGGCTGCGAGGGCCACGGAATGCCAGAAAACAAAGCGGAAAATGGAGCCTTCGTTGCCAACCTGGTTGGTGGCGGCCGTGGCGATACAGATGGATTGTGCGTCGATCATTTTGCCCATGACGCCGCCGGCGCTGTTCGTGGCGCACATGAGAATAGGGCTCAAATTCAACTGTTGCGCCGTGATTTTCTGCAAGCCGCCGAAGAGGGCGTTCGAAGAAGTATCGCTACCGGTCAGTGCGACGCCCAGCCACCCGATGAACGTGCCGAAGAACGGAAAGAGCCAGCCGGTGCGCGTAAAAGCCAGTCCCAGGACCGCGTCCATGCCGGAGTATCGCGTGACGTAACCCAATCCGAGCATGCAGGTCATCGCTACAATAGCGAATCTCAATCGGACGAGAGTGCGGCCAAAGATCTGGAAGATTTTCCCAGGCTTGAGGCCGAGAATGAAGGCGGCAAACAGGGCTGCCAGGAAGCAGCCCGTTCCTGTGGCGGTGAGCCAGTTGAGATCGAACCGCGCGGCTTCGGCTGTCGGCTTTTGTACCACCGGCGCGGCCCGAAACACTTTGGCATGTAAATACGGCCAGTCCCATCCCGGAGGTCCGGGCCGAACCTTGCCATCTGCCATCACCACCCGGAAGGAAGGTGTGGTCGCTTTATTCATGCGCAATTTAACAGCCGGCAATCCCCACACCAGGACAAAGAAAGAAAGGATCGCGAAGGGCATCCAGGCCCTCGCGATTTGGCCGGCCGAGAAGTGCTTTACGGAATCCCGCGCTTCCACCGCGGTCACCGCCTGCTCGTCCGCGAAGCGCCAGATTTTCTTGGGCTGCCAGAACCGAAGAAATATCAGCGTCGCCACCATGGAGACGACGCCGGCGGCGATGTCCACCAAGTTGCTGTCCATGTAATTAGCCCAGAACCATTGTGTGGCCGCGAACGAGCAGCCAACAACGAGGATGGCGGGGAATACTTCGAAAGTTTCTTTCCAACTAACCATGGCGCGGACCAGCCAGAAGGGAACGATGATCGCCGTGATGGGAAGAATGCGGCCGATCATTGCGTTCAGGTCGCTCTCGTTGAGGGCGGTGACCGCGGCGAGAGTATGAACCGGCGTGCCGATGGCGCCCCATGCGACCGGCGCGGTGTTGGCGATGAGGTTGAGCGCCGCAGCTTGAAAGGGTTTGAAACCGAGGCCGATCATGAACGCGCCGGCGATGGCGACGGGCGCGCCGAATCCGGCTGACCCTTCGATAAATGCGCCGAAGCAAAACGCGACGAGAAGAAGTTGCAGGCGGCGATCAGGAGTGACGGCGGCGACAGATTGCTTCATGATTTCGAATTGTCCGGTCTCCACGGAAATGTCATAGAGAAAAACGGCTGCAATAACGATCCAGACAATTTTGAGGAGGCCAAACGCCGAGCCATAGAAAAAGCTGCCAACAGCGAGGCGCGCGGGCATCCCAAAAACGATGATTGCGCAAATGACGGCGGTTGCCGCGCCTGCAACGGCGCAAAGATGCGCCCGCACTTTTAACCCCGCCAGCAGGCCCAGCAGGACGACGATTGGCAGCGCCGCAACAAGCGTCGAAAGCCACCAATGCCCCAAAGGATCATAAACTTGTGTCCAAGTCACAGCCGAACCTCCAGCACTGTAATTTCTTCGAAATTTCTGCGAATTCCCCAAACTGCATTCGAACGACAACATTGCCTGACCGGGCCACGCCTGCTCTTCCGAAAAAACCATGCGTTTCGGTCGCTGAGATACTTCCTTACCGCGTTCTTGTCAAGCGATAACTATTTTCTCGGCTGGTTCCCCCTGTTTGAAAGGCCGTATGAACGGCGAAAATGCCAGGCAAATCCACGGGCTTGAACAGCATCAGAGCCGTTGTAGACTATCATCGAGTTTTTTGAAACTGGCAAAGGCCTTAGTTATGTTGCCTGGAACTCTCTTCGCGCTCCTCACCATCAGTCTGCTGGCTGTGCCGTATTTCCAGCCCCCCCTACCACTGATTGTCGGCTCCGTATCCGAGAGGATCCAAGATAGCTCTTCGATCGCCTCGCAGCAGTATTCGAGCAGCGACAAATATACGTTGCGCGGAACGGTCGTCAATTCCGTCACCGGCGAATCCATCCGCGGTGCGCTTGTGCAGATTTACTTCAATGGGCAGAGTTCTATGCTCACGGGACCGGACGGCAAATTTCAGTTCGACGGCCTTCCCATCGGACAGACCACGATTGCGGTGCGAAAACCGGGCTTCTTCGCCGAAGACGATTTTCAGCCGAGTGAGCGCGGCCAGCGTCTGGCTACCACCGGACCCAACAGTTCGCCGGTGGTTCTCCAGTTGATTCCAGAAGGTGTCATCTATGGGCGAATTAGTGAAGACGATGGCGAACCAATCGACGGACTACCGGTCGAGCTGCTTGTACAGCATTTGCAAAACGGCAGAAAGGCATGGGAACAACGACCCGGAGCTGTAACCGACGAGGAAGGAAACTTCCGCATCGCCGAATTGCCGCCAGGCAACTATTTTCTTTCCGCCGGCCCCGGCCGCAATCCGGTGGTTTTCCCCGCGAAGTTGTCGCAGCCTGGCGCGCAGGGCATTCCGCTGGTCTACTATCCGATGGGATCCGAACTTGCCGCGGCCGCTCCCATCTCCATCGCTCCCGGCAAGAAAGTCGAAATCAATCTCACACTCTCCCCGCAGCCTTTTTATCGCGTTTCGGGCACGATCAGCGGCTACGCGCCGAGCCAGCCGGTTAATCTTCAACTCCGCAATTCCGTGGGGATTCCCCTCCCCTATAACTCGCGTTTTGATTCCGCGAGCGGTTCTTTCCGCATCCTTTGGGTTCCCGCTGGCGCTTACATGCTACAAGCCGATGCACCCGATGGTCACGGACGTTCTCTGACCGCCACTGTTCCTCTCACTGTGAAGACCGACCTTTCCGGCGTCCATGTCATCCTTCTGCCCACCGTCAATATTCCCATTCGAATGAGCCTGATCACTTCCCGAACCGGTACGGAACGTTTCAGCGACCAGGAAAATTACTCTCCAGCCTATGTCCAGCTTGTTGCCCGTAATGCCGGATTGTTTGAGCTCAGATACGGCTCGCAACAAGTCGGAGAGAAAGGCGCTTCTTCGCTCGAACTCCAAAATATCGCCGCCGGAACATACAGCGTCGAGGTCAATCCCAATGGTCCCTTCTATGTGCAGTCGGCTATGTCGGGCACGGCAAATTTGTTGGAATCCGACTTGTCCATTGCGCCTGGCACCTCGCCGCTGCCCATCGACATCACGCTCCGCGATGATGTGGCTTCCCTCAGCGGGACTGTATCCCTGGAGAACCGGCCTCGGAGCGCCACGATCTTGGCAATTTCGGAGCATGCTTCCGCACCTCCCAGAATGCAACCCACCGATGCGGCCGGCGGTTTCCAATTTTACTTTCTTCCGCCGGGTATATACAGGATTCTTGCACTAGATCATCCGGACCGGCTCGAATATGCCAATCCGGAAGTCCTGCGGAAATATCTTTCGAAGGCACGTGAAGTCACACTGTCGCCGGATCAGTCGGCAAAGATCGATTTGGAATTGGCAAAGGTCGGAGAATAGCCCGCATGTTCGTCCAAAAATTGTTGCCGGTTGTTTTTCTAATGACATTCTTTCAGCAGGCCACTACGCCTCCTGCCTTTCCGCCTGCACCGGCCACGCCATCCACGTTTCGAATCAGAGGCAAAGTCATTGACGCAATCACCGGGCAGCCGCTCGCTCGCGCGTCCCTTGCATTGAATCCTTCGAATTCTCCCAATACTCCCAACCCTCTGGATTCTGGCCGCCTCGAAATCACGGATGGGGAAGGAGTTTTTGCTTTTGTGGGCGTGCTGCCGGGCAAGTATGTCCTCTCCGCGCGCCATCGCGGTTACATCGCGCAGATGTATCAACAGCATGAGAATTTCTCGACCGCGATCGTCGTTGGACCAGGGTTCGAATCGGAGAATCTGATTTTCGGTTTGCGGCCCGGCGCTTCCATTTCCGGAGACGTTGCCGATGAGGCGGACGATCCCATCCGTCATGCGGATGTCATGCTCTACCACCAGATTTTTGCAGGCGGAAAGCGCCGGACACTCCAGGTGCGGCGAGCCAACTCCGATGACGAAGGCCATTACCACTTCAGCGGCTTGAATCCCGGAACGTATTTTGTTGGTGTCTTAGCACAGCCGTGGTACGCGCAGCACGGCGTCCGGCATCGCGTGAAACCGGAAAATCAGGATGTGAATGAAGGCGGCCTTCAGCCTCTCACCGAACAGAACGAAAGCCTCGATGTCGTCTACCCCATTGCTTTCTATTCGCATGCCAGTGACCTTCCCGGCGCTACACCCATTGCGCTTCACTCCGGGGACATGGCGATCGCGGATTTCCGCTTGCGTCCCGTTCCTGCCATGCACGTCTTGGTAAGGACCCCTGTAACGGATTCCAATCAGGGTACCGGTGTGGCGGTGATGCAAACTGTGGCGGAGAATGACACGATTTATATTCCCGCGCAGGTCAATCAGCTTGCTCCCGGCCTCATGGAAGTTGCCGGTGTGCCGCAAGGCCGCTTCAACCTTGTCCTGAACACGCAGCATGGGAATGCCACGACGCATCGGTCGCAAAGCGTCCAGCTCGAGAACGATTCCGAGGTAGACACGACGCGAAGCCCTTCTTCGCTTGTAGTCAGCGGGATTTTGCGAGTTGAGGATGGTTCACCGGTGCCGCAGCCCGCGCGCGTGCGGCTGCGAAGTTCAGCGATGGGTGAATCTTTCGACACGACCGTGTCCGGGACGGGCGAGTTTTCGTTTAAGGATAATCCGGTGGAGCCGGGAAACTACGAGATCATGATCATCGAGCCACAAGGGCTTCTCGTCCGGAATCTGTCCTCTACGACCGCAAGAACATCCGGACGTTCGTTTGAAATCGCGACGGGCCAGGACGTGACCGTTACGATCGAGGCTTCAAAGGGAAACGGCCGGATTACGGGCGTCGCCCTCAAGAAGGACAAACCCGCAGCGGGTATAATGGTTGTTCTCGCGCCGCTCGATTTGAGAAGTAACCCAGCGCTGTTCCGGCGGGACCAGTCCGATTCGGACGGAACTTTCGCGCTGAACTTTGTGGTGCCGGGCCGATACACTCTCATGGCCATCGAAGACGGCTGGGACCTGGAATGGGCAGATCCCGATGTGCTCCAAAAATATGTCGCCCGCGGCGAGAAGGTGCAAATCGCGCCGAACCAAAAAACGGATGTCTCCGTGAAGGTGCAGTGAGGAAGAACACATTGGAGAGGGCTAAGCGACGCTCACACGGCGAGAAAGTTGCGCGCCAACCGCCAGCAGAGCGGGGAAGCAGACCAGAACGTAGCGCGGCTCGCAGGTTTGCAATTGTGTGAGGAATGCCGTGCGAACGACGATGAAAGTCACGATCTGCAAGACTCCAAGATTCGTGCGACAGCGCCACGCGGCTGCGAGAGCCAATACAACGTACAGAACATTAAGCAGTGCCAATCCCAGAGTAACTTTAAAATCGGTTGGATTGCTGCGGTAACTTTCGGCAAGCGGCCAGAGCCGGCCTGAATAGGGCAGCAGGGTAATCCGTGGAGTGAACCACATTGCACCAGAGCGCTCAATCGGGATCCATACATAAGTGCGAATCGGATGACGTTTTGCGCGTTCTCGCGCCAACTCGGCGAATTCGAGATTGAGGGAACGTGTCATGCCGGGCGTGCGGTTGTAACGATCCAGCAGGGAGGCGACACGCGACAATTCTTCGGGAGAATCCACTGCGTACGAAGGAAGATTTTTCGACTCGATCGGCCCCGAGGGCAATTTCCAGGTGAAGAGATACGCGTCGCGAAAACGAAACATCCAGGTTTTCGTCCAGGCGTAGAAGCCGGTCGGCAGGACGTCGCCAACCGTCTCCGCGTAACGAGGAGCGAGGAACTGCACGCGTCCAAGACTGACCGCATTGCGCCCGGCCCAGGGCGCCAGCGGCAACAGCAAACCAACGATCATCCACAGCGTTGCGACCGTGAGTATTCTCCAATTTGCTGGACGCCGATAGCGCAGCCAAAGCGCCATCAGTACGGCTCCAAGAATCAGAGGAGTTTCCGGCCGAGCGAGTGTGCCCAAACCAACAACGAGCCCGCCCGTGAACCAATTTCTTGCGGCGCGTAGCAGGTCGCAGTTCGAGGCGATGCGGTCGATCTCCATTCCCACTGGCGACAGAAGAATCAGAAGCGCGAGCGTGGTGAAAAACGTCGCCAGGACTTCCGTGAGCGGCACGGCAGCGTAGTTGGCGGTGAAGGGACAGAGAGCCGTTAGCCAGAGCGCAGCCGCGGCAACACGGCTGCGGGCCGCATCGGAAACGCCAGCGGCCAAACGATCGGCGATGCCTGCGGCCAAAATGCACGTGGCAAGATCGAGGAAAGCTTGCGCGAGCATGACTGCTTTCCTGCCGGTACCAGCCAGAAAATAAATCGCGGCGAGAAATGCCGGGTAGCCGGGCGCGCGGGCATCCGACGGAAGAAGCTGCCCCTGGGAGTAGAAGCCGTAAATTCCGTGGTACAGCCAGTTGCGCCCAAGCTCTTCGTAGTAGGCGGTATCGCCCGAATAGAAAGGGAAGTGCCAGAGGAAGAAGAGGCGCAGGGCAAGTCCGGCGAGAAGCGCAGGCAAGAGATGTTTGTAGAAAGGTTTGGGGAGCATGGTGTGCAGGCGGAGACAAGTCGGATGCACGGGCATTGTAGCAAGCACGGGACTGGCGGAAAAACCTCGCTGACAAAGGCTTGACATGGAAGGTACAATCGCTGGAAATGGCTAATGCACCCGATGCTGTCAAAGCCCCTGGAATGGTGCCCGACGAGCTGAAGCAGGAGCCTCGCTCGAAGGGAATCGTCACGGCGCGCAAGAAAAAGCCGAAAGAACTGGCGGTTATTACGGAGTGCTGCACGGGCTGCGCGGGATCGCCCGCTTGCGTGGAGTACTGCCCGGTGGAAGACTGCATGTTCTGGGTGCCGGATGAGGACAATCCGCCGTTCGGGCGCATCCAGATTGATCCCATTCTGTGCATCGGCTGCAAGAAGTGCCTCAGCAAGGGCCCCGACGGCTGCTTCCTGGACGGCTGCCCATGGGACGCCATCGTGATGGTGGATACCGCCGAAGTGGAAAAGGAAGTCGGCCCCATGGCGTATTGAGTTCCTCGCCATTGGTTTTCTCTCCGCCCTTCTTCAGACGCGTGCCTGTGCCCAGTCTTGTTTCCAGTCGAAACCGGTCTTCATTATTTACAGAAAAATCAACCCTTTTGTTTTCAAGCGATTCCGCACTCTTTGCCCAAAACACCCGGGATGGGGGGACAAATTGGTGGCGCGTTAGGGACGGGCGGAGGCGCGCTCGCGGATGGATTTTTCGGTGAGGTGGGCTTGCTGGCGGACGCGGTCGGAGATTTCGGGAAGTTCGCGCTGGTAGGGGCGAATGGCGGGGAGGTCGTCGGGCTGGCCGATGACGTAAAGGGCGCGGAGGGCTTCCCAGACTTGTTCGTCGCCGGGGTCTATCGTGGCGATTTCGGTTCCCGCGGCGACTTGAGTTCCGGGCGCCACGGAGATGGTGCGAATGCGGCCGCTGATGGGAGAGCGGAGCTCCATCGTTTGCTGACCATCCTGCAGTTTTGCTACCAGGCCGCCCTGGTGGATGGCGGTTCCAATTTTATCCGTGTCTGTGACCCGGCACGCGCCGGGAGTGACGATTCTCGCGGGCCGCAACAGCGCGACGATCTGCGCCCTGCCGGACGCGTCGCCAAAGCGGACGAGGGAAAAGGCGGCATTGCCGCGGACCATCGGGGATGGATCCTGAAGCATTTTCAACAGCGCTTCGTGGAAGCCGGGGCCGGAAGTGTCCTGGCCCATGACCCAGGCGTCAGTGTTGCGCACTTCCTCGACGGGATGCGATGCCAGCCGGATCAATTCCGGAAACCAGCGCGTTACTCCCGAGTCGTGGCGTCCCATGCGCTCGCCGAGTTGGACGAGGGCATGCTGGATGTGCCGCGGATGCCTTTCATCTTGGAGGTACTCGGTGATGCGTCTGTCAGGGAGCTGACGTCCAAACCAGGTGTTCCACCAGAAGAAGAACGGCATCAGGACGATCAGCCAGGCGGTGACGAAAAAGAGCGCGCGATTCCGCGGGGACATTTTGTGATGTGGCGACGCGGCGGGCTTCTCCGAGGAATCGTCCACGGCGATTTTCGGCACATCGACGGCTTCTGGAGAGGACGGAGGGCTTGCCATGTCTTCTCCTGGTCTCTAACTCTCTTCGGACGCGGGCGGCTGCTTCGAGGGCGCTTCTGCTTTGCTCTTCCCCAGGAGCCCCCGGTCGCGAAGCTCCCAGAAAACATTCAGGAAGAAGATTCCGGAGATGCTCAGCATGATCAGGCTTTCGAAGAGACCATCCGCCGTGGTGAGCGTCCCGGTGACGATGATCCAAGCAATCCCCGCCAGAGGGATGAGGCCGAGCAAAATGGAGATCAAGAGCATCACGGGCAGCAATGGACCTCCTCGAAAGGCCGTTGTCAGTCGTTCGTTCTAAGTTCTATAAGACCGAAAAAACCTCGCTGATTTCCGATCCTGCCTGAAACGCCTGCCGTTGTGGCCCGAGAATCTCAACGGCGAGTGTTGCCAGACCTACGGTTGAGATTCTTCGTGAATCCTAATCGAATGCACTCAGAATGACACTTCTGACTATACGTCTTGCCTCAGGGCTTGAATGTCGCATCCACCGTCTTGGTGTCTTTCGCGGCAAGCGTGACTTTCATGTCCTGTTCGCCGAGCTTTTCATGGACGAAGGCGATAGTGTAATCGCCGGGCGGCAGACCCTTGATTTCAAACTTGCCATCGGGTCCGGTGACCCCGAAGAACGGACTCTTGGTCACGTTGACGAACATGCGCATCCAGGGGTGCTGGTTGCACTTCACTGGAAGCATAATTTCTTCGCGGGCGAAGGTTTTCTCGATTGGGGCGGCCTGAGGAGGCTGCGACTCGTTCCACTCGCGGTTGTCCTTCGGTGTGGGATGAATGTTGTGGGTCGTGGGGTCGCTGTTGACGATCTTGATGGTCTGACCGGCCACGACGCCCAGCACATGGGGATGGTATTTGCAGCCGCTTTGATCGAGGGTGATGGCTTCCTTGGGAACGTCGAAAGTGCGGCTGCCCAAGCCCTCTTTCACATAGACGAAGACGTTGGCCAAGTGGCCTCCGCCGGCCATCACGTTTTCGGCAGTGTTCGTGCCTTTGCAGGCGGGATCCTGGCTCATGTCAATGATGGCGGCCTTTGGTGGGACGCCATCGAACTTTACAATGCCAATGATCGTGGCCGCGGTGGCGGGATCGATTGGCGTAGCAGGCGCCGCCGGCGCCGCAGCGGTGGGAGCCGCCGCGGGCTGTTCCTCCGCAGATTCCTTCTTGCCGCATCCGGCAAGCAGCGCGAGTCCCAGCATTGCGGACAGGCAATGAATTGTCATCCATGTTTTCGCTTTCATATTGTCGCGCACCTCTTCTAGAAATTTGAAGACTCACACAAATCGAACTACTTATTTTTGCCCGCCGCGACCGGTGTTGCCAACCGCTTTCACGGCGGAAGGCGCGCTGCCGCTGGAGGCAGGCGCGCGGCCCATCGCGGCTCCGACCCGCCGCTGTTCTTCCGCGGTGAGCTGGAGGATGTAATCCACCAGCAGCTTGGTCTGATCCTTATCATAGCCCTGGAACGCGGGCGGCGTAGGGCCAGAAAAGACCCAGTGATTGTTCTCCCGCGTGAACAGACCGGAAGGCATGGAGGTGCCCGGGCTGATGGCCTGCGGGTCGATAATCCAGCGCTCCATCCAATCGGGTTTCAGGCGGCCGCGGGCTTGCAGGAAGTTGGGAGCAGTGGCAGTGCGGTCGTGAGCTGGATCGCCCGTAGCATGACACTTCAAGCAGGGTGCCGCCGTGCTGCTGAAGAGGCTCCGCGCCATCTCCGTTTCTTTCGCGGTCAACAGCGGAACCTCTTCCGGTATGTAGGGGAAGGGCTGGCGCGCCAGCGCCTGGAAGAAACGCACCAGCTTGCCCAGCTCATTTTCGGAAAAAGAGAACGTTGGCATGCGTACTTGCAGGTACGAGCGCACGCCGTTGCGATTGGTGTCTTTTTCGTTCAACGCCGGATTTTTCAGGAAATGCAGCAACCACTCGGGATCAACACGCGCGCCCTCGGTGAGGAGCTTTGGAGGCAACAGCTCCTGTCCGTCAGGACCCTGATAGCGCGCCATCGCCATCAGCGAAGTGCGTTGACCAGGAATGAGCTGGTGGCAGCCCATGCAGTTATATTTCTTGACCACCCACCAGCCTTCCTGAATGTCGCGCCGATAATCCATAGGCCGGTACTGATAGCTAGCGGGAAGCGGGTTTTCCTGGCTGCCCAACAGAAAAGTCGTGAGCGCACGAATCTGTTCGTTGGTGAGGTGCAGGTTCGGCATTCGCAACTTTTCCGTTTCGGGCTTGTCCTTGCCCTTGTCCCAGATGTTCGGCTCCGCCAGCTTGTGTTCGAAGAAGCCCTTTTGGTCATACCAGGGTTCTTTGGCCGGGCCTCCGGGCAGACGTGCTAGATCGTCCGGATCGGTGATCGGTTCGCTGCCACCCCGTTGCGCCGTTTCCGTGAGCAATGCGAAATCCAAGCGCTCAATCGGCTTGCTGCCTTCAATGGTCAGCTCCGTGCCGATGCGGCCTTCGTCTTCGAGGCCGGCGATTTCATGGCATCCGGCGCAGCCGAAGTGCCGAACCCACTTCTTACCTTCCGTCTTCAAATTCGGATCGTCCATGAACGATGCGTCGGCATACGCGGACGGCTCCTGCATTTTCAACGTGACCAGATAGCTGGCGACGTCTTCCGCATCCTGCGGGGCCAGCCGCAAGCTGGGCATCACCGTCATGTTCTGCACTTGGAGTTCGTGGCCGTCGTTCGGGCACCTACTGTGCTCCAGGTCAAACACAAAGGACAGGCCCTTCTTCCTGTAATCTTCGGGACCCACGTCTTTCTTTTCATACGCGCAGTAAGGACGCGTGCGCTCACGCGCATTGTGGACCCAACGGACGAGGTAGTCGTAGTTGTCCTTCTCACCCACGCGAGTGAGATTCGCGGCAAAGGTTCCGCCCTGCAACTGGTCGCCCTCACCGATGGAGTGACAGGCCAGGCAGCCGCGCATTTCGAACAGCTCCTTGCCGTGAGCCGCGTTTCCCGGTTTGTGCTTGGGCAAGGGATCCGTCAGCGCCGACTGCCAAATGTAAGCGGAGATGGCCTTGATCTGTTCATTGTTGAGCCGGAAATTCGGCATTTTGGTTGTGGCACGGAAGTCGCTGGGCTTATTTAGCCAAACCGGAATCCAATTTTTGTTTAACTTGAGGCGCGCGTCCTTAAGATTGGGCCCAACCTTTTTCATGTCTTCGAGCAGGCTCTTGGTCGAGCGGTCCAGCTGCACGATACGCAGGTCTAGCTTGCTGTTTGTGACTTTCAGCGCGACGGCGCGGTCATTCAGCCGGTTGGCCTCCTCGTTGCTCTCGGCCTTGTCGGCTTCCTTCATCAGATCGTCTGCTTGCTTGAAATTGTCCTTCTTCTCCTGCTCGAGTTGCTTGATCTGCGGACCGACTGATAGAAAGTCTCCAGTTTCCTTGTCCC
>Ga0066710_100000527_pt1 | contig 23691 bp, 21 predicted proteins | sample GraSoiAngelo_159_FD_79666 | JGI IMG/M metagenome (GOLD analysis project Ga0066710, IMG submission 79666) | Grasslands soil microbial communities from the Angelo Coastal Reserve, California, USA - 14_1009_16_40cm | ecosystem: Environmental > Terrestrial > Soil > Grasslands | place: USA...
CTGTTGACGCTTTGCCGGCTTCTAGTGTCATGGGAGAATGTCGAGCATGGCCAGGATTTATCCCTTTAATCGTTTGAGATACGCGCCGGGCGGCGTACCCATCGAGAAGGTCTTAACGCAGCCTTACGACAAGATTTCCAATGAAATGCAAGACCGCTACTATGCGTTGCATCCAAACAACATCGTTCGTATTGTTTTCGGCAAACCGATGCCGGGAGACTCGGCTGTCAACAATGTGTACACACGGGCTGCCGGCTATCTGAAAGATTGGCGAGCCGGCGGCATCCTGGAACGAGAACCGGAGCCGGCATTCTTCGTTTACTTCCAGCGATTCACGGTTCCCGGTACCGGCGAGAACCACGTTCGCAAAGGATTCACCGGCTTAGGACAACTCGAGGATTACGCGAACAAGATCGTATTTCCCCACGAGCGGACATTGACGGGACCGAAGAAGGATCGCCTCGAACTACTGCGCCATACCCGCACACACTTCGAGCAGATCTTCATGCTGTATGAGGATCCGGCGGAAAACATCGATCATTTTTTGGAGGAAATTGCACAGCGCAAGGCGGACATCCAGGTAGACGACGAATATGGAGTACGGCATACGACGTGGACGATCAGCGACCCGGAGACCGTTGCCTTCATACAGCGTGAAATGCAGGACAAGAGATTGATCATCGCCGACGGTCATCACCGGTACGAAACCGCGCTTGCTTACCGCGATGAAATGCGCTCGCAGCATGGCAGCGACCGTCTTCCGATGACTTTTTTCAATATCAGCAGTCCTGGCCTAACAATCTTGCCAACGCACCGCGTCTTGACTAAGGTGCCTGAGTTTGATCTCAATACTCTTCTCGAGCGGGCTTCCGAATTTTTCGAGGTGACAAGTTCGCCGGCGGGCCAGACTGTCACGATCGGTGTATTCGTCGAGGAACGGCTTTTGTACTTGCTTCTGAAACCATCACTGGACCTCGCGGCTCTCATGCCGGATCTGTCGGAGAAACAGCGCACGCTGGATGTCGTCGTCCTCCACCGGCTCATTTTCGAAAAGTGCCTTGGCATCACCGAAGACGCCGTAAAGAAAGAAAGCTATATCACCTACTTGAGAGAACGAGATGCTGCTTTGAATGCCGTTCGGCAGCGTCAAGCTCAGGCGGCCTTTCTCCTCAATCCCACGCGCCTGGATCAGATGCGCGACATCGCCTACGAAGGGAATGTCATGCCGCAGAAGTCGACTGACTTTTATCCAAAGGTGTTGTCGGGGCTGATGATGTATGCATTGGATTAGCACCAAAGCTCCCCGCTATGCGGCGTAGCCGCGCCATCCGCATGATCAGCGCAAGCCGCGGCTCAAAGCGTCCTTTTTCATCGAACTGAGTAGCTCGTCGCGACGATGATAGAGGCTCTTGACCGGTCTCGGTTTTCGCTTCGCCAACGCGTAAGCCGTCAGCAATGGCAAGGCGATGGTCGAATCGAGGTAGCAGACAACGGCATCGGGCAATCGATCGGGATCGACCTTTCCCCAAGTAACAGCTTCGGCCGGAGTGGCGCCGGACAAGCCTCCGGTATCCATCCGGGCATCGGTAAATTGCAGGTAATAATCGTGACCCTTTTCGTCCAGCCCAAGCACTTCCTGAATTTGCGGCTCCGTCTGAAGTACAAAATTCTTAGGCGAGCCGCCTCCAATGATTAGAATCGCGCTCCTCTGTCCCGCCTTTTTGGCGCCATAAACGATCGCTGCAGTCTCGTTGACGTCGGCATTCACATCGAACTGGAGCTTGTTACCCGTCAGGGCCTTGGCCGCGACATTCATGCCGATCGAACTGTCGCCCGGCGATGACGTGTAAATCGGAACTCCCAACTCGTGGGCCGCACCAAGAAGCGATTTGTCCTTCAATCCCAAAACCCGGCTGCGCTCGAGCACATATCTGCCGGCGAGGTAATGAAACTTCGCCGTGCTCATCGTGTGCTGAAACTCCGCGCTTGCGATCATTTCCCGGAAGAAAGCATCGGTCTTCAACAGGACGTCGTATTGGAAAAAGATGTCATAAATGCGAACAACGCCCTCCTTTCGCAGAACGCGGTCATCGAAATTATGCAGGCCGCGGTGCATCTCCAGGCCGATTCCGAAGTGCGTGTCGTGGTAAAGATTGGCTCCCGTGGAGACAATCCAATCCACAAACCCAGCGCGCATCAACGGAATGATTGCAGCCATCCCGATCCCGGCCGGCGTCATCGCGCCGGACAAGCTCATGCCGACGATCACATCGGTTGCCAGCATCCGTTCCGTAAAAAGGTGGCACGCTTCGCGGAATCGCGCCGCATTGTACGCGTTGAAGGTCTTATCGATGAGGTCGACGATCGAAATGTCTGCATCGATCGGCGGCGGCTCGATCCGCTGGCCGTGCAAGAAAGCGCTTTTATTTTTCATCGGTCGAACATTGTAACTGATTTTAAGGGCGGGCCTGGGGCCGCCCGGGGGTTAGCGGAATTCGGGGACGGAGACCGAATTTCTTGTACTTCAGAAATTCGGTCTCCGTCCCCGAATTCCGCCTTAACATATAATTGACCGCATGCGGGAATCACACATCGAATCACTCCAGAAGGCACTCGAACAGGATAAGCTGGGCGGGTGGCTTTTCTATAGTTTTCGGGGCAGCGATCCGATTGCGGAAAACATCCTCAGGCTCGATCAGGCGAAATTCACGACGCGGCGGTGGTTCTATTTTGTTCCGGCGAAAGGGACGCCTGAGAAGATTGTCCATGCGATCGAAATGGGCACTCTCGATGGCTTGCCGGGAAACAAGCGGGTTTACTTGCCTTGGCAACAGCTGCACCAACACCTCCGCGAGGTATTGTCCGGCGTGAAAAGCATCGCCATGCAGTATTCGCCGATGAATGCCATTCCATATATCTCACGTGTCGATGCGGGAACGATCGAACTCGTGCGGAGTTTCGGAGTGGAAGTGGTTTCTTCGGCGGATCTGGTCCAGACCTTCGAAGCGGTATGGACCGATGAGCAGCTCGAAACGCACCTGTATGCGGCGAAACACATGCGTGAAATCGTTGACGTGATTGCGAAGGAAGTCGGACGCCGTATCCGCGAAAATGTTCCGGTGTCGGAGCTCGACATTCAGAATTTCATCTTGCGGGAATTCGATCGCCGGGATCTCACGGCGGGCCATCCACCGATCGTCGCGATCAATGCGCATAGCGCCGATCCGCATTATGCGCCCAATGTTGACGACAATTTGCCCATGAAGAAAGGCGATTTTCTGCTCGTGGATATGTGGTCCAAGAGGCGCCTGCCACACGCGGTCTATGACGACATCACTTGGACATTCTTCATCGAGGAGTCGGTTCCTGAAGAATATCAGAAGATTTTCAACATCGTGCGCGACGGGCGCGATGCCGCGATCAGAGCGGCCCAGCAACGATATCCGGCCGGCGAGGTTCTCTACGGCTGGCAAATTGACGACGTGGCAAGACAGTCGATCACCAAAGCCGGCTATGGGCAGTATTTTATCCACCGAACCGGACATTCGATTCACGAGGAAGTTCACGGCAACGGCGCCAACATCGACAACCTGGAAACGCAGGACAGCCGGCGGCTTATGGCGCGTACGTGCTTTTCGATCGAGCCTGGTGTTTATCTGAAAGGAACCTTCGGAGTCCGCAGTGAGGTGGATATGTATCTGTCGGAAAACGAAGCCATCGTCACCGGACAGCCGATACAAACTCAGGTAATCGCAATACTAGGAAATTAGGAGGCACAGAATGCGCTCATTCATTATGGCTAGCGCTCTGCTGTTAGCGATCGGTGCGCCCGCCGCCGCGATTGACGACAAAATTGCCGATCGCTTGTGGGAATCTTCGAAAGTGCTGGACGAGCTGGTCAAAGCTCCTGATGCCGGCATTCCAAAAGACCTCTTGAAACGTGCGGAATGCGTCGCCGTCATTCCTGGACTCAAGAAAGCGGCATTCGGTTTTGGTGGGCAGCTTGGACGTGGAGCCGTGTCGTGCAAGAAGGATCAGGGGAAGGGGCCATTTGGACCGCCCGTGATGATTTCGATAACGGGAGGTAGCTTCGGATTTCAGATTGGCGGCCAGGAGATCGATGTCGTCATGCTCTTCATGACTCCAGAAAGCATGAAGCACCTTATGCGCGACAAAGTCACCTTAGGTGTGGACGCCTCCGCCGCCGGAGGGCCCAAAGGCAGGGCCGCTTCGGCAGAAACGAACGCGACCATGCGGGCGGAAATCCTGACTTACGCAAGAAGCCGCGGTCTCTTTGCCGGAGTTTCTTTGAAGGGCGCGGTGCTCAGCCCCGACAAGGATGCCAACAAGAATCTCTACAGCAAAGACATCGAAGCCAGGGATTTGTTGGAGAAAGGAGACAGCGCGGTCCCGGAACCCGCCCGGAAATTCGTGGAGACCGTCTCGCGGACCAGTTCGGGGAATTAGTAGACGGCTCCACTGTAGGCGCGGTCACAGAAGCTGTGAATAAATTGGAATAGGGTGATTCCCTTGCAGTGATGCAAGGAGGGGAATAACGCTTGATTCCAATTTTTTCACAGCTCCACAGACCGTGCCTACAGTTGAGCTGATCGTTCTCATGCGTAGACCTGCCAATTTCGCAACAGAAACTAGTTATCCCAGGCTCTAAGAAAGGATCTCCGCAAGCCGCTCGACAAAAGCCGACCGAGCCATCACTTCGGTAGCACCCGCCTCTTCTGCCCGCCGCTTCAGCTCGACCTGGACATGAGAAAAATAGGCCAGGATCGGTGCGGAATGCGAGGCTTTGAGCTTACGAATCTCCTCCACTGGATTGAAAGTGCTGGCATTCAGATCGACACAAATCCGGCTCACATCCGCAGGAACGCCGCCGGCCGTGCGGCAAAACACAACTTCGGACCCAACGTGTTTAGAGGCCGCCGAAATTTTGGAAGAGAAAAAAAGGTCATCGACAAGGACAGCGATCTTCATGTCTATATAATAGAGGCTTAGATGCTCATCGAACATTACCAAGCTGCGCGAAAAGCTGCGGCTGTTGCCGAAAAGGACTGGTTTGGGATTCTGAAGCTCACCGGCAGCGAGCGCTCATCCTGGCTGCAGGGCATGGTCACCAACGATGTCCAGAAGCTCACGCCGGGTGCCGGCTGTTATGCGGCGCATCTGACGCCCCAGGGGAAGATCGTGGCGCACATGCACATACTGGCTGACGACGATACTCTGTGGCTTTTGCTGGAACGGGCGGCCATTCCCAAGTTGCGTGACGCGTTTGACAAGCTGCTGATCATGGAAGACGTGCAGATTACGGATGCATCCGGCGAATACAACATTCTTGCGGTGATTGGGCCAAAGGCGCGATCGGTTCTGGAGTCGTGGCTCGGGGAGCCGCTGAGTATCGACGGCCTCTACCGGCATCGAAAATTCGAAGGCGGCCGTCTTTTTGAGTCGGATCTCGGGTACGACCTGTGGATCCCTCGGGAACAGGGGGACAAAGTTCTGAGAGCTCTCGCCGTGAGCGGCGCGACAGCGATTGATCGCGGCACGTGGGATGTGTTGCGAACCGAGGCCGGTATGCCCGTTTTCGGCATCGACATTGACGAGACCACAACCATGCCGGAGATCGGCGAGCGCGGCATCAGCTACGAGAAAGGGTGCTACATCGGTCAGGAAGTCGTGGCAAAGGTGAAGTACATCGGGCACGTCAATCGAAGATTTGTGGGCCTCACATTTGCCGGAAATGATTTGCCGAAGCTGAAAAGCCCGATCCGCAAAGGCGGTAAAGAAGTGGGCTATGTGACAACGAGCTTGTTATCGCCGGGTCTGAATAAGCCGGTCGCGCTGGGTTTTGTGAGCCGGGCCGCGTATGCCGCGGGCACAGAGGTCGAAGTTGTAGGCGAGAAAACACTCGCCGCGACTATTGTCGACCTGCCTTTCGTAAAATAGGGAACTAGCCGCGAATGATGCACCCTGCCGCTTCGCGGCCGTCCCCCTTTGCAAGGGGACATTCTCCCCCTTGCAAAGGGGGAGAGCCGCCGAAGGCGGCGGGGGTGCGTCTTGGCGGCGGATCTCCCTCATCTTGAACCATTCCTCGGCCGGAACAGCGATACTCTGGACAATTCCTGGAACAGCTTCCTCTCGGCATCTGTGAGTTCCTTCGGCACGACAATCTTCAACCGGACGAAGTGATCCCCGCGGCCGCCTCCGCGCAAGGACAAACCCTGGCCTCGAAGGCGGAGTTTCTGGCCGGAGGCGATGCCGGGCGGAAGGCGAATCTCGGCGGTTCCGTCCAGTGTTGGAACCTGGATACTTGCTCCGAGTGCGGCTTCCCAGGGTGTGATAGCGACCTCCGTTTCCGTGTCGTCGCCCCGAACCGTAAATCTTGGGTGAGGTTCCTGGCGAAGGCGCACGTAGAGGTCACCACCATGGAGTCCTCCTCCGGGAATACGGATACGGCTCTCATGACGTAAGCCGGGAGGAATGCGGACGTCGATAATTTTTTCAACATTTCCAAGCCGCACTGTCAGTTTGCGAGTCGTTCCGCGATGCATGTCTTCCAGAGGCAGCGCCAGTTCGGTTTCGGCGTCCGCACGTGAGGTCCGGGCGCCGCCCGTGCGGGGGCGCGTTTTGGTACCGGTGCCGGATCCGCCCATTCCGCCACCCATGCCGCCGAACAGCATCTCGAAGAACTCGCTGAAGGGGCTGCTTTGCGGTCCTCCGCCACGTTCGAATAAATCCTCGATGTTGATTCGGCCCTGAAATCCACCCCAGTCCGGAGGTGGCGTGAACTCCGCTCCGTTCTTCCAGTTTGCTCCAAGCTGGTCGTACTTTTTGCGCTTATCGGTGTTGCCGAGGACTTCATAAGCTTCCTGAATCTCCTTAAATTTCTCTTCGGAATTTTTGTTGTTGGGATTCAGGTCGGGATGATATTTCCGCGCGAGTTTTCGGTATGCCTTTTTAATGTCTTCTTCCTTGGCGTTACGGGGTACACCCAGGATTTCGTAATAGTCGCGGAACTTGACTGGCATAGTACTGAGTTTACTACAGAGTGACCTCTAGTCCCTCGCGGGCAGCGATGACATTGGGGTGGAGCTTGCGAGCGTTTTGGAGAATTTCGTCGACTTGAGCGTCTTCGTGATAGGGATCATGGTGAAAGAGCGCGATACGTTTGGCGCCGGCTTCAATGCCGTAGTGGATCGCCTGTTCCCAGCTACTATGACCCCACCCGGCGCGATCGGGCAGTTCCGCGGGCGTGTATTGAGAATCGGCGATATAGAAATCGGCGTTTTTCGCGAGAGTCTTGACGTTGTTATCGCTCCAGTCGACGCCATGTTCGACGTCTGTGCAATAGGAGATCACTTTTCCGTTATGCACGACTCGATAGCCGGCGCATCCCTGAGGATGATTTAGCGGAAGCACATCGATTCTGGTATCTGCCAGGTTGAACGTTCCTTCCGTCAGGTTTACGTATTCCCGCGTGCACGGCAGCTTCGACATATCGACAGGGAAGTAAGGGTTAGCCATCATGCGGGCGAGCGCATCCCCAACAAGGTCGGCAGTACGCCGGCCCGCGAAATAAAAGGTGAAATGGTTTTTGGGATTGTAGAGCGGCCGGAAGAACGGAACGCCCTGGATGTGGTCCAGGTGAAAATGGCTGAAGAAAACATGGGCGCTGATGGGTTGGCTGCCGAACTCCTGCTCGAGTTCTTTGCCAAGCAGCCGGATGCCGGTCCCCCCGTCGAAGATGAGGATCTGGTTGCTGCCGGTGCGGATCTCAACACAGGAGGTGTTGCCGCCATACATCATATTTTCTCTTTGGGGTGTTGGCGTAGAACCTCGCACTCCCCAAAACCGCACACGCATTCAGTCGTCCCTCAAAGTTCGCCGGAGTATAAAGTCATGCCTATTAGACTTCAAGGATCTTGGGAATTCGAACAAGGTTTTTGCAGCCGGTTTTTGTGACCACGACAACATCTTCCAAACGCACTCCGCCCAGTCCTTTATAGTAGAGACCAGGTTCCACCGTCACGACATTCCCACTGCGCAGCACATTCTTGTTTCGCATGTTGATTCCGGGCGCCTCGTGGATATCGAGTCCCAGACCATGGCCCGTGCCGTGAAAAAAACCTTGCATGCGGCCACCGCTGACGCCGGTGGGAAAGCCTTGAGAAGTGAAGTAGTCGAGAATGGCTGTGTGGATGTCGAACGCATTGGCGCCCTCTCGAATCCGCCGGAAGCCGATCTCCTGTCCCTGCTCCACGCATTTGTACGCGTGCTTGAGGCGTTCCGTTGCCCGGCCGCGAACGACCGTACGAGTGATGTCTCCGAAATATCCCGTCCGCTGAGAGCGTGGAAAGATGTCCATAATGATCGACGTGTGGGCTCGAATTGGCCCGCTACCCTGATTATGTGGATCGACACATTGATTGCCCGAAGCCACAATCGTGTGGCTGGGAACGTAACCCTGAGCCATGATAACGGTGTTGATAATGCTTTTGAGGATTTCCGACGTGAGGCGGGTTCCGCCGACATAGAGGTAGCCGTCTTTACGAATGTCGGCTCGGCGTATAGCGTCAATGCCCGCCTGCATGCCGAGCTCCGCTGCGCGAAGCGAATCGCTGATGAAGCGGATCTCCTCTTTGGTTTTCAACTCGCGGTCCGGCCAGAATGGATCGGTTTTGGCGTGAACCTTGATCTTCATCCTTCGAAGCTGATCGGCCAATCCTACCGGAAAAGTCAACGGCACTTCCACGCTGTTGATGTTCAAGTCCCTCATTACCTCCGTCAGCACTTCGGCTACGGCCGGAAAATGGACTCCATCTTTTTGCCGGCGCCGGACATACTTCGAGTAGGACAGTACGGCATCGACCGTGGCCTGGCTCTTTGCGCGATCGATTTCCAGGTCGCTCATGACCAGGTAGCGCTTCCCGCGCTTCTGAATAAAGATAAACGGGTCAGGAGCGAAGAAGCGAGTCGCCCAAAGCATATTCGCATCGCTTTCGCTCGCACTGTACATCAGTCGGGCATCGTAGCTGTGATTTCGCATGGTATAGTGGGCCCCGGCGTTCACTTGATGGCTGCGCCCTATCTTGAGGCTGCGCGCTATCGCGCTTGCGCTTCGCGTCGGGCTTGCATTCGCAGCCGCTCATTTATTGATGGCTGCGCCCTATCGGGCTTGCATTCGCAGCCGCTCATGACAAAACGGCGGACAAAATGTCGAAAACGGCCGGCATCATTGTCATCGGAAACGAAATTCTGTCGGGAAAAACACGAGATGAGAATTCTTTATATCTCGTGCGGGAGTTGCGGGATTTGGGAGTCGACGTTCGCAAAATCTCCGTGATCCCGGACGAATTGAACCCCATTTCCAATGAGGTTCGTCAATTTTCAGGCTCCTATGATTACGTTTTTACCACAGGTGGAGTCGGCCCCACTCACGATGATTTAACGATGGACGGAGTAGCGGCTGCATTCAACCGCAGAATCCGCCGCCATCCCGATCTTGAAGCGACACTGCGGCAGTATTACGACCAGGACATCATTGACGCCAACCTCCGCATGGCCGATATTCCTGAAGGCGCGCGGCTGGTGGGCGGCAAGGGACTATGGTTTCCGGTCATCGCCGTGGAGAACGTCCACATTTTCCCAGGCGTTCCGGAGATTCTCCAGCGCAAGTTCGAACGCATCAAAGAAATATTCCGTGAGCCGCCGTTTCTCTTGAGGGAAGTCTACCTTCGCGCCGATGAAGGCCGAATTGCGGGAATACTTCATCGCGTGCTGGCCGATTTTCCCGATTTGCTTTTGGGCTCATATCCCTACTTCGACAATCCAGCGTATTCGATCAAGTTGACGCTGGAGTCCAAAGACCTCGCCTACCTCGAGCGGGCCCACGCCTTGCTCCTGGCCGAGCTTGCCAGGATACAGCTCACACCTGTAAAGGCGAATTGAAACACCCATCGTGTCTTGGTGTTTCAAAACAACGCGGGTTGTGCGATAGGTATATCGTTTAGGACACTCACGAATCCCAGTTCGGCGCACAGCCGGTCCAGCCGGCGCCGGTCGCCCCGGCGGTAGCGCAACAGCTCCGGCGAAACCTCGATTGGCACTTCGCAGCAGATCGTTGCCAGCTTTCGGCTGATGCGCACGGCTTCGATGTTGTCGCGGATTCTTCGTAGAATCTCGTCACGAGACCGGAAGCTGATTTGCCGGTCCATATCCAGACGGACGAGATCGTCAACGGTCTTGCACACGGACAAGATCTGTCGCGCCGTTTTTTCGCCAACACCCGCCACGCCCGGAATGTTGTCGATCGAGTCACCATGCAAGGCCAGCAAGTCCGGGATTTGGCATGGCGCGACGCCGAACTTTTCGAGTACTGCAGCTTCATCCAGCCAGCTTTCCTTGGCGATGTCGTATATACGTACACTGCCGCAGACGAGCTGGGACATATCCTTGTCTCCGGTCACGATCACGACCGGATGACCAAGCGCCGGCATTCGCGTGGCGATCGTGCCGATCACATCATCGGCTTCATAGCCGTCCACCTCAAGGCAGGCGACGCCGATGGCTTCAGTGATTTTGCGGCAGTATTCAAACTGAGCTTGCAGGTCATTGGGAGGCGGCTTGCGATTCGCTTTGTAGGCGGCGAACATGGTATTTCGAAAAGAAGTATCGGCTTCGAAGGCGGCAGCCATGTACTCCGGTTTGCGTTCCTTGATGATGCGAAGCAGGGTACGCAGGTAGCCGAGCACGGCATTGGTCAACATCCCTGACGGGGCTGTAATGTTATCCGGCAGCGCGTGGTAGGCGCGAAAGATGTAGTTCATGGCATCGATCACGTAAACGGGTTTGTTCATGGCCTCTGGATCGGTGTTGGCCTGCCGTTCTCGTCCACGGCGACATAGATGACTTCCGCCTCCGTTACTCGCACAATTTCCTTTGTTCCACCCCATCCGAGGCGCTCCACTTCAACATCCACATCGACGGTGATGGATGTCCGCCCGATTCGAATCGTCCGGGTATAAAACGTGACGAGATCCCCAAGATGAACCGGTGCAACAAAGACGACTTCATGCATGGCTTTCGTCACGAACTTCGAAGGCGATTGCCGCCGGGCCTCGATGCCGCCGGCCAGGTCGATGTAGCTCAAAATGACACCGCCAAAAATTGTTCCCTGTGCATTGGTGTCTTTGGGCAGCATCGTGAGTCGAATTGCAGGGAATCGTTCGGTCATAGTGTTACTGTACCGGCGGCTCACGCGCTCAACGTAAAAATGGGTTATGCCGCCGTTCGTGCCCGATCGTCGTGGATTGCCCATGACCGGCGATGACGAACGTATCGTCGTCGAAATCCATGAGCTTCTTTTGAATCGAGTTGATGATTTCCGAATAGGAGCCGCCCCAAAGGTCGGTCCTCCCGATACTCTGCATGAATAAGGTGTCGCCCGTGAACAGAATGTTGCGATCGCCGGCCAGATGGAAAGTCGAGCTGCCCGGTGTATGCCCAGGCGTGTGCAAGACGCCCATTTCCAGACCACGGCAAGCCACGGCATCGCCGTCCTGAAGGAAGCTGTCGATGACTCCGCGTTTTGGCGGGGACATTCCTATCCATTGAGCCTGCACGTCGAGCTTCTCGAAAAGAAATAGATCCGCCTTGTGGATCGATGCCGGTGTCCCGGAAAGTTGTTGAAGCTCATGGATCGCCCCGACGTGGTCAATGTGTGTATGGGTACAAACGATTTGTTTTGCCGTAAGCCCGTGCTTCGCCAGACGGCGCAGGATCTCCTCCGGATTGTCCCCGGGATCAATGACGATTGCCTCGCGCGTTTCCTCGTTGCCCAGAATCGTGCAGTTGCATTGAAGTAAACCGACGGGAAATGTTTCGATGATCATGTCACTCATCGCTATTTCACTTCTTCCGCTCCGAGCACCACGAGACTACCGCGAGTCGCGGCGCCACGGGTTTTGAAATCCACGCTGCCAATGATTTTCTCATTGCCGGGCGGCAGCTTTTGCTTGACGGTCAGTTTATCGGTTTCGAGAACCGCGCCTTGGGCGTCCATATACGTGGCCTGAAGCTGGATCTGGTCATACGTGAACCGGTTGCTGTTGTTACGGAAGCCGATGATCCAAGCGGGCTTGGCCCCGGGCAGTTCGGGGTGGAATTCTGCGCGCGTAATGGTGATATCGCGCTTTGGATTTGGCCCGCGCAGACGCGAAATAATGGCATCACCATAGGTGCGATATCCGAGAAACAAGAGGATAACGACAAGAATCAGCCGCCGTGCCATGACCCATTCCCGCGAGCCGAGGAACCCGAGCATTACTGCTTCGGCACCTCTTGTAGCAGGATGGGCAGATCCATTTTTCTATTCCCTCGCAAAATGGTAACGGTGACCCTATCGCCCGGTTTGTAGCGGTCGATTTCGCGCGCAAGCTCCTGCAGCGAATTTACCTCTTTGCCATGGAAGGCAAGGATGACATCGCCGCCAGCAGGCACTCGATAGTTCCGGATAATGACTTCTTGCGACGCCCCGCGGATGCCCCCCACTGCGGCTGGACTGTTGGGCTGAACCGTAACGACCAGCAGTCCCGCATTCGTGCCCAGGCGAAGTCCATCCGCCAGCCAGGGCACGTCCATCAGAGCGATGACTCCCCTTGGAGGTAGTCCGAGATAAGGCCGCCGGACATATCCAAGAGTAATCAGATCGCCGGTGATACGCCGGACGGTGTCGGCTGGGATTGCGAAACCAATTCCGGTGCCTCCCGAGACGATGGCCGTATTGATACCAATGATTTCTCCTTCACGATTCAAGAGCGGCCCGCCGGAGTTGCCGGGATTGATCGCGGCATCGGTTTGGATGATGTCCTCAATCACTCTACCGTTTTCGGCCTGGATCGAGCGCCCCAGGGAGCTGATGATGCCGGTTGTGAGTGTGCGCTCCAAACCGTAAGGGTTGCCGATGGCTAGAACTTTCTGCCCGACCTGAAGTCCTTTCGAGCTTCCGAGCGGTATTGGGGTCACACCCGCTCGCGGCAAGTCGATTTGCAGCACGGCCAGATCGTTGTTGGGATCGTCGCCGACGACTTTGGCGATATGTTTCGTCTTATCCGGTAGTGTGACCTCCAGCCGCTCGGCGTCCCGGATGACGTGAAAATTCGTCACAATGTGACCCTGGGTATCGATGATCGCCCCCGATCCCGTGCCCGATTCCATGGGGACCGGCCGCAGGAAGAAGTCATAACCGACCGTTGTCGTTGTGATGTTCACCACGCCCTGGCTGTACTTTTGATAAACCTCAACATTGTTTCGCTCCTCGTCACCCAAACCGGCCGGCGGCGCCGCTGCCGGGCTGTTTTCAGGAGCCGAGGCCCAGCTCACACCCGGCGGGCGCGACGTTTCGCTCCTCAACGGCCGCCACTCCAAAACGACATACACCATTGCCGCAGTGATGACGGAGCTCAAGAAAGCCACTTTGATAAGGTTTTTCATAGGTTAAGTCCAGTACTATTCATGCAGTTCCAGCACGTCACCCTCGCCGATAATGAAATCGCGAGGCACCATAATCCCGTCTACTTTGCCCTCACCCCAAATACGAGCGTATTTCAAATTCTGCAGAAAGTCGCGATGCACTTTTTCGGCGACATCGAGCACCGTACTGCCGCGAGGGACAACATAGGGATCGTGGAGATCCGGTTTCTTTCCCGGGGCCTTGGTGTAAACCCTCACAACCTCCAGGAAATCGTACACAACTCTTTTGAAGGCTTCTAGCTCCGCGGGCGTTGAGAAAGCCGCTGAGACTTCCGCCATCGGAAACGTGTTCGGATCGGCCTCCCTCACAAGGACTGCGCGCTCGGCAGCGCCGGGTGCATCTTTCTTATTACCCACCATCAAGACCTTCATTTTGTGGAGATCGATTTTGGCATCGGTCAGAAAGCTCCGGGTTTCTTCGAATGTATCCAGGATATCGTCGTCCGAGAGATCCAGTATCCACAGCACCGCGTCGGCATTGCGAATGATCTGCACGACCCAGGGTTCGGTGTACTCCGGCGAAATCGCCGGCAAATCCATCAACTGTAGGCGGACGTTCTCGAAAATCATCATCCCCGGAATCGGGGTTCTTGTCGTGTAGGGGTAATCCGCGACTTCCGGTGTCGCATTCGTGAGACGTCGCACCAGTTGCGATTTGCCGGAATTCGGCGCACCGGCCAGGGCCAGTTGCCGAGCGCCTTCTCGTTCGATTGCAAACGAATCGCGCCGGCCGCCACCCTTCTTTTGCTGGTCGGATTCCTTCCGCAAAGCCGACATTTTCTTTTTCAGATCCGCCTGCAACTTTTCTGTCCCTTTATGTTTGGGGATGGTCGCCATCATCTCTTCGAGCGCCGCAATCTTCTCCGGCACACTAGCGGCTTGCTTGAAGCGCTTTTCAGCTTCCATATATTGCGGTGTCAAATTGGCGGGCATGCACCCTAGGATAACAGGAAACGCTGGCTGTGGGGGTGGTCTACGACGTCTACGAGCACCCCTGGAGATTGGCCATTTTCCCGGAACGGGCTAAAGCCCGCGTTCGGCGGTCATACACCGCCGCTACAAGCTTTCAGGGTGATCCCCTGCCAGGTTCCTTAAGCCAGATGCAACAAATAGGGATCAGGAGCGTCGTGAAAGCGGCGATCAGGGCGACAGCACTGAATCCACCAGAATCGAAGGCGGAAGCGGATAGCGTGGCCACTGTCGCAATCCCAAGCTGGGAGGCAGCGTTCCGTATGGCGATATATTGGCCACGGATTTCCGGACCCACGATTTCGGTAGTCAGCGCATGCAAGGGCGCTTGACGCGCGGACGCGGCGATGCTGAGCATTCCAATTCCCACCATAAGCCACAGCCCCCAACTTGCGCGGGCGACAATCACGAACAAGAAAGCCAGAAACACATTCGACCACATGACGATCGTGCGTTTCCCTGCGTGATCCGAGAGCCAGCCCGAAAAGGGTGAAACGGCAATGGCGGCCAAACCGGAAACCATGAACAGGATTCCAATCCGGTCCACACCGATATTGTGGATCGTTTTAAGCCACGCACCCACATAGGTCAGAAACCCGACGATCCCGCCCGAAGTGAGGAATGCGGCGGCCATGCCGGCCAGCCGGTCGGTCTTTTGGAAATGCGCGATCCAGGAGACCCTGGAAGGCCGGGATTTCCATTCTGTCCGGTCTGTAGGCAATCGAAAGCCCACTAGAAACATAGCGGCTGCAGCCACCGAAAGGCACCCGAATACCCACTGCCAACCGAAGCGCGCGGCGGCCAGCGCGCCGGCGGGTACACCGGCAACAAACGCGGCGAAATATCCCATGGATAGTATTCCCATAGCGCGGCCCCGCTGCTGGTAGGGATAATGATCTCCGGCAAAGGAGAGTGCGCAGGTGGAAAGTGTTCCTGCGGCCAATCCTGTCATGGTCCTCAGAATCACTAACGCACTGAAGCTGGAAACGTGATATGTAAAGAAAGAAGTAAGGCTGAACAAAGCAAGACCCGAGATTAGAATCTTTTTCCGGCCGACTCGATCCGAGAGCGGGCCTACAAACAAGGCGAAAGCTGCGGCAGCCAATGAGTAGGTGGTGACGATGATTCCGGCCTGCCCAGGTGTCGTCCCAAGATCCTGAGCGATGAGCGGGAGAAGCGGTGCGACCAGTTGCGTGTCTGACACTCCCAAAAAGAGCACGCCGAAAAGAATGAGCGACACTGTCCACTGAAACCGCTTCTCGCCGGACACGCGCGGATTCTAACATAGGAAGATTTCCAGGGGAGTGCCATGAAACGCGACTTCGAAGAGCTTGATGACATCCAGCAGAAAATTCAGACCATACCTGAAGAATTGCCGATTCTTCCCGTCCGTGACGCGGTCATCTTTCCAAATGCCGTCATCCCGCTGACGGTGGGCCGCGAAAGCTCGGTCAAACTCATCAATGACGTCCAGCAGGGTGATGGCATGCTGGTCGTTCTCACCCAGCGTGATAAGCGCGTCGACTCGCCCGGGCCGATGGATCTTTATGAGATCGGGACGGTAAGCGTGGTCCACCGGGTCATGAAGACGCCCGAGGGCAATCTGTTCGTGATTATCATGGGCGCCTCCCGGTCGCGAATGCAGGACTTCATCCAGTTCGATCCGTACCTTCGTGCGAAGATTGCCGTGCTTGCCGACGAAAAGGAAGACGAGACGAGTGTCGATTTCCAGGCGCTTCGCCGAACCGTGATGAGCCAATTCGAGCGCATCATCAAGCTTTCCCCCCAGTTGCCCGACGATTTACAAACCATCGTCATCAATATCGAAGATACCGGCCGGCTTGCCGATTACATCGCAACGAATCTTCCGAATTTGTCGATCGTTTCCAAGCAGTTCGTTCTCGAACAGATTTCGGTGCGGAAGCGGCTGGAGTTTTTGAATACGGAGCTGGCCAAGGAGCTCGAAGTCCTGGAGCTGCGCAGCAAGATCCAAACTCAGGTGCAGGAGGAAGTCGGAAAGAGCCAGCGCGAGTATTTTCTTCGTGAGCAATTGCGAGCCATCCAACGCGAGCTTGGTGAAGCCGACGATACCCAGCGCGAAATGGAAGAGCTTCGAAAGAAAATCGAGGCGGCGGGATTGACCGAGGAGGCGAAGAAGGAAGCCGAGCGCGAGCTGGGACGCCTTTCCCGCATGTCGCCAGCCGCCGCGGAATACACGGTGAGCAGAACGTATCTGGACTGGCTCGTGACTCTTCCCTGGAATGTCCTGACGACGGATAAAGTGGATATCCTTCGCGCTCGCCAGATCCTGGACCGTGACCACTACGATCTGGAGAAGGTCAAGGAACGGATCCTCGAGTATCTCGCCGTGCTGGAACTACGGCCCGCTGGAAAAGCCCCGATCCTATGCTTTGTCGGCCCTCCCGGCGTCGGCAAGACATCGCTGGGCCGATCGGTGGCGGAGGCGATGGGACGCCGATTCGTGCGCATTTCCCTGGGAGGAATGCGCGACGAAGCCGAAATCCGGGGCCACCGGCGAACCTATATTGGCGCCCTCCCCGGGCAGATCATCCAGAACATGCGCCGCGCGGGCTCGCGCGATCCGGTCTTCATGCTTGATGAAATCGATAAGCTGGGCGCGGATTTCCGGGGCGATCCTGCATCGGCGCTGCTGGAAGTCCTCGATCCAGAGCAAAACAACACGTTTCGCGATCACTACCTGGACGTGGCCTTCGATCTTTCCCGTGTTTTCTTCATCACCACGGCGAATGTACTGGACACGGTTCCGTCAGCCCTGCGCGACCGTATGGAGGTCCTCGAGTTGCCCGGATACACAGAAGAAGAGAAAGTGCAGATCGCGCGCAACTACCTCGTTCCCCGTGCCCGGGAAAACAGCGGACTGCAGCCCGATCAAATTGAGTTTGAAGACGAGGCGCTGCGCCGCATCGCCCGTCACTACACGCGGGAAACTGGCGTCCGGAACCTGGAAAGGCAGATTACCAGCATTTGCCGGAAGCATGCGCGAAGAACGCTGGAGGGAAAGGACCCGAAGCTTGCCGTCACCCCGAACGTTGTCACCGAATTGCTCGGCAGCCCGAAGTACAGCCTGGAAGAGGAGGTAGAAGAGCGCGTGAAGCACGCCGGCGTCGTCATCGGTCTGGCGTGGACTCCCGTGGGCGGCGACATCCTTTTCGTGGAGGCCAACATTGCCAAAGGCGGCCGGCATCTAACCGTTACAGGTCAGGTGGGCGACGTGATGCAGGAATCGACAAAAGCTGCACTCACTTGGGTCCGTTCTTATGCGACCGAGTTGGGTTTGGACTCCGACTTTTATAAAGAGATGGATGTCCACATTCATGTTCCGGCAGGATCGATTCCCAAGGACGGACCTTCCGCCGGCATTACCATGGTCACTGCACTCGTCTCCGCACTCACGAATACGCCGATCCGGCCCAAACTCGCCATGTCCGGTGAAATTACACTGAGCGGCCACGTGCTACCCGTCGGCGGCATTAAAGAAAAGGTCCTTGCTGCCCGCCGCGCCAAAATCGAGGAACTCATACTCCCCGCCCAGAACGAGAAAAACGTGGTCGAGGACATCCAGCCCGAGCTTCTGAATGAGATCAAGATTCACTATGTCCGGACCATCGTCGAAGCCTTGCATCTCGCATTTCAGAAGCGGGTCCTGCGAACGGTTCCGGGTAAAGATCACGTCCAGCAAGTAATCTAGCTAGAAAGAGAGACTTTCAGCCGCAAATGACGCGGATCGGCCCATTCGCGTCATGCGCGTAATCTGCGGCTAATTCCCCGGTTTAAAAAAGACGTCCACTTGCTCAGGGCGGGGAGCCGCCGTCAGCAGTGACACCCCCACCAGGCAGGCAACAGAAACGGCGATGGCGGGAATAACCGGATCCACGCCCGTGCTGGTTCCGAGCCCACTAAACTCCCAGATTAGGGTTGTGGCAACACCCGTCATGATGGAGGTGACAGCGCCTGGCGCTGTCGCTCGTCTCCACGTGAGTGCAGCGACCAGTGATGGCGTAATACCCGTACCGTAGATGGTGTAGGCGCGCAGCGCAACCTCAAGGAATCGTTCCGAAAATGTCGAGATGATAAACGCCACAATCCCCAGTCCAACGACCAGGCTACGAAGAAGCCACACCAGTTTCTTTTCGGCCGCCTTGGGATTGATGAAGCGCTGATAAATATCGCGCGTGATGGACGTGGCGGGGACCAGCAGATAGGAGATGGAGGTGGAGACGATGATTGCCATAATCGTTGTCATTACCATCGCGCCAAGCCACACGGGAAGGTGATCGCGGGCAACATAGGCAATCACGCGGCTCGGGGTTTGAAGCTTGCCGCCCTGCCATTCGATTGCCGAGCATACCCATGCTGTTGCGATGATCATCCACTCCATGTAGGCGACCCCGAAAAGCAGCCAAATCGTGGAGCGCCGCGCCACACCGGCATTTCGCGCAGAGAAAAAACGCTGGTACATATTGGCGTCGCCAAGAATCAAAAGTCCGGGCGGCAGAATGATGCCCGCAGCTTGCATCCAGCTAATCGGCCCAAACAGGACCAGATGATCGGGCGGGAGCGCCGCCGCCATTCCCGCGTAGCCACCCGCTTTGGAGTAGACAAAAGGGAGCGTGATCAAAATGCCCACGATCATGGTGATTCCCATCGCCAGGTCCGTGTAGGCCACCGAGAACATTCCCGCCAACGCCGTGTACACAATGATGAAGGCCGTAACGATCACCGTCGCCGTTTTCAAGTCCAAACTCGGCATGGCCAGGTTCAGCACCGCTGCGGCCGCCCGATACTGGTAAGAAACAATCGTGACCGCGGTCAGTACTAACGTGATCACACCAAGCAGCCGTGCCCACTTGTTGTACCGCGTCTCGAGAATATCCTGCACTGTGATCGCGGGAAATCGGCGGGCTCGGCCGGCGAGAAATGATAGAAGGATAATCCCGATCTGCGAACCCACCGGCAGGATCCACGCGGCGATGCCGACCTCATAGATTTTTCCGGAAAACCCGAAGATCGATCCGGTTCCGATCCATGTCGCGAGCATCGTTCCGAAAAGAACAAATGTCGAGAGCTGTCGGCCGGCCACCGAAAAATCTTCCTGGCTTTCCACCCTGCGGCTTCGCAACGCGCCGATACCAACCAGGGCGACCATGTATGCGACGATGGTCCAGAAATAGATGGGTGACATATTTTCGCGCGACACCTCCTAAGTCATCCTAAGTTAGGAGGAGTGGCTGCGCCCATCAATAAAATACAATGGCTTGACATGGAACTGCTCAAGCTCCGCGATGCCGCTCGCATGCTCAATATCAGCTACCCGACCCTCAAGCAGTGGATCTATCGGGGAAAACTGCGATCCATAAAGACTCCCGGAGGACATCACCGCATCGCCCAGAGCGAAATCGATCGCCTGACCAACTCGAGTCCGCGAAAAACAAGTCTGCGGTCCATCAGCGGCAGAAATAAGCTACTCGGCACGATTACAGAAGTTAAGACGGAGGGGCTGCTGACGCAGGTCACGCTCGATGTCGGCGGTCAGATCGTAACGGCTATCATTACGCGCCAGTCGTCGGAAGAGCTCGGACTCAAAATGGGCATGTCCGCCTATGCTCTGATCAAGGCCACGGAAGTCATGATCGCTATCGGGCCCCGAAAGCGGTAGTAAGGCTCAGGCTCAAAAATGCAGCTTGAGAGCGAGCTGCACGACGCGTGGATCTCCGGCCGATGTGATCGACCCGAAGCCGGGAGAGCCAAAGACGGTATTGGGACTTTCGAGTAACGGTGTGTTCGTGAAATTGAAGGCTTCCGCACGAAATTCCAGAACAATCTTTTCCGTGACTGGAATTCTCTTCAGCAATGCAAGATCGAGATTCCGGAATCCCGGCCCTCGCACCGGATTGCGCGAGCTGTTTCCGAGTGTGAACTGGGGAGCAAGCGCGAACGCGTCCGTATCGAAGTAACGGGCCGTCCTGCGTCCGCCGGCGGGCAGATTCGCATTGCGAAGCCGATTGGGCCGTTGGGTGCCGAAACCGGCAAAGGCGTTGAGATTCGTGTTCTGCGTGACCGGAAGCGGCAGCCCCGATTCGAGCGTCAGGATTCCCGCGATTTGCCAGCCGCCGAATAGCCCTCGACGGGCAGGAAGATCGTAGGCCGCACTCAAAACGAACACGTTGGACATATCGCCTGAGGAGAGATCGCGTTCCAACTTCCTGTTGAAGCTGTCCGCAACGGGAAAGTCCGCTACCGGTCCTGTCAGGACTGCCGCATCGAATACGGAGGAGGCTTCGTCGATGAGCTTCGACCGTGTGTAGCTCGCAAGCAACGACAGACCACGCGAGAAACGCTTTTCCAGCTTTGCCTGAAAAGCGTGGTAGTTCGTATTCCCGACGTTATTTCGGTAGAAGCTGACGGTGGTGAACTGCGGAAATGGTTTGAGCAGTTGTGCCCGCGTGATCGTCGGCTCGCCCAGCGACGAAGATCGGGGAATGGTTCCGAAGAATGGATTCGGAACTCGTTCAAGTAGCTGTGCTCCCAGACGCAACTGATTGGCTGTAAGCTGATTGATGTTCGCATCAGGAATTCCGATGTGAGTGATCTTCGAGCCGGTATACGCCGCTTCAAAGAGGACGTTTGCGCCGAACTCTCGTTGGATCGAAAAATTCCACTGCTGCGCATATCCGGAACCCAAGTTACGGTCCACACTAAACACTCCTTGACCCAGGCCGGCATCGGGTGTCGGTGCAATCGGCGAGACGGAAGGCCCGGAGGCAAGGATGAACGCCGGCATGATGTTGTCCAGCGACCTCTGGGTTACGGTTTGCAGGAACGGAAACTGCGGATTCGTAAACGGAGTCGTAATGCCGGCCTGCTCGATCCAAACCAGTCCATACGAGCTGCGAACCACAGTCTTGTCCGTGGCACCATACGCCAGCCCCACGCGCGGACCAAGATTCAGTTTGTGCAACGTGCGAGATGACCGTGGAAAACCATCGCGGCCCAGATATCGAAGCTTCTGTGTGTCGAGATCGAATACCGCCCCTTGATTGTCCAACTCCGTCGACGGGAAATTCAGCGTGTAACGAACACCGGCAGTCACCGTGAGCCGTCGCGAGGTCTTCCAGTCGTCCTGGATGAAGTATTCCTGAATCATTGCGCGGGGGCGAATGGGCTTCTCCTGGATGTCTATGGAGAACCGATCCACTTGTCCAAGGAGGAAACTGGCGAGTGAAAACCCCGCTTCAGTCGCGCTGAAATGAAAAGATCCCGATGGCGATGGCGGTTGGGTGATGTCCAGGCGCTCCCAGCGGAAGTCCAGGCCCGCCTTTATAAAATGCCTGCGTCTTTGAGCGGAAAACGTGTCGGCCACTTGTGTCACGGCGGTGAGAAGGTCCGAATAGGCATTTGACGGAGGCCCCAGTTGCTGGTAGCCATCGATGACATACGCCGGAAGAGGCAGCGAACGGCGTCGAACACGCCTGCGGCTGTATCCGGCGCGGACCTCATTGGTCGCGGAAGGGCTCAGCACGCCGAGGTAACGTGATGCAAGCGACTGACTAAAGGTCGCTGTACGGCCGAGCAGACCCGACGTCAGGTTGCCGCTGCCGTCCGGAAGGGGAGTAACGGGATCGGAATCGTCTCGGGCGGATGAAAATCTGGCGAACACCGAATGCGATGGTCCGAAAGCGTGGTCGAGCCGGCCATCCCACCGGTTCTGGTTTTGCGTCTCCGTGGCGATCCGGCGATAGTTGTTCGCCGTCCCGGAGGAAACCGGCAACGGATAACGCTCGAGCAGAGCCACTGCCGCCGCGTCCATTCTTTCCCTTGGAACAGTGTTGAAGGGAAAGGCGAGGCCCGTCGCGGGATCAAAGATCGGCGGCAGAGAGCCGGCGACCGTCTCGGTGAAAATACCCGCGCGTTGAAGCAGCGTCGGCACAGTCGACGTGCGAACCCGGCTAATGGCCTGCCGGCTTCCCTGGTAATCCGCGAAGAAGAACGTTCTGTCGCGGACGATTGGGCCGCCGAAAACCCCGCCAAATTGATTACGGCGGAAAAGCGGTTTGCCGGGACTGGATGCCGTTGCCGGAGCAAACAGGTATCGGGCATTGAGAGCCTCATTGCGGAGAAACTCGAAAGCCGTACCGTGAAACTCATTTGTGCCGGATTTCGTCGTTAGATTGATCACACCGCCGTTGAATCGCCCGAACTCGGCCGGCGCGCTGTTCGTCTCAATTTTAAATTCCTGGATCGCGTCGATGATCGGCATGAAGGTGACTTGCCCGGGCTCTGGTTGCAAGACACTAACGCCGTCAAAAAGAAATTCGTTGGTGCGCGGCCGCCCACCATTGATGCGGGGGAACGCCGAGCCTGGCGGCAGAGCGACGCCGGGGGCGAGGGCGACCAGTGCGATGAACGAGCGCCCATTCAAGGGCAGCTCCACGATCTTTTTATTTTCGATCACCTGGCCGATATCCCCGGATTCCGTCCGCAATAACGGGGCATCCGCGGTGATGCTGACGCTCTCCTCAACCGCACCCACCGCAAGCGAAAGATCCAGACGCACCCTTTCGCCCGTCAGCAAGGTGACGCCTTGTCGCACGACGCGTTGGAATCCCGGAGCCTCCACCATCACGCTATAACGGCCCGGTCTGACACCGCTGAACTGATAGCCGCCGTCGAAGGCGGAGGTCGAGCCGAAGCGGGCGTTCGTGGCGAGCTCCGTCAGCGTCACCGCCGCCTGCGCGACTGGAGCGCCGCTGGGGTCCACGACTACACCGGTAAGCTCGGCCTCTGTCAAGCCTAGGCGAAGCATGACCAAGGCAAACAGTAAGGCGTGCCACATGGTCTGTTCTTATACGCTTCAATGCGGATGGATACAATAGTCTCTGTTGATCTACTACGATTGTATACGATTTTCACGTTTTACTGTAGCGGCGGTCTATCTTTTGAGGCTGCGCGCTATCGCGCTTGCGCTTTGCGGACCGCCGACAATACCTCGCCTGAGGATCGTGGGCGGTCTAGACGTCTTATGCTTATCTGGTTGTCTCAGCAAACCCCAACAGATTGCGCTCAGTTCTCGGAAAGATCAGCGGCGCCGCGTATCTTTTCGTAAGGCGTTGACTTGCGGCCGGTTCCCAGACCGAGCAA
>Ga0066710_100000528_pt1 | contig 23681 bp, 19 predicted proteins | sample GraSoiAngelo_159_FD_79666 | JGI IMG/M metagenome (GOLD analysis project Ga0066710, IMG submission 79666) | Grasslands soil microbial communities from the Angelo Coastal Reserve, California, USA - 14_1009_16_40cm | ecosystem: Environmental > Terrestrial > Soil > Grasslands | place: USA...
CACCCCACACCGCCAAAACACCAATAAAAACGCATTATTTAACTCCTTGCCACAGGAGTGATACAGCTTTAGGCAATGAAGGTCTATATCCGCCGAAAAGATCCAGAAAAAGGGTGGCGTTATCGCGCTGTTCCGAAGACCGGTCTCAAGCGGATGGTGCGCTCCACATGGAAAAAGAGATTAGCTCGCTCGAACTCGGCAAAAAAGCCGATTTCATCATGCTGAACTTGAAGATTCCGAATGTTGTGCCTATGTTTGACGTATATTCGCAGGTCGTCTATGCGCTGAAGGCCAGCGAAGTGGACGTTGTCGTTGTTGGCGGCAAGCCACTTCTAAAGGACGGTAAGCTGCTCACCGTGGAATAGATCTTCGGCGGAGGCACTGGCCGTCCGCTGGTGATTGCAAACCTCACGCGGCGGAACACAGGGCCAAAGCTAAACGAGGCTGGTGTTCCGTGGCACGGGCCGGCACGGCTTTCGACGGCGGTCTTTCGACGAACTTGTACGTGCTCGGCATTCAGGATATGGTGATTCAGGCGATTCTGCGCCATGCGAACGTCGCCATGACTCCGGGGCACGACATCAAGACTTCGACCGAGCAGGCCGAAACTGCGATAAAGGAGCCGGCAAAAGCCTGGAAGCGTGTACGCAAAACGGTACGCCAAAACAAACGCACTTGAACGCATTTGTTCGCAGTTATCAGTTCCTGGTACGCGCGAAAACACTGCAAAATTCGCCAGGACTACAACCGAGCATAATTCGGTGGCTGCGCATGTCATAGGTTCAAATCCTATCTCCCACATACATTCCTTTGACACTCTGTGATGTCTCCACTCGTCCGCAAGTCCGTTGCTGAGGTGCCAGTCGACTCGATTCGCTGCCGCGGAATGCTGTTTGACTTGGATGGCGTGTTAGTGGACTCGACGCCAGCCGTGGCGCGGGTGTGGGCCTGGTGGGCCCGCGAGCACGGGTTCAATGCGGACGAAGTCGTCGAGCAAGCTCACGGGCGGCCAAGCATCGCCACGATCCGGGAGCTGCTGCCCAATAGCGACTATGAGGCCGAGAATCGTGAAGTCGAGCGGCGGGAAATCGAGGATATCGAAGGCGTAATTGCTTTGCCCGGTGCGCTTAAGCTGCTTGAGGCTCTGCCGCTCGACAGGTGGGCGATCGTAACATCCTGCACGCGCCGGTTGGCTGAGGTGCGAATCGGTGCCGCCGAGCTGCCAAAACCAAAGTATCTTGTCACCTCCAATGACGTGAGGCGTGGCAAGCCCGATCCCGAGCCCTACCTAAAAGGAGCGCAGCTTCTGGCGGTGCCTGCAGAGGAATGCGTGGTTTTCGAGGATGCGCCGGCAGGAATTCGCGCCGGCAAGGGGGCGGGAGCGCGCGTGGTCGCCTTGCGGACGACGGCAGGCGACGCCGAGCTTCGGGAAGCGGGCGCCGACTGGATTGTCAATGACTGCTCGGAGCTGTCCGTGGATCTCCCCCGCAGCGGCGAAGAGTTTTTGCTTTTGCGTCGTCTAACAAAATAGTCTCTTTATTCGTAGAAACAGTTAGAATCCCGAGGTTTCACTGGAACCGAAAACTCGGTGTGCGTCGAGGAGAGAGCCCATGATCCGCGTGAAGAGCCTTGGTGTGTTGCTCGTGGCGACGATGGTGCTGAACGTGACCACAACGAAAGTTCAGGCTCAGGAAAAAGAATCCAGGCCAGCGGACAAGCTCCCCGAAGCAACGGCCACGCCGCCTAAGGAAGAGTCGTCGGTCACTGATCACACCATCAAAATTGCAGGCCAAACCATCCCATACAAGGCGACGGCAGCAACCATTCTCATCAAGAATGACAAGGACGAGCCGACGGCGCTGATGTATTACACGGCCTACACGCGAAGCGACGTCAAAGACATGAGTCAGCGCCCTGTATCCTTTCTCTACAACGGTGGACCGGGCTCCGCTTCGGTGTGGCTGCACATGGGATCGATGGGCCCGCGCCGGGTGGTGACCGTCAACGCCGATGTGACGCCTCCCGCGCCCTACAAGCTGATCGATAATCCGGATTGCCTGCTCGACAAATCCGACCTCGTGTTTCTTGACCCGGTTGGAACGGGGTTCAGCCGCGCTGTCGGCAAGGCCCAGGACAAAGATTTCTGGGGTGTGGACCCGGACGTGAAGTCCCTGGCAGAGTTTGTCACCACTTATATCAGCCGCAACAACCGCTGGAACTCACCGAAGTTTTTGGTTGGCGAAAGTTACGGCACATTCCGAAATGCCGCGCTGGCCAATTACCTGCAAGGCCACGACAACATGTACCTGAATGGAATTGTGATGGTTTCTACCGTATTGGATTTGGGCACAATCTCATTCTATCCCGGGCAGGATCTCGCCTACATTCTCTATTTGCCGAGCTACGCCGCCACCGCCTGGTTTCACAAGACTCTCAAGGATCGCCCGGAACATTTGAATGCGTTTCTCGACGAAGCGCGAAAATTCGCGAGGGGCGAATATGCCGATGCCCTCATGAAGGGCGACGCACTCGGCAAGGATGAAAAGGCGGAGATCGTAAAGAAAGTGGCACGATTCACGGGACTCGGCGAAGACTATCTCAACAAAGCCAACCTACGAGTGCGCTTGTTTCAGTTCATGCAGGAACTCCAACGGAATCGCGGGTTGACCACCGGGCGTCTCGATGCGCGGTTTGCCGGACCCACTTACAACCTGATCGGCGAAGCTGCCGATTATGATCCGCAGGATACGGCCATTAGCGGCGCATTCGTTGGCGCGTTCAATACCTACGTCCGCGAAGAACTGAAGTTTGGGCAGGACAAAACTTACAAGCCCGCGGCTGAGTTTGGCGGGAACCGTTGGGACTGGAAACACGAGGGCAACGATTTTGGCTTTTTCCCCGGTTCTCCGAGCGTGGTGCTGGACCTCGTACAAGCCATGATTTCCAACCCGCGGCTAAAGGTGGAAGTGGAGGACGGAATCTACGACTTGGCAACGCCATTCATGGAGGCGGAATACACCGTGGACCACATGGGCCTGCCGGAAAACATCCGCAAGAACATCTGGCACCAGTATTACGAGGCAGGCCATATGATGTACCTACACGATGAAGACCTGGCGAAACTCAAGAAAAACGTCGCCAGCTTCATCGACATCGCTTCCAAACCATAAACACCGTTACTCTCACGCCATCGCCGCAAAAGTAAGCAAACCGGACATTTCGGTCGATGCTCTAGAATGGGCAGCGTCTGGCACATGAACTCTTGGCGCTTATAACGACGGCTCCGCTTCCTCTCCACCGGACGTCGAAGGATCACGCGACAAAATGGAAACACCCACCCAAACGCTGCCGCCTCCCGCTGAACCATCTCCAGCTCCAACGCAAAGAAAGATTCACTCAGCGCAACTCGTTACGGCGATGCTGAAGGCCAGTCCGCACGTGAGCGATCTTATTTTCTCCCCCGGCCGCGCGCCTCAAATCGAAGTCGGCGGCCAGCTCGTGGAGTTGAAATACAAGGGACTCGAGTGCCTGACTTCACAAGACACCAACCTGATTGCCAACGACATCATGGGCAAGAACGAAACACCCATCCGCAAGCTGGAACAAGAGGGATCTGCGGACCTGTCGTATGGGCTTGCCGGCGTGGCGCGCTTTCGCGTGAATGTCTTCAGGCAACGCGGGAGTTGCGCCATTGTCATGCGTGTCATACCGGACAAAATTCCAGGATTCGCGGAGTTGAACTTGCCGGCGGCCTTAGGCGAGATCGTAGATCTCCGAAATGGCATCGTGCTCGTCACTGGCCCGACGGGATCCGGAAAATCCTCGACATTAGCTGCCATTCTGGACAAGATGAACGAGGAAAAACCCTATCATATCCTAACGATCGAAGACCCCATCGAATTTCTGCACCGCCACAAGAAAGCGACCATTCACCAGCGCGAGCTGCACTCCGACACGCCTAGTTTCGCGCTGGCGCTGCGCGCGGCTTTGCGGCAAGCGCCCAAAGTCATTCTTGTCGGTGAGATGCGCGACCGGGAAACTATCGAGATTGCGCTCGAAGCTGCCGAGACGGGTCATCTGGTGTTGTCCACGCTGCACACGATTGACGCTTCCAAAACCGTCGAGCGCATCGTCGGAGTTTTTCCCCTCGGAGACCAGCAGGCGATCCGCAGGCGTCTCGGAAAAGCATTCCGCTTTATCGTTTCGCAGCGTTTGCTTCCCACCAAAGGCGGACGGCGACGCGTCGCTGCCGTCGAGATCCTGAAGTCCACAATGCGCACGCGCGAATACATCGAAAAGGGCGAAGCCGAAGGCAAGACCCTTCTGGATGCCATGCGCGATGGCACCACCGAAGGTATGCAGCACTTCGACGGAGAAATAGAAAAGCTGATTCGGGCCGGGGTTGTCGAATTCGAGACGTGCATGTCCTATGCGACGAACGCCGGAAACTTGCGGCTGGAAATGGCCGATTTTCTAGAAGAGCGCGCTACCGGCACACCGTCCGCCGGCTCCGGCGAATCTACGGAGATCGAGATCGAACGCTAGGCAAGTCAGGACGAGCCCTCTCTCGCAAAAATCGGTTATCCTGTAGCGGTCCGGAGCCTCACGCTGTCGCTCTGAACCGAAGACTTTCCCTGAGATGAATCTTTCGAGCAGCGACACGATGCCGCAGTTTCCCGGCGAATTTTGGACCCTGCTTGGTGTCGTGTTCGCGTTTATATTGCTTGCCGTGCTTGCGCCTGTTTGGTGCGAGAAGGCACAGCAAGCGATCGTGGGGCCATTCTCACGACTAGCCGCACGCAAAACACTGGTCATCGGGGTCCTCTTTTTTTCGATCATCGGCGTTCGCCTTGCCGTCCTGCCGTTGCTCCCGGGTCCCGTACCCGGCATCCATGACGAATTCAGCTATCTGTTGCTCGGCGACACGCTGGCGCACGGGAGGCTCACGAATCCCACCCACCCGATGTGGATGAGTTTCGAATCGTTTCACATCAATTGGTTCCCGACTTATTGCTCAAAATATCCGCCAGGCCAAGGCGCCGTTCTTGCGCTCGGCGAGTTGCTCGGGTTGCCGTGGATTGGCGTGATTTTAAGCGTCGCGGCGATGTGTGCCGTGATGCTGTGGATGCTTCAAGCGTGGTTGCCGCCAAGGTGGGCATTGCTGGGCGCCGTGCTGGTGGCGGCGAAATTCGGCATTGCCAATTATTGGATGAACAGCTATTGGGGTGGAGCCGTGGCGGCCACAGGCGGCGCACTCGTGCTCGGGGCGATGCCTCGCGTGGTTGTTCAGGCACGGACGCGCGACGCCCTGCTGCTGGGACTGGGACTCGCGGTTCTCGCCAATACCAGACCCTACGAAGGGTTACTTTTCTCCTTTCCCGTGGGTGTCTGGTTTTTCTGGTGGCTTGCGGGAAAAACAACATCCACCGCGATTGCACGAACGCGAATGACTAGAGTGCTCGCGCCCTTGGCTGTTGTTTTGGTTTTGACCCTCGTGTTTATGGGCTATTACAATTGGCGGCTCACCGGAAACGCACTGCTCTTCCCGCATGTGTTAAACACACGGACCTACCGCACCACGGGTCTCTTCCTGTGGGACCACGCTAAACCACCCATGCATTACCACAACCAGCAGTTCGAGGATTTCTATAACGGCTGGGAACGCGAGAATTACCAAAACACTTGGCCGGACGTTTGGAGAGTCTCGGAGGAAAAACTGATACGAGGCGGCGGCACCTATTTTTGGTGCGGCGCTCTGCTGCTCCTGCCCGGCCTGCCATTTGCCGTGCGCGACCGCAAGATGCGTCTTCCGGTTTTGCTTTTGCTGTTGGGCGCTGCCGGTTTTTTTGTGTTGATTTGGTCGATGCCCCACTACGCCGCGCCGACCACTTGCGTAATTTTTCTTTTGTTGGTGCAAGCCATCCGCCATTTGCGGACCATACGTCTCTCGGGACGGCCCCTGGGCGTTGCGCTTTCCTGCGCCGCGGTTTGTCTGCTGGCAGTCGAAGTTGGCTTCCAGGTAGCAAACCACAGCTGCGACCTATTGGATTGGACGTGCCAGGGAGATCCGAGCCGCGCCGCCATCCAGCAAAAACTCTCTCACACTCCGGGCAAGCACCTCATCCTCGTGCGCTACGGCGAAGATCACAATATTCATGATGAATGGGTCTACAACGGCGCGGAAATCGATTCCGCCAAAGTCCTTTGGGCGCGCGAGCTGGATCCGCAACAAAATGCCAAGCTTTTATCCTATTGCAAAGATCGTCATGTCTGGCTTGTCGAGCCCGACAAAGATAATACCGAGCTGATTCTCTATGCTCCTCCGCCTGAACAGTAGCTTGCTCGGCTCTTTCTGCGATCATTCGAGATGTCAACGAAACGCAGCCATCACATTGTTCAACCCGAATTCGAATCGCCGATGCACGAATCGCTCGAAGCCGATGCGCTCGAGCAGCTTTTGAAGAGTGTCCAGGGGAATCCGTTTCTGGTGCTCGCTGCTTTCCATTTCATCGCTCACCAAACGCAGCTTGTGAAATAGGCTCAAAATCGGGTCGACCATTGCAGAAGGCCAGGTCATGATCAACGACCCGCCGGGCGCGATCACTCGGAAGGCCTCGACGAGCACGCTCTCTGGGTCCTTGAGGTGCTCAAGAACCGCCAGCATCACAACGTGATCAAACTCACTGTCTGCAAATGGCAGCGGTGATTGCAGATCTGCGCGTACCCGCTTCCAGCGCCCCTCGACGCCGACGGCAACCTGATCGTCCAAGCCGACGCCCTGCGCGATGCGATCCGCGGCGTAGTCTAGAAACGCTGCTTCCAAGCCGCAGCCCAAATCACACACCCTCGTTCCAGGGTTGATGAATGGATAAGCCGCGCGGAAGCGCATTCGCGCAACAAGACGGTCAACCCAGGTGTAGGCCATTTAGTGGAATACCCGCCGCAGGTCCCACCTACCTCGGCAAAGGCTCATCGCGTGCGTCATCGCCAATGGACCCTGCCTGTCGAGGGAAATGGTCCCTTACTGTTACTCGATTCGATGAAAAATCCCGGACGCCTAATGCAAATCGTAATCGCCGATATACGTGCCGCGGCTGATGCCAAGCATGCTGAGAAAAAAAGAAGCGAACGTGACCTGCACACCGATGAACAACCACATGGACCAAAACAAAACCTTTCGAACCTCGTGCAAAGGCCCAAACCCGCTAGCGGCCCACTTCCACGCAACCCACGCGCAACCGGCAAATCCTGCGAGAAAAAGCGACCCGCCAACCAATAATCCCGTCTCGAGCTTTACGCGCTTCAGCAGCCGCTTGAGCGAAACCGGGTTGCGGTCAAAACGCTCCGCGTAGCTGAAAACCTTCGCGAACGACCCGATGGAAAGAATTTGTACTCCCAGCAGCGTGAAAATCACGCCGAAAATCATGGTGTGGATGTCCAAAACGACGCGAGCCGAAATCTGGCGCGGTCCGGGCAGCAGCCAGAAGACAAGGAACAGGCCGGCCGCCAGCAGCGCTCCGCCCGGCAGCAGAAAGAGCCAATTCGGCGCATACAGCAGCATGAACCGCAGGTGCCGCCAGCCGTCCCGAAAACTGCGCAAGTGCGGGGGCCGTCCCCGCTTGTCCGGCCACAGCGTGATGGGAATTTCCGTGATGCGCGCCTTAATTTGTGCGGCTTTGATGACAAACTCCGAGGCGAATTCCATCCCCGTGCTTCGCAAGTCCATGCGCTCGTATACCGCGCGCGTGAACCCGCGCATCCCGCAGTGGCTGTCGCCAATGCCGGCGCGAAAGAAGAGATTCAACAATGCGGTAAGGCCGGGATTTCCTATGTATTTGTGGTGCCAGGGCATCGCTTTCGGCCTGATCTCTCCCTGAAACCGGTTGCCCATTACCACGTCGTAGCCCTGCCGTAGCATTTCTGCGAACTTCGGAACTTCGCCGAAATCATAACTGTCGTCCGCATCGCCCATGACGATAAACGGGCCTCGCGCGGCGGCTATTCCTGCGCGCAAAGCAATGCCGTACCCTCGCTCTTCGACGCGCACCACGCGTGCGCCGTGCTCTTCGGCAATCTGAATCGACCCGTCGGTCGAACCATTGTCCGCCACAATGACTTCGCCGGACAGGCCTGCGCCGCGGAACGCGGTCACCGCTTTATCTATGCAAAACGCCAGCGAGTTCGCTTCATTGAGGCACGGGATGACCACGGACACTTCCACCGGCACACTGGTGTCAACCCGTTCCGATTGTGACTTATCGGACGCCAACACAGTAACCATGGGTCACATCATATCGCGCTCGGCGGGACTTTTCACTTCGCGGAGGAAGCAAGCAATTCGCCCATCAGAACGGGCTTGAATCAACCGTCCTTCTGTTGAACTTGCAATTTCCGTGCTGGAAGTTATGATGGCCGCCTTGGCAACGTATGGCGATCTTTAGCGGGGAAAATTGACGACCAGCTCGTTGGCGTCTTCCACTCAACCTTACAGCCGCGGCCGGCTGCTGAAAGCTCTGGGCATGTGGTTTGGGATGGCGGCGGCAATCGGAAACACGATCGCTGCCGGCATTGTCTACACTCCGGGCAATGTCGCCCAGCAATTGCCTAACGCTTGGTTATTTCTGGGAATTTGGATTCTCGGCGGGCTGTATGCTCTTTGCGGTGCGCCTTCCATGGCCGAGCTCGGAGCTGCGATTCCTCGTAGCGGCGGCCAGTATAATTTCTCGCGCCGAGCGCTCGGGGACTACGCCGGCTTCATCGTCGGCTGGAGTGATTGGCTTTCCACCTGTGGCACGGCTGCCGCCGTGGCCATCGTCATCAGCGATTACAGCGGCCATTTGTTCGCCATCTTATCGGGACATGTTCAGAGCCTTTGCGTCGCGATCATTGTAGGATTTGGCGTCTTGCAGTGGCGTGGCATCCGATGGGGAAGCGGCGCGCAGCTCCTGACCGCTGCACTGAAGACCGGTGCTTTCATAATTCTTGTGGCGGCAGCTTTTCTATTGGGCGGCCCGGCCCACAAAGCCGCAAGCGAGCCCGGGCTCGCAGCACTTCCCTTGTTATCGGGCTGGCCTCTCACCATCGCGGTTATGCTGGGACTTCAAGCGGTGATCTATACCGTGGACGGGTGGGACGGCATCATCTATTTCGGTGAGGAGGTGCGCGATCCCGGCCGCGATATTCCTCGCGCCATCTTCGGCAGTGTCTTTTCCATTATGGGAATTTACCTGCTCTTGAACCTCATCGCGCTGTACATCGTGCCCATGAACGAAATCGCCGGCAACACATTTGTCCTTGGGACCGTTGCCAATCGCGTTTTCGGAAGTTTTGGCGATCCCATCATACGGTCGATCATGGTGATTTCCATGCTGAGCTGTCTCAACGCCAATCAGCTCTTCTGCACGCGCACACTGTATGCCATGAGTTGTGACGGGCTCTTTTTTCGGAGTGCGACAAGCGTTAATACTGGCGGAACCCCAACCGTCTCGCTGCTTCTCAGCACGATGGTCGGCGTACTCTTCCTGGTAATCTCCTTCATGGGCGGAGATGCCTTCCAGCGCATCACGGCCATGCTCTCGTTTTTCTTCGTGGCGAATTACACACTTTCCTACGCGTCCGTCTTTGTCCTGCGAAAACGAGAGCCGCAGATGCCGCGTCCGTATCGAGCTTGGGGCTACCCCTGGCTCACCGGCGCTGCGCTAGCGGCCTCGGTTTTGTTCTTGATTGGTTCGATAGTCACGGACCAGAGGAATGCTCCTCTGGCGCTAGGAATGCTCACCCTGAGCTATCCGGTGTTTCGGCTGATGAAGTTCGCCTCAGGCCGCCAGTCGACGACGGAAAAGCCAAACGCGGCCTGAAGAACCTCTTCGGCTAGCGCAAAGTTGGGCTCGACAACTTGCAGTCTCGCAAAATCAGCGCACCTACAACAGTTTGCCTCTGCCGTGCAAAATAGCTCAGGCCCAAGGCTCTAGTTGACCTTTTCCGCGATGGACTTGGCTTGCAGGAACAGCAGCAGATAATCTTTTCCACCGGTCTTGGAGTCTGTTCCCGACATGTTGAAGCCGCCAAACGGATGGGCACCCACCATAGCGCCGGTGCATTTGCGGTTCAAATACAAATTGCCGACGTGGAACATTTCTTCGGCCTTCCGGATCTTTTCCGGATTCTTTGAATACACGGCGCCGGTCAATCCAAACTCAGTATTATTGGCGATTTCCAGCGCCTGGTCATAATGGCTCGCTTTGATTACCGCCAGCACTGGGCCAAACACTTCTTCCTGCGCCAGCCGCGCCTTGGGAGGCACGTCGGCGATGATCGTCGGCTCAATGAAGTAGCCGTCGCCCGCGGCGCGCTTTCCGCCTGCGACCAAGCGTCCTTCTTTCTTACCCACTTCGATGTAGTCCAAAATTGACTTCATCGCCGATTCGTTGATGACCGGGCCCATGTAATTGTTCGGATCGTCGCTTGGCCCAACCGTGACTTTCCTCGTGCGGTCCACCAGTTTCTGCAAGAATGTGTCGTAAACCTTCTCGGCAACGATCGCACGCGAGCACGCGGAGCACTTCTGGCCCTGATAGCCGAACGCCGCCGCCACCGTTCCATCTACGGCAGAGTCGATGTCGGCTTCCTCGTCGACAACGATCGCATCCTTGCCGCCCATTTCCAACACCGTGCGCTTGATCCAGAGCTGTCCTGGCGAAGGTTTTGCAGCCAGTTCGCTGATGCGCAATCCGACTTCCTTCGAGCCGGTAAATCCAACGTAGCGGGTCTTGGGATGCGTCACCAGCGTATCGCCAACGGCTCCGCCCGAGCCGGTGACGAAATTCACTGCTTCTTTGGGAAAGCCCGCTTCGTAGAGTATGTCAATGAATTTGGCCGCGATGGTCGGCGAGTCGCTTGCGGGCTTCAGAACCACAGTATTGCCGGTTACCACGGACGCGACAACCAGACCAGCCATGATCGCAGAGGGGAAATTCCAGGGCGGAACAACCACACCGACGCCTAGAGGAATGTACACAAGGTAGTTGCGTTCCCCGCGCATGGGAGTCAGCTTCTGCGGCTCGGCAAGCCGCAACATCTCACGCCCATAGAATTCGCAGAAATCAATCGTCTCCGCGATGTCCGCGTCCGCCTCCACCCAGCTTTTTCCGACCTCGTAGCAGACTAGCGCGGCAAGCTCAAACCTGCGCTCGCGCACAATCTGCGCGGTGCGGAACAAGCACTTCACGCGTTCCTGCGCCGGCACTTTTTTCCACGTGTCAAAGTACTTGTTAGCGGCTTCCACGGCCTGCTTGGCCATGTCGGCCGTGGCATTCTGGAAGACGCCAACGACCTCCGACGGCCGCGAGGGATTCGTCGAGTTGCGCTTGCCCGGCGTGGTCACCTTCTGCCCGCCCAGCCACATCGGATACTCTCGGCCAAATTCGGATTTCACTTTTTTCAGCGCGTCTTCCATGCGTTTGCGGTTTTCCGGCTTCGAGAAATCAATAAACGGCTCGTTGGTGAACTCGGATATTGGCAGTTTTTGTTCGGCGGTGGCCACGGCGGGATTCCTCCTCAATCAGCAACAAGTCATTGTACAGCCCTTCGAAACTCCCTCACAAGCAGGCCGGACCTCACGCTTTTCCGGAGAGGGAACACAGAAAGAAAGCAAGTCAATCTTCGAAATGAAACTGGATTTTAACCGTCACGTGCGCGGCAACGGCCCTGCCATTTAGCATGGCGGCCTGGTATTTGTAATTCTTAAGCGCTTGCAACGCCGGCCACCGCAACGACGGAGGCCCCGACAACACTTTTATAGCAGTAACGTTTCCGCCCGTGTCGATGATCGCGTCGATCACCACACTTCCGGTCTCGAAGTCCCGCAAATCATCGATCGAAGCAGTGGCCCGCTCCGATTTAATCAGCTTCGGCGGAACGTCGATGGAATTCGCGCCCAAAGCTTGGACGGAATTCGCCGGATTCGTCGGTAGGGAATGCGCAGGTGTCGTCTTAGCTATCGAAGCAGGGGGTATGTTTCTTTCTCTAGCCACCGGCTTCTCCACGACCACGATGGGCGCCGAGGAGTTGATGCCCTTCTCACTGCCACGTGTGGCTTTCACCGGAGTTTCACTCGACAACCCAGCGCCGGGAGCTGTTCCGTTCATCCGCGTTCCATTGATCTGCGTCGGGGCATTCGTCCCCGGAGTATGCGTCGCTGTCGATACCGGAGTCGTGACGCCGCCAGCCCAGGAGGAAACGGAGATCTTTTTGGGATGGTGTATCCCAGGGAGCCACCCCTTGTACCATGCTGTGCCGAGTAATGCGGCCAGAATGCTGCTCAGAATTGCCAGCCGAAGCATTCCCGCCCGAAATCCCGGAGTGAATTCCCCGCGCGCCCGGAAGGACCGCTTGGACGGTGGCAGCGACTTGCGAAAAACCAGAGTCGGCTTGGGCGCCGGCTTTCGCTCCGGGGGCGGCACCCAGGTCGGCTCTATCTCGGCGTCATGCGGCAAAGCTTGCGAGCCGAGGCTGATAGCTTGAGCATATTCAACGGGTCGACTGGGTTCCACCGGTTGCGGATGCGGCGAAGTTGCCGAAGAAAGTGCGGCAGAAGCAGGCGGAGTTGGCGTTGCTACGGAAGACCTCGCTGGTTCCGCCTGGGTTTCCCGCTGGTCCAACCGGCTCCGCAGCGCTTCGACTTCTTTCTTCAGCGCTTCCACTTCCGCCAGGTTCGGAGGCGGGGCAGCCTCATCAAGCTCATCTTCGGTCGTTTCGGCGGACGCAATCAATTCGGCAGCCACCTCTTCTTCTGCATCTTTAGGCAGCAGTGCGGTTGCGGCCGAGAATTCCGTCCCCCAAAATCCCGACGCGGCTTCAGTAAATTCCAGCTCCACATAGCACTCGGTGGGGCGGTAGGTGCGCTTTCGTATCACTTGCGCGACCACCTCACGCTTTGATTCTTCGTTGGTCAAGAAAAGAAGCTGTCCAGGGGTCACGGCCGCAGCCAGCCGGATCACTGCGCCCTTTTCAAAAACCAGCACCGTGGTGGTGTTTTCGCCAAATAAATCGCGCTCTTCCGAGGCGTTTCCCGCCCGCGCGCCGGTGACCTTTACCCGTATTTCGCGAGCCAGGGCGTTGACCCTTGGGAGAGGTTTGGTTTTCAGTGGTGCGGCTGAGTCCCCCTCGGACTCCACGGGAGCCTGGTTAGCCGAGACGCCTGTCTTCGAGGCGGTTTTGCCCGGTCCTCCCGACGCAGGACCTCGCCCGTTGCTGTCTTCTCGATAGGAATCGACGGCAACCTCCTCCGGCGAGGAGTTCGAAGCCGCCTGTGACGGCAACACTGTTGAAGAGGTTCGGTCCTCTGCGGAAGACAAATCCGTTGTCCTTTGTACGCCGGGGCCACCGAGCGCCACTCTGCAAATGGAATCAGACCGCCGACCGCTGCCTCAAAACAGGCAGCTCGCCAAGCATATCATCTTTTCACTCGTGCTGATCCAGTCGCTATAGTACCAACGTACTGCCGTGCGCAAACAACATACCGAAAGCTTTTGAAATTCGCCGACGGCGAACCCCATTGATCAGCCATTTTCCGAGATCGCCGCCTCAAAGCGCCAGAGAACGGGCGATTCGAAAACCGTAGTCGGCGTATTGGAACGGCGGCGGAATGCTCGAGCGCGCCGCGTTTCGACTCACCTTGATGTGATGCCTCCAGGAACCACCCCGCGAAGCCTTTCGCGTGCCATCGCTTGGTCCTTGCGGATTTCGATTGGGAGAGTAGCTGTAGTAGTTGGCGTCGTACCAATCGGCGCACCATTCGTGCACGTTGTCTCCCATGTTCGAGAGCCCGTATGCGTTTGTCGCATAGAGACCGACTGGCTCCGGCCCGCTTTTCCAGCGGTTGGCATAATCGGGAAGCGCGTCCGGCGGCGAGTTTCCCCAAGGATACGCGGATCCCTCGATGCCTCCGCGGGCCGCGCTTTCCCATTCGGCTTCCGTCGGCAAACGATACCGTTTGCTGGTAATGGCGCTCAGCCAATCGCAATAGGCTGCGGCTTCATACCAGGACACCGCCGCCACCGGCATTTTCGGGTCATTGAAATTCGGATCGCTCCAACAGGGGGGCGCGGAAGCAGGCGTCGCGTCGAGAAAGCACTGATACTCTGCGTTCGTCACCTGATACGCGGCCAATTCGAAGGAATCGACCCACACGCGATGGAGTGGCTTCTCGTCACCGCGACCCGTTTCGCATCCCATCCAGAACCACTGCTCGGGGATCCGAACCATAATGGGTTCAATGAAACGCAACCCTGCGCCGCTCAGCTTTGTTGATGCTGCAGTCACTCTGTTGTTTCTCCTTGCGTCGAAGAGCGAACCATTTTCCCATCTTCAGATGCCTGTGATTCTTCCGGAGTCGTCCACGTCAATCGATGCGGCTCGAGAAACCCTGGGCAGCCCCGGCATGAGCATCATGTTGCCCGAAATCACCACAACAAACCCGGCGCCGGCGGAGAGCGACGCGCTCGTCACGTTTAGAGTCCAACCACTGGGCGCCCCGAGTAGCTTGGGGTTGTCTGACAGGGAATACTGGGTCTTTGCCATGCAAACCGGCAGTTTTCCATAGCCCCAGTCCGAGAACTGTTTCAGCTTCGCGCCAGCCGCCTCTGAGAATTTCACGCCGTCCGCTCCGTAAATCTTTTGCGCCGCTTTCTTGATTTTATCGACAAGCGGCTCTTCAAACGAATACAACGCATGGATGCCGGGCGAAGGGCTTTTCTCAATGATCTCGATCACTTTTTCCGCCAGTTCTTTCGCTCCCGGGCCTCCCTTCGCGTAACCCTCCGACAGCGCCGCGGTAAGGCCGCGCTCCCCGCAGTAAGCCGCCAATCGCTTTAGATCGGATTCCGAATCGTCCGGAAAGCGATTGATAGCAGCAACGATCGGCACGCCAAAATTCTTCAGGATTTCAATATGCTTTCCCAGATTGGGCAACCCACGTTCGAGGTCTCCCTCTCCCTGGTTCTTCATGCTCCGCACCGTCGTGACCAGTACCGCAGCCGAAGGCACGATGCCCGACTGCTGCATGACGATGTCGAAATATTTCTCCGCGCCCAGATCGGCGGCAAATCCGCATTCGTTGACCACGTAATCGGCCAGACGCAGTCCCATCTCCTGGCAGATGACGCTGCTCGTGCCGTGCGCGATGTTTCCGAAGGGCCCGGCATGGACAAAAGCGGGCGTGCCGTCGGTAGTTTGCACCAGATTGGGAAGAATCGCTTCATTCAAAAGCGCCATCATGCCGCCGGTGGCAGCCAAATCTCTGGCGCGAACCGGTTTCCCGTCTCGCGTAACGCCAACGACGACAGCATCCAGTCGGGTGCGAAGGTCCTTGCGGTCTTTCGCAAGCGCGACAATGGCCATAATTTCCGAGGCGGCGGTAATGAGGAATCCGCCCTGCCGTCCTGCGCCCTCCTTTTTTGAGTCGAGGGAAAGAGTGATGTGGCGCAGCGCGCGGTCGTTCATATCCAGGGCGCGCGGCCAGGCTATCTGGTTTGGATCGAGGTGGAGCTCATTGCCATGGAAGAGATGGGCGTCCACCAGCGCCGCGAGCAAATTGTGGGCTGAGCCGATGGCGTGGAAATCACCGTTGAAATGAAGATTGATTTTCGAGCTCGGCTCGATTTGAGAAAGTCCGCCCCCCGCAGCGCCCCCTTTCATTCCGAACACCGGGCCGAGCGATGGCTCACGCGAAGTAATAACGACCTTTTTGCCGATATGCGCAAGCCCCTGCGTCAGGCTGATAGAAGTGACGGTCTTGCCTTCACCGGCGGCGGTAGGGGTCGTGGCCGTGACGACGATCAGTTTGCCGCGGCGCTTGAAACCTGGATCGGAAAGAAGCTCGAGCCGGACTTTGCCGCGATCCGAGCCGATCTGCTCGAAATATTGATCAGGAAGTTCGAGTTTGCGTGCTACCGCTTGAATCGGGAGAAGAGATTTTGACATAGAAAGTCGTGGGGCTGTCGGCGCCAAACAGATCCAAGCACGGGAAAAAAGATTAACACAGGTTTGATACACCGCTCAAAAACTATGGCATCGGGATGCATCGGGATGACAACGCTAGCGTGTCGGCTCAAGATCCAGCTTCTGGATGCGCCAGTTGAGAAGCTCCGCGACAAAGAGCTCGTTCTCGTTGGGGCAGGCGATCTCGTGGATCCAGCCAAACTGGCCAAGCTGCTTGCCGGACTTGCCCAGAACGCCGAGAACTTTGCCGTCGAGAGTTAGCTTGTAGATGCGGCCCGGAAAAGCGTCCGAAGCGTAGAGAACTTGATTCGGTCCGGGCGTGATGCAGAGGGCCCAGGGCGCGCCGGGCGACATGGTGCCGGCAGTGGAGGCAGGCTTATTGCCGATGGCGGGGCGGGCATCGGCGGGAGCGGGCACGTCAATGGTGAACTGGCGGAGAAATTTTCCTGCTGTGTCGAAAACCTGGATGCGGCGGTTGCCCCGATCGGCGATGTAGATATGATCGTGCGCATCGACGGCGATGCTGTGCGGGGTGTTGAATTGGCCCGGCCCAGCTCCGGGCTCGCCCCAAGACATCAGCCAGTTGCCCTCCTTATCTACTTTGGCAACTCGCGAATTGACGTAGCCGTCGCTAATGTAGGCGTTCCCGGCGGAGTCCCAGGCAACGTCGGTCACCTGGCGAAACATGCCGTCGACCGGCGGCAGCGGCGGCCTCACATGCTTCAGCGGCTCGGTACCCTCGTCTGAAGCCTCTTGCTTGCGGCCGAACACCAGCGCGACACGGCCGGCAGGATTGAACTTGATCACCATGTCCGAGCCCTTGTCCGTCGCCCAAATGTTGCCCTCTTGATCGGCTTTCACGGTGTGCGCAAAGGACCAGGCATAAAGGTTGTGCCCGATCTCGCGCAGGAATTTTCCGTCGGGAGTGAATTCAAGCAGTTGCGCGGCCGCTGCGGCATAGGCAGGCCCGGTGGTGTTGCCCCGGGAGAACACAAAGATGTGGCCCTGCGAATTCACCGCAACGCCCGTGACTTCGCCAAGATAGAGGTCGGGCGGGAGTTGCAGAAAATCCGGAGCGGAGTGGAAGCGAATTTCCGGCGGCTGCTGAGCGAAAGCAGGCGTCGCGAACACCAGCGCGCACGCAAGGAAAAAGTGTTTCATCGGATGCGACCTCCTCGGCGCTCCGCATCATACCCGGGTTTGCGCCGTCAGTCTCCGGTCAACGATTTGTATTGAGCTGCGGTTAGGGGAACCACGGAAAGGCGGCCCTGCCGAACCAGCGGCGAATCAGCGAAGAGCTTATTGCCCTTGATTTGCGCGAGACTCGTAGGTTTTGCCAGTGGTTTTCCTGCCTTGATGGTGACCACGGGGTTCTTGGGATTAGAAGCGTCCACGGAAACCACGGTGGCAGTGCCGACAGCGGTTTTTTGATCGCCGGTCTCGTAGATGATGAGTCGCGTGCCCGGCGTCATCTCGCGAAGGTTTCTGAGCGCCACGGGATTCGAAACGCCATCCCACTCGGTGACCTTGTCGCGTTCGAGATCGGCAAAAGAATATCCGGAAGGTTCGGTCTTGAGCAGATAGTCCGAGGCCATTGGTGCGCCGCCTTTTCCAAGCGAAGTGAGCGGTTATTCTACACGCGCGGCGGATGTCGGCTCAACTTCAGCGACTATCACACTATCAGCGTTCTTCTTTTGCTCTTTGTCAACGTGCTCTCGGTTTTTCGTTGACCTCACCATTGCCCCTCCAGTATATTTCCCCTGGCCCCGCTTGGAGGCTTGATGACGCGCTCGCGCGTGCCCGAAAGCTTTGTGATTGCCCGTGCCGCTCTCGCTATTTTGCTCTCGCTGGCGCTTTTGGTTTCACCCCTCTGGGCCGCTTCGTCCGCTGTGCTAGGAACCGTGGTTTTCGCCGATCGCGCTCGCGTGGGCGACGCCGGCATCTCTGCGGGGGCGACGGTCTTTAGCGGTGATCGCCTCAGCACGGATCATGTGGGTACGGTTCAAGTACGCGTTCGTGCGGCGCGCTTGCTTCTGGCCAGTTCAAGTAGCGCCACGCTGGCCCAAGAGGAGCCGGGCCCTTCGGCCACTCTTACCGCAGGCACCGCCACGTTCTCGACCGCAAACTCGAAAGCTTTCACCCTTCACGTGGCTAGCGCGGTCCTCCGACCGAACACGGACCAACCTACCGTCGGGAAAGTGACCGTGTTAGGCTCCAACGAACTCATCGTGAAAGGCATCCGCGGCTCCCTTGAGATTGCTGTCGAAGACGATGTTCGTGAAATTCCTGAGGGCGCCGCTTATCGCGTGGTTCTGGACAGGAATGCTCCGGAACCGCAAGGTCCGCGCGGCGCCGGAACGAAGGGCATGGGCGGCCCTCCTATCAAGGGAGCCAAGAGCAAGTTCATCTGGTACGCGATTGCCATCTCGGGCGGCGTAACGATTTGGGTAGCTCACGAAGCCACGGAAAGCTGCAAGAAACCCCACGACCACTGTTAGCCAAACTGCACGTCCTAGTTAGACGTTTCTTGGTGCTACGACTCCTCCAAGATCAGCGCGTAATCAAAGTCGATTGGCTGGCAATGCATTCCCATCGGCCGTTTTGATCCAGCCAGACGTTCGTAAAGCGCCCCCGCCGGGAAAAAGGCTTGCCTTTTTGAATGCCTTTGTCCCGGTAGATGCCGGTGCTGACTGCCACACCGTTGCCGTACAGGTGGACGGTCACGCCCTCGTTGTTGATCTGCTCTCCGGCAATGTCTCCGCTCTTCACGCTTGCCAGAAATTGCTGCTTCGTGCTGATGGATCCGTCGTAATCGACATAAACGAGATTCTCGGCCAGCAGGTTTGCGAGCGCGTTGCCGTCTTTGTTTTGCTCAGCTTGATCCCACGCCGACTCGAGCGCAATGATTCTTCCCTCTTCCCCGCTGGGTTTTGCCGGCTGTTGCGCCTTCCCAAAAACCGCGCACACGCAAAGCAAGGAAAGCACGGAAGCAACCGCCTTCATAGACGAACCTCCTCAAGCAGGTTTCGAACATGAGAAACACATCGATTCTAAGGGAGACGGTTTGGCGGAACGGCCAAAAACTCGGCGTCTTGCAGATAACCAGTTTCCGGCGCTGTTCTTACATCAGTTCTTCAATAAAGCTGCGCGCCACGTCGGCGGGCACGCGCAGTTCGCCATGCAACAATGGGCCTTCGTTGAGGACCGGCTCTGCGGCATGCAAAGCCGGCAAGTCAGTACGCTCAAAGAACTTCCCGATGGGTATTTCTTCTCCCCACAGCAGTGACTTCTCCATCGCGGCAGTCCAGTCGGTTGCATCGTAGCCAGAGTCATCCTCGAGTTTTTTCACGCGCGGCCGATACCACTGGTAGGTATTGTCGAAGTTATAGGTTACGCAAGGGCTGAATACGTCTAGAAACGAGAAGCCTTTGTGTTCGATGCCCTGCTTGATCAGGTCGGTGAGATGTTTTTGGTCGCCGCTGAAACCGCGCGCCACAAAAGTAGCGCCCGCGGCTAGCGCCATCGAAATAGGGTTCACCGGCGCTTCGATATTGCCGAACGGCATGCTTTTCGTTTTCATCCCAATGCGGCTGGTCGGCGAAGTCTGGCCGGTGGTGAGCCCGTAAATCTGATTGTCCATCACGATGTACAGCAGGTCCACGTTGCGCCGCATGGTGTGAATGAAATGGTTGCCGCCAATGCCAAAACCGTCGCCGTCTCCGCCGGTCACCAACACCGTTAAGTCGTGATTTGCCAACTTCAGGCCGGTCGCCACGGCAAGCGCCCTTCCATGCAGGGTGTGCATCCCGTACGTGTTGATGAACCCGGGAAGATTGGAGGAGCAGCCGATGCCGCTGATGGCCACAACGTTGTGATTGGGAATCTGCAGGTCGACGAGCGCCTTCTGAATCGCCGCCAGCACCCCGAAGTCGCCGCACCCCGGGCACCAGTCGGGATCAACCCTGCCTTTCAAATCGGCCACCGTCAGTTGACTTGCTCGCTGTACGCCTGTAGCCATGTGCGTCTCCTTCCTCCCATTCAGCGCTCAGACCATAATCTCGTGCGCGGGAACGGAAAGTTTCGTTTTTCCGCCGAGCTGTTCCTTGACGGCTTCCACGATGTGATGAGGCATGAAAGGCTCGCCGTCGTATTTGCGAATGTTGCCGTCCGGCACAAAGCTGGTTTCGCTGCGCAGGTAGCGCGCAAACTGCCCGCTGTAATTGTTCTCGACGATGATGGTGTGCCGAGCCTTCCTCAGGAGTTCGAGAATCGCTTCCCCGTGCAGCGGCACGAGCCAGCGGATTTGCAACTGGTTGGCCGAGATTCCCTCCTCGTTGAGGATTTCGCAGGCTTCCTCAATCACTCCTTTTGTAGAACCCCAGCCGATCAAGGTAACTTCGGCATCGCGCGGCCCGCGGAGCTCGGGTGGCCTTACCGCCGCCTCGATTCCCGCAACCTTGCGCATGCGCTTTTCCATCATGGCGCGGCGCTTGATGGGGTTGGTGAACTCGTCGCTAATCAACACACCGTCTTCCATGTGCTCGTCGGTAGCCACGGTGTGGATGTGGCCTGGCACGCCGGGAACGGCGCGCGGCGAGATCCCGCTTTCCGTGATCCGGTAGCGCTTGTAATCCCCATTCGTGGCCATCCCGGCGCCAGCCCCGTTGCCATTCGTACCGGTAATAAGTTCGCCGCGATCGATGACCGGGTGGAAGTCCAGATCTTTCGGGTCGACGCCGAGCCGGCCTTCCGACAGCAGCAGGTCGCAAAGCACCAGCCCCGGGCACTGGAAGCGGTCGACGAGGTTGAACATTTCGGGAATCAACTTGAAGCAGTCGGCGATGTCCAAAGGCGCGGCAATCGCGCGCGGATAATCTCCGAATACCGCGCCGAGCAGTTGCCACAAGTCGCCCTGCTCGGTTTTCGTAGGAACGCCCGTCGATGGCCCCGCGCGTTGACAATCAATGACCACGACGGGAGTTTCGATCATCGCGGACATCCCCAGGCCCTCGCTCATCAGTGCGAACCCGCCCCCAGACGTGGCGCACATCGCACGCACGCCCCCGTGAGCGGCGCCAATCGCCATGTTGATCACGCCAATCTCGTCTTCCACCTGCCGGACCATGATCCCGGCCTTGCGCGCGTGCGCCGCCATCCAGTGCAGCACGCCGGTCGAAGGACTCATGGGATACGCACAATAAAACTTCACGCCCGCTGCCGCGCCTCCCATGGCCATGGCGATGTTGCCGCTTAGCACCGCGTAACGTTTGTCCGTCTTCGGAAGCGGATTCAGGAAGGCCGCGAAGTGCCTAGCGGCATAATCGTAGCCCGCGCGCGCTACGCCGACATTTTCCGCCACCACGGCCTCGCCTTTTTTCTTGAACTGCTCGCGCAGGGCTTCCTCCAATGCAGGGAAGCCGATGCCCATCATGTGCAGTCCCGCGCCCATAGCCAGCGTGTTCTGCGCCACTTTATTTCTGGTGATGTCGGCAAGCTCGGAAACAGGAAGAGGGCAAAGCTGCACGCCGTCCGCCGCGACACCGGGCTTAATCGTGTCCGCGTTGTAAATACACGACGCGCCGTTGCCGAGCAGCTTCAGGTGCCGATCCATGGTGTCCTGGTTGAGCGGAATCAGCAGATCGATCCGGTCACCCATGTTGGTGACCGGTTCGGGGCCGGTGCGGATCGTCAGCAGCGTGTGCCCGCCCCGAATAATGGACTGATAGGCGTTGTAGGCATTCAGGCTGAGGCCCCTCCGGCTAAAGATCTTCGCGAAAATATCACCCGGCGTGGCCACCCCTTGGCCCGCAGCACCTCCAATGGCGACCGCAAAGGTCTGTTTCATGGCACCCTCTTTGGTTGGAAGTCTATTTGCGAGCTCGCCGCTACAGTCTTGTACAAGCTTCGGGCGTGACTCGAAGGAAGAGTCGGATCCCCGTGGAAAATATACGGCATGGGAATCTCCGCTTGCTCGTCTGGGTAGCCGGGAGTATACACCCAATTACCGCTATATTCTCCTCTTAAATGGCCGCGGTGGCCGCGGCCAGCGTCGCCACCATTCCTTCTGTTGTACGTATCTTTCCTCGAATCGGCCGCCGGGAAGCAAACGCAACATCATGGCCCGGCCTGAGGAATTTAGTTTTCAAAACAGTCAAGACATTTCGGTGCCTCGTGTTTTCAAAGGTTTGCGGAAGGTGATTCGAGGGGATTCAGGGTTCTCCGAGGACTGTTTGGGTACACGATTTGGGTACACGATTAGGTACACGCGGGTACAAGAGCAGGCGGTGCTTCGAATCCATTCAGCCCCGCGTAAGCCCACAGAGGCCTCGACCAGGCCAATTTGGCACTTGATTAAGTACTAGGACCATGATAGTGTTTTTGGTGGAGACCGCCGGTACCGCAGCCCCGGACAGCCGTGTTAGGGTCAAGGGCGGTTCTCGCGTAGTGTGTTGCCGGACCCCGTACGTAAACCGGGGAATCCGCCGTCAAGGATTAGACGGCGGTAGCGGAACCCGGGTTGGCAAGCAGTTACCTTGGCAGGCACACCTGCCGGGGCCCCGTTAAAGACCAACATCCCACCTAATCAAGGTCGGGTCATCCATGACCAGGGCGTAGTGCGCCCAACTGGATGACTCAATGTCACTTTCAAAGTCTAAGAAGCCGCAGTCCAGCGGTACGAGTCCGACCACGGCTCTACCCGCAGTATCAGAACCAATCCTGACAATCGGGCAAGTCGCCGAGCGTTTGCAAATGGAGGTCTCGACCGTTCGAGAACTTCTACGCAAACGCAATCGCCGACCGTTGCCTTCTTTGAAGTGCGGGAAATTCCTCCGATTCAAATGGAGCCTTATCGAGCAATGGCTGGATGAGAGCCGGAGGGCGGCATGAGCACCGCCCTCAATCCAACGCAGAAATACATGCTGCGTCTCGTGCTGTTCAACGCAGGTAAAACAATCCAACACAAAAATAGAATCTGCGAAGTAGTGGAAACGCACGACCAACTTCGCCAACTCCAGCCGCTTGTAGACGAGGATTTGACCGAACCAAAAACAAATCCGTTTTGGGTGCCCCGCAGACCTGTAGCCCGCAAAGAACTGCGCCAGGAGCGTATCCGTCGCTTATACATCGGCGGAATCCGTTCGCCGTTCAATCCGCCGCATTGGACAGGAGATTCAATGGAAGGACTCACAGCCGTACCGCTTCCCGCAAGCGGATTGGACAGCGAATACGTGCTGACTCTTGTCCGCGACCTCGGCTATCCCATAGATGCCGCCCTTGCTGCGATGGCTCACCCTCCCAGAGTGCGGCAGCCAGACCGCCGCCGAAAAGTGGAAGAGGGCGGGAACACTGTCATCGCCCAGCCCGTTTCGTACACCGCCGCCCCCAGCCGTCGTACCGAACGGGGTGGTTTCACCCGCGATTCGGTTCGGAAGGCAATCGCACGCATGAGAGCCTCTTCTCAGATGCGACTGGCAGTCTTTGAGGTGGTTTTCAGTCGCCGCTCTCCTAGCCGTATTTCGGTGCAGTTCGGGGTGGGTACCCGCGCCTTGAACAAGGCGGCGAGCAGGATACGGAAAGACATCCGACACGCTGGGGAGGGGGTCTCGGAGGGTGTTCAAAAACCCAATAAAAACGCGGCTTCCGAGGCTCTTATGGGTAGTTCTTGGCACATATATGAGGGG
>Ga0066710_100000529_pt1 | contig 23677 bp, 25 predicted proteins | sample GraSoiAngelo_159_FD_79666 | JGI IMG/M metagenome (GOLD analysis project Ga0066710, IMG submission 79666) | Grasslands soil microbial communities from the Angelo Coastal Reserve, California, USA - 14_1009_16_40cm | ecosystem: Environmental > Terrestrial > Soil > Grasslands | place: USA...
GAGGCCCGCTTGCTGGCCGCTGAGCTCGGGTATCCGGTGCTGCTCAAGGCCGCGGCCGGCGGCGGCGGGAAGGGAATGCGGATCGTCGACGCTGAGGACGAGCTCGAGGGCGCGTTTCAGACAGCCGCCGCTGAGGCGGATGCGGCGTTCGGCGACCCCAGCCTCTACGTCGAGAAGCTCGTCCGGCCCGCACGACATGTGGAGATCCAGGTGCTCGCCGACGCACGAGGCGGCGTAATGACGCTCGGCGAGCGTGAATGTTCCATTCAGCGCCGTCATCAAAAGCTGATCGAGGAATCGCCCTCGCCCGGTGTCTCGCCGGAGACGCGGGAAGCCATGGAGGCGGCCGCCGAGCGCGCGGCCAAGGCGATCGGCTACCGGAACGCGGGTACCTTCGAGTTCCTGCTCGGGCCGGATCAGAGCTTCTATTTCATCGAGCTCAATGCGCGCCTACAGGTCGAGCACCCCGTCTCCGAGCTGGTCACCGGGATCGACCTCGTCCGTGAGCAACTGCGGATCGCCGCGGGCGAGTCGCTCAGCGCAACCGGCCGAGCGCCTCGCCGGGGCCACGCGATCGAGATTCGGATCAACGCTGAGGATCCCACCCGCGACTTCGCCCCCGCGCCCGGCCTCGTCGGCGGGTTTCGAGCACCGCTCGGCCCCGGGGTCCGGCTCGACACCTTCGTCGAAGCGGGCTACACGGTGCTGCCGTTCTACGACTCTTTGCTCGGCAAGCTCGCTGTCTGGGACGAGGACCGCCCAGCGGCGATCTCTCGCGCCCTCCGGGCCCTCGGGGAGCTTTCCGTGACGGGGATTCCGACGACGCGGGAGCTGGGCATCCAGATCCTGCGCAGCGAGCAGTTCGCGAGCGGCCGCTACTCGACATCGTTCCTCGAGGAATCCGGCCAACGGCTCGTCGCGGTGGCGGCGGAGTGAGCGACCAACTCGTGATCAGCGAGCCCGAGGGGACCGTGTGCGTGCCCGCTGCGACGCTGGCCCGCATTGTCGTCCGGGCGGCTGAGGGCGCGGACGGTGCGCGGGTACGGCGCCCGCGACGCGGCGTCGACGTCGAGGTGGCCGGCGGCAGCGCGGCGGTGACGCTTCGGTTGTCCGCGCGGTACGGGAGCGTTCTTCCTCAGCTGGCCGAGGAGGTCCAGCGGCAGGTCGCGAACGCGCTCGAGCAGATGTGCGGGGTAGACGTCAGGAGCGTGGACGTCGCGATCGAGGAGCTCGTATGACGCTCAGCCGCCGAGCCTCGCGCCGCACCGCTTTCTTCCTCCTCTACCAGTGGGACGTGACCGGCCAGCCCTTGGCCTCGCTGTACGAAGGCGAGGTGGACGAGTTCGCCCGCCACACGGCCGAGGCGGTTGCGGCCAGAGTGGAGGAGCTCGATCGCCGGATCACCGCGGCCTCCGAAGACTGGACCGCGGACCGGCTCGGCGCCGTCGAGCGGAACATCCTCCGCCTCGCGACCTACGAGCTCGACGAGGGCAGCGTCCCGCTCGAGGTTGCGATCGACGAAGCTGTCACGCTCGCGAAGCGGTACGCGACCGAGGAGGCAGGGAGGCTGGTGAACGGGATTCTGGGGCGGATCGCGCGAGAGCGGGAGGTCGCTTGAGGATGACCGCGTGACCGCGGAAGATTCACTGCAGCGCGCGGAACGGTTGCTCGAGCGGCTCGAGCGGACACGCCAGGAGCTCGAGTCGACGCAGGATCCCGATCGCGCGATCGAGATCCTCTCCGAGCTCGCGGAGATCGCGAAGGAGGTTGAGACCGAGCTGGCGCGAGCTAAGAAGGAGGCGGAGGCGCGATGACAGGGCCACAGGACCTCGCCGCTCTGGTCGAGGGCTACCTCGACGAGCTGGCGCTGACCCCTGAGCTCGGCGAGCTCACCGGGCCGATTCGCTACGCGCTCGCCGGCGGGGGCAAGCGCATCAGGCCGGTGCTCTGCCTCGCGACCGGCGAGGCGCTGGGCCGCGAGCCCGAGGAGCTGCTCCCGGCCGGGGCCGCGGTCGAGCTGATCCACAACTTCTCGCTCGTCCATGACGACCTGCCCGCGCTGGACGACGACGAGCTTCGGCGGGGACGTCCGAGCACATGGGCCCAGTTCGACGAGGCGACCGCCATCCTCGCAGGCGACGCGCTCCTCGCCGAGGCGCTCCGGCTGGCGCTCTCCTATCAGACTCCGTTCGTAGCGCGCGAGTTCGTCCAGGCGACGCTCGGGATGATCGGCGGCCAGCACGCCGACACGAAGGAGCTCGGCTACGACCTCGAGCAGATCCACCGCCTGAAGACCGGCCGCCTGTTCTATGCCTCGATCACGTCCGCGCTCTGGGTCGCCGAGCTCCCGCAGCACGCCCAGAAGCCATGGCGCGAGTTCGCGGACGAGCTGGGCATGCTCTTCCAAGTCGTCGACGACATCCTCGACGGCGACGGCTACGTCCTCACCCAGGGCGAGGAGGGAGCGCGCAGGCTCGCCGACGAGGCGGCCGAGCGCGCGCAGGCCCGGCTCGCGGCGATCGACGCTGACACCTCGGTGCTCGAGGAGATCGTGGCGGGGCTGGCAACGCGGACTGCCTAGAGGGACAGTCCCACTAGGGGACCGTCCCTCAAACGGTCGCGAAGCTAAATCTCATCCGCCAGCAGGTCGAGCAGCAGCCCGTCCTGCCAGACGCCGTCGGGGTCGCGCCAGTAGCGGCGGAGAACGCCGACCCGCTTGAATCCGACTGCCTCGTAGGCGCGAATCGCCGGCTCGTTCGCGAGCGCGGGATCGATCGTCAGCCGATGATGGCCGCGCTCGTCGATCAGCCAGCGGGCGAGCGTCTGCACCGCATCGCGGCCGAGCCCGCGGCCGTGCAGCGACGAGGTCAGGAAGAGGTCGATGTTGGCGTGCTTGAACTCGTTCTCGCCCGGCTCGGAGAACTGCGCCAGCCCGACGACTTCGCCTTCGTGCTCGATCGCGAACCCGGTTGCTTCGTCCCGGCCTTCGGCCTTCTCGAGGAGGTGCTCGCGCGTGATCTCACCCCACCAGCGTGCGACCCCGGGCTCGGCGCCGATCTCCGTCAACCGCCCGACGTCGTGCGGCCCGAGTGGCCGCAAGCGCACCCTTTCACCCTGCAGCTCAGCCATGACCGCGATCATAGGAGCGTGAAGAAACGGGTTGACGTCCTGCTGGTCGAGCGCGGGCTCGCGGAGAGCCGCACCCAGGCGCAGGCGCTCCTGCTCGCGGGCCGGGTGCCTGGTCACGAGAAACCCGGCGAGCAGCTGGACGAGTCCGCGTACCTCGCGGTGACGGAGGGAGAGCCCTACGTCTCGCGGGGCGGGATCAAGCTTGCGAACGCGCTCGACGCGTTTGGCGTTGATCCAGCCGGGCGTGACTGCCTCGACGTCGGCGCTTCCACAGGCGGCTTCACCGATGTCCTGCTCCAGCGCGGCGCTGCGTGCGTGATCGCACTCGACGTCGGCTACGGCCAGCTGCACCCGCGCATTCGCGAGGACCCGCGGGTCGTCGTCCTCGAACGGACGAATGCGCGAAACGTCGGCGAGCTGCCGTTTCCGCCCGGCCTCGTCGTCTGCGACGTCTCGTTCATCAGCGTGCGAAAGGCACTGCCGCCCCTGCTCGAGCTCGCTTCGCCCGGCTGGGAGGCGGTCGTACTCGTGAAGCCCCAGTTCGAAGCCGGCCGCCAAGAGGTGCGCGGCGGCGTCGTACGCGATCCCGAGACCCGGCGGCGTGTCGCCCGCGATGTGGCGGACGCCGCGCTCGCGTGGGGGGCGGAGACGGCCGGGATCGTAGACTCGGGTCTGCCGGGACCGAAAGGCAACCGTGAGCTCTTCCTTCACCTCGTCCAGCGAGCCAGCCCCCGACTCCCCGCCGAGCTCGGCACGTGGATCAGCGATGCTGTCGAGTAAGCCGGTCAAGCGCGTCGCTGTCGTCGCGCACAGCCACGAGGCGACCGTCGCCGAGGCCGTCTCGAAGGTCGAGCGCATCGTGGAGTCGATGGGCATCGAGCTGACCAGCGAAAACGACGGGCCCGATCTTGCCGTCACGCTTGGCGGTGACGGCTCGATGCTGCGAGCCTTCCACCGCTTCCTCGGTGCGAGGGTGCCAGTGATAGGCGTCAACTTCGGGCGCGTCGGCTTCCTGACGTCGATCGAGGCAGACGAGCTCGAGCAAGGCCTCGAGCGGGCGTTTCGCGGGGAGTTCGTCGTCGTCGAGCTGCCGACGCTCGACGTGAAGATCGGCGGCGACAGCTGGCCCGCGGTGAACGATGTCTTCGCGACCAGCTCGAGGCTCGGACGGATGGTCGAGCTCGGCTACGCCGTCGGTGGTGAGGATCTCGGCGTGCTGCCCTGCGACGGGGTGATCTGCTCGACGCCGTCGGGCTCGACCGCGTACAACCTCTCGAACGGCGGGCCGGTGCTCGTCTGGGGGCTGGACGCCATGGCGATCACGTTCGTAGCGCCGCACTCCCTCCACGTGCGGCCGCTCGTCGTTCCGCACGAACGCCCGCTCGCCGTCACGAACCGCACCCAGGACGGCTCGGTGACGGTGATCGTCGACGGGATGGAGGTCGGCAAGCTCGAGCCCGGGGAGCAGGTCGACGTGCGTCTGGGCGAGCAGCGATCTCTGCTGGCCACGCTGCCGGAGCGGACCTTCCTCAGCCGGTATCGCGAGACGTTCGCATCGTGAAGTTGCGAACGCTTTCCGACTGGGGATTAGACGGACGCCCGGGCTAAGCCCGGACGTCCGTCAGTCGGCATCGCAAGCTACGCCTCAGAGGCAGACCTTTGCCTCGTAGACCGCCGTCCTGAAGAGACCGTAGTCGTGGGCCGACGCCATGCGTACCATCGACCCGGTGCTGCGCCGTCTGCGCATCGAGAACCTGGTCCTGATCAGCGACGCCGAGCTCGAGCTCGCGCCCGGGTTGAACGCGATCACCGGCGAGACCGGGGCGGGCAAGACGATCCTCGCCCAGGCGATCGGGCTACTGCTCGGATCGCGCGGCGACGCGGCCTTGGTCGGGCCCGAGGGGGAGGAGGCTTACGTGGAGGCGGAGCTCGACGTGCCAGATGGGCTGCTGGAAGAGGAGGGGCTCGAAGCCCTGGCCGAGCTACGACCCGAAGACGAGGAGGGGCTTGTGCTCGCGAGGCGCGTGTTCGCCGACGGTCGGACGCGGGCGTACGCATGGGGCCGAGCGGCGGCGCGTACCGACGTTGCGGCCGCGGGCGAACGCCTGATCGCGATGTCGGGGCAGTTCGAGCAGCGGCGCCTTGCGCGCGCCACCTATCAGCTGGACGTGCTCGATGCGTTCTGCGGCGACGAGCAGCTGCGGTGGCGCGCCGAGGCGCGTGTCGCCTGGCGCGAGCTCCAGGCCGCGCGGCGCCGGCACGAAGAGCTGCAGGGCGGAGCCGAGGCCGCGGAAGCAAGGCTGGCCGAGCTGCGGGCGCTGGTCGAGGACACGCTTGGGATGGAGGCCGAGGATGAGGACTCGCTCAGGGCCCAGCGAGAGCGCCTCCGGCATGTGACCGAGCTGGCCTCCGGAGCGGGAGCCGCCGGCGAGGCGCTCGCGCCTGACGACGGCGAGGGTGCGGCATCCCTCGTCGCCGTCGCCGAGCGAGCGATCTCGCCGCTCGAATCGCTGGCCCCGGAGCTCCGTCGTGTGGGGGACGAGTTGCGGGACGTCGAGCTCCGTCTCCGCGAGGCCGCGACCGAGCTCCGGGGCTTTCTCGCCTCGCTCGACGCGGAGCCGGACCGCCTCGAGCAGATCGAGGCGGAGCTCGACCGAATCGCCGAGGCGAAGCGGCGCTTCCGCTGCACCTCCTACGAAGAGCTGCTGGCACGCGCCGCCGAGGCGCAGGCGGAGCTCGACGCGCTCGAGGGCGGGGCTGATCCGATCGCGGCCGCCTCGAAGGCGGTCGAAGCAGCGGATCGACGCGTCGAAGAGCTGGCCGCTGCGATGCGCAAAGCGCGGCAAGCCTCGGCGGAGCCTTTCGCGACGGCCGTCGCAGCCGAGCTCGAGGGAATCGGCCTGGGCGACGACGAGTTCCGCGTCGACCTGTCGGAGCACGCGACGGGCCCCGGGATGACAGGCGCCGACACGGTTACCTTCCAGATCCGCCCGAACGCGGGCTTGCCGTTCGCGCCGGTTGCCGAGACGGCGTCGGGCGGCGAGCTTTCGCGGATCGCGCTCGCGATCGCCGCGGTCGGCGGCGGCGAGACGATCGTCTTCGACGAGATCGATGCCGGCATCGGCGGGCAGACGGCGCATGCGGTCGGCGCGACGCTGGAGCGGCTCGCGAGCCGCGCGCAGGTGCTGACGATCACCCACCTGCCGCAGATCGCAAGCCGCGCCGACCGCCACTTCCGGGTGGAGAAGGTGCCGGGCGACCCGACGCACACTCGCATCGAACCGCTCCTCGAAGCGGAGCGGCGCGAGGAGATCCAGCGTATGCTCGGAGGCCAGGAGTTCCTGTCCGCCGTGCAGAGTGACTAGTTGGCACGGCCACAAGTACCGTTGTGCGCCTAGTGGCCCTCAAACACTCGGGAACCACCAGGCCCGAAGGAACTTATGCCCGCGCCGACTAGCTTCGTCGAGTTCACGGGGGCCGCGAAGCTCGACCGGCGTACAAAGAACCTGGTCCGGCGACTCGGTCCTGGAGACGTCGCGGTCATCGATCACACCGATCTCGACCGCGTCTCCGCCGAGGAGCTGCTCGAGTCCGGGGTGCGGGTCGTCGTCAACGTGGCGAGCTCTCAGAGCGGGCGCTTCCCGAATCCGGGGCCGCTCCTGCTCGTGCGAGGCGGGGTTCGGCTGATCGATGCACCCGGCGCGCCGATCTTCGACGAGGTGTCCGAGGGCGAGTTTGTCACCGTCCGGGGGGCGAGCGTCTTCCGGAACGGCGATTGCGTCGCCGCCGGACGGACGCTGTCAGCCGACGACCTTGCGGGCGCGATCGCGGAGCAGCGCGGCAGGGTCACGGAGGCGCTCGAGTCGTTCGCCGACAACACCCTCCGCTATCTGCGGGAAGAGGGCCGGCTGCTGTCCGAGGGAATCGACTTCCCGCCGCTGCAGACGCGTTTCAGAGATCGGCACGCCCTCGTCGTCGCGCGCGGCCCCGGCCATAAGCGCGATCTGCGGATCGTGCGGCCCTACATCCGTGACTTCAAGCCCGTCCTGGTCGGCGTCGACGGCGGTGCAGACGCGCTGCTCGAGGCCGGCTACAAGCCCGACGTGATCGTCGGCGACATGGATTCCGTCTCCGACCGGGCGCTCAAGACTCGCGCCGAGAAGGTCGTCCACGCATACACCGACGGCGACGCCCCGGGACAGGAGCGGGTCGAGTCGCTCGGGCTCGAGCACCATGTCGTCCGCGCGCCTGGGATCAGCGAGGACGTGGCCCTACTGCTTGCATACGAGAAGGGCGCCGAGCTGATCGTCGCGGTCGGGACGCACTTCAACCTGATCGAGTTCCTGGAGCGAAATCGCGCCGGGATGTCGTCGACCTTCGTCACTCGTTTGAAGGTCGGTGAGATCCTGATCGACGCCAAAGGCGTCTCGCGCCTCGTCTCGCGCCGTGTCGGCTTGATGCCATTGATTACCTTCGCGCTCACGGGCCTGGCCGCGATCGTCGTGGCGATCGTCGCCTCGCCGGCGCTGCGGCGGCTGATCGGCTTGCTGACCGACCGCCTTCGCGACCTGCTCGGGCTCGCCTGAGTCGCCCGGCGTTTTCAACGAACGCTGGCCGCGCCGAGAGCTCGTCAGCGGCTCGAGGAAGCATTCGGCCGCGACGTGAATAGGCGGGTGACCCGCCGGCTCGAAAGGGAGCGGCCGCTTGAAAGCCACCGGCCGCTCCTAGGATCACGCGCACGCGACCCCCACCCGTCAAAGGGTGGGTTAACAGCCCGCCACCCTCGCTGCGAGCCTAGCGCCGGACTTCGCGCCGGTGCGTGACCCAAGTGCACGAAAACAGCAACGATTAATCCACATGCCGGCCTACTCCGCAGCGCGCGACCTCCCCGCCTCCCGCGAGGACGTGTGGGCTTACCTCGCCGAGCCGAACCATCTCGATGATTGGTGGCCCGGACTCCACGGGGTTGAGCCCGACCGTCGAGGCCTCGCGCCGGGCGCGCGCTGGCGCATTCAGGGCCGTGAGCGGCCGGCGTACGTCCTCGGCCGGAGACCCGACTTCGCGGGGACGCTCATCTTCCTCGCCGTCAGGCCGCCCGAGTTCGCGGCCTGGCAGTTCGTCGAGGCCCGCCTCGACGTCGAACTACGGTTGACGGAAAGGGCGGCAGACCGCACCCGCGTCGAGCTCACCGTCAGTGCGCCGCTCCTCAGTGGTCTGCGTCGATCGCTTCCGCACAAGGCGCTGACGCGGTTGCAGGCCCTGTGCCAGACTGCGGCGGAGGGCTAGGCCTATGTTCGACCTCCGCTACCACGTCGCGTCGCTTGCGGCGGTCTTCCTCGCGCTCGTGATCGGGATTCTCGTCGGGGTGGGAATCGCCGACCGCGGTTACGTCGACAAGGCGCAACGAGGACTGCTCGAGCAGCGCATCACCAAGCTTCGCAGCGACCTCAGCGACGCTCGGACACACGCGGACAACCTCGAGGCGCAGCAACGCGCAACGCAGGCTTTCGTGACCGACACCTACCCGGAGTTGATGGCGAACCGACTGCGCGGGAAGAGCATCGCGCTCGTCTTCCTCGGGCCCTCGGACGCGCACATCCAGGCGAGCCTCGAGCAGGCGCTCACCGACGCCGGAGCGAGTGGCTGGGTGCGCGTCCGCGCGCTGAAGTTTCCCCTCGACGTCCCTCAGATCGACAACACACTCGCCGGGGATCCCGCGCTGGCGCGTTACATCGGCGATGCCCGTCTGCCCGCGCTCGGCAAGAGTCTCGCCGAAGAGCTTGCGGCCGGCGGAAAGGCGCCGCTCTGGACAACACTCGCCGAGCAGATCGTGGCGGAACGCGCCGGCAGCGAGAAGCAGCCGGCCGACGGCGTCGTCGTCGTGCGCACCGCCGGCAAGCAGTACCACGGGACGGCGAAGTTCCTGGCCGGTTTCTACTCGGGCCTGATCGACGCTCCGGTGCCGGTCATCGGCGTCGAGACGACGGACGCCAGTCAGTCGACCGTGAGGGCGTTCCAGCGCAACGGGATCTCGAGCGTCGACGACGTCGACGACCCGATCGGCCGCTTCGCGCTCACCCTGCTCCTCGACGGCGCCAGGGCAGGCCATTACGGTGTCAAGCCGAGCGCGGCAGATGGAGTGCTGCCACCGCTCGAAACGGCTCCGCGAGGTGGCTGAGATCGCAGCGGTCCTCGTCGCCGCGCGCGACGAGGAGTCGGCGATCTCGCGCACGATCGAGTCTCTGCGCGCGACCTTTCCCGGCGCCGAGGTGATCGTCGCCGACGACGGGTCCCGAGACGGGACTGCGGACGCGGCCCAGCGCGCGGGTGCTCGGGTGCTGCGCCTGCCTGCCCGCGGCAAGGGGCAGGCCCTGACGGTCGCGGAACGCGCTGCGCCGCCGGGGCGGCTCTTGCTCGTCGATGCCGACCTCGACGGGGATCTGACGGAGCTCGCGGCGGCTGACGGAGATCTCGCGATCGCTGTCTTCGCAGAACGTCAGGGCGGTGGCTTCGGGATCGCGAAGCGGGCGGGTCGGCTGCTCATTCGGGCGCTCTCGGGCTTCGCGCCGAGAGAGCCGCTGTCGGGCCAGCGGGCGCTCTCACGGGCGGCGCGCGAGACCTGCTTCCCGCTCGCGGCGGGCTTCGGCTGCGAGGTGCGGATGACCGTGGACGCCGTGCGGTCCGGACTGCTGGTCTCCGAGCTCGAGCTGCCGATTCGGCACCGCGCCACAGGCCGCGATCCCGCCGGCTTCGCGCACCGCGGACGGCAGCTTCTGGACGCCGTGCTCGCCGCCGGCCCGACGGCGGTCAACCACCGCGGACTGAGACTGCCGCTCGTCGGCTGGGTCTTGGGATTTCGGCGCGACCCCGCGACCGCGACCGTGGCGGCGATCGGCCTCGCAGACGATCTCTGGAGTGGAGACGAGCGGGGTTTTCGCGCCCACCTCGGTCGCCGACGGTCGACCGGCGTGCTCAAGCTGGTCGGCATTCCGCTCGTCGGCCTCGCGGCCTCACGGAAGCTCTCGGGCGCCCTGCTCGTCGGCCTCGCAGCGAACTTTCTCAACCAGCTCGACACGCGGCCCGGACGCGCGCTCAAGGCCTACCTGCTCGCGGCCCCGCTCGCCGGCGCGCCGGCCGGGGCCGCCGTCATCCTCGCGCCTTACGATCTCCGGGAGATGGCGATGCTCGGCGACTCCGGAGCGAACGCGCTGGGCGCGATGCTAGGCTTGCGTTCCGTGAGCAAACTCACGGCAAGAGGCCGCTGGGCGGCGATCGGCGCACTTGCCGGCCTCACCCTCCTCGGAGAGACGCGGTCGCTGGGCGAAGTGATCGAACGGACGCCCCTTTTGCGCGAGCTCGACGGGCTCGGGAGGCAGCCGTAGCCTCCCGGCCGCCGAAGTACGTCTTCGTCACCGGCGGCGTCGTCTCGTCTCTCGGTAAGGGGATCACCGCCGCCTCGCTCGGCCGTCTTTTGAAAGCGCGCGGCCTCAAGGTGCAGGTGCAGAAGTTCGACCCGTACATCAACGTCGACCCGGGCACGATGAGCCCGTTCCAGCACGGCGAGGTGTTCGTGACCGAGGACGGCGCCGAGACCGACCTCGACATCGGCCACTACGAGCGCTTCATCGACGAGAACCTCTCGCGGAACTCGAACCACACGGCGGGCTCGATCTGGGAGCGTGTGATCCGCAAGGAGCGCCGCGGCGAGTATCTCGGCTCGACCGTGCAGGTGATCCCGCACATCACGAACGAGATCAAGGAGAGGATCCGCAGCGCCTCGGAGGCGAGCGACTGCGACGTCGTCGTCACCGAGATCGGGGGCACGGTCGGAGACATCGAGTCGCTGCCGTTCCTGGAGGCGATGCGGCAGTTCAGGCGCGAGGCGGGGGCGGAGAACATCTGCTACGTGCACGTGACGCTCGTCCCGTTCGTCGACTCGGCGGGTGAGCTGAAGACCAAGCCGACGCAGCATTCGGTCAACGAACTGCGCCGGATCGGTATCCACCCCGACATCGTCGTCGCGCGCTCGCGCGGCCCCCTCTCGGCGGACATTCGCGAGAAGATCGCGCTCTTCGCCGACATCGATACGCGCGCCGTCGTCTCGAATCAGGACGTCCCCGACCTCTACCTCGTTCCCTCGGCGCTGCAGGAGGAAGGCCTCGATGCCCTCGTCTGCGAGAAGCTCGGACTGCCCGCGGACGAAGCCGATCTCGGCGAATGGCTCCAATTGACCGAGCGGATCCGCGAGCGCGACGGGGAGGTGCAAATCGCCCTCGTCGGCAAGTACGTGAAGCTTCAGGACGCCTACCTGTCGGTGCACGAGGCACTCAACCATGCTGGCGTCCACCACGGCTGCGCGGTGAACGTGCGCTGGGTCGACGCGGAGGGGATGTCGCTGGAGGAGGCGGAGGCCGAGCTCGAGCAGGTCGACGGCGTGCTCGTTCCCGGCGGCTTCGGCTCGCGCGGGTGGGAGGGCAAGATCCTTGCCTGCCGAGTCGCGCGCGAACGCGGGATCCCGTATCTGGGCATCTGCCTCGGCATGCACGTTGCGGTCTCCGAGTACGCGCGCCACGTCGTCGGGCTCGAAGGAGCGAACTCGACCGAGATGGACCCGGAGACGCCCTTTCCGGTGATCGACCTGCTACCGGAGCAGAAGGAGATCGAGGATCTCGGCGGCACGATGCGGCTCGGCGCGCAGGCGGTCGAGCTCGGTTCGGGGACGCGGGCGCAGGAGACCTACGGCGAGGCGGTGATCCACGAGCGCCACCGCCACCGTTACGAGGTCAACAACCATTTCCGGCCGCGACTCGTCGACGCAGGGCTGGTCGTCTCGGGCACCTTCCAGGAGGGACGTCTGGTCGAGATCGTCGAGCTGCCGGGTCATCCCTGGTTCGTCGCAAGCCAGTTCCACCCCGAGTTCAAGTCGCGCCCCACGCGCCCGGCGCCGCTCTTCCGCGAGTTCGTCGGCGCGGCCCTCGCCCGCTCGCGTGAGCGGGTCGGCGCGGCCTACTCCGCGGGGCAAGCCGCCACCTAGACCTACGGCGTCGCTTGCGACGCCGACTGAAAGGCCGTGGCGGCTTCGCCGCCGCGGCCGTCTAAACCCGGGTGGCAAAACCAGCGCGGGTCGGCGTTGGACACGCTCGCGGCCTGAGGCGTCGCTTGCGACGCCGACTGAAAGGCCGTGGCGGCTTCGCCGCCGCGGCCGTCTAAACCCGGGTGGCAAAACCAGCGCGGGTCGGCGTTGGACACGCTCGTGGCGCCTTAAGATCGGCCTCGTGGAGTTGCCCGAGGTCGCCGAGCTCTTTGTCGAGCTTGCGCGGGTGCCGAGCCCGCCCGGGCAGGAACGCGCGGTTGCCGACCAGGTGCTCGAGTATCTCCGCGCGCTCGCGCTCCCGGTCGACGAGGACGATGCCGGCGGCCGGATCGACTCGACGATCGGCAATCTCCTCTGCCGTATCGAGCCGAATGCCGAAGGCGCGCCGCTCTTCTTCTGCGCCCATCTCGACACGGTGCCGCCGGCAGGGTCGATCGAGCCCGTGCTCGAGGACGGCGTCATCCACAACGCGGGTGGCACGATCCTCGGCGCCGACAACAAGGCCGCCGTGGCCGCGATGCTCGAGGCCGCGCGGCGGGTCGTGGCCGAGAACCGCCCGCACGGCGGGATCGAGCTGCTCTTCACGCCGAAGGAGGAGGTCGGGCTTCGCGGCGCCGCGGCCTTCGACCAGGAGCGCCTGCGCGCGAGGATCGGCTATGTCTACGACCACGCCGGCCCAATCGGCGAGGTGATCCTCGGGGCCCCCTACCAGTGCAAGCTGGACGTCTCGTTCCACGGGCGGGCCGCCCATTCGGGCATGTACCCCGAGGAGGGGCGTTCGGCGATCGTCGCCGCTGCGCGCGCGATCGCGGATCTTCGGCTCGGGCGGCTCGACGAGGAGACGACGGCCAACGTGGGGGAGATTCACGGCGGCACGGCCCGAAACATCATCCCGGAGCGATGCTCGTTCGCCGCCGAGGCGCGCTGCCACGACGAGCGCAAGCTCGGCGAGCTCATCCAGGAGATGCTGGAGACGATCACCTTTGCCGCCCAGCTCGCCGACTGCGACGTGGAAACCGAGGTCGACCCGAGCGCGCAGGGCTACCGTTTCAAGCGCGATGACGAGCCGGTGCGGATCGCTGCAGCTGCGCTCGAGCGGAGCGGGTTCCAGCCCACCTACGGACTCAGCGGCGGCGGCGCCGACGCAAACGTCTTCAACGCGCGGGGCCTGCAGTGCCTGAACCTCGCAAACGGGATGACGGACATCCACACGCCTGACGAGCGGATCGCGGTCGCGGACCTCGAGCGGATGGTCGATGTGACACTCGCGCTCGTGGAGGTCGCGCGCGATGGCTCTTAGTCTCCGCCGCGGCAGGGTGACGGCGATCGCGGAGCGGCACGAGGGACTCGTCCGCTGCGAAGTCGACGGCGAGGCGTGCGTCGCCTACCCGGCGCTGACGGGCGCGGTCGCGCTGGGCGACGAGGTCGTCGTCAACGTCCAGGGACGGGAGCTCGGCCTCGGCTCAGGTGGCTTCGACGTCCTCCACGTCAACCTGACGCGGGGCCTCGACCTGCCCACAGCGCCGGGCGCGCATGTGATGAAGCTGCCCTACACACCGGCGCAGTACGCCGTTCGCCACGCCGAGGAGGACGGGCCGGTGGCGGAAGCGCTCGGCGGGTTGCCGGTCGTCTGCTGCTCGTTGCACAGCCAGGTTGCGCCTGTCTGCGCCGCGCTCGCTGGTCTTCGCGTGGCTTGCGTCCAAGTCGCGGGCGGCGCGCTCCCGCTGGGGCTCTCGGACACCCTTCGGGCGCTGGTGGCACGAGAGCTGATCGCCACGACCGTGACGGCAGGCTCCTGCTTCGGTGGCGACGTCGAGTGCGTCACTGCCGCCTCGGCTTTCGCATGGGCCTCCGCGGGTGGTTTCGATGCGGTCGTGTGCGCGATCGGACCCGGAATCGTCGGCACGGGCTCGAGACTCGGTCACGGGGGTCTCGCGGCGGCGGATGCCGCGAACACGGCCGCGGCGCTCGGCGGCGCTCCGGTGCTCGCTGTGCGTGTCTCGAGCGGAGACGAGCGGGAGCGTCACCGGGGCGTTTCGCACCACACGCGCGCGGTCGTCGATCTCTGCCTCGGCGAGGTCGCGATCGCCTGGCCGGCCGGCCTCGACGCTCCTGGCTGGCTCGACAAGCGGCGCGAGGTCGATGTCGGCGAGTGGCGCGAGGCGTGCGAAGACCTCCCGCTCGAGCACATGGGCCGCGGCCCCGATGACGATCCGTGGTTCTTCGCCTCCGCCTTCGCCGCCGGCAAGCTCGCGCGAACACTCGTAGGCTGATGGACGAACGGCGGCTTGGCCCGGTCGTCGGCCTCGGCAGCTGGCAGTCGTTCGACGACGACGCTGCGCTTGCCCGCGAGGTCGTCGCCACGACACTCGACGCGGGGTGCCGTGTCCTCGACTCGTCCCCGATGTACGGCGGCGCCGAACGGGCGCTGAGCGGCGTCGTTCGCGAACGTCGCGGCGAGGTCGCGGTGGCGACCAAGATCTCGGCGCGGTCCCTCGGCGAAGGGCGGGCGCAGTACGAGCGCCAGCGCGCCTGGTTCGGGCGCGTCGAGGTCGAACAGGTCCACAACCTCGTGCTCTGGCGCGAGCATCTCGCCTGGCTCGAAGAAGAGCGATCGGCCGGCCGGATCGACCTCCTCGGGGTGACTCATTTCAGCTCCGGCTCGTTTGGTGAGCTGGCCGAAGCGCTCGAGACAAAGCGTTTCCAGACCGTGCAGCTGCCGCTCAACCCGCGCCAGCGCGAAGCCGAGCGCGAGCTGCTTCCGCTCGCGGCCAAGCTCGGCGTCGCGGTGATCGTGATGCGCCCGCTCGGCGGTGAGGGCTCGGTGATCCCTGCGCCGCCGAGCGACGAGCTGGAGCCTCTCCGCCCGTTCGGGATCGAGACCTGGCAGCAGGCCTTGCTCAAGTGGGCGCTCTCGGACCAGCGGGTCGACCTCGTGATTCCGGCGACGAGGAATCCTGAGCACGCACGCGCGAACGCCGCGGCCGGCTCCCCACCCTGGCTCGGTCCCGACGAGCGCGCGCTCGTGGAACGATTGGCGGCATGAAGCCGGACGACTCGCGGCGGGTCTTCGAGGGGAAGCAGATCGGTGTCGACGTCGAGCGCTGGGGCGACCACGACCGCGAGATCGTCCGCCATCCCGGCGCGGTCACAATCGTGGCCGCCGACACGGAGGGGAAAGTGACGCTCGTCCGCCAGCTGCGCGAGCCCGCACGCAAGCGCCTGTTGGAGCTGCCGGCCGGCACGCGCGAGCCCGACGAGGAGCCGCTTGCGACGGCAAAGCGCGAGCTCGTGGAGGAGGTCGGGCTGGCCGGCGGCGAGTGGCGGCTCGCGGCGACCTTCTTCTCGACGCCCGGGTTTTGCGACGAGCTGGTCCGCGTCTACATCGCCGAGGGCGTCGAGGAGACCGAGCGTGCGCCGCAGGACGACGAGGAGATCGAGCTGGTTCGCGTGCCGGTGGCCGAGCTCGAGCCGATGCTTTCGCAGATCGAGGACGCGAAGACGCTTGCGGGGCTGCTCCTCTACCTGCACGAAAGGTAGGGTTGGCCGGCATGAAAATCGGCGTGGCCAGGGAAATCAAGCCGGACGAATACCGAGTCGCGCTGACGCCGGCCGGCGCGCGAGAGCTCGTCCAGCGCGGCCACGACGTCCTCATCGAGACCGGCGCGGGGGAGGGAAGCTCGTTCGCCGACGACACCTACGCGGCGGTCGGCACGCGGGTCGTGGGGGTGGACGAGGTCTGGGAGGCGAGCGAGCTGCTGCTCAAGGTGAAGGAGCCGGTTGAGCCGGAGTATCGCCGCCTGCGGGAGGGTCTTGTGCTCTTCACCTACCTCCACATCGCCGCCGACGAGCCTTTGACGCGGGCGCTCGTCGAGAGCGGGATCACCGCTGTTGCCTACGAGACGGTCGAGACCGACGATGGGGCGCTGCCCCTGCTCGCTCCGATGAGTGAGATCGCGGGCCGGCTCGCGGCCCAGGCGGGCGCGTACTTCCTGGAGAAGCCCCTCGGCGGGCGAGGCCTCCTGCTCGGCGGTGTGGCGGGCGTCGCTCCGGGCAAGGTCGTCGTCATCGGCGGCGGCATGGTCGGCTACAACGCTGCGGTGATCGCCCTCGGTCTCGGGGCCAACGTGACCATCCTCGAGCGTTCGGTCGACCGGATGCGGCACCTCGAGGAGATCCTGTCCGGCCGCGTCAGCCTGTTGATGTCGTCCAGCCTGCAGATCGAGGAGTCCGTCGCGGGGGCCGATGTCGTCATCGGCGCCGTGCTGATTCCCGGCGCAGTGGCACCGAAGCTGATCACCCGCAAGATGGTCGGCGAGATGAAGGACGGCAGCGTCCTCTGCGACGTGGCAATCGACCAGGGCGGTTGCGCCGAGACGTCGCGACCCACGACACACAGCGATCCGGTCTACGTGGTCGAGGGCGTCACGCACTACTGCGTCGCCAACATGCCGGGCGCGGTGCCGATTACCTCGACGAAGGCGCTGACGAACGTGACCCTGCCCTACGCCGAGGCGATCGCCGATCACGGGTTGCGCGAAGCGGTAGCGCGCGACCGAGCGCTGGCCCGGGGAGTCAACGTTCTCGAGGGTAAGGTCACCTACGAGGCGGTCGCCGAGGCGCACGGCCTCGACTACTCGCCGCTCGATGACGTCCTACCGCTGGCCCCCGTTTGACGGGAACCCGCACCCCCACCCTTAATTGGGTGGGGCGTTGCCCTCCGCCGCCCACGAAAGCGACGATAACGCTGAAAAGCGCACCCGTGCGTGTCTCAGTTGCATCGATTTCGGGACGTTCGGTGAGCGGTCGCCGAGAAGAGCGGAACTACGAACTGCGCTCCTCGGCGTTTTCTCGTTTCGGGCTGACCTTCACGACCAGCCACGTCACGGCCGCGGCGACTGCAATCACGGAAACGATGAACGCCAGCAAGCCGATCAGTCCCAGGGCATTAGCCATGACCGACCTAGAATAGCCACGTGTCGCGCGCCTGCGTGATCGTGCTCGACGCCGTCGGCGCAGGAGCCCTGCCCGACGCGAGCGACTATGGAGACGAGGGCTCCGACACGCTCGGAAACGTGGCGAAAGCCGTCGGCGGTCTGGACCTGCCAAACCTCGAGGCGCTGGGGCTCGGCAACGTCGAGCCGCTCGAGGGTTGTCCGGCGCAGCCGGGCGCTCCGGCAGTCGCCGGCCGGCTCATCGAGCGCTCGAAGGGCAAGGACACCACCACCGGTCACTGGGAGCTGGTGGGCGTCGTCACCCCGCAGCCCATGCCGACCTACCCGCACGGGTTCCCGCACGACGTGATCGACCCGTTCATGCACCGAACGGGGCGCGGGGTGCTCGGGAACAAGGCCGCGTCCGGCACGGAGATCATCCAGGAGCTCGGCGAGGAGCATCAGCGCACCGGCAAATGGATCGTGTACACGTCCGCCGATTCCGTCTTCCAGATCGCCGCGCACGAGGACACGATCCCGCTCGAGGAGCTGTACAGGGGAAGCCGGGCGGCGCGTGAGATCCTCACCGGGAAGCACGCGGTCGGTCGTGTGATCGCGAGGCCGTTCACCGGCGAGCCCGGCAACTTCGAGCGAACCCCGAATCGACACGATTTCTCGCTGGAGCCGAAACGTCCCAACTACCTGACGTTGGTCCGCGAAGCCGGCAACAAGGTGCACGGGGTCGGGAAGATCTCGGACATCTTTGCTGGCCAGGACATCGACGAGTCCCACCCCACGAAGTCGAATGTCGAGGGGATCCAGCAGACCGAGGCGCTGCTCCAAGAGCTCGAGGCAGGCTTGATCTTCGTCAACCTGGTCGAGACGGACATGCTCTGGGGCCACCGAAACGACCCGGTCAATTTCCACCGCTGCCTACAGGATTTCGACCGCCGTCTGCCGGACCTGCTCGAGGCGATGCGGCCAGGCGATCTCCTGATTCTCACCTCCGACCACGGCTGCGACCCCACAACGCCTTCGACCGACCATTCGCGCGAGTACGCCCTGCTCCTTGCCTACGTGGCCGGCAAGAACGCGGCCGGCCGGATTCACGAGGGTGATTTCGCCGACGTCGGCGCGACCGTAAACAGCTGGCTGGGCGGCAAGGCGCCCGGCCGGGGAATTCCCGGCGAGACGATCCTCGAGCCTTGACGCTCAACCATGCGCGACTCCTTCCTCGGGAGTACCAGGACGAGCAGGGACTGACGAGGCCCGCATTCGCGTGGCGTCTGCGCGCCGAGCGCGCCAATCGCGCCTTCGTCGCCGTCAAGGCTGCCTCATGATTCGCGTGCCGGAGCTGATCGAGCGCAAGCGCGACGGCGGTGAGCTCTCCTCGGACGAGCTCGTCCAGCTCATGCTCGGCTACGCAAAGGGCGAGATTCCCGACTATCAGCTCGCGGCTTTCTGTATGGCGGTCTACTTCAAGGGCCTGAGCAGTGCCGAGACCTATGCGCTCACCGACGCGCTGATCCGCACCGGCGAGACGGTCGATCTCCACGGCGCTCTCGGCCGCAAGGTCGTCGACAAGCACTCGACCGGCGGCGTCGGGGACAAGACCTCGATCGCCGTTGGCCCGATCGTGGCCGCATGCGGCGTTCCCTTCGGAAAGATGAGTGGCCGCGGCCTTGGGCACACCGGCGGGACGCTCGACAAGCTCGAGTCGATCCCCGGCTTTCGAGTCGAGCTGACGACCGAGGAGTTCATCGACCAGGTGCGCTCAGTGGGCCTTGCGATCGTGGGCGCTACCGCCGACCTCGTCCCCGCCGACAAAAAGCTCTACGCGCTTCGCGACGTGACCGCGACCGTCGACAGCTATTCCCTGATCGCCGCGAGCATCATGTCGAAGAAGATCGCCGGGGGTGCGGATGCGATCGTCCTCGACGTCAAAGTCGGAGACGGAGCGTTCATGAAGGCTCGCGCCGACGCGGAGCGGCTTGCCGACGTCATGATCGATCTCGGCCGACGCGCCGGTCGCGAGGTGGTCGCTGTGATCAGCGACATGGACGAGCCGCTCGGGCACGCGGTTGGAAACGCGCTCGAGATCCGCGAGGCGATCGCGACGCTAAAGGGAGAGGGCCCGTCCGACTTCGTTCAGCTCGTGGTCGAGGCGTCGACGCAGCTGTTGGTGCTCTCGGACCTCGGACTGAGCCGCGAGCAGGCGCACGGCCGGGTCGAACAGGCGCTTGCCGACGGCTCGGCGCTGGCGGCATACGAGCGCTGGATCGCGGCACAGGGTGGGAACCCCGACGAGGCAGCGCTGCCGTCCGCGCCGGTTGTCCGCGAGGTGACGGCCCGCCGCGCGGGGTACGTCCGGTCGCTCGGGGCGGTGCAGGTTGGAAACGCTGCCCTGCGCCTCGGGGCGGGGCGCCGTGCCAAGGACGACCGGATCGACCACGCCGTCGGCATCGTCAGCCGCAAGAAGCGGGGCGACGCAGTCGCGGTCGGCGACGCGCTCGCCGAGATCCACGCTCATGACGAGCAGAGCGCCGAGGTTGCAGCCGACGAGGTGCTGGCAGCCTATGAGATCGCCGACGACGAGCCGCAGGAGCGCAGCGTCATCCTCGACGTCATAGCGGCGTGAACCATCGGTGAACCACCGGGAGGACTGGGCGGAGCCTGATGCGGCCCTGACCTCCGGCGCTAGGCTGGCGCGATGCCCGAGTTGCCCGAGGTTGAGACCGTGCGGGCGAGCCTCGAGCCCAAGCTCGTCGGTCACCGGTTCGAGGCTGTCGAGATCCTCGATTCCCGGCTAACTCGGCCAGTCGATCCTGCAGAGGTGGCTGCGGAACTCGTGGGCGAGTGCGTGGCGGCGGTAGACCGGCGCGGGAAGTATTTGATTGTCCGGTTCGAAAGCGGTCTGGTTCTTCTGATTCACCTCCGTATGACGGGGACACTTGCGCACTCGCGAAACGGGGCCGCGTCCAAGTCCCATGTGCGAGCCGTTGTCAGACTAGACGACGGATCGGATGTCACGTACCGCGATGTCCGCCGGTTCGGAACCTGGCTTGTTCTACGAGCGGACGAGCTAGACGCCTACTTCTCCGCCCGTCTCGGCCTGGAACCCCTCGAGCCGGGATTTTCCGCAGCCGGCCTGGCCGAGCGACTCGCGGGGCGGCGAGCCCCGGTGAAGGCAGCACTCCTCGACCAACGAACGCTCGCGGGGGTTGGAAACATCTACGCCGACGAAGCGCTCTGGCGGGCGCGAATCGACCCCCGACGGCCCGCCGGCCAGCTGGATGCCCGCGAGATCCGCGTGCTCCACCGCGGCATCCGTCGCGCACTCGAGGCGGGAATCGCGCGACAGGGAGCGACCCTCCGTGACTATCGGACGCCCGATGGATCGTCCGGAAGCATGCAGAACGAGTTCAAGGTGTACGGGCGCGATGGGGAACCCTGCCTGCGTTGCGGGAGGCCGATCGAGAAGACCAGGGTTGGCGGCCGCGGCACGTGGTTCTGCCCGGGCTGCCAGCGCTGAGCGGCTAGGCGGCTAGTTGTTCGTCGAGGCGGCCGCTCTTGTCGAGCCGCCAGAGCTCTGCATAGCCGCCGATCGGCTTGCCGTCGACGAGGATCTGAGGCACCGTCCAGCCGCTTGTCAGCTCGAGAAGCTTCTGACGAAAGAGCGGGTCGTCGTCGAGGTTGATCTCGTCGTATTCGATCCCTTTTCCATCGAGCAGCGCTTTTGCGCGGACGCAATAGCCGCACCAGGTCGTCGTATACATCTGAACGCGTGCCATGCTGCTTGCAAAACGGTGAAAGCCGCTTCGGGATTCCCGACCCGTCCTGTCCCTACACTTGGTGACACGGTGGCCGGGCGCACCTATAAGACGGAAGCCGTCGTCCTGCGCTCGTTCCGGCTCGGCGAAGCGGATCGTGTGCTCCACATCTACACGCTCGACCGCGGTCGCGTCGGGGCGGTCGCGAAGGGCATCCGTCGGACGAAGTCGCGCTTCGGCGCGAGGCTGGAACCGCTGAGCCACGTCGAGCTGCTCCTTCATCAGGGCTCCGGTGAGCTGCAGACGGTCACAGGCGTCGATCTGATCGAGTCACACCATGCGGCGCGCGAGGATCCGTATCGGCTCAACGTCGGGCTCGTCGGGCTCGAAGCGATGCTCCGCCTCTTCACCGAGCAGGAGGCGAATGCGCGCGCGTTTCGCGCTCTGACGCGATTCCTCGAGCTTCTTGACGAGCACGCTCCGGCAAGCGAGCAGGCTGCCCGGGCCGCGCTCGATCCACTCGCCCTCTCGTTCCAGCTGAAGCTGTTGTGGCTCTCGGGCTACCTGCCACACGTGACGAGCTGTGCAGAGTGCGGGGCGGGGCAGGGCCTCGTCGGCTACTCCCCGCGAGCGGGCGGCGCGGTCTGTGCGGACTGTCGTGACGAGACGACTCTGACCCTTGCGCCCGACGGGCTGGGCGGGATCGAGGCGCTGCTTCGCCGGCCGCTCGCCGAGGCGCGGAAGGCGGGCCTCAGCGCGCGGGCAACACGCGACGCACTGGTGGTCATCAACTCCTCACACGAGTTTCACGGAGGCTTCCGGCTGCGGACGCTCTCGGCCTGAACGACAAGGCCGTGCCGCGCTTCTCGGCCGCTCTGTTAACGGCACAGCCGACCTCCTCCCCGCGTCGAGCCTACTGAGAAGCGCCGCGCGGGTGGGAGACGCATTCGTGCCGGAACCGTGACCTTCGCGCGGACGGCCGAAGACAACCGTGTGGCCTACCCGGTGTCTTCGTCGTCTTTGATGTCCTCGGCGACGAGCTCCTTGAACGGCTTCAGCGTCTCGAAGAACGTCTGGGGCGGCACGCTCTGCTTCGGCTTCTCGCCGAGCAGCCACGGCGCGGCATCGACCGCGGTCCGCCACGCGACCTCTTCCGCGTCTCGGTCGGCAGCGTCCGAGCTGCTCTCTTGGTCCTCGAGCGGCTCGACCTTGTCGAGATAGACGTTCGTGTAGCCGTTTCTCTGCTCCTCGTGGCACTCGATCCGTGCGCGGCCACCCTCGGCGGCGAGCGCCTGACGCGCGATTGCATCGCGGAACGTCGTGTACTCGTTTCCCTCGTCGTCCTTGAGCACGAAGCGCGTGTTGCCGGACTTCGTCTTGAACGCCTTGACCTCGGCGACGTGAACTTCCTTCTCCATCGTGGGCAACCGAATACCCGTCGCGCCAAATGCGACACTCCCGAAGGCGTGAACTACCAGGAGATGATCATCGCGCTCGAGCGTTACTGGGCCGATTACGGCTGCGTCCTGATGCAGCCGTACCACACCGAGCTCGCGGCAGGCACGATGAATCCGAACACGTTTCTCCGGTCTCTGGGCCCGCACCCGTGGAACGTCGCCTACGTCGAGCCGGTGATCCGCCCGCTCGACGGCCGCTACGGGGAGAACCCTTTCCGCTTCCAGCACTACTTCCAGTACCAGGTCGTGCTCAAGCCGGCGCCCGCGAGCGTGCTCGACCTCTACTGGGCCTCGCTCGAGGCTCTCGGCATCGATCTGCGCAGCCACGACATGCGCCTGGTCGAGGATGACTGGGAGCAGCCCACACTGGGCGCCTGGGGCCTCGGCTGGGAGGTCTGGTGCGACGGAATGGAGATCACGCAGTGGACGTATTTCCAGCAGCTCGGCGGCTTCGACGTCGAGCTCGTGCCCGCTGAGATGACCTACGGGCTCGAGCGGCTGGCGATGTTTCTCCAGGGCAAGCGGACCGCGTTCGAGCTCGAGTGGGCGCCCGGGATCACGTGGGGCGACGTCTATCGCGAGGCCGAACGTGAGTGGTCGCGGTACAACTTCGAAGAGGCGCCGGTTGACGTGCTCACGCGCCGCTTCGGGGAATACGAAGCCGAGTGCCGGCATTTGCTCGAGAGCGGGTTGCCGATTCCGGCCTACGACCAGGTGCTCAAGTGCTCGCACACGTTCAACCTGCTCGACGCGCGCGGCGCGATCTCCGTGACCGAGCGGGCAGCGTACATCGGACGCGTGCGCAAGCTCGCCCGAGGCGTCGCCGAGGCGTATCTCGAATCGCAGGAGGAAAATGCCGTCACTGCTGCTTGAGATCGGGGCAGAGGAGCTCCCCGCTGCTGCGTGCCGCGAGGCCGAGGCTCAGCTGCCCGAGCTTGCGCGCTCGCACATCGGGACGACGCCGTCCCAGCTCTTCGTGGGGCCACGGCGGCTCGCATTCCTGATCGCCGACTTGCCCGAGCGAACGGCCGACGAGTGGGTCAAAGGGCCACCCGAGAACCTGCGCGAGCGGGCCGCGGCCGGCTTCGCCAAGAAGCACGGAGTGGCGGTCGACGAGCTCGAGCTGCGAGACGGTTTCCTCGGCCTCACGGTGCCGGGCCGCGCGCTCCGCGAGGTGCTTCCCGAGCAGATCGACCGGATCGTCCGCGGCTTCTCGTTCACGAAGTCGATGCGGTGGGACGAGAGCGGGATCCGCTTCGCGCGCCCGGTGCGCTGGGTGTTGGCGAAGCTCGA
>Ga0066710_100000530_pt1 | contig 23668 bp, 22 predicted proteins | sample GraSoiAngelo_159_FD_79666 | JGI IMG/M metagenome (GOLD analysis project Ga0066710, IMG submission 79666) | Grasslands soil microbial communities from the Angelo Coastal Reserve, California, USA - 14_1009_16_40cm | ecosystem: Environmental > Terrestrial > Soil > Grasslands | place: USA...
GCTCGGCTACGACTCGCTCTGGGCGAGCGACCACGTCGTCATTCCGTACGCGATCGCGTCGCGCTATCCCTACAGCCCGACGGGCGACTTCCCCCTGTCGCCGACCACCAGCTTCCTCGAGCCGCTGGTGGCGCTCGGGCTCGTGGCCGGGGCGACCGAGCGCATCAGCCTCGGCACGACGGTGCTCGTCCTGCCCCATCGCCATCCCGTCCTCGCCGCGAAGATGCTCGCGACGCTCGACCACCTGGCGCCGGGCCGCGTCATCCTGGGCGCCGGGGTGGGCTGGATGAAGGAGGAGATCGAGCTCTTCGGGGTGCCCTACGAGCGGCGCGGCGCCTGGAGCGATGAGGCGATCCGGATCATGAAGGCCTGCTGGCGCGACGAGCGCGTGAGTCATCGGGGCGAGTTTCTCGGCTTCGAGGCGCTCGGTGTGGCGCCGAAGCCCGCGCGCGGCGCCATCCCCGTCTGGATCGGCGGCCACACCCCGCGCGCGCTCCGTCGGGTCGCCGAGCTCGGCGACGGCTGGCACGCCGCCTTCCCGAGCGCCGAGAAGATGAGGGCCGGCCTCGCCGAGCTCGCGGCGGCGTGCCGCAAAGCCGGACGCGACCTGAAGTCGCTGACGATCAGCGCTCGCGTGGGACTCCCCGCACGGCAGGACGCCGACGCGCTCGTTCGTGAGGTCCGCGATCTCGCCGAGCTCGGCGTGAGCCACGTCATCCTCGAGTCACGCGTCCGCGACCTCGACGACCTCACCACGATCTACGAGAAGTTCGCAAAAGACGTCCGCTCGAAGATCTGAGATGCTCGATCCGCACCTCTATCTGCTCTTCCTGACCGCGGCGGTCCTGCTGACTCTCGCCCCCGGGCCCGATACGATGCTCGTCCTGGGCGCCAGCCTGAGCAACGGAGCGCGCGGCGGGCTACTCGCATCGGCCGGAATCATGACTGGCTTGCTCGTTCACATCGCGCTGGCCGTGGTCGGCGTTTCGGCGCTGATCGCGGCCTCGCCGCTGGCGTTCGACGTGCTCCGCTGGGCCGGCGCCGCCTATCTGATCTGGATCGGCGTCCCGCTACTCGTGCGTGCCTGGCGAGAGCGGCGCGCTGCGCCGGCGCCGATTTCGGCGCGCGTCTACTGGCAAGGGCTGGCGACGAACGTCCTCAACCCCAAGGTGGTCGTCTTCTACGTCGCCTTCCTGCCCCAGTTCGTCTCGCCCGAGCTCGGCCACACGACGCTACAGCTTCTGGTACTCGGCCTGAGCCACTGGCTGATCGGGCTGCCCTATCTGGGCACGGTCGCCCTGGCGAGCGGCGCCGTCGCCGGCTGGCTCCGGCGCTCGCCGGGCCTGCGCCGCGTCCTCGATGGCGTCTCGGGAGCGGTCTTCGTGGGACTGGCGCTGCGCCTGGTGCTGGTCAAGCGCAAGCCGGCGTAGCGCTCACGGGCGCAGGCGGGCCGAAGCGTCTCCAGGGACGACAGCTACCAGGTGCTCCCAGACGGCGGAGGCGGCCGCACCGAGTACGCCGGCGCTCGCGGCCTCGGCACCATCAGCGCCGATGACCGCTCCGCTCACGGCGCTCTCCGTCGAGGCTCGTTTCGGAGTCGTCCCGGTTCGCAGCGCCGCCCACTGGCGGCACACCGCATCGTCAGCGAGTGCAGCCAACTAGCGGCCGACTTGGTGTTTCAGAAGAGCGGCACACCGGACCGCGGGTGAGCACGCACCCGTGGTTCGGGGTGAAATCTCACCCGTCGCGACGTGTCCTATCTGGGCGCGGTCGCGACTCGTCCCAGAACCACTTGTCGCATGAACGCGCCCACCAACGGGTCTGCGTAGACGCCGAACGCGTCGGCCAGCGTGCCACGAAGGCCGCTGCGTGTTTCGATCGCGTAGAGGATCGACATGTCTCCCGGGTCCGAGACACCTTCGAACCGGTGATACTCCGAAACCGTCACCTCCTCCGCGCGGAACACCTTCCCGCTGTCGACGGCGCCCAGTCTTCCGTTCACGACCGCGAAGTGCTCGGTGAATCCTCGCCCGGCGAGCTCGTCCATCGTGCCGGCCAGGGTCGGGATCTCCGTGGCATCGGTCATGACCCGTCACGATCCCTGACGCGACCGATAGGGCATCGGCACGTACTCGACCGCCGGGCGTGTGCGCGTCGGCTGGGGGATGAGACTCATGAACTGGTAGACCTCCTCGGGCACGTCCGTGCTCACCGAGAGCCCGAGCGACTTGGCCTCCTCGGCCATGATCGGATAGTCGTGGGTCCAGGTGCCGGTGGCCAGCACGACCGAAGGAGACGGACGGTGGAACGGCCACCACCACTGAGCTCGCCCGCCGCTGGCGCCGATGAGAAACGCGCCGACCAGGACGACCGCGGCCCAGAAGAGGATCTGTCCCGAGCGCCCGAAGAACCACACCTGCCATCGCCGCATCGTGTGCTCCCTGCCCCGCCGACGGGGCTCGTCTCCCGTGTGCCCCGCGCCTACTGGCGCTGGACTCGCCGTGCGAGCCAGCGCCAGGTCGGATCCTCCGGTCGCTCCAGGGCCAGCTGGTCCAGCACCGCGTACGCAGCGCTCGTCGCCTCGGTGAGCCAGCGTGCGGTCTCGCCCCCGTGCCCTCGCACCGCCTCCAGCGCCGAGCGGCAGACGATCTCGGCCAGCTCGTCCGGGGCGTCCAACTCACGCACCACGCGGCAGGCGGCGCGTACCGCCGCCTCGACCGCATCGCTGACTTCTCGCGCGCCGAGCGGACCGCGCTCGATTCGCATGACCACCATCTCGCGCACCGTGATGTGGACGCCGCGCGTTGGCACGCCCGCCCGCAAGAGCCCCGCGAGCTCCGACGCCACCGCCTCCTCGAAGGGCCTCACGGCCCGGGCTCCACGCGCAGCCCGTCGCCGCCGGCGTCCACGCGCACGGTCCCGCCGTCGCGGAGCTTCCCGGCAACGATCAGTCGCGCGACCGGCGTCTCGACCTCCCGCTGAATGGCGCGCTTCAACGGGCGCGCGCCGAAGACGGGGTCGTAGCCGACCTTGGCCAGGTAGCTCTTCGCCGCGTCGGTGACCTCGATGGTGATCCGCCGGTCCGCCAGGCGCCGCCGCAGCCCCTCGAGCTGGATGTCCACGATCTTCGCGAGCTCCGCTTCCGTCAGGGCGCGGAAGACGACGACCTCGTCGACGCGGTTCAGGAACTCCGGCCGGAAGTGGCGCCGGAGCGCCTCCAGCACTTGCTCGCGCATCCGCTGGTAGGTCCGCTCGTCGGCGCCGCGCATCTCGAGGATGAGCTGGCTGCCGATGTTCGACGTCATGATGATCACGGTGTTCCTGAAGTTGACCGTGCGGCCGTGGCCGTCGGTCAATCGCCCGTCGTCCAGTACTTGCAGCAGCACGTTGAAGACGTCGGGATGGGCCTTCTCGATCTCATCCAGCAGGACGACCGAATATGGCTTGCGTCGCACCGCCTCGGTGAGTTGTCCGCCCTCCTCGTAGCCGATGTATCCGGGTGGGGCGCCGATGAGTCGCGCAACGGTGTGCTTTTCCATGTATTCGGACATGTCCAGGCGGATCATGTTGTCTTCGTTGTCGAAGAGCGTCGCGGCCAGCGCTCGCGCCAGTTCGGTCTTCCCCACGCCGGTGGGCCCGAGGAACAGGAAGGAGCCGATCGGACGCTTGGGGTCCTTGATGCCGGCGCGGGCTCGCACCACGGCGTCCGCGACCGCGCGCACGGCCTCGTCCTGGCCCACCACGCGGCGATGCAGCTCATCGGGAAGGCGCAGGAGCTTCTGCATCTCGCCTTCCATCAGCTTCGACACCGGGATGCCTGTCCACCGGGAGACGACCTCGGCGATGTCCTCCTCATCGACCTCTTCCTTGACGAGCCGGCGGCCGCTGGTGCTCTGGGCCTGGGCCTCGAGCTGCTTCAGCTCGCGCTCGAGCGCGGCGAGCGTCCCGTACTGGAGCTCGGCCGCCCGCGAGAGGTCGCCGACGCGCATCACCTTTTCGATCTCGACCTTCGTCTCCTCGATACGCTTGCGGAGCTGCCGCGGGCGCTCGATGCTCGCCTTCTCGGCCTCCCACTGGGTGCGCAGGGTCTGGCCCTTCGCCTGCAGGTCGGTCAGCTCTTTCTCGAGCTTCTCCAGCCGATCGCGGGAGGCCGGGTCGGTCTCTTTCCGCAGGGCCTCGCGCTCGATCTCGAGCTGCAAGACGCGACGGCTGATCTCGTCAAGCTCCGCCGGCATCGAGTCGATCTCGGTTCGAAGCCGCGCCGCCGCCTCGTCGACGAGGTCGATGGCCTTGTCCGGCAGGAACCGGTCCGAGATGTAGCGGTGAGAGAGCACCGCGGCCGCCACCAGCGCCGCGTCTTTGATCCGGACGCCGTGATGGACCTCGTAGCGCTCCTTGAGCCCGCGGAGGATCGAGATCGTGTCCTCGACCGTGGGCTCGTCGACCATGACGGGCTGGAACCGCCGCTCCAGCGCCGCGTCCTTCTCGATGTGCTTCTTGTACTCGTCGAGGGTCGTCGCGCCGATGCAGTGGAGCTCGCCGCGCGCCAGCAGAGGCTTGAGCAGATTGCTGGCGTCCAGGGCGCCCTCGGCAGCCCCCGCGCCCACCACGGTGTGCAGCTCGTCGATGAACAGGATGATCTCGCCCTGCGCGTCGGTCACCGCCTTGAGCACCGCCTTGAGCCGCTCCTCGAACTCGCCGCGGTACTTGGCGCCGGCAATCAGCGCGCCCATGTCGAGCGCCACGATGCGCTTCTTCTTCAGGCCCTCCGGCACGTCGCCCCGCACGATCCGCTGCGCCAGGCCCTCCACGATCGCGGTTTTGCCCACGCCTGGGGGGCCGATCAGCACCGGGTTGTTCTTGGTGCGGCGCGAGAGGATCTGGATCACGCGGCGGATCTCCTCGTCGCGGCCGATGACCGGGTCGAGCTTGCCCTGCTGGGCGAGCGCCGTGAGATCACGCCCGTATTTCTCGAGCGCCTCGTAGGTGCCCTCGGGCGTCGGGCTCGTCACGCGCTGGCCACCCCGGACGGCGGCCGCCGCCTCGAGAAGCTTTTCGCGCGTCAGGCCAGCGGCGCGGAGCGCCTCGGCCACCGTGCCGTCCTTGAGGTCGGCGAGGGCCAGCAGCAAGTGCTCGACGCTCACGTACTCGTCCTTCATGCGCTGCGCCTCGGTCTCGGCGCCGTTCAGGAGCTCGTTCACGCGCGGCGCGATGTACACCTGGCCCGCGGGCGCGCCCGGCCCCGAGACGCGTGGCAGGCGTTCGAGCGCCTGCTGGAGCCGTTGCACGAGCGACTGCGGGTTCCCCCCCGCCTTCTCGACGATGCGCGGCGCGACGCCGCCGTCCTGGCTGAGCAGCGCCACGGCGAGGTGCTCGACGTCGATCTGAGCATGGCCCCGGCGCTGGGCCAGCGCTTGCGCTCCCCGGATCACATCCTGCGCCTTCTCGGTCAGTCGGTTCAGGTCCATGGCCGTCGCTCCTTGGTGGCGCTGTCACGTTCCATGCGCTCGAGCTGGTCGACGAGGTCCACGATGATGGCGGCCCCGGTGAGGTTCACGCCGAGATCGCGGTGCAGGCGTAGCATCCGTCGGAGTCGGGCCGCCGTCCCCGCCGAGAATACCGGGGCCGTGAGGCCATGCTCGTTCGCCCTGAGCGCCGTCGGCTCCACGAGTCCGAGGCCGACCAGGCGCGCGAGCGTCGTGGGGCTGACCCCGGCCGCGGCGGCGAGGGCCTCGCTCGAAAGGAATTCCTCGGCTCGCTGCGAGGGCCCGACGATCGCAGCGTGCAGTGGTGTCCGGGGCGCGGTGCGCACGATCGCTCAGCCTCCCGCCGGCCGATCGGCCGGGACCGAGGCGCGCTGCTTCAACGTCTCGTACGCCTCCCGCTCGGCCGAGCTCGGGCGCTCGGGGATGACGATCCGCGCGACCGCGTAGAGGTCGCCACGCGTTCCATCCGCGCGCGGCAACCCGCGGCCGCGCAGACGCAGGCGCCGCCCACCCTGGGTGCCGGCCGGCACCGTGAGCGTCACCGGGCCATCGGGTGTCTCGATCCTCACCTCGCCTCCGAGCACCGCCTGCCACGGCCAGAGCGTCAGATCCATCTCCAGATCGTCGCCGGCTACTCGATACCGCGGATGCGGGATCAGGCGCAAGCGGAGGTAGACATCGCCCGGCGGGCCGCCGTTCACACCCTGGCCCCCCTGGCCCGCCAGGCGCAAGACGGTACCTTCGCGCGCCCCGCGTGGAATCTCCACGTCGAGACTCCGGCCGCCGTTCAACGTGATCCGGCGTCGGGCGCTGTGGAGCAGCTCTTCCAGCGTCACCGGCAGCTCGGCCTCGATGTCGTTCCCCGGGATCGTGACCCGCACACTGCCGCGCCCGGCGCGTCCGGTGGACCGCCCGAAGAGCGAGGCGAAGAAATCGCTGACATCGCCGAAGTCCTCCCACTCCGCGGATCCGGCGGGACCTCGCTCGGCGCCGGGCGGCGGCGTGAAGTCCATCCCGCTCTTCCAGTTCGCGCCGAGGGCATCGTACTTTCCACGTTTGTCGGGATCGCTGAGGACCTCGTAGGCCTCGTTGATCTCCTTGAACCGCTCGGCGGCCCGCGTTCGCTCGGCGGCGGGCTGGAGGTCGGGATGGTGTTTGCGCGCGAGCTGGCGATACGCCCGCTTGATCTCGTCAGCCGTCGCCGTGCGCGGCACGCCCAGCACCTCGTAGTAGTCACGGAACTTCACCGCCACGAGGCGGCCGCCTTCCGAGGTGTCGCGACGACGACCTGGGCGGGACGGAGCAGCTCGTCCCCGAGTCGCCAGCCGCTGCGGACCTCGCGCACGACGGTTCCCGGCCCGACGTCGTTCGACGGGACGGTGGCGACCGCCTCGTGTAATCTCGGATCGAACGGCCGCCCGACGCTCTCGATCGGCTCGGCTCCGGCCTCGCGCAGGGCGGCGATGAACTGCCGGTGCGTCGCGGCCATGCCTTCGTAGAAGTCCGGGTCGGTCGACCCGGCGGCGAGGGCCCGCTCGAACGAGTCCAGCACCGGCTCCGCCTCGTCGAGGGCATGACGCTGGCGCTCGACGTCGTCCTCGACGGCTCGCCGGCCGGCGTCGGCCTCGGGTCCGTGCATCCCATCATCCGTCCGCCGCATACGTCCTCAGCGTGTAGACTCTCATGGCCTCGGTCGCCCTCAGGGCTTCTGGTCGTCGACGTTCTTGAATTCGGCGTCCACGACGTCGCCGTCCTTCGGCGCCGCCGATCCCTGTTGGCCGTTGCCGGGGCCGCTCCTGGTCTCACGATACATCGCCTCCGCCAGCTTCTGGGACGCGCGCGTCAGGCTCTCCTGCGCGCGCCTGATGCCTTCGATGTCGTCTCCCTTCAAAGCCTCCCGGGCGTCGGCGAGCGCCTGCTCGATCGCGGTGCGCTCGGCGTCGGTGATCTTCGCTCCGTGCTCGGCTAGCGTGCGCTCGGTCGAATACACGAGTGAGTCGGCCTGGTTGCGCAGCTCGATCTCCTGGCGGCGTCGAGCGTCCTCGCTCGCGTTCGCCTCCGCTTCCCTCACCATCCGCTCGACTTCCTGCTTGCTCAGGCCCGACGAGGCGGGGATAGCTAGGCCATCAGTCCCTTGTCGCTTGTCACGAACAGCCGCATGTCTCACGCCGCCACGAGGTGGTCTCTCGGCGCGGCGACGTCACTAGAGAGCTCTACAGAGAGGGCTCTACAGAGTTGACTCAGGCTTGGCCTTGGGGGGTCGTTCCGGAAATCAAGTGAATACCTGAAACCGGGGACGGAAAGACCCTGACGCCGTCGAGATGGCGGGCGACTCCGATTTTCCCGCCGAGCTTCGCCCAGTCGTGGGAGGGACCCGCCGGCGCCTCGTGTTGCTCAAGCGCAAGCCGGCGTCCCCGCGCTTCACTCCCGTCGTGGCGCGATCGGGATCATACTGACGGGCAGTGTCGGATCTGCGTCAGCTCGAGACCGTCATTGTGCTGCTCGTCGCGGTGCTTGCTCTCGTCACAGTCGCCCGCCGCGTGCTGATCCCCTATCCCATCTTTCTCGTGGTCGGCGGGCTCGCCGTCGGTGTCGTGCCGAGCGTCCCGATCGTGCGCCTCGATCCGGATCTGGTGTTCGTGATCTTTCTGCCGCCCATCCTGTGGGCGGCCGCGTACTTCACGTCGCTGCGGGACTTTCGGGCCAACCTCCGGCCGATCACGCTGCTCGCGGTGGGCCTGGTGCTGGCCACAACGATCGCGGTCGCCGCTGTGGCGCGCGTCCTGATACCTGGCATGAGCTGGCCGGTGGCGCTCGCCCTCGGGGCCATCGTGTCCCCGCCGGACGCCGTCGCCGCCACCGCCATCGCCCGGCGGCTCGGTATCCCCTATCGGATCGTCACCGTCCTCGAGGGCGAGAGCCTCATCAACGATGCCGCGGCGCTGGTGCTGTACCGCACGGCGGTCGCCGCCGCGGGCACCGGAGCTCTCGTGGCCACGCAGGCCCTCTGGCAGTTCGCCCTGGCTTCAGCGGGCGGTGTCCTCATCGGCCTGATCGTGGGCATGGGAGCCAGCCGGGCGCTCCGTCTCACGGACGACAGCCTGGCCCAGACCGCCATCACGCTTCTGGCGCCCTATGCCGCCTGGGTCATCGCCGAGCGAGCGCACACCTCGGCCGTGCTCGCCTGTGTGGTCGGCGGCCTCTATGTCCGTCAGGGCTTCAGCGCGCTGGTGGCTCCGGCCACGCGAATTCAGTCGCGAGCCGTCTGGGATCTGCTCGTCTTTCTCCTGAACGGGGTCATCTTCATTCTGATCGGACTCCAGCTCGGCGCGATCCGCGAGACGGGTCTCCCGGGGAATCTCGGCACGATCATGTGGCGGGGCGCCCTGATCAGTGCCGCCGCCATCGGCGTCCGCCTCGTCTGGGTGCCGCTCGCCGTCGGGATCCCGCGGCTCGTCAGTCCCTCGCTACGACGGCGAGACCCCATGCCTTCCTGGCGTCAGGTGCTACTGGTCGCATGGATCGGGATGCGCGGCATCGTCTCGCTGGCCGCCGCCCTCGCCTTGCCGGTGACGACGGCGTCGGGCGCGCCGTTTCCGTTCCGCGACGACATCATCCTGCTCACCTTCGCGGTGATCTTGTCGACGCTCGTCCTGCAGGGGCTGAGCCTCACGCCGCTGGTCCGCGCCTTGAACCTGGACGAGGACCGCACGCTCGAGCTGGAGGAAGCGCGCGCCCGGGAGGAGGCGGCCCAGGCCGTCCTGGCCCGGCTCGATCAGCTCGCGACCGCCTCATGGCCGCTTCCCGCGGACGTCGACCGTCTTCGTGCGATCTACACCCAGAAGGTGAGGCGGGCTTCGCCGCTCGACGTGGGCGACAGTGAGGCCGCGGCCCGGGCCCAGGCGGCCTTTCGCCGGCTCCGCCAGGCGACGCTCATCGAGGAGCGCCGCACCCTGATCGCACTCCGCGATCAGGGCGCCATCAGCGACGAGATCCTCCACCGGCTCGAGCAAGAGCTCGATGTCGAAGCGATGCGAATCGGGCTCGGGGAGGCGCGCCTCGACGACTGATCGGGGGACGCCCTGAGTCCGGGTGCGCCAGCGGCGCCGTCAGGCCGCTGAGTGCCTGATGCGGTGGCTCAGATCTTTTCGCCGAGCTTCGCCCAGTCGTCGAGGAACTTCTTGAGCCCGATGTCGGTCAGCGGATGCTTCATGAGCTGCTCGAGCACCGCGAACGGCATCGTCGCGACGTGGGCGCCCGCCTTCGCGGCGTCCACGACGTGGAGCGGATTGCGGATCGACGCGGCGAGCACCTGCGTCTTGTAGCCCTGGACGCGGTAGATCTCGCAGATGTCGCGGATGAGGTCCATGCCGACGTGGGCGATGTCGTCGAGACGCCCGAGGAACGGGCTGATGTAGACGGCGCCGGCCTTCGCCGACAGGAGCGCCTGGGTCGCCGAGAAGCAGAGCGTCTGGTTGACGCGGATGCCCTTGCCGGAGAGATACTTCACCGCCTTGAGGCCGTCCTTGGTGAGCGGGCACTTCACGACGGCGTTCGGCGCGACATGGGACAGCTCCTCGCCCTCCTTGACCATCCCCTCGAAGTCCGTGGCGACCACCTCGAGGCTCACGTCGCCGGGGACGATCGCGCAGATCTCCTCGACGAGCGGCCGGAACGGACGCTTCTCTCTGGCGATCAGCGAGGGATTGGTGGTCACGCCGTCCACGACACCGATCGCCACCCCTTCCTTGATCTCGCCGATGTTCGCCGTGTCGAGAAAGATCTTCATCACGCCCTCCTCAATGATCTATCGCCAATCGATAGCCGGGCTTGGGTCATTGTCGCTCGACCCTCACGCGCGTTCCCGCGCTGAGCTTCTTGAAGACGCGGGCGTCGCCGATGACCTTGCCCACGACGTTCACGGGGCTCGCCGGACGGATCTCGTCGCCACGGCTCATCGGCGTGGGGCCGAAGAAGATGCAGAAGGCGCGGCCCGGCGGCCAGTAACCGAGATCGCCAGCGTCGACGACCTCGCGTGGCGACTCGAGCGCCGCCGTCACGCCGATCCCGAAATACACCTCGTCGCCCCACGTCTCTCCCGGCGCCTCGAACGGCAGCGCCTCCCAGATCGCGTGCGCCGTCTTGGAGTCGTTGAGGCGCGCTGTCGCCGACACCGATCCCGCGGTGATCCGGATGGCGCGATCCATAATCTATAGCCGCGCCTCGGCCGGCGGGGCCCCAGCCCGCGACGGCCTGCGGCGCGCACTACCAAACCCAGGTTAGGCCGCCGCTCGGACGCGTGTCAAGAACTGCGCCCGGCCTCACAGACTTCGCCGGTAGTCGGCGAGCGCGGCTTCGAGGGCCGCGCGATCGGCGACCGCCGACCACCCCTGGCCTTCGACCGCGAGCGAGCCGGCGCAGGCGGCGGCGGCCGCGGCCTCCCACGGGTCGCCGTCGCGCTGATACTGGATGAGGAAGGTCGCCGCGAAGACGTCGCCGGCGCCGGTCGGGTCGACCTCCCGGGCCGGTCGCGGGTGAATCTCGTAGCGCTCGCCGTTGACGAAGAGCAGCGCCCCGTCGCGGTCGGCCGTGAGGACGCCGACGGGCATGCGCTGGAACCACTCGGCCACCACGCCCTCCTGACCCCGGATGTCCTCACGGCTCAGGAACAGCGCCTGGACCGATTGCAGGAGACGCTCGGGCGATTGCCAGGCGCGAGGCACGACGAGCCCATCGGAGGTCGCGTGGCGCAGCCATCCCTGCGCCGCCGCGCCCACGGCGCCGTCGGTGAACAGGGTCGCGATCATCGGGTCGACCTCGTCGAGCACGGGGGCCAGTAAGGTCAGCGGGGCCGCCCGCCAGTCGTCCGGCACGTCGGCCATGGTCAGTGGGCCGGCGACGGCGCGGACGTGGGACACGCGCCCGCCGGGGTCCAGCCGGTGCTCGAACCGGCTCGTGTCGGCGGCCGGGACCGTGACGACCTCGATCTTCGGCGGAATCAGGTCGAGCGGAAAGTCGTCGCCGTGGCTCGTGAGGAGCCCGACCGAGAGCCCGAGCCGGTGCGCCGTCACCGTGGCGAAGAGGGCCGCCCCGCCCGGGCGCGTGGCTTCGCCGATGCGGTCGAGGGTCACGTGTCCGATGGCGACGAAGTCAGGCGCGCTCACGCCAGGGCTAGAGGTGGAGCTCCTTGGCGATGATCTCCTTCATGATCTCGCTGGTGCCGCCGCCGATCGTGAAGAGCCGGACGTCGCGCGCGAAGCGCTCGATCGCGTACTCGCGCATGTACCCGTAGCCGCCGTGCAGCTGCACGCAGTCGTAGGCGACGCGGTTGGCCATCTCGGCGGTGAAGAGCTTGACCATGGACACCTCGCGCACCGCCTCGCCGCCGTCCGCGTAGTGCTGGCACGCCGCATAGGTGAGCCGCCGCCCGGCCTCGATGAGCGTGGCGAGGTCGGCGAGCTTGTGGCGCACGATCTGCTTCTCCGAGAGCGGCCCGCCGAACGCGTGGCGCTCGCGGACGTAGGCGATGGTGTCCTCGAGCGCGCGCTCGGACATGGCGACCGCGTGCAGACCGGCCACCAGGCGCTCGCGCTGGAAGACGCGCATGACCTCGTAGAACCCGACGCCTTCGCGGCCGAGCAGGTTCTCGGCGGGCACGCGCGCGTCCTGGAAGGTGAGCTCGGCGGTGTCCGAGGCGAGCATGCCCGTTTTCTCGAGCGTGCGGCTCACGCTGAACCCCGGCGTCTCGCGCTCGACCAGGAACATCGAGATGCCCTGGTGGCGGCGGGTCGCCTCTCTGGCCTCGACCCGGGCGGCGACGAAGTAGAGGTCCGCCAGGGCGCCGTTCGTGATGAACATCTTCGAGCCGTTCAGGACGTAGTGGGTGCCGTCGCGGGTGGCCCGCGTGCTGATCGCCGCGACGTCGCTGCCGCCGCCGGGCTCGGTCACCGCGACCGCGCAGAGCTTCTCGCCGCGGCAGATCGCAGGCAGGTATTTCTCCTTCAGCGCCTCGCGGCCCGTCCAGTAGAGGTGGGGCGAGGCCATGTCCGTGTGGACGCCGACGGCCATCGCGAACGAGCCCGAGCGCGACCGCGCGCACTCCTCGTGCAGGACCGCCGTCGTGAACAGGTCGGCGCCGGCGCCGCCGTACTTCTCGTCGTACTCGACGCCCAGGAAGCCGAGCTCGCCCATGCGCGGCCAGATGGTCTTCGGGATGCGGCCGGCGGCCTCCCACGCCTCGACGTGCGGCATCACCTCCCGCTCGACGAAGGCGCGCACCGTCGCGCGGAACATGTCGTGATGCTCGGCGAAGACTTTCATTCGGCGTCTTTCGTAACGAGCGGAGCAGATCGCCTAAGCGGGCTCGGCGCCCCACCTGGCCTTGACCGCCTCGCGGTCCACTGTCCCATCGGCGGTGCGCGGCAGCGCGTCGGTGAACGCCACCGCGTGCGGGCGCTTGAAGCGCGCGATCTTCGAGGCGACGAAGTCGCCGACCTGCTGGGCGGTGTATCGGTCGGCCGGCCGGACTTCCACGACGGCCTTGATGGCTTCGCCCCACTTGACGTCGGGCACTCCGTAGGCGCACACGGCGCTGACGCCGTCCATCTGGACGATGACGGACTCGACCTCGGCGGGATACACGTTCTCGCCGCCGGGCTTGATCAGCTCCTTCTCCGGCTTGCGCCGGACGTAGTAGAGCCAGCCCTCGTCGTCGAAGCGGCCGACGTCGCCGGTGTGGTGCCAGCCGTTGCGCAGGGTGTGGGCGGTCACGTCCGGCTGGCCGAAGTAGCCCTGGAACACCACCGGCCCACGCACCAGGATCTCGCCGGGCGTGCCGACGGGCACGTCGCGATCGTAGTCGTCGACCAGCCGCACCCGACACAGGGGGATGGGCTTGCCGGCGGCTCCGGGCCTGTCCCGCACGCGCTGGATGCTGACGAACCCGCTGGTCTCGGACTGACCGAAGCCCGTCCAGAACTGGGCCTGGGTCTCTGCGTGCAGGCGCTGAATGGTCGGGGGCGCGTCGAGGCCCGAGACGTGCGTGAGGCTCGGCAGCTTGCTGCCGAGCTTGTGTGCCGCGTCCAGCAAGTTGGCCAGCACCGGTGGAAAGTCCGAGACGTGCGTGATGCGATGGGTGTCGATCAGCCGCACCGCTTCCTCCGCGTCGAAACGGGCCACGACGACGCTGGCCCCACCCGCATGCATGTGCGCCACGAGATTGCCCAGCGCCGTGATGTGGAACAAGGGCAGTGCCAGGAGGTACCGGTCCGCCGCCGTGAAGCCGAGGGCCGCGACGACGACGAGCGACGCGGTGAGGACGTTCGCGTGCGTGAGCACGGCGCCCCGCGGGATCACGTCGACCGCCGCCGTGGAGATCACCGCGAGGGGATCGTCGCTCGACACGTCCGCGGCCGCCGGCGGCACGCCTTCGCGGTACAGGCTGGACAGGGCCCGGAAGCCCGACGCCGGCGCATCTCCGAACTGGTACCAGTGCGTGATGGCGTGCCGCGTGCGGGGCCACTCCCCCACCACGGGCAGGGTCGAGGCGTCCGCCACCATCATCGTGGGCGCCGCCCGCTCGACGACTCGCTCGACTTCCTGAGCCATGAGCCGCCAGTTGATGGGATACGCGACGATGCCCTGGCGCGCGCACGCCCCGTAGAGGTCGACGTAGGTCACGTCGTTCTGGGCGAGAATGCAGATGCGATCGCCTTTGGCGAGGCCCAGGCTCGCCAGCCCGGCCGCCAGCGCGTCGGCTCGCTCGAGAAGCTGGCGGAAGGACCACTGCCGCGGTCCCTGGATCAGCGCGGGCGCGTCGCGAGAGAGCGCCGCGCCGCGCGCCAGCATGTCGTAGACCGTGAAGGACTGGGCGCCCATCCGCCTACTGGCCCACGATGTCGGCCTTCATGGGGCCGAGGGCGCCGAGCAGCTCGCTCTTCTCCTGGGCGCCCACCTTGTTCTTGTCCATCGCCTTGACGAGGTTTTCGACGGTCGCGTTCCACTCGGCCTCGGTGATCTTCATGCCCTGGTGCGTGGTCTTCATGTCGCGGCCGAGGTAGGAGCATGGCCCGCCGGTCGCGTCGCAGATCTGGTCCGAGAGATTCGACTTCAGCTTCTCGATCTCGGGTCCCTTCATGTCCTTGAACCTCGTGTTGACCCGGCCGTCGCCGGCCATGTTGGTGACGAAGTCGGCGACGACGATCGCGATGCCCTCGCGCCCGCCCAGGCGCTGGTAGAGGGTCGGCGGCGCGTCGCCCATCGTCGCGCACGCGGCGAGGTTCAGCATTACGATGAGCAGCACGAGCCCCAGTCCGATGCCGCCGCGGGTCACTCGCATAGCGTTCGCCCCTCTCAGGAGAGCCAGCGTTTGCGACGCTTGTAGTGTTTGACGTCCCGGTACGACCGGCGGGCGCCCACCTCGGTGAGGCCGAGGTAGAACTCCTTGATGTCCGCGTTCTCCGTGAGCGCCGCCGCGGTGCCGTCGAGCACGATCCGTCCGTTCTCCATCACGTAACCGTGCTCGGCGATGGTCAGAGCTAGCGCGGCGTTCTGCTCGACCAGCAGGACGGTCAACTTTTCTTGCCGGTTCAGCTGCTGCACGATCCCGAAGATCTCTTCGACCAGCATCGGCGCCAGTCCGAGCGACGGCTCGTCGAGCAGCATGACGTGCGGGTCCGCCATCAGCGCGCGACCGATCACGAGCATCTGCTGCTCGCCGCCGGAGAGATAGCCCGCCTGGACGGAGCGCCGCTCCTTGAGTCTGGGGAAGTACCCGTACACGCGCTCGATCCCGGCCGCCACGCGCTGCCGGTCCTTCTGGATGTGCGCCCCCGCGATCAAGTTCTCTTCGGTGGTCAGGTGCTCGAAGACCCGCCGGCCCTCGAACACCTGCACGATGCCGCGCCGGACCACCGCGTGCGGCGGCAACCGATCGATCCGCTCGGTCTTGAACTCGATGGAGCCCTTCGTCACGTCACCGCGCTCGGACCGCAACAGGCCCGAGACGGCCTTCAGCGTCGTCGTCTTGCCGGCACCGTTGGCGCCGAGCAACGTCGTGATCCCGCCCTCGCGGACGCTGAGCGACACGCCCTTGAGGACGAGGATCACGCCGTCGTAGATGACCTCGACGTTGTTGAGAGTCAGCATGTGGGTCCGCTACTTCTTCGCGCCCGACTCCTTGATGTGCTTGGCCACCACATCCTGGTAGGCGGCGAACCAGTCGGTGACCTTCTCGAACTTCCCGCCCTTCACCTGCCAGATCTGCACGAGCCCGCCCCCTTCGTGGTCGGTCGGGGTGACCTTGAGCGGCGGGACCAATCCGCCCAGGGTGAAGTTCGAGATCTTCTCGAAGCCCGCCTTCGTGTCGACACCGGTGATCTTGCCGTCCGGCTTGGCCTTCAGCGCGTTGCGGATGGCCTCGACGTGCAGGGCGGCGACGAGCACGCCCCGGTTGTAGAAGACGGTCGAGGCCATTTCTTTGGGCGCCTCCTTGCCCTGCTTCTTGTACATCTCGCGAATCTCGTTCAGCACGGGATAGTCGGTGCCGACCCCGGCGAACTGCATCGCGTAGTAGCCCTCGGCGACGCCGAAGCCGCCGGCGCCATCGATGTTGGCCTCGGCCGCGCCCCACACGAACGACACGACCTTGCGGAGCGGGTAGCCGACCCGCTTGAACTCCTTGATCGATACCGACGGCGCCCCGCCGAACAGGTGGGCGAGCACGAAATCCGCGCGGAAGCGCTGCGCGATATCCAGCACCTGGGCGCCCATCTCGACGCCGGGGGGCGGAACCGCGAAGGTCTTGAGCTGGAATCCTTCCTTCGTCGCGAGGTCTTCGATGACCTCGATCGGCTCGCGGCCGGCCGGGTTGTCGTAGAAGATGTAGGCGATCTTCTTGCCCTTGAGAGTGCCGCCGAGCTGCTTCTTCACGAAGTCCACCGCGGCCGCGCCCTGCGACCAGTACGTGGCGGCGATCGGAAAGATGTAGGGGTAGCGGATGCCGTCGGCGGCCGCCGCGCTGCCGAAGCCGGGCGAGGTGCCGGGGATCCGATCCTCGGTGAGCTTCGCCGCGAGCGCGTAGATCTGCGGCGTGCCGTAGATGGCCATGGTCACGGCGCCGTCCTTCTTGTGCCGCTCGTAAGACTCGACGGCCGGCGGCACCTTGTACTCGTGGTCGATCTCGAGGGCCTTGATCTTGTGGCCCTCGACGCCGCCCTTGGAGTTCACGAGAGCGATGTAGTCGTGGAAGGCCGGGCAATAGACCGTGCCCACGATCTGGGTCGGTCCGGTACGGTCACACTGCACGCCAATCACGATTTCGCTCTTCGACTGAGCATAAGACGGACTCGCCATCAGCAGGCTGCCCGCCGCCACGATCAACGCTATCGCGATGGCCAGAAACTGTCTCATGTGCACTCTCCTTGCTCGCGCACTCAGTACGCGAACGGCCAGACTCTGAAATAGCTTCGGATGTTCCGCCAGAGACGGTTCAGCCCCTCGGGCTCCACGATCAGAAAGAAGATGATGAGGGCGCCAAACATCATGAGGCGGAGGTTGGGAATGAGGTTGAGCACGGTCTGCTGAGTGAAGAAGACCCCGCCGAAGGCCTCCATGGCGTAGCGGATGACGATGGGCAGCAGGGTGACGAAAATGGCCCCGAAGATCGAGCCCAGCACGGAGCCGAGCCCGCCGATGATGATCATGGCCAGGTAGTCGATGGACACGCCGATCTGGAACTGCTCGTAGTTGGCGATGCCCAGGAAGTACGTGTACAGCACCCCGGTGCCCCCGGCGTAGAACGACGAGATGGCGAAAGCCAGGAGCTTGTAGCGGAAGATGTTGATGCCGATGATCTCGGCGGCGATGTCGTGGTCGCGGATCGCGATGAACGCGCGTCCCACCCGGGTGCGCATCAGGTTCATCGTCCCCACGATCGCCAGGACGACGAAGATGAGGAGGAAGTAGTACATGTGACGCTGGGTGTCGAGGACCATCGGGCCCAGGCGCGGCCGCGCCACCTCGATCGACGCCTGCACGCCGCCACTGATGAACGTCACATGGTTGATCGTCCATTCGATGATGAGCTGACCGGCCAGCGTGGCGATGGCGAGGTAGAGGCCCTTGATGCGCAGGGACGGGATGCCGACGATGGCGCCGATCAGCGCCGCCATGAGCCCGCCCGCGAGGAGATTCACGGGCCACGGCGAGCCCAGGCGGTTGGCGAGGTTCGCAGCCGTGTAGGCGCCGACCGACATGAAGGCTCCGTGGCCGATCGACACCTGCCCCGTATAGCCTACGAGGATGTTGAGGCCGAGGGCGCCGATGACGGCGATCCACACGAGGCTCGCGACCGACAGGAAGTACTCGTGAAGGGTGAGCGGGATGACGACGAGGAACAGCACTGCCAGCGCCGCCACCGTCCAGCGCGCGATCGGCAGCGGATAGAACGCCATGTCCGCCGCATACGTCGTCTTCAGCACCCCGCATTCTCGATGAATCACACCTGTCTCCACGCGTCGAGCCCGCAGGGGCGCTGCGGGGTGGGGGGCAGCGCGACCACGCCGCACGCGTGCGCAGATCCCGTTGCGGCTGGGCTCCATCCGGGCGCACTCGCTCCGCCGCTCGCGCGGAGGGAACGGGTCCCGCTACCCCCCACCCCGCAGCGCCCCCACGGGCTCCACTCGTGCAACGCAGACTTACGACGTAGGACGGATGCTGTGACCGGTTCTAAGCGAGTCAAGGGAGGGCGGGGGGCAGAGCGGCGGGGCGTGGGGAGGGGTGCTGGGACCCGTTGCCTCCATGCACGCGGCGGACGCGATGCGCCCGGATGGAGCCCAGCCACAGCGGGTTCTGCGCACGCGTGCGGCGTGGTCCCCACACCCCGGCTCGGCGCGCACGCGGCCCCACGCATGAGCGGTGATGCGGTCAGTTCCATGCACGCGACGCGAGGGCTCGGGGCATGGGGGTGGCGCGGGGTGAGGGGTGCGGGGACCCGTTCCCTCCATGCGCTCGGCGGGCGTGCCGCGCCCGGATGGAGCCCAGCCGCAATGGGATCCGCGCACGCGTGCAGCGTGGTCCCCACACCCCTCACCCCGCGCCACCCCCGTGCCCCGAGTCCGGTGCGTGCGGTCATACGCGCTCGATGATGCGTTTACCGAAGATACCGTAGGGGCGAATCATGAGGGCGAGGATCATGAGGACGTAGGGCGCGAAGTCCTTGGTGCCGCCGCCGACATAGGGGTCGACGTAGCCGGCGGCGATGTTCTCGACGATACCGACGATGAGGCCGCCGATGATCGCGCCCGGAATGGAGTCGAGCCCACCCAGGATGACCACCGGGAACACCTTGAAGCCGACCAGCGCCAGGTTCACGTCGACGCCGAGCAGGTTGCCCCACAGGATGCCGCCCAGCGCCGACACGACGCCGGTCATCGCCCACGCCACGCCGAAGTAACGCTCGACGTCGATGCCCATGGCCATGGCGACTTGCTGGTTGTCGGCCACCGCGCGCATGGCGATGCCCTTGCGCGACTTCAAGAAGAACCATCCAAAGCCCGCCAGGAAGGCCAGGCTCACCCCGGCGCCGAGGAGCTGGATGGGCGGGATGAAGAGCGGCCCCAGCATGAAGGGCTCGTCGCGGATGGGCAGCGGCAAGGGCTTGGTCCCGGAGAAGATGGTGAACGGCCCGACGCCGCGCAGGATCGACGCCAGCCCGATGGTCGCCATGACCACGGCGATCACGGGCCGGCCGATGAGCCGGCGCAGCATGACGCGCTCGAGCACGAAGCCGAACGCGATCAGGCTCGCCAGCGCGAGCGTGACGGCGATCCACAGCGGCGCTCCCCAGACCATGAGGGCGCCCGCCGCCACGAAGCCCGCGATCATGACGAACTCGCCCTGGGCGAAGTTGATGGCATCGGTCGCCTTGTAGACGAGCACGAAGCCGAGCGCGATCAGCGAATACATCAAGCCGATCAGCACGCCGTTCGACATCAGGAGGAAGAAGAAGCTGAGGTCCTCAGACACGCGCGGTCATCTCCGGCCCGACGTCCTCGACGCGCACGCGCGACTTGAGGGTGGCCGTGCGGCCGTCCTCGTAGGTGATGCTCGCCTCCAGCTCCACCGTGTGACCGCCCGAGTAGAACGCGTCGATGACCGCAGCGTACTTCTCGGACACGAACCGCCGCCGCACCTTGCGCGTTCGCGTCATCTCGGCGTCGTCGGCCTCCAGGTCCTTGGTGAGAAGCAGAAACCGGCGGATCTGCGTGGCCGCCGGCAGCGTCTCGTTGCCCTTGCGGATCTCCTCGCGGATCAGCCCGCAGACCTCGGGCTTCTGGCTCAGGTCCATATAGCTCGTGTACGGAATTCCGCGCCGCTCCGCCCAGTTCCCCACCGTGTTGAGGTCGATGGCGACCATCGCGGTGACGAAGTCGCGCTCGTGGCCGAAGGCCACCGCCTCGCGGACGTAGGGGCTGAACTTCAGCTTGTTCTCGATGAACTGCGGCGCGAACGGCGTGCCGTCCCGGAGCGCGCCGACGTCTTTCGCGCGGTCGATGATGACGAGGTGGCCGCGCGGGTCCATGAAGCCCGCGTCGCCGGTGCGGAACCAGCCGTCGGGATCGATGACCTCGCGCGTCGCCTCCTCGTTCTTGAGGTAGCCCTTGAAGATGACGGGACCCCGTACCAGCACCTCGCCGCGATCGGCGATCTTGACTTCGATGCCCGGGCACGGGCGCCCGGCGGTCGTCGGATTGGCCTCGGCGCTCGGCTGCAGCGACACCAGGCCCGTCGTCTCCGTGGAGCCATACACCTGCTTGAGGTTGACGCCGATCGACCGGAAGAATCGAAACGTGTCCGGGCCGAGCGGCGCGCCGCCCGTCAGCGCCCAGCGGGCGCGGCGCAGGCCGAGCTGATCGCGGATCGGCGTGTAGACGAGGACGTTGCCGAGCATGCGCGCCAGCCGCAGGCCGAGCGGGATTGGCTTACCGTCGGCGCGCAGGATCTCGGCGCGCTCGGCGACGGCGCGGAAGCGCTCGAAGACCCATCGCTTGAGGGCCGGCGCGTCGGCAGCCTTCACCTGCACCGCCGTCAGCATGTTCTCCCAGATGCGCGGCGGCGCCAGCACGGTCGTCGGCCCCAGCTCGCGCAGGTCGCGCTGGACCGTCTCCGGGCTCTCCGGGCAGTTGGCGCAGAACCCCACCACGAGGCTGAGGAACAGCGTATAGGCGGCGTCGCCCGCCCACGCCATCGGCAGATACGCGAGGGCGTCGTCCTCCGGGCGGATGTCGTCGGCCTTGCGGAACGCCTCCGCGATGCCGATCGCGTTGGCGTGGGTGAGCATGACGCCCTTCGGGTTGCCGGTGGTGCCCGAGGTGTAGCAGATGATGGCGACGTCCTCGGGCTTCCCCTTCTCGATCTCGGCCTCGAAGTACGTGGAGTGCCGGGTCGCGAACGAACGCCCGAGCTCCTGGACGTCCTGGTAAGAGCGGAGCCAGTCGTGCTTGTAGCGCAGCAGGCCGCGCGGGTCGTCGTAGACGACGACGCGCAGCGCCGGGAGCTGGTCGCGGAGGCCCAGCACCTTGTCCACCTGCTCCTGATCCTCGGCGACGATCACCGCGCACTCGGCATGATTCCAGACGAAGGCGAGCTCCTTGGCGATCGAGTCCTGGTAGACCGGCACCGGCACCCCGCCCAGGCACTGCGCGGCAACCTGGGCCCAGTAGAGCCGCGGGCGGTTGTCACCGATGACCGACAGCCGCTCGCCGCGCTTGAAGCCGAGTGCAGCGAGCCCCAGGGCGAACTCGCGGACCTGGTCGTGGTACTGGCCCCACGTCCAGGTCTGCCAGATGCCGCGGTCCTTCTCACGAATCGCCGGCCGGTCGCGCAGGTCGCGGGCGTTCCTCTGCAGCAGTCTCGCGAGCGTCGTCGCCTCAGCCACGGGATCCTCCAGCGCCGATGGTCTTGGTCTCGCCGAGATATGCCTTGATGACGCGCGGGTTCGCCCGCACATCGTCGGGCGCGCCCTCGGCGATCTTCTGGCCCATGTCGAGCACCGCGATACGGTCGGAGATGTCCATGACCACGCCCATGTCGTGCTCGATCAGGATCACGGTGACGCCCCACTCCTCGTTGACGTCGAGGATGAAGCGCGCCATGTCCTCTTTTTCCTCGTGGTTGCACCCGCCCATCGGCTCGTCGAGGAGCAGGACCTTCGGGTCGAGCGCCAGCGCCCGTCCGAGCTCGACGCGCTTCTGCAGGCCGTAAGCCAGGGACCCGGTCGGGCGCCGGCGCAGGTCCTGGATGCTCAGGAAGTCGATGATGTCCTCGACGCGCTTGCGGTGCGCAACCTCCTCCTTCTGCGCGAACCCCCAGTAGGCGAAGGCCCCCAGCACGCCGGTCTTCATGTGCACGTGCCGGCCGAGCATGAGGTTGTCGAGCACGGTCATGCCCCGGAACAAGGCGATGTTCTGGAACGTGCGCGCGATGCCGAGCTCGGCGACCCGGCTCGGCGCCAGGTCGGTGATGTCGCGCCCCTCGAGCGTGATGCGGCCGCTGTCCGGATGGTAGAAGCCGCTGATCATGTTGAGCACGGTCGTCTTGCCGGCGCCGTTGGGGCCGATGACCGACAGGATCTCGCCCTTCTGGGCTTCCAGGGACACCCGCGTCACGGCCTGCACGCCGCCGAACGCCTTGGACACTTCGCGGATCTCGAGCAGCGCGCTCACGACAGCCACCGCTTCCGCCGTCGGTAGTGCTTGACGTCGCGATAGCTCTTCCGCTGGCCCACGCCGGTCAGACCCAGATAGAACTCCTTGATATCCTCGTTCTCGCTGATCGTCCTGGCATCGCCGTCCAGCACGATCCGGCCATTCTCCATAACATAGCCGTGCTGGGCAACCTGTAATGCCATGGTCGCGTTTTGCTCGGCGAGGAGCACCGCCACCCGCTCCTCGCGGTTGAGCCGCCCGACGATGTCGAAGATCTCCTTCACGAGCATGGGCGCCAGCCCCATGGACGGCTCGTCGAGGAGCATCAGCGTCGGTCGGGCCATGAGCGCGCGGCCGATGGCCACCATCTGCTGCTCGCCGCCCGAGATGTACCCCGCCTTGAAGCCGCGGCGCTCGGTCAATCGCGGAAAGTAGTGGTAGACGACGTCGAGATCCTTCTTCGTCGACTGCCCGTTGCGCCGTGTGTAGGCCCCGGTCAATAGATTTTCCTCGACCGTCAGGTGCTCGAACACGTGCCGCCCCTCCATCACCTGGACGATCCCGTGCTTGACGACCTCGGAGGGGTTCTGCCGGTGGATCGCCCGCCCCTGGAACTCGATCGCGCCCTTCGTCACCTCGCCGCGCTCGGTCCGGAGGAGCCCCGAGATCGCCTTGAGGGTCGTGCTCTTGCCGGCGCCGTTGGCCCCGAGGAGGGCGACGATGCCCCCCTCGGGGACCGTGAGCGACACGCCCTTCAACACGAGGATCACGTGGTCGTAGATGACCTCGATGTTGCTGACCGCCAGGAGCGGTCGCGGTGTGGCGTCGGCCACCGGCGCGCCCTCACTTCTCCTTCGAGCAGTCGCGCATCGTGTAGCTGAGCTTCTTGCCCTCCTCGACGGCCGCCGCCTCGATCTTCGGCCGGACGACGTCGCGCATCGGCGCGATCCAGTCGGAGACGACGTTCCACTTCTTGCCGTCCCACTGCTGGATGAGCACGGGGCCGCTCCCCTCGTGATCCTCGCACGTCACCTTCACCGCGTGCGTGAAGCCCTTCATGCCGACCTGGTCGAGGCGCTGGTCGGTGAGGTTGAGGTTCTCGAAGCCCCAGCGGACCTGTTCGCCGGTGAGCGGTTTGTTGCCGAACTTCGCCATCGCGGTGCGGATGGCCTCGGCCGAGAACATCGCGTTGACGACGCCGCGGTTGTAGAGCGGCGCACCCATCTCTTCTTTCTTTCCGGTGCCCTTTCCCTTGTCGTAGACGTGCTTGAGGATCTCCGCGTGCGCCTTGAAGTTGGTACCTGGCGCGTGGAACGTCGCGCCCTTGTAGCCTTTCGCCCCCTCGCCGGCCGGGACGACGTCGGAGTCGTTGGCCGACCACCAGTTGCCGATGAGACGGTCCATCTTGAAGCCGACGGACGCCGCTTCCTTGATCGCGACCTGGTTCATGACGCCCCAGCCCGACATGAAGATCCA
>Ga0066710_100000531_pt1 | contig 23658 bp, 24 predicted proteins | sample GraSoiAngelo_159_FD_79666 | JGI IMG/M metagenome (GOLD analysis project Ga0066710, IMG submission 79666) | Grasslands soil microbial communities from the Angelo Coastal Reserve, California, USA - 14_1009_16_40cm | ecosystem: Environmental > Terrestrial > Soil > Grasslands | place: USA...
CTCGCGCAGCCGCCCGCGCGCCGACACCGCGCCCACGCGCGCGCCCGGGAACAGCGACTTCGAGAACGAGAACAGGTGCACGACGGCGCCACTCGGGTCGAGCCCCGCCAGCGGCGCGACGGGTGCGCCCGCGAAGCGCAGGTCCATCTCGTAGCCGTCTTCGATCACGGGCACGCCCGCGCGCCGCGCAACTTCGATCAATGCATGCCGATGACCGAGGGCCGTGGTGGTGCCCATCGGGTTGTGGAAGGTCGGGATCGTGTAGAACGCCTTCACGTCGGGCCGCGCGAGCGTCTGCTCGAGCCGCGCGAGGTCGACGCCGCCATCGCGCATCGGCACGGGCGCGGTGCGCAGGCCGAGCGCGAGCGCGGCGCCGAGCACGTTGTTGTAGGTCGGCTCCTCGACCGCCACCGCGTCGCCGGGCTCGCAGAACAGGCGCAGCGCGAGCGCGATCCCCTGGCTCGCGCCGTGGCATAGCACGATCTCGTCGGCGGAGACCGGCAGCGCGGCGTCGCTCATGCGCTTCGCGAGCGCCTCGCGCAGTGTGGCGTCGCCCTGCGGGCTTCCGTAGAGCAGGAGCTCGGGTCCGCCGCGCGCGAGCGCGCGGTTGAGTGCCCGCCGGAACGATTCGGCGGGATAGAGCGACGGGTCGGGGATCAGCGCGTGCATCGCCACCGCGTCGCGCGCGCTGCCGAAGCGCGGCCGCGCGCGGTCGAACTCGAGCAGCCGCTCCACCACCGGCGAGAGCGCGGGCGCGAATGGCGCCGCGGGCTGGGGCCGCGCTGCCTCGCCGACCGCCACGAACGTCCCGCGCCCGACCGCCGACTCGATCACGCCGTCCGCGGCGAGCGACTCGTACGCGGTCGCGACGGTGTCGCGGTGCACGCCGAGATCGCGCGCCAGGTCGCGGATCGCGGGCAGCCGCGCGCCGGACCCGAGCCCGTTGCGCGCGATCGCCGCGCGCACCGCCGCGGCGATCTGGAGGTAGACCGGACGCCCGTCCGCCTCTTGGTCCCGGATCCATTGGATCTGCATGAATCCGAACGTACCGGCCGGTGATAAAACCTGTCAATCGGACAATATTAGGGTTTTATGCCAGATACTCTGATCAATGACCTGACAATCGACTGGCCCGGCGTGAGCGCGCGAGGGCGATCGCGGAGAGCCCGACCCCGCCCGACAGCAGCGCCCCCATCTTCGCCTCCCCGAGCAGCTCCGGATCCACGAACGCAGCCGACGCGACGAACAGCGCCACCGTGAGCCCGAGCGCGGCGAGGTAGCCCGCCATCCAGAGGTCGGGCCAGGTCATCCGCTCCGGCAGTGCGAAGCCGAGCCGCGTCGCGAGCCAGCCGAACCCGGCGATGCCCGCGGTCTTTCCGATCACGAGCGATCCGAGCACGAGCCAGGCGAGCGGGCCGACGTCGGCGAGCGTCGCGCCCGCCTGCGTGAACGCGAACCAGAACAGGCCGAAGTCGACGAGCCGCTTGAGCCGATGCTCGAACTGGTGAAGCGGGGAGTGCGCGTCGGCGTCGTCGACGAACAGCCCGGCGTCGCGGCGCGGGCCGGGCAGGAACGGTACGACGAAGGCGAGCGCGAGCGCGGGGTGGAGCCGCGCGAGCGTGAGCCCGAGCCAGGCGAGCGGTCCGCCGAGCGCCACGTAGGGCAGCCAGCGCTTCACGCCGAGCCGGCGCAGCGCGAACGCGAGCGCCATCGCGAGCAGCACAAGCCCGAGATAGGCGGGCTGCGCGGGATGCGCAGGATCGCCGTAGAAGAGCGCGATGATCGCGAGGCCGATCCCGTCGTCGACCACCGCGAGCAGGAGCAGGTACTGGACCGCGGGATGTCCGCGGCCGAACACCGTGCGCGCGGCGAGCCACGCCAGAGCGATGTCGGTTGCGGTGGGGACGCCCCAGCCGCGCGCCAGCGCGGCCCAGTCGTCGATGCCGCGCTGGTAGACGCCGAGCGCGAACAACAGCTCGAGCCCGCCGAAGTAGGCCGCCACCGGCCCGACCACGCCGCCGATCGTCGCGATCAGCGGATTCATCGCCTTCGCGGGCGGGTTCAGGTTGCCTCCGGGCAGGCACGCCTCGGTGATCTCCTTCGCGGCGATGCCGAAGAAGAACACCATGAAGATGTCGTTGATCAGGTAGTGCAGGTCGACCGGATGCCCGAACAGATCCGCGTCGCCGAACGGGCGCCAGTGCACGATTCGCTCGTAGCCGTCGGGATCCAGGTTCGCGGCGAGCATCGCCGCCGCCACGCCCGCGAGCAGCGGAATCGAGAACTCGAACAGCAGATCGATGAAGCGCGGGCTGCGAGCGCGCTTCAAGGCTGCGGATCAGCGCTGGCGGCCGCGTTCGGGTCGCGGTTGAACTCGTTCATCGCGGCCGCCACGCCGAGCCGCAGCGCGGCCTCGAGTGCGCGCGCGGCGCGCGCGATCCGCTCCGGCAGCACAGCCTGCTCCTCGGCCGAGAACGCCTCGAGCACGTGGTCGGAGGTCTCCTGGTCCGCGGCGGGCCGCCCGACCCCGAAGCGCAGGCGAGCGAAGTCTCGCCGCGCGAGGCGCAGGGTCACGTCGGCGAGCCCGCGGTGCCCGCCCGCGCCGCCCGCGGCGCGCAGCCGCAGCCGCCCGAACGGGAGGTCGACGTCGTCGAGCACGACGAGCAGATCGCCTGCAACGTCGGCGATCCCGAGCTCGCCGACGGCCTCGGCCACCGCTTCACCCGAGCAGTTCATGAACGTCTCGGGCGCGAGCAGCGCCACCTCGAGCGGCTGCCCCTCGCCCGCGAGCCAGCCGCGGCCGAAGCGCGAGCCGAACCGGCGCGCGTCGAGCGCGAGGCCGTGATCGCGCGCGAAGCGCTCGAGCACGCGCACGCCGGCGTTGTGCCGCGTGTCCGCATAGCGCGGCCCCGGATTGCCGAGGCCGACCACCAGCTTCACGCGGCCAGCCTAGCAAGCCGGCGTAGCCGGCGCGCAGCGAGCCGCAGGCGAGCGAAGTCGAACAGTGGCCTCCGCATGGATGATGGCGCCGATCTGCGAATCTTGGGTCGATCGGCGACTACTCCTGCTCGGCCTCCTCGCCCTCGGCGGCCGGGGCAGCGCCCTCCGCCGGAGCGGCGCCTTCCTCGCCTTCCACGGCCACCGCCTCGACCGGCGCCGGCTCCTCTTCCTTCGACGGCAGCACGACCGAGACGACCGAGAGCTCCGGATCCGAAACGAGCTCCACACCCGAGGGCAGTGCGATCTCGCGCACGTGGATCGAGTCGCCGACCTGCAGGTTGCTCACGTCGATCGGCAGCTCCTCGGGGATCGCGCGCGGCAGGCACAGCACCTCGATCTCGCGCATCGGGAAGTCGAGGATGCCGCCGCCGAACGTCACGCCCGTCGGCGTGCCGACGATCCGCACCGGCACTTTCACCTCGATCGCCTTGTCGACGTCGACTGCGAACAGGTCTGCGTGCAGCAGCACGCCCATCACCGGATCGCGCTGCAGCTCCTTGACGAGCACGACCTTCCCGTCGAGCCCGCCGCCCCGGAGATCGATCAGCGTGTTCATGCCGGCCGAGCTCTTGTGCAGCAGGCGGTCGAGTGCCTTCGGATCGAGCTGGATCGCCGTGGCGGCCGAGCCCGGGCTGTAGCAGACGGCCGGAATGCGGCCCTGGGCGCGCAGCTTGCGCGCGTGGCCCTTGCCGCTTCCCGCGCGCGTTTCGACGGCGAGCTGATGTTCGGAAGGCACGATGAGACCTTTCTTCTACACGAACAGAGAGCTCACGCTCTCCTCGTTGTTGATCCGCCGGATCGCCTCGGACAACAGATGCGCGATGCTGACCACGCGGATCTGATCGCACTCGTCCGCCTCCGGCCGCAGCGGCACCGTGTCGGTGATCACGAGCTCGGTCAGCGACGACTCGCGGATCCGCTTGATCGCGGGGCCCGAGAGCACGGGGTGCGTGATTGCGGCAGACACGACTGCGGCGCCCGCGTCCTTGAGCGCGGTAGCCGCCTCGGTGAGCGTGCCCGCGGTGTCGACGATGTCGTCGACGATCACGCAGGTGCGCCCCGACACATCGCCGATGATGTTCATCACCTGCGAGACGTTGGCGGCCTCGCGCCGCTTGTCGATGATCGCGAGGCTCGCGTTCAGGCGCTTGGCGTAGGCGCGCGCGCGCTCCACGCCGCCCGCGTCGGGCGAGATGATCGTGAGCGGCTGGCTGCCGTAGCGGTCGCGGATCGCGTCGAGCAGCACGGGCGTCGCGAACAGGTTGTCGACCGGGATGTCGAAAAAGCCCTGGATCTGACCCGCGTGCAGGTCGATGCACAGCAGGCGGTCGGTGCCCGCGGTGGAGATCAGGTCGGCGACCAGCTTCGCGGAGATCGGCAGCCGCGGGCGCACCTTGCGGTCCTGGCGCGCGTAGCCGTAGTAGGGGATCACCGCGGTGATCCGGCGCGCTGACGATCGGCGCAGCGCGTCGATCATGATCAGCAGCTCCATCAGGTTCGTGTTGGTCGGCGCGCAGGTTGGCTGGAGCACGAAGCAGTCGGAGCCGCGAACGTTCTCCTGGATCTCGATGTTGACCTCGCCGTCGCTGAACGTGCCGACGTGCGCCTTGCCGATCTCGACGTCGAGGTACTGCGCCACGGCCGCCGCGAGTCCGGGGTTCGCGTTGCCGGTGAACAGCTTCAGGAGATTCATGAGAGGAGGACCTCAATCGGGTCGGGGGGCAGACGTGGATCGAGAGGGCTGGGGCGGCAGGACTCGAACCTGCAGATGGCGGCTCCAAAGGCCGCTGCCTTACCAGTTTGGCGACGCCCCACCATTCGAATCAAGACGAGATGGATCAGACGAGTGAAGGGGAGTGCCGCGGGGTACCGGGGTGCGGGGTGCTCCCCAGAGCGGCGGAGCTTATCGGGATTCCCGGGTGGCCGCGACCCGTGTCCAGCCCCGGCCCGCCACCGCGATCGCGGCCGCCGCGCGCTCGGCGGCCGGGCGATCCCCGAACACCCCGTAGACCGTTGCGCCGCTGCCCGACATCCCGACCGCGCGCGCGCCCGCTCCATGGAGCTGCGCGCGCAGCCGCGCAATCGGCGGGCACAGGCGCACCGCGGGCGCTTCGAGATCGTTGTGGAGCCGCGCGGCGAGCGCGCCGTCTTCGGCGAGCTCGAACGCGAGCGAGGTCGGCGCCCCCGCGCGCGGCGCACTCGGCGCGCCGATCGCGTCGAACGCGCGGAACACCTCCGCTGTGGCGAGCGCGACGCCGGGATTCGCCAGTACGAGCGCGAGCGAGGGCAGGCCTGCCACCGGCGCGCGCCGCTCGCCGACCCCGGTCACCCACGCGGGACGCGGGTCGAGGAAGAAGGGCACGTCGGCGCCGAGCGCGAGCGCGATCTCTTCGAGCGCCTCGGCCGGCACCGCCGCGGGGAACGCTTGGGCGAGCCCGCGCAGTACCGCGGCCGCGTCGCTCGACCCGCCGCCCAGCCCCGCCGCCACGGGCGTTCGCTTGGTGAGACCGATGTGCACGCGCGCGGTGATCCCGGCGCGCGCGAGGAACGCGCGCGCGCCGCGTACCGCGAGGTTGTCGTCGCCGGGCGGCGCGCCCGCGGCGTCGCCCGCGATCGCGAGCGACACCTCGGCGGCGGCGCCGGCCGACTCGATCCGCAGCGCGATCGCGTCGGCGAGGTCGACCGGCGCGAACAGGCTCTCGAGCAGGTGGTAGCCGTCCGCGCGCCGGCCCACGATCCGCAGCCCGAGGTTCACCTTCGCGGGGGCCTCCAGCGCGATCGAGACGTCCACCTGATGGGCCTTCGCTCGCGCGCTTCATGGCCTTCGCTCGCCTTTGGCTCGCTGCGCGAAACTTGCGCTCGCTGCGCGCCGGCTACGCCGGCTTGCTTTCGCGCGCCTTCACGTAGCTCATGCGCAGCTCGTAGAGGACGCTCTGGAGCAGCTTCGTCTCGTCGTCGCTCAAGTTGCCGCGCGTCTTGGCGTGCAGCATCTCGAGCGTGTCGATCGTCTGGTGCGCGAGCGCGAGGTTCTTCTCGGCGGCGCCGCCCTCGGGATCGGGCACGAGGCCCATGTGCACCATCGCGGAGGTCGCGAGCGAGAGCACGAGCGTGGAGAAGTCGATGCCCGGCAGCTCGGTGCCGCCCGGGTTGGCTCCAGCGGATTTCGGATCGGTCATCGCGGTTGCTCCAGTTTGGCCTCGGCGGCGTCGAGCCGCGACATCTCGCGATAGGCGAGCGCGATGCGCTGGCCGGCCGTGATCGCGCTGCCGATCGCGATGATCCAGAGCGCCGGCACGATCAGGCCGAAGATCGCCCCCGCGGCGAGGATCACCACGCGCTCGGCGCGCTCCAGCAGCCCCACCTCGAAGCTCGGCAGCACGAGCTCGGCGCGGGCCTTGGTGTAGGAGACGAGCACCATCGCCGCGAGTGCGAGCCCCGCGAGCGCCACGTGCTGCGGCTTGCCCTCGCGTGCGAAGTGCACGCTCACGCCGACCAGCAGCACCACGTCGACCCAGCGGTCGAGCGTCGAGTCGAGAAAGGCGCCGAAACGGGTCGCGATGCCGCGGTGCCGCGCGACCACGCCGTCGACCAGGTCGAAGAAGCCGCCGGCGAGGATCAGCACGCCCGCGGCGCGCGGCGACCCGGTCGCGAATGCGGCGGCCGCCCCCGTGGAGACCAGCGCGCCGGTCGCGGTGAGCGCGTTGGGGTCGAGCTGCCGCCAGAACAGGAACGGGAACAGCCGGCGGATCCAGACGTCGAGGTTCTTTCCGATCGTCGCCTTGATCAAGGAGACACCGCGGGCACGGCGCTACGCGCCGGGCGACGGCGTCTCGTCTCGAGCGGGCTCTTGTTCGCCGCTCTCGGCGCCGAGCGTGGTCGCCTTGTGCGATACGTCGGGCAGGTCCTCGAGTGCGCGCGCGCGCTCCGCTGCGCTCAGCCAACCGCGCCGGCGGAGCAGGCGGCGGTCGAGCCGAAGCTTCTCGAGCGATTCGCGGTTCATGCCGGTCCTCCGCAGAAGGGGGCGGAATCTAGCAATCGGGCCCGAGCAGCGCGATTGACGCTCCCGGGCCGGGCCGATAGGTTGCGAGGCGCTGCCCCGGGGGCCCTTTGCGCACCACTCCGATGGTCTTCGCTCGCCTTCGGCTCGCTGCGCGAAACTTGCGAATCGCCGTCGCGGTGCTCGCGCTGTGCGCGGGCGCCAGCTGCAAGACCGACGAGGCGCTGTTCGAAGAGGTGCCGGCGGCCGAGCAGCTGTGGGCCGAGGGGACCGAGGCGCTGAAGGGCCGCTCGATCCTCGGCGTGTACACCTACGTCGACTACGAGGGCGCGATCGAGAAGTTCCAGAAGATCGTCGACAACTATCCCAACAGCGACTTCGCAATCCGCTCCGAGCTCGCGATCGCCGACGCGTACTTCCAGAACGAGAAGTACGACGAGGCGCTCTCCTACTACCGCGACTTCTCGGACCTCCACCCGCAGCACGAGAAGGTGCCCTACACGCTCTGGCAGGCCGCGCAGTGCCACGAGCGGCGCTCGCTCGCGCCGGGCCGCGACCAGGCCGCCACGCGCGACGCGCTCGTGTTCCTCGACCGGCTGCTGTTGAAGCACGCGCATTCGAGCTATGCGCAGCCCGCCGAGGAGATGTGGCGCGACCTCCAGACCCGGCTCGCCACCAACGTCGAGGGGATCGCCGACTTCTACTTCGACCGCGGCGAGTACGAGGCGGCGGCGGAGCGCTATCGCGCGCTGCTCAACGAGTATCCCGGCCTCGGCTTCGACCCGCGTGTGCTGTGGAAGCTCGGCACGTGCTATGCCGAGCTCCAGCGCTCCGACGAGGCGGACCGGATCTTCCGCACGCTGGTCGCCCACTACGCCGACAGCGAATTCGCCTCGCGCGCGCGGCGCCAGCTGGCGATCAACCTGCCGTGAGCCGCCGCGAGTCCGGCGCGAGCGCTGCGCGTCCGCGGTCGCTGACCGAGGCGGAGCGGCGCTGCTACGACATCGGCCGCCGGCGCTGGGAGCAGGGTGACCGCGACGGCGCGCTGCGCGCGTTCGAGCGCTTCCTCGAGACGCGCCGCGAGTTCGCGGACGTGCACTACATGGTGGGCACGCTGCGCGAGCAGGCCGACGATCTCGCCGCGGCCGCGGACAGTCTGCGCGAGGCGCTGCGCCTGAACCCCGCCTACGCGGAGGCGATGGTCGCGCTCGCGAGCATCTATGAGCGGCTCGGGGAGTACGCGCGCTCGCGCGCGCTCGCCGAGCGCGTGGCGCTGCAGGCGCTGCCCTCGGCCGGCGCGCTCGACGCGACCACGCGCGGCAAGCTCGCCAACCTCGAGGCCGGGCTCGCCGACGCCTATCGCGAGGCGGGCGAGCTGCCCGATGCGATCGAGGCCTACCGCAAGGCACTCGACCGCTGCCCGACGTTCCACGACATCCGCTACCGGCTCGGCATCGCGCTGCGCGAGGCGGGCTTCCCCGACCGCGCGCTGGCCGAGTTCGCGCGCGTGCGGCGCGCGAACCCGGAGCTGCTCGACGCGGCGGTCCAGACCGGGCTCACGCTCTACACGCTCGGGCGCGGCGAGGAGGCGATCGCCGCGTGGCGCGAGGTGCTCGAGCGCGACCGCGCGCGCGAGGACGCCCGCATGTACCTCCGGATGGTGGCGCGGGCGCTCGGCCGCGCGGCGGAGCCGCCGGATCCCCCTGTCGCATCCGATCCCGCGGGGAAGCTGCGCGCTTGATGCGCGCTCGCGAACCGATTCCCTTCGCGGCAATTTCGTGGTTCGATGTAGGAAGCAACCGATCCAGGCGCGAGTGCGGCTCGTGCTCGCGCGGAGGAGGCTTTATGCACACCCTGCGGCACGTGATCCAACGGCAGAAGCTGATCCACGCGGCTCCCGGCGCCACGGTGTTCGAGGTGGCGGCGCTGATGAGCGCGGCTCGCGTCGGCTGCATCCCGGTGCTCGAGGGCGATCGGCTCGTGGGGGTGTTCTCGGAGCGCGATCTGATGACGCGCGTGGTGGTGGAAGGACAGGACCCGCACCGGACCTCCGTCGAATCCGTGATGACCCGCGACGTGATCACCGCGAGCCTCGACGACCGCGTCGAGCGCTGCCTCGACAAGATGCGCGGCTGCGGGTGCCGGCACCTGCCCGTGGTGGCCGAGGGGCGCGTGATCGCGATGATCTCGATGCGCGATCTGATGCGCGACGAGATCGAGGAGCAGGTCGAGGAGATCCGCGGCCTGCGCGAGTACATCCACCAGGCGTAGCTCTACGCCGATCACACCCGCCCAAACCCAGCGAGCGCGACCAGTCCGAGCGCCATGAGCGCACTGCTGGCCGGCAGAGGAACGGTCACGAGCACGAGCTGGCGCAGCGAGCTGCGGCCGGTGCCAGCGAATGCGCTTTCGACGGTGAACGGGTCGGAGCGCAGCGTCGTGATGTGGCCGCCGAGCGCGAACAGCCCGACGGCCGAGTCGATCGCCGAGACCGCCGCCGCGTTCAGAGTGGTGATGTCGACATTCGTGCCGATGTCCGCGGCGCTCATGTCGCGGGAGCCGAAGACCGTTCCATCGGCGAGGAGGAGCGCGCATTCTGGGCGGCGGCCGCGGGCCCTGCAACCCCGCGGCGCGGCGCGTTAGGCGATCTCATCAGTCCCGTAGCTGCGCCCGTCGAGCGCCGTGGCGCGCAGGATCTCGCGCGCCGCGTTGCGCCCGCACGCGCCCATCACGCCGCCGCCCGGATGGGTCCCGGCGCCGCACAGCCACAGGCCGCGCACCGGCGTCGCATAGCGCGACCATCCTGGCAGCGGGCGCAGCGGGCCGAGCCGGTCGGGCGTCATCGCGCCGTGGAAGAGGTTCCCGCCGGTGAGCCCGAACAGCTGCTCGAAGTCGGGCGGGGCGAGCACCTCGCGATGCAGGATGCTCGCGCAGAAGCCCGGCGCGACCTCCTCGACCTGCGCACACGCGCGCTCGGCGATCTGGTCGCGCAGCGCAGGCCACTGCCCGGGCGCGGCTGCGCACGGAACCCACTGCACGAACAGCGACGCGACGTGCCGGCCCGGCGGCGCGAGGCTCGCGTCGAGCGCGGACGGCAGCGTGAGCTCCACGAGCGGGCGGTCCGGGACGCGCCCCGCACGCGCGGCCTCGAACGCGGCGTCGAGCGCGTCGAGGTCGGCCGCGCCGACGTGAATCGTGCCGCGGTGCTCGGGTCCGGCGCCCGCGGCCGTGTGGCCGCGGAACGCGGGCAGCCGGTCGAGCGCGAGGTTGATCTTCACGCTGCCGCTGCGGAAATCGAGCTGCGCGACCTCGCGGCGCAGTCGCTCGGGCAGATGCTCGGCGCCGACCCAATCGAGCAGCGTGCGCCGCGGGTCGGCGCCGGATACCACGAGCGGCGCCTCGATCGCGGCGCCGTCCTCGAGCACCACGCCGCGCGCGGCGCCGTTTGCGACCTCGATCCGCGCCACCGGCGACGCGAGCCGGATCTGCGCGCCGGCCTCGCGCGCGGCCGCGGCGATTGCCTCGGAGAGTCGCCCCATCCCGCCCTCGACATAGGCCCAGACGCCGCGCGCGCCGCCGGTGTCACCCATCACGTGGTGGAAGAGCACGTAGCCGGTGCCCGGCGACGACGGCGACGCCCACGCGCCGATCACCGCATCGGTCGCGAGCGTCGCGCGCAGCGGCTCGCTCTCGAACCAGCGCTCGAGCTCGGGGCGCGCGGGCCCGAGCAGCAGCGCGAGCGCGCGCGGCAGCTCGCTGCGCAGCCGCCACGCGCCCGCAGCGAGCGAAGCGAGCAGGCGCAGGTCGCGCGCGCGCGGGCGCGCGGGGTCGGGCGGCGGCGCGTCGAGCGACGGCTCTAGCCAGCGCGCGATGCGGTCGAGGAACGCCTCGTACTCGGGGTAGCGCTCGGCGTCGCGGAGCGAGAACGCGGCGATCGAAGCGCGGGTGGCCGCGGCACCGCCGCCCAGCAGCAGACCGCGCCCGTCGCGCAGTGGCGTGAACGAGGAAGGCGACCGCGGAATCAGGCGCAGCCCGTGGCGCGCGAGTCCGAGCTCGCGTGCAACTGCCGGGCGCAACAGCCCGGCGACATAGGCGGCGCGCGAGATCCGGAAGTTCGGCCAGAGCTCTTCGGTGACGCACGCGCCGCCCACCCGATCGCGCCGCTCGACCACCACCACGCGCCGGCCCGCGCGCGCGAGATAGGCCGCGGCCACGAGCCCGTTGTGTCCCGCGCCGATCACGATCGCGTCGCAACGCACCGCGCGATTGTAGAAGCAAGGCCTCGCGAAGTAGAATCCATCCGGCAGCTCGCGCGCAGCGAGAATGCAGCCGAACGGAGGCGATCAGCGTTGGTGGGCTTCGGGTCGATCGACCTCGTCGCGTTCGCGATCCTCCTGCTCGCCGCCTTGCGCGGCATGTCGCTCGGCCTGATCCGCGAGGCGTGCTCGATCGGTGCGCTCGCGGCCGCGGTGATCGCGGTGCGGGCCTGGAACGAGCCGTTCGGCCACTGGCTCCAGCGCGCGAGCCTGAACTCGATTCCGCACAACTTTGTGCCCTGGCTGGCGGGTGCGCTGCTCGCCCTGGCCGTGATCGCGGCCGTGGCCACGTTCGGCGCCGTGATGCGGCAGGGTGTGCGCGCGGTCGGGTTGAGTTTCTTCGACCGCGTCGCAGGCGCGGCGCTCGGCGTCGCCGAAGGCGCGATCGCGGCAGGCGTGCTGCTGTTTGTAGTAGGTGTCGTGCTCGGCCGCGATCACACGCTGCTGCTGGGCTCGCGCTCGTTCGCACTGCTCGAGCGCGCGGAGCAGATCGCGCGCCCCGCCGTGTCCACGCCCGACGTCGCGGCGCCGCCGAAGGGGCGTTAGTCAGCCGACGCGGACGGCGGATCCACCCACCGCCCGTGGCGCTGGATCAGCGCGACGAGCCGGTCGGTGGCCTCCGCGGCCGGCACGTGGCGCTCGACGCACTCGTGGCCGACGAACAGGTTCACGGTGCCCGGGCCCGAGCCGACGTAGCCGAAATCTGCGTCGGCCATCTCGCCGGGCCCGTTCACGATGCAGCCCATCACCGCGATCTTGAGCCCCACGAGATGGCTCGTGCGCGCCTTGATCCGCGCGGTGGTCTCCTCGAGGTCGAACAGCGTGCGGCCGCACGACGGGCACGAAATGAACTCGGTGCGCGTGGTGCGCAGCCGCGCGCCCTGGAGCACGCGATAGGCGAGGTCGGTGGCGCGGCCCGCGTCGGCGAAGCCGTCGAGCACCACCGCGTCGCCGATCCCATCGCACAGCGGCGCGCCGAGATCGACCGCGAGGTCGAGCAGGTCGTCGGTCTCGTCGGCCTCGGGGTGGCGCCGGTGGCGCAGCACGATCGGCACGTCGGCGGCGCCGCGCGCGCGCAGCCGCGCGGCCGCGGCGCGCGCGGCGTGGACGGCGAGCGGCGCGTCGACGGAGATCGCGAAGTCGTCGAGCCCGCCCGAGCGGCTTGCCGCGAGCGCGCGGTCGGCCAGGGCGGGGATGTCGGCGAGCGCGCCGCGCAGCTCCCACTCGACGGGCACGCGCGCGGAGACCGCCGCGCGCGCCACGGCCGCGAGCTCGGCGTCCTCGATCAGCGCGCCGACCGCCACGACGAGTCGCGACGCGCCGGCTGCGCACGCCACCGCGAGGCGCGACTCCGCGCGCACCGCGATCGGCAGGTCGAGTGCGCGCGCGCGCAGTGCCGCGCCGAGCTCGGCGAGCCGCGCCTGGTCGGGCACGTCGTGCACGTCGAAGCACAGCCCCTCGCACGCCACCTCGCGCACCTCTGCGAGCGAGCGCGCGAGCGCGGCCGCCGCCGCGCGCGGGTCCGCGGGCACCGCGCCGAGCGCGAGCTCGACGCGCACCGGGTTCGCGCCGCCGAGCGCGCCGACGGCGCGAGTGGTGCGGCGACGGTGGCTGTACGGATCGTCCGCGAATGGAGCGCCGGGATCCGGCGCGGGCGCGCCGCGCGCCCAGTGGGCCTCGGCGCGGCGCGCGAGCGCGGCCGCCACCGGCACCTCCTTCACGGGGTCCTCGGTGAGCGAGACGCGGATCGTGTCGCCGAGTCCGTCTTCGAGCAGCGCGCCGATCCCGATCGCGCTCTTGATCCGGCCATCCTCGCCGTCGCCCGCCTCGGTGACGCCGACGTGGAACGGGTAGCCGGGCTCGCCGGGGTTGCGCTCCTCGAGCCGCGCGGCGAGCAGGCGATAGGCCTGGATCGCCACCTGCGCGTTGCTCGCCTTCATGCTGAACACGACGTCGGTGTAGTTCTCGTCCTCGCACACGTCGAGGAACTCGAGTGCACTCTCGACCATGCCGCGCGGCGTGTCGCCGTAGCGGTTCAGGATGCGGTCGGCTAGCGAGCCGTGGTTGGTGCCGATCCGCAGCGCGCGGCCGAGCTCGCGCAGCCGGCGCACCAGCGGGCGGAAGCGCTCGGCGGCGTGCTCCACTTCCTCGGCGTACTCGGCGTCGCTGTAGTCGCGCACCTCGAACTTCTTCTTGTCGGCGTAGTTTCCGGGATTGATCCGCACCTTCTCGACGTGCTCGGCCGCGATCAGCGCGGCGCCCGGCGTGTAGTGGATGTCGGCGACCAGCGGGATGCGCACGCCGCGCCGGAACAGCTCCGCGCGGATCGCGGCGAGGTTCTCGGCCTCCTTGCGCGACGGCGCGGTGATCCGCGCGATCTCGCAGCCGGCCGCGGCGAGCCGCTCCACCTGGTCCGCGGTGCCCGCCGTGTCGAGCGTGTCGGTCGTCGTCATCGACTGGACACGCACGGGCTGATTGCCGCCGATCGCGACGTCGCCCACGCGCACGACGCGCGTCTTGCGGCGGCGCGGCGCGAACGGGCTCGCGGTGTAGTGCATCGAACTAACCCGCCAGCAGCGTCTCGAGGCGCGCGAACGCGTCGTCGAGCCGCTCCGGCTGGTTGCCGCCCGCCTGCGCGAAATCGGGCCGCCCGCCGCCCTTGCCACCGACCACGCCCGCAATCTCGCGCACGAGGTCGCCCGCCTTCCAGCGCTTCGTGAGGTCGGGCGTCACGCCGAGCGCGAGGCTCACGCGCCCGTCCTCGACGGCCGCGAGCAGCACGACGCCGCTGCCGAGCTTGTTGCGCAGGTCGTCGACCATCCCGCGCAGCTCCACACCGGAGACGCCCTCGACGCGCGCGCGGATCACGCGCGTGCCGGCGATCTCGCGCGCCTCGGACGAGAGATCGGCCGACGCCGCGCCGCGCTGGGCGGCGCGCATGCGCGCAATCTCCTGCTCGGCGGCGCGCTTCTCCTCGAGCAGCTTCTCGACGCGCGCGGGGAGCTCACCGACCGGCGCGCGCAAGAGCTCCGACAGACGCTCGAGCGTGCGCTCCTGCGCGCGCAGGTGCTCGAGCGCGCCATGGCCCGTGAGCGCCTCGATCCGCCGCACGCCCGACGCGATCCCCGACTCGCCGATCACCTTGAGCAGGCCGATGTCGCCGGTCGCGCGCGCGTGCGTGCCGCCGCACAGCTCGGTCGAGAACTCGCCGAACGAGATCACGCGCACGCGGTCGCCGTACTTCTCGCCGAACAGCGCGATCGCACCGGCCTCGACCGCATCGGGATAGGCCATCTCGCGCACCGCGGCGGGTGCGTTCGCCTCGATCCACTGGTTGGCGAGATCCTCGATCCGCTCGATCTCGTCCGCGGAGAGCGGCGCGTCGTGGGTGAAGTCGAAGCGCAGCCGGTCGGGCGCCACGAGCGAGCCCTTCTGCATCGCCTGCGGGCCGAGCACTGAGCGCAGCGCCGCGTGCAGGAGGTGCGTGCCCGAGTGGTTGCGCACGGTGGCCGCGCGCGCCTCCGCGTCCACGGTGAGCGTGGCGGGATCGTCGACGCGCACGCTGCCCGATACGACGCGCCCGCGGTGCACGACGAGCTCACCGGTCGGCCGCTGCGTGTCGCGCACCTCGACGCGCCCGCGCGGCGTCGCGATCGCGCCGCGGTCGCCCACCTGCCCGCCGCTCTCGGCGTAGAAGGGCGTCTCCTCCACGACCACCTCGACCTCGTCGCCTGCGTTCGCCACCGCCACCGACTCGCCGCCGACGAGCAGCGCGAGGACGTTCGAGCGCGTCTCGAGCGTCTCGTAGCCGCGGAAGCGGCTCTTGTGCTCGGCCGCGAGCGCGAGATAGGCGGTGCCGGTGCGCTCGTCGCCGCTGCCCTTCCACGCCGCGCGCGCGCGTGTGCGCTGCTCGTCCATCGACGCGTCGAAGCCGCGCTGATCGAGCGACAGTCCACGCCCGCGCAGGATGTCCTCGGTCAGGTCGCCCGGGAAGCCGAATGTGTCGTAGAGCTTGAACACGACCGAGCCCGGCAGCGTGCGCTCGCCGCGCTGGGCGAGGGCGGCGATCTCGTTCTCGAGCAGGCCGAGGCCGTGCGTGAGCGTCTCGAGGAAGCGCTCCTCCTCGCGGCGGATCCGGCTCGTGATGAACGCGCGCCGCTCGGCGAGCTCGGGAAAGGCAGGCGACATCGCGTCGATCACCGCGTCGGCCACCGCGTGCAGGAACGGGCGCTCGAGGCCGAGCAGGACGCCGTGGCGCGCCGCGCGGCGCAGGATCCGTCGCAGCACGTAGCCGCGCCCCTCGTTCGCGGGCAGCACGCCGTCGCTGATCAGGAACGTGAGCGCGCGCGCGTGGTCGCCCACCACGTTCAGCGACACGTCCTTCTCCGCGTCGCGGCCCTTCACGGCGCCCGAGAGCTCCTCTGCGCGCGCGATGATCGGCCGGAACAGATCGGTGTCGTAGACCCAGGTCACGCCCTGGAGCACCGCGGACATGCGCTCGAGGCCGGCGCCCGTGTCGACGCACGGCCGCGGCAGCGGCGTCGTCTTCCCGCTCGCGTCGCGGTCGTACTGCATGAACACGAGGTTCCAGATCTCGAGCCAGCGGTCGGAGTCGCCGGCCGGGTCGAAGCGCGAGCTGCCCGTCCGATGGCCTTCGCTCGCCTTCAATCCTTCGCGGGGGCCCACGCTTCGCTCGGCTTCGCCTCGCTGCGCGGCCGCTTCGCGGCCTTGCGGGCTGCGCGAAGCCTGCGTGTCGAAGTAGATCTCGGTGCACGGGCCGCACGGCCCGGTGTCGCCCATCGACCAGAAGTTGTCGGCCTCGTCGAGTCGCACGATTCGATCCTCGGGCACGCCCACCTCTTCCGCCCAGATCCGCGCGGCCTCGTCGTCCTCCCGGAACACGGTGACGCCGAGCTTCTCCGCGGGCAGCCCGTAGACCTCGGTGACGAGCTCCCACGCCCACGCGATCGCGTCCTCTTTGAAGTAGTCGCCGAACGAGAAGTTGCCGAGCATCTCGAAGAAGGTGAGGTGGCGCGGAGTGCGGCCGACGTTCTCGAGGTCGTTGTGCTTGCCCGACACGCGCATGCACTTCTGCGAGGTGGTGGCGGTCTTGTAGTCGCGCACCTCCTGGCCGAGGAACGTACTCTTGAACTGCACCATGCCCGCGTTGGTGAACAAGAGCGTCGGGTCGCCTTGCGGGACCAGCGACGAGCTCGCGACGCGCCGGTGCCCGCGGCTCTCGAAGAAGCGCAGGAAGCGCTCGCGGATCTCGCTCGCGGGCAGTGCCATCTCACCTCCGGAGAGGGGCGAGCATAGCGGCGCCGAGCGCCGAACGCGCGCGGCGAGGGGCGGTTGCGAGGAAGCCGGGGCGGTTGGCTTTGCTGAGGGCAAGTCAAGCGCAGCCGCGAACGACACACGCACAGCTCGACGGCTCAATGGCCGCGCGTGATCGACGCAAGAGATTCGTGGCCCTAGCGGGCGAGCCATTGCCCGAAGCAAACCAACCGTCCCGGCCGCACGAGCTGTTGCCCGAGGCGGGCGAACCGCTCCGCGCCTCCGAGAAACTAACGCGCAGAGGAAGCGCGTCAGAACCGCTGGATGAAGTCGTCTTCTTCTTTCTTCTTGGCGTCGGGCTTGCTGGCCGGCTTCGCGGCCGCGGGCTTATCCGGCGACAGCAGATCTTCGCTCTTCGGGCCGCCCTCGCCCGCCTGGAAGTGCTCCCAGGTAGCGTCCGAGGCCGACTCGATGCCTCGAAAGCGCAGCGCGAAGTCGTCGGCGTTGGAGACGTGGTTCAGCGCCTCCTCGTAGGTCACCAGTCCCGCCTTCACGTGCTGCATCAGGCTCTGGTCGAAGCTCTGCATGCCGTAGGTGGTGTAGCCCTTCGAGATCGCGTCGTGGAGCTCCTTGGTGCGATCCTTGTCGCTGATGCACTCGCGCACGCGCGCGGTCGAGATCAGCACCTCGAGCGCGGGCACGCGGCCCTTGCCGTCGGCGCGCGGAACGAGGCGCTGCGAGATCACCGCCTTGAGGATGCTCGCGAGCTGGATCCGCACCTGCTTCTGCTGGTAGGGCGGGAACACCGAGATGATCCGGTTGATCGTCTCGGTGGCATCGAGCGTGTGCAGCGTGCTCATCACGAGGTGGCCGGTCTCGGCCGCAGTGAGCGCGGTCTCGATCGTCTCGAAGTCGCGCATCTCACCGACGAGGATCACGTCGGGATCCTGGCGCAGCGCGGCGCGCAGCGCGTTCGCGAAGCTCTGAGTGTCGACGCCGATCTCGCGCTGGTTCACGATCGAGCGGCGGTCGCGGATCAGGAACTCGATCGGATCCTCGATCGTCATGATGTGGCAGGTTCGGTTGCTGTTGATGTAGTCGATCATCGCCGCGAGCGTGGTCGACTTGCCGGAGCCGGTCGTGCCCGTTACGAGCACGAGCCCGCGATGCTCCATCGCGATCGACTCGATCACCTTCGGCAGCACGAGCTGCTCGATCGTCTTCACGCCGAACGGGATCGCGCGGAACACGATGCCGACCGTGCCGCGCTGCTGGAAGACGTTGACGCGGAAGCGCCCGAGCCCGGGGATGCCGTAGGCGAGGTCGACTTCGCGCGTGTCGTCGAAGCGCTGCTTCTGCACCGGGTTCATGATCCCGTGCGCCATCTGCTGGACGGCGTCGGGCGTCATCCGCTCGCCGCCCTTCAGCGGCACGAGCGCGCCGTCGACGCGGAACATCGCCGGCAGGCCGGGCTTCAGGTGGATGTCCGAGGCGCCGCCCTTCAGGGCGATCTTCAGGATCTCGTTCAACTCCACGGATGTCCCCTCAGCGGTTGCGAGCCGGTCCGCCAGATGAATCGTCCTGTTGGCGGCCGGTCTTGAGGGGCGCCGGGAGCCGCTGAAGGGGTGGGCAAACAGGAGCGTTTGCCCACCCCTGCGAGTCAGCTCTCCACGGGGTCCGGCCCTGGGGCGGCCGGGCGCGCCTCCACGCCGCGCTTGATGCCGTGGTGGGCATAGACGGCGTCGGCGAGCCGCTCGCAGACGTCGCGATGCTCGAGCAGGAAGCGCCGCGCGTTCTCGCGGCCCTGCCCGATCCGCTCGCCTTCGAACGAGTACCAGGCGCCGCTCTTCTCCACGATCGCCGCCTCGGCGCCGAGGTCGAGCAGGTCGCCCTCGATCGAGATCCCCTGGTTGTAGAGGATGTCGAACTCGGCCTGCCGGAACGGCGGCGCGACCTTGTTCTTCACCACCTTCACGCGCGTGCGGTTGCCGATCACCTCGTCGCCATCCTTCAGCGCGGCGATCCGGCGCACGTCGAGCCGCACCGAGGCGTAGAACTTGAGCGCGTTGCCGCCGGTGGTGGTCTCCGGGTTGCCGAACATCACGCCGATCTTCATGCGGATCTGGTTGATGAAGATCACCGTCGCGTTCGATTTGGAGACCGTGCCGGTGAGCTTGCGCAGCGCCTGGCTCATCAGGCGCGCCTGCAGGCCCATGTGCTGATCGCCCATCTCGCCCTCGATCTCGGCGCGCGGCACGAGCGCCGCCACCGAGTCGACCACGACGAGGTCGATCGCGCCGGAGCGCAGCAGTACGTCGACGATCTCGAGCGCCTGCTCGCCCGTGTCGGGCTGCGAGACCAGCAGATCTTCCACGCGCACGCCGAGGCGCCGCGCATAGCCGACGTCGAGTGCGTGCTCGGCGTCGACGAACGCGGCGATGCCGCCGCGGCGCTGGATCTCGGCCACCGCGTGCAGCGAGAGCGTCGTCTTGCCGGAGGCCTCCGGCCCGTAGATCTCGACGACGCGGCCGCGCGGCAGCCCGCCGATGCCGAGCGCGAGGTCGAGGCTCGCCGCCCCGGTGGAGAACGCCTCGATCTCGCGATCGATGCCGTCCGCCGTCATGGTGAGGATCGCCCCCTTGCCGAACTGCTTCTCGATCGTGGAGACCGCGTGCGCGATCGCCTTCTGCCGGCTGTCGCCGCCGCCGTTGGTCCCCGCACCGTTGCTGCGCGGCTTGACCGCGACCTTCTTCGCCGACTCCATTCGCTCCATGCTCTCGAGCTCTTCCATTTGCTCCCTCTCTCTTTGTGTTGAGTTGTGGTCAGGGGTGAAGTGGGACGCGCGCGAGCGGCGTGTAGCGGGCGCCGCTCGGCGCGAGATCGCTGCGGAACAGGACGGTCTCCATGACGTCCCAAGATTCGCCGGGCGCTGTGACGGATGCGGTCACATCCGCGGCGAGGTGGAAGCGGCGGTGGTCGCGCGTGCGGCCGAGCGTCAGGTGAGGCCGGAACGGGCGATCTTCGGGCGCGAAGCCCGCCGCTACGGCGCCGCGCTCGACCGCCGCCGCGAGCGCCGCGAGCGCACCGCGCGGCTCGAGCCCGAGCGCGACCACGCGCGGCCGGCGCGGCGACGGGAACAGCTCGACGCCCGCGAGCGACGCGGAGAACGGCGCGATGCCGCGCGTGGCGGTGCCGATCTCGCGCGCGAGATCGGCGACGCGCGCGGGATCGGTCGAGCCGAGGAAGCGCAGCGTCACGTGCAGCGACTCCTCGCGTACCCAGCGCACGTCGCGGCTGCCGGCGTGCTCGCGCAGCGCAGCGGCGATGCGCGCCGCCCGCGCGCGCACGGCGGAGCCGAGCTCGAGCGCGAAGAACAGCCGGAGGTCTGCCATCTCACGTCCGGCCTCCAGGTGTGGAACCTCCGCCGCGTCGGCGCATCAACGTCGGCCCCTCGAGCGGCACGCCGAGCAGGCGGCGCCGGATCCAGTCGAGCGCGACCTGCGCGGTGAGCTGGCGGTGGCGCGCGCGGTCGAGGGGGAAGACGAAGTGATCGCTGTGGATGCCCTGAGCGTCAGCGAGCGCGATGTGCACGAGCCCGACCGGCTTCGCCTCGCTGCCGCCGCCGGGCCCCGAGATGCCCGTGGTGGCGACGGCGAGGTCGGCTCCGAAGCGCGTGAGTGCGCCCGCGGCCATCGCGCGCGCCACCGGGTCCGACACCGCACCGTGTTCGGCGAGCAGCGCCTCGGAGACGCCGAGCAGCGCGCGCTTCGCGGCGTCGGCGTAGGCCACCACGCCGCCCTGGAAGTAGTCGGAGGAGCCGGGGACGTCGGTGAGCTTCTCGGCTACGAGGCCGCCCGTGCACGACTCCGCCACCGCGACGCGCAGGCCGTGCTCGCGCAGGAGGCGCCCGACCACCTGCTCGAGCGTGTCGTCGCCCTCGCCGTAGACGAGCGGGCCGAGCCGCTCGCGGATCGCCGCGCAGACGCGGTCGAGCAGCGCGTCGGCCTGCGCCGCGGTGGCCGCGCGCGCGACCGGGCGCAGGTAGTTGTCGGGGAACGAGGTGCGGAAGCCGAGCACGACGTCGCCCGACGCCGCGATGTCGGCGAGCTCGGCGTCGAGTGTCGACTCGCCCATGCCGAACGTGCGCAGCAGCCGCGCGCGCACGACGCTGCGGTCGGTCAGGCGCGCCGCCACGCGCGGCAGCACCTGCTCGTCCATCATGCGCATCATCTCGCGCGGCACGCCGGGCATGCAGAAGAACAAGGCCCCCCTTTGCGGGGGCCCACCTTCGCTCGCCTGCGGCTTGCTGCCAGCCTTCTGGTCTTCGCTCGCCTTCGGTTCGCTGCGCGAAACTTGCGGCCTTCGGCCTCCTTGCGTCACATCGAGCATGAATCCGGGCGCGGTGCCGATCGGATTCGCCAGCACTTCGGCGCCGTCGGGGAAATAGGCCTGGCTCGCGTTGTTCTCGGTCATCTCGCGGCCCACGCTGGCGAAGAAGGGGGGGATCCCCGCTACCGCCGCCTCGTCGAGCCGAATCTACCGACCGAACGCCTGCGCGAGCGACTCCGCGGTGAGGTCGTCTCGCGTGGGACCGAGTCCACCCGACACGAGCACGACGTCGGAGCGCGCGGCGGCGCGCCGGAACGCGTCGATCATGTCGGCCGGCACATCGCGCACCGACGCGTGGTAGTGCGTCTCGACGTCGAGCGAGAGCAGGCGGTCGGATAGGAACGCCTTGTTCGAATCGACGATCTCGCCGCGCAGCAGCTCGTCGCCGATCGTGAGCACCTCGGCCTTCACCGCACGACTCCGGCGAGTCCGGCGCCAGTCACGACCAGCGCGGCGCACGCGCCCGCGACCAGATCGTCGAACACCACGCCGCGGCCGCCCGCGAAGTGGCGCTCGGCCCAGCGCACCGGCCCGGGCTTGGCGATGTCGAATGCGCGGAATGCGACGAAGCCGACGGCGAGCGGCAGCGGGGCCAGCACGCGCTCGGGCGGCGCGAGCAGCGTGAGCGGCCAGAGCGCCACGAGCTGGCCCGCCACCTCGTCGATCGCGATCCGGCCGTCGTCGCCGCGCGCGTAGATCCGCTCCGCCTCGCCGGCCGCCCACACGCCGGCCGCCGTGACGACCAGCACCGCGAGCCCCAAGACCAGTGGCCCGTGCGGCGCGAGCAGCGCGAACACACCAACCCCGACCAGGGAGCCGAACGTCCCCGGCGCGACCGGCACCAATCCCGCACCCGCGGCGGTCGCCAGCGCGAGCGCAGTAAAGCGACGCAAGCCGCCTTCGCGGGGCGGACCCACGAGACGAGACACGAGACGCGCTCCGGTAGGGCGGCGCGGCTGGAGGAGAGCCGCGGGCTGCAACGACGCCTCAGCGGGGGACCGGGCGACCGGCCCAGAGTACCTCCGCGCGTGGGCCGGAGTCAACGAACGTCCGGCGAAAATTGGCGCTGGCGGCCGTCCATCCGAACAAATGCCGGGTAGCATCGCAATCCGATGGAGGGCCCCGTGCTCGGACTCGATCTGGGCCAGCGCCGGATCGGCCTGGCGGTATCCGATCCGGCGGGCGTGATCGCGTTCCCGATCGGCGCACTCGACCGCCAGGGGCTCGCCAAGGACGTGCAGGCGCTCTGCGAGCTGATCCGCGAGCGCGGCGTCGTGGCGGTGGTGATCGGGTTGCCCCTCCACCTGGATGGGCGCGCCGGCACCGGCGCCGGCGCGGCGCGCCGCTTCGCCGCCGCGCTTGGCGAGGCGTGCTCGCTGCCCGTGGCGCTCGTGGACGAGCGCCTGACCACCGTGATCGCCGAGCGCGCGCTGCGCGAGGAGCCGCGCGGCCGCCGCCGCGGCAAGCGGCCCGCGAAGCAACAGGTCGATGCGCTCGCGGCCGCGCTGATCCTGCGCACCTGGCTCGAGCAGCCGCGCGAGGGGCGCGGGTGATCGCGCGGGTCGCAAGCTATGCGCTTGCCGGGCTGCTGCTTGCGGGCGTGACGGCGGGCGCGGTGATCGATGCACTGCTCCAGCCGCGCGCGGACGGTGGCGCCGAAGTGCTGTTCGAGGTGAAGCGAGGCGAGAGCCTGCGCGCGATCGCAACGCGCCTCGAGGAGCACGGGCTCGTGCGCGACGCGCGCGCCACTACCTGGTGGGCGCGCCTGCGCGGCCAGGCCGCAGAGCTGCACGCCGGACAGTACTGGCTGTCCCCTGCGCTCTCGCCCTCCGAGATCATCGATCGGCTCGCGTCGGGCAAGGTCGCCACCTGGGAGGTGGTGATTCCGGAGGGCCTCACCGCCGCGGAGATCGGCGAGCGCCTCGCCGCGCGCGGCATCGTTGACGCACACGAGTTCACCGCCGCAGTCGCCGACCCGGCGCTCGCGCGCGAGCTCGGCATCCCAGCGCGCTCGCTCGAGGGCTACTTGTTCCCCGAGACCTACCGCCTGCCGCGCGGTCAGACCGGGCCCGAGGTGGTGCGCGTGCTCGTCGAGCAGTTCCGCAACGCGTGGAAGCAGGTGGAGGCGCGCGCGGCGGAGCGCGGGCTCGCCATGCACGAGGTGGTGATCCTCGCCTCGATCGTGGAGAAGGAGACGGGCAATCCGGACGAGCGCCCGAAGATCGCGGCGGTGTTCGCGAACCGGCTGCGCATAGGCATGCGGCTCGAGTCCGATCCCACCGTGATCTACGGCGTGACCGCGTTCGACGGCAACCTGCGCCGCGCCGATCTCGACGACACCGCCAACGCCTACAACACATATCAGCACGCCGGCTTGCCGCCCGGGCCGATCTCCAATCCGGGCCTCGGCGCGCTGCGCGCCGTGATCGATCCCGCCGAGAGCAAGGTGCTCTACTTCGTGTCGCGCAACGACGGCACGCACGAGTTCTCCGAGACCTACAGCCAGCACGTCGACGCCGTCGACCGCTACCAGAAGCGGAGGGCGGCGCGGTGAAGGCAAGGAGGCCGACGGAGTCGGCCGACGCGCAGCGAGGCGAAGCCGAGCGAAGGCCGGAGCCCGAGCGCGAGCGAGTAGCGAGCGCGAAGGACCGGCAAGACAGGAGGCCGACGGAGTCGGCCGAC
>Ga0066710_100000532_pt1 | contig 23654 bp, 24 predicted proteins | sample GraSoiAngelo_159_FD_79666 | JGI IMG/M metagenome (GOLD analysis project Ga0066710, IMG submission 79666) | Grasslands soil microbial communities from the Angelo Coastal Reserve, California, USA - 14_1009_16_40cm | ecosystem: Environmental > Terrestrial > Soil > Grasslands | place: USA...
AATCCGAGCCGTTTCGGTCTCGATCAGTGTCGCGCCGCCCGTGACCTCGACTGCTGTCGCGACATCGCCGACTTCCAGCTTAATGTCTACGCGCCGCACGTCGCGGGCGACTAGGGCCACGTTGTCCACTACGAAGCTCCTGAAGCCCGCAGCCTCACCCCGTACCGTATAGGTCCCTTCCTTGATCTGGGCGATGGTGTAATTGCCGACATCGTTCGATTTGGTGGAATTCTTGATATTGGTTTGTACGTTCGTCGCCATAACGGTCGCTCCGGGCACGACCGCGCCCGTGGCATCTGTGACCGTCCCCGTGATAGTGGCAAACGTGGTCTGGCAGTATGCCCTTGCTGTTAGAACGAGCAGCATTAAACCCGCACAAAGCGGAAGCTTAGTGTCAGACATAGGGACAAAACCTCCTGACTGCGATGATCAACTAAATTTGTGTGTAAATAGCAAATAGGGATGATGGCAAGACAGACCAAGTTTGTCTCTGGCTACAAATAGCCCTTGAGCAAAAGTCCATCCAGAGAAGACACTTCTTTACTAAAGCGGTTAAGCCTAATGATTTCTAATGCTTGATTTAAGAACGGTCTGAAATAGAAAAGGTCGTGATCCCAGAATCTATATGAGAAAATGTAGAGGCCTACGAAATTTTGGACTGCGTCACCATGGAGCCGGCCGGTCTAGCCTATTCACGACCCCTCGCGAATCGTGAGGACTTGGTCTACCGGGGCTTGCTTTACTGTTGTCACTTTCCCTGACGGCCAGCGAACAAGGAGTTCCTGTATGACCGTCGATTTGCCCACCCCGAAGTGTGCTCGCGGATCGTTACAGGAGGCGAAGCTGCCGCCGGCTTTGAGCTCTCTAGTCTGGGTTACTCCTTCAGTCACTACTGTGACTCGCGCTCCTACACCAAAACGGTTGCTTTTCGTCCCCACCAGTTTGATCAAGATCCAGTGATTTCCTGGCACTCCCCGGTTCATGAGCAGGGAGGGACGATCATCCAGCGCGACTACCGCAACGTCAATTGCGCCATCGTTGTTGAAGTCAGCGAATACGGCTCCGCGGTAGGATTTCATCGCTTGTAAAGCGGGTCCGGCGAGACCAGTCACACTGACAAAACCCTCCCTGCCGTTGTTGAGATACAGCTTGTTCTGCTGCCGGTAGGAAATCTTAAAACCGTAGCGATCTACCTGCGGGAAGATGTGGCCGTTGGCGACAAAGAGGTCTTTAAATCCGTCATTGTTGAAATCGAAAAACCCGGTTCCCCAGCTCAAGTCACGGTAGGAATCTTTGGCGATTCCCGAACTGGTGGAAACATCTACAAAGAAGCCTTTGCCGGTGTTGCGGTATAGCGTATTGTAGTCATCTGAGAAATTGGTGACGACGAGGTCGAGAAGTCCGTCGTTGTTGTAGTCTTCGAAGTCAACTCCCATGCCGGCTTGCTCGCGGCCATCTTCACTGTAAGCCACGCCTGCCTTGGCTCCTATCTCGGTAAAGGTCCCATTTCCGTTATTACGGTACAGATAGTTAGGCGTCGTATCGTTAGCAACGTATAGATCAGGATATCCATCATTATCAAAATCCCCCCAAGCCGCTGCCAGGCCGTAATAACCTTCCTTATCAGATACCCCCGCCTGTTCAGAGACATCGGTAAAGGTTCCGTCTCCGTTATTGTGATAGAGGCTGTCGCCAGCTCCCTTTAAACCGCGAGGCCCACAAGCCACAGGAATCCCGCGGTAGGAGCAGAATTTGCCTTCGACCGGGAGATGATTAATATCGTAATCGAGGTAGTTGACCACCAAAAGGTCCAGGTTCCCATCACGGTCATAATCCGCGGCCGCCGCGGCCGCAGACCAGCGAGGGTCGCCCACACCGGCTTTAGCCGTTACGTCGGTGAAAGTGCCGTCACCATTATTTCGATAAAGGATGTTGGGTCCGTAGTTGACCAGGTAAAGATCCTGCCAGCCGTCGTTGTTGAAGTCAAAGGCCAGGGCGCCTTTTCCCCAGTACCGGTTGGCAACGCCGGCCGGCAGGGTAACATCGGTGAAGGTACCGTCATGGTTGTTTCGATACAGCGCACCTGGATATTTGCTCCCCTGGCCCGACCGGGTGGTTTCAATCGTTCCGCCGTTAGTGATGTATAGATCCATCCAACCGTCATTGTTATAATCAATAACTGCCAGTCCACCTCCAATAGATTCAATCAAGAATCGTTTTTCCAGCGGGTCACCACTGACAACAATGTAATCGAGATGCGCCTCGTGACCTTTTTCAAGAAAGGTGGGGATGGGTGGAGAAAATTCCTCTGCAGAAAAAGAGAGGTATGAGGCAACAATGATGCTCCCGAGTCCCCCCAAGAAGTACGTGATCCTGAGCACACAAGAGGGACGGGCCAGGATTGTTTTCATAGCGCTCCGTGGCCTATTTCTAACTTTGATGTCTGAACCTGAACATCCCAATATACGCCATCCTGTGCTGTGACCATAGCTTTCTAAGGTATTGAGCCTCGGTCCCGTCAAAGACCGGTAAGTGATTGGGTTGAGGCAAAGCCCTTGCTGACGCGCGGGGGCCATTGAGTCTGGGCCTGTTCAGTAGCCCGACCGTGAGGGAGGGTCAGGGACTTTGACGGGACCCTGGGTACGGAGCCTGGGTATATAGTCCCAATTAGTTGGTGCAACAGGTAAGGTCAATCATGGACTGCTCTTTCCCTTTATGACACCCTCCGCCCAGGCGACAACGGCCCCAGCTAGGAGCCTCCTGGTATTCTTCTTCGGTGACTGGTTCAATGGGGCCAGGATAGCGGGTTTGAAGAGCATACTTGGTCAGTATCACAGCTTCTTTGACAATAAGCGGAATCGGAAGGCCGCTATCTTCAAGTCCCTTGCCCAACTCCTCAAGGTCATGAGTGTAGCGAAACTGAAGCCCTTTGAGTCGGTAGATAGCTTTCATAGCCTTCTCAGCAGCTTGCTGGGCCTGAAAAACGAGATCCTCCCAAGATACCTCATCCAGTTTGGACTGAGAAGCTAGGGCCAGGTTTCCTTTGGCGCGGGCCAACCAGTCCTCCGCACTTCCTGGGATGGGTTTATCACGCGGCATGGTAGAGAATTGTCCCTTCTTCCAAAGCACTTTTGATAACCATAGAGGGATCGGAGCCATGCTCACGGAGGTCGCTTTCCGTTACTACAACGACGTCCTTAGCAAAGCCAAATCCCCACATGCAGCGATAGATCTCGTGCGTGGTGTTACGACGATGAACGCCATCCGGCATAACGACTAACACATCAAGATCACTGTCGGGTCCCATCTCGCCACGAGCAGCGGAGCCGAATAAGATGATCCGTAGCGGATGGACAGCTTCCACAATCCTCCTGACCAGTTCGTCAAGCAGGTTGGGACTAGGTTTCATTACACGTCTCCTGGTTAGAGCTGACACTTCACTGGATCTTTTTTGACTGCGCCGATTCGAAGCGGATTTCTGCCGGCCCGGCGCTCCGCGCTTTTCTATTCAACTCCAGCGCTTTCTGAAACAAAGCTTCCGCTTCCCTCTCCCGGCCCGTCGAGCTAAGCAAGCGTGCCAGCCCGTTTAGCGCGTCTGGACTGGCCGAATCGAGTTCCAAGGTCTTTCTGAAAGCCATTTCAGCTTCCTTCAGCCTCCCCAATTGGTTAAGGCAACGAGCCTTGGCATAGATCGCCTTGGGACTCTCCGGCATCTTGATAACGGCTATATCAAGGTCGGCGATGGCGTTAGCCCAATCTCCTTTGGCCATGAATGCTTCCCCGCGAAAGAGGAAACTGGGGGGATAGGCGGGATTCACTTTGACTTCCTGGCTTAGATCCGCGATTGCTGCATCGTATTCATGGAGGGTGTAAAGAACGAAGCCACGATGAAAGCGCGCCAGGGGAGTTTGGGGACCGAGAGCCAGCACGCGATCAAACTCTGCCAGCGCTTCGACGCTCTGGTTTAGATTTTGCAAGGCTCTGCCGAGATTCAGATGGGCATCAATATCCTTATCCTCCAGCTTGCTTGCCTGCCGCAAGTGCAGTTCGGCTTCCTGATTCTTGGCTTGATCCAGGAATTGCATTCCCAGAAGAAGGTGGGCACTTGCCAGGCCTTCCCTAAATCTCAGGTCGTCCGGCCAACGTCGAAACCCTTCTGCGAAAATCTCAATGGCTCTCTCATAATGTTTCTCCTGTCCAGCCTGATTTCCTACGGTGAGGTAGAAGCGCCTCTCTTCGGGAAATCTTTGCAGTCCCTGCGAGGCGATATCGTACAGAGCTTTAGTATTCCCTTGCATTTGATACAGGGCGCATAGATCCAGGTAAGGATGGATCTGAGGAGGCTTGGTGCTGATGCATTGCTTAAGCAAGGCCTCAGCTTTAGGCAAATCTCTTTGCCGGAATGCATCCGAACCAAGCTTACATATATCTGACGGTTCGGCCTGTGCCGGTCGAACAAGACTGATGAATAGGCCGGCTGACATGCAGAGAAGTGAAAGCTTCGCCGCAGAGAGGAAACCCATGTCTGGGATTCTAGCAGCATCGTCAAGCTGGCTCAAGAACCCGCTGATTCGAAGTAATGAAAATTGCTCTGAATTTATTTCACTCATTTATGCTAAGGTTATTGGGAACTGAAGGTCATAAAGTTCTGATCAAACCAAATGGGTTACTTCTTTTTATGGAGTCTTTCACTTTATGAGATTTAACATGAGTTGGGCGAAACTTTTGTTTGGCCTTTCCTTATGCGTCATCTTGGCTCTATACGGGATAGTAGAAATTCTGAGTCAGGGAGTGGCCGTTCCCAAGCGCCCAGCTCGAGCCCTTCCCAAGGTAAAGATCGATATACCCCTGCCAAAGATCCAGTTTGAAGACATAGCCACCAAAGCAGGCTTGACTGCACGTCACGTTACAGGTGGTGATGACAAAAAGTACATACTGGAAACCACAGGCAGCGGTGTAGCTCTCTTCGACTATGACAACGATGGATACCCAGATATCTTTTTTGTCAACGGAACAACGCTGGAAGGTTTTCCGAAGGGGCAGGAACCCATCAGTCACCTCTACCACAATAACAAGAATGGAACCTTTACGGATGTGACTCGAGACGCCAAGCTGCTTCGCTCTGGCTGGGGGCAAGGGGCCTGCGTGGGAGACTATGATAACGACGGATACGACGATCTGTTTGTCACCTATTACGGTCAAAATGTTCTCTATCGAAACAATGGGAATGGCACTTTTAGTGACGTTACTGAGAAGGCGGGGTTGCTGCACAAAGCGGTGCGGTGGAGCACGGGCTGTTCGTTTTTGGATTACAACAAGGACGGCAAGTTGGACTTGTTCGTAGCCAATTACGTGGATCTGGATCTCAAGAAGACCCCAGCCAAAGGAACTAACCAATATTGCCAGTGGAAGGGCATTCCCGTGATGTGCGGACCCCGCGGGCTACCTGGCGGTACCAATATTCTCTATCAAAACAAGGGCGATGGGACTTTTATCGATGTATCGGAAAAAACCGGCGTCACCAAGCCGAGCGGTTACTATTCTTTTACCGCTCTGGTTTCGGACTACGATAACGACGGCTGGCCCGACATCTATGTGGCATGCGACTCCACTCCCAATATCCTCTATCACAACGAGGGGAACGGGACCTTTACTGATATCGGTCTGATTTCCGGCTCCGCCTTCAACGAGGACGGCCAGGAACAAGCCGGTATGGGTGTTTCGGCGGCCGATTACGATTGCGATGGGTTCTTCGATATTGTGAAAACCAATTTTACCGACGATACCCCTACCCTTTATCACAACAACGGGGACGGTTCCTTTACGGATGTCACGTATCCTGCTCGCCTTGGAGCTAACACCCGATTCTTGGGCTGGGGAACCGGCTTCCTGGATGTGGATCATGATGGCTGGAAGGACATATTCATGGTCAATGGTCATGTTTATCCCGACGTTGACACACACAACCTGGATAGTCCTTACAAACAAGAAAGGCTGATGTATTGGAATTTACGCAATGGAACCTTTCTGGATGTTTCGTCTCAAGCTGGGCCCGGCATTCAGGAGCAGCGCTGCTCGAGAGGGGCCGCGGTGGGAGATTTGGACAACGATGGTAGCCTGGAAATTGTCATTAATAATATGAATGACACCCCCAGTTTACTCAAGAATTTTGGAGAAAGAAAGAATTGGATCTTGATTAAAACGGTGGGAAAGGAATCCAACCGGGACGGGATCGGCGCTCGGGTGACGCTTGTCACCGGCAGCCAAAAGCAAATGGATGAAGTCCGTAGCGGCAGCAGTTATGTTTCACACAACGATCTCCGCTTACACTTTGGGCTGGGTGATGCCTTAAAAGTGGAGCGGGCAGAGGTGATTTGGCCCAGCGGGAAAAGAGAATTCTTTTCGAATCTCAAGGCTAATCAAATTGCCATTCTTGAGGAAGGCACAGGAACACCCCTGGCAAAATCGGCGCCTTTGTCAAAAAAGTGACAAGAGACAAACCACAAACATCCCCAACCAGGTGCCGACAGGGGAATTAATTTGGGAAAGCCTGGGAGATCGGAAGAGTGTTATTGGGGCTGTCTCGGGGCCGGGGGTTTGGGCAATTTGTTCAGCCGGCTCTTGAGGGTATGAAAATCCGGACTGTCGGTCTTAAGATTTTCCTTGCGCGGAAAGGCTCGAATCTCATGGGATACATTGGCCACGCGCTCAGAGGGACTAGGGTGGGTGGAAAAGAAAGTTTCTAACTTGCGTGGTTCACTTTGGCGAAGATGCTCCAGTTTTTCAAAGAAGGTGACCATTCCTTCTGGATTATAGCCTGCGTCGTAAACGTTCCGGGCGCCCAGTTCATCAGCTTGTCGCTCATCGTCCCGACTAAATTTCATGAAAGCTGCGTTGGTGCCAAGCTCTGCGCCCAGCTTCGTTATCCCGGCCATGGCCCCACCTTTGCCGCCCAGAGCAGCTCCCAAACCGCCCAGAATGAGATTGGCGATACCAACCTTTTTCATTTGATCGGCGCTGTGCCTAGCCACTACGTGAGAGATCTCGTGGCCAAACACGCCTGCCACTTCGCTCTCATTGTCCGCAGCCTCTAACAAGCCCCGATTTACGTAGATAGATCCTCCGGGTAATGCAAACGCGTTAATCTCGGGAGAATTTACCACCTTGAACGAGTATTTGAGATTGCTTCGGTGCGAATAGCGGACCAGGCTTTGACCAAGCCGGCTGACATAGTCAGTAATGTCACCGGCCGGAAGCATAGGCATCTCGGTTTCTACTTTTTTGGAGGCTTCACGACCCAGCTCGATTTCCTGCTGTTCCGAGAGGCTGAAAATCTGAGCTTCCAAACGGACAGAGGCTGGCCCTAGGCCCAACACAAGGCATAAAGCCAATGACCGTCCCATTCGATATGCTGATCTGACCGTAATCTCGCAGATCACTTTTGTCCCTGCAAAATCTTCGTACCTGTTTGTACCACCGTTCGGTCACTTTCAAGCAGCACATTTAAGGCGACGAATAAACACGAGATCGGCGGTGTCAACAATTGACTCTCGGCCCTGGAAACAAATCAATGAACAGTGTTCCATTTTGCAAACGACCTCCACTTTTAAGCCAAAGTAATCGGCTGTTGTCATGTGTGTCTTGGCTTTCATGGATCACCTTACCTTTCACAATTTTCTTCTCCTCCCCGCATTTCATATAGATGCACTCACACTGCCAAACGTAAGCTATGAAGTAAATGCTTTCTTACAAAGGACGTAGACAAAAAAGCCTTCGGGAGTGAAAAGAAAATTGGAGTTTACAGCGAAATTTTTACTCGATGAAATTGGCAGCAACAGTTTCGCGACTCTCGAAAACCCAGCTGGGTCCAAGAATCCGTTTTGCCCGTAAAATAAATCGAGCTGGCCCGGCGAACAAATAAAAATGCTTTGCATCCGCCGGGGAATATGTTAAAGATTACGTATCAATTTTTGATAAGGAGGAATCCACATGAAGAACAGGATAGCGGTCCTGCTCAGCTTTGCTCTACTTTTCGCTTTCACCCTTTCCTTGAGTGCCAAGGACGGATCCTGGAAAGGCTGGATCAGCGATGCCAAGTGCGGTGCCGGTGGAGCCAAGGCCGAGCACAGAGAGTGCGCTTTAAAGTGCGCCGAGGGTGGTCAGCAGTTAGTGCTAGTGACTGCCGACAAAAAGGTCCATGCTCTTGATAACCAAGAACTGGCAAAGGAACACGCGGGTCATGAGGTGACGGTTCACGGGACAGCTGATGCCAAAGGGGACATCAAGGTAAGCAAGATCGACATGGGTAAGTAAACTTCCCGCTTGGGAAGATTTCTAGAAAGGTAAAGGCAGGGCTAGATGCCCTGCCTTTTCTGATTTCGTGGTTTTTTTAGGCCTGTTAGCCCTGCCAGATTGGCAATCTTCACAAAGATCATGAGACTAGGCCTTGGCGTGTATCACCTTCTCGATCTCCTTCTGAAGATATTGCTTTCCTGAACTTAGGGCTTGTAGAACCCCTTCTGTAGTCTTATCCGTCCATTCTCGGCTTCGTTCGATTCCGTCTTCAACCTTTTCCGAAATGCCCTCGACCAAATTATCGATTGCGTGGCTCATCTCCAATTGAACTTGTTTTGACTTGTTCTTGGCCATCTTTCCCAAATAGAGAATATCCCGGCGGGTCTTCCTGCCAGTTTGGGGTGCTAAGAGCAGCGCAATTCCAGCGCCCAACAGGCTTCCCACGACAAACAAGGTAGCCCCATTACCATTAATTTTTTGATTTCCCATTTGCATCCTCCAGAAATGAACTTAATAAAGAAGGAAACTTCTCCCCTCCTCTATTCACTTAGAGGGGCTTTGAATTACTAAAATAAACCTTAACGTGAGATTTTGAAAAAGTAAAGGGACTCAGCTCTGGTCACCAAGAAAGGTTCGTTTCTAACCATGGCAAAAATTGTTTGCGCCTGAGCTGAGGGCGTGTAGAATACTTCGGACCTTGGATCCGGAGATAAACTGGCCATGCTAGAAAATGAGCTTCGGCTTGGGGACACAATCGATGATTACTGCAAGCGATGTCGTCTGCTGATGAATCATTACATCGTCAGCATTGTCGATGGAGAGGTAAAAAAGGTTCGCTGCCAAACATGTCATCACGAACATGATTTCCAACATGGTCAAGGCGGAAGGAAGAAAGAACCTTCGGGCAAATCGTTATTCGACCAAGTTGCCGCTACCCTTCCCCAGACTAGCCCACCGCCGAAAACCATCAAGCCCAAGAAAGATCGGCGAAATTAGCTTTACTGCATAGGTGAAGCTTACCTTCAAGTCCGGGCTGAGTACACCGATTTCGGTGCGCTGTCCACTCCATCAGCTGATGGGGACGACGGCCCCGTCAGAAAATTGTTTGGGAGACTGCTCAGCCCACCCTGAAGCAGCGGGCTAATGAGAACGAGCAGTCCCCAAACACATCCAGGGAAGTGGGAGCCAGCAAATAAGCCATCGTAATTACGTTTCCCCTGGTTCCATTCAGCCGGTTTTTGTTCCTTGCCCATAGAGTCTCGCAATTGTCCACAAGATCTTGACGCCTGCTTTAAAGGTCCCTGAGAGGGTGTGAGAGATCTTAGATTTTCCAATTCTTTTCCGATAGCTCACTGGTACCTCGATAATCTTCAACTGGTGCTGTAAGGCTTTCACCTGCATCTCAACTGTCCACCCGAAGTTGCGGTCTTGCATCTTCAAGCGGCTCAAGGCTTCTGTCTTGATTGCGCGAAAAGGGCCAAGGTCAGTGTAGGCGTGTCCATAAAGCCATTTGATGAGCCGTGTCGACAGCCAGTTACCGGCCCTTTGAGGAAAGGTCAGTGAACCTTTTTCACGAAGGCCCAAGACACGGGAACCAATCACCAGGTCAGCCTCTTTACTCCAGAGGTTGGAGAGGAGATTCCGGACCTCGGCCGGGTAATCGCTATAATCGCCATCCATAAACACAACCACTTCAGTTAGCTCTGGCAAGTGTGCGATTCCGGTCAGGCAAGCGTTGCCGTAGCCTCTGCTTGGCTCGAAGACCACCTTAGCCCCGTTGCTCCTGGCCACAGCCGAGGTGGAATCTGAACTGCCGTTATCGACCACAATGACCTGCTGGATCCAATCCTTGGGAATTTCCTCCAGTACACGACCTATGGATTTTTCTTCGTTGTAAGCTGGAATTACGACCACCGCCTTCGGTTTGTTCATTAATCTTAACTCCCGCCGAGCAAGGGTTCCGGCTGGCTTAATGGGGGGATGCAAAAATCTGTGGCTCAATCAGGCAACCCTGGACGCACCTTTGATCTTCTGCAATAGCAGAAGACAGGCGTTCAGTAATGATTCTCATTCGTACTCATCCTTATTGAGCAGCGTTAAAAAATGTGATATAAGAAATGCCTGCTACTCGGCTTTTCCTTGGACCGTGAATCGACTCCATGACCCCAGAATTTGAAGAACGAGACCCGCAGAATTCCCCTCAAAAATTCAGTCATCAATCTCAATCTCCAGCAGTAATGCTCGGGGAGTTTCGGGGATGGGTTAAAGACATATTGCTTGCCGTGGTAATAGCCATCCTGATGGTAGTGTTCCTTTACCAACCCGTAAAGGTGGAAGGCACGAGCATGCAGCCTGAACTGGTGGACCAGGAGCGAATCTTTGTGAACAAATTCGTGTACCACTTCGAAGAAATCCATCGCGGTGATATCGTTGTGTTTTGGTACCCCAAGGACCCCAGCAAATCGTTCATCAAGCGAGTTATTGGGATCCCGGGAGATGTGGTCTCCGTAAAGAATGGCCGGGTCTATGTCAATACCCGGCTATTAGAAGAACCTTACGTTCCCAGAAGTTATCAAGATCTGGATTCCTTTCCCACCGTGCGGGTGAAAGAAGATCACTATTACGTTTTAGGTGATCACCGCAATGCCAGCAACGATAGCCGTTCCTGGGGGTTGGTACCGCGCAAATATATTTATGGCAAGGCGGTTTTTCGTTACTGGCCCATGGAGAAGGCAGGTTTTATTGAATAAAGCTGGACTGATTAAAGTATCGATCTATTCCATTGTGGCCAGCTGTCGACTTGCCTGACTAAAATCTGTTAGTTTTTCATTAGCCCCGTCCTTCAGCACGGGCTGGGTTGCCTCGCGCGTAATGTTGCTCATCCAGGGCCGCGCTGAAGCACGGGGGCTAACGAAAACGATCATCTCGTTAAACACATGCGGCGAGATGCGACTCAGGTAAATACGTTAGCGTAATTGCGAAAGGCAGTACTGACGCTTCCACTCTTTATGATCCGGAGAATAGATGCAAGCCTTGCTCGCCTTGGAAGACGGGCTGTACTTTAAAGGAAAGTCTTTTGGTGCTCATGGAGAAGCTTCTGGAGAAGCTGTTTTCAATACCTCTCTTAGTGGATATCAAGAAATCCTCACTGACCCTTCCTACGCAGGTCAGATTGTAACATTAACCTATCCTCTCATTGGCAACTACGGCGTGAACTCGCAAGATGAAGAGTCTGGGCGGCCCTACGCCGAAGGACTGGTGGTGCGGGAGATCACCGAAGTTCCCAGCAACTGGCGCCAGCAGATGTCTTTGCCAGAGTATTTGCGGAAGCACAAAATTGTGGCTATTTCGGACATTGATACCCGGGCACTGGTCCGGCATATTCGTGACCATGGTGCGATGCGAGCTGTGGTTTCAACGCTGGATCTGGCTCCCGAGTCCCTTATTCGAAAAGCGCGTATGCTTCCAGAAATGGTCGGCCGCGATCTGGCGAAAGGGGTGTCATGTGAAAGACCTTTTCAGTGGAATGATGGTTCGTCGCAGCTGTTTCCCACCCGGAAGAAGCCAACAGGCGATTACCTCCTCGACAAATCAGTACATTATAAGGTGGTAGCTTTTGACTTCGGCATCAAGCACAACATCTTGCGCTTGCTGGTGGACAGCGGTTGTGAATTGACCGTTGTTCCAGCAAGAACAACGGCGAGCCAGGTCCTGGGCTTGAACCCTGATGGAATATTTCTCTCTAACGGTCCGGGAGACCCTGAGGCGGTTACTTACGCCATTCAGACGATCCGGGAATTGATGGGGAAAAAACCGATCTTTGGAATTTGCTTGGGACATCAAATTTTAGGGCTGGCTCTCGGCGGTAAGACTTACAAGTTGAAATTTGGACATCATGGCGGAAACCATCCAGTCTTACGAACACAAACCGGTCAAGTAGAGATTACAGCCCAAAATCACGGATTTGCCGTGGACAGTAATTCCTTACCCAAGGGCGAAGTGGAAATTACTCACGTTAACCTGAATGATCAGACACTGGAGGGATTTCGACACAAACATCTGCCCCTTTTTTGTGTGCAGTATCATCCAGAAGCTTCGCCAGGTCCCCACGATTCTCGCTACCTTTTTGAAGAATTCAAATCCTTAATGCTTCAGCACAAAAGTTGCCCAGATTACAGTTTGTCTCAGAGTGCAGACTGATCGTTGCTTCTTCCCCAACTGACCGGCCATGCCCAAGCGAACAGACATCAAGAAAATCCTGATCCTCGGTTCGGGACCCATCATCATTGGCCAGGCTTGCGAGTTCGACTATTCAGGAACGCAAGCTTGCAAAGCGTTGCGAGCTGAAGGCTACAAGATCGTATTGATCAATTCCAATCCGGCTACCATCATGACGGACCCTGAATTGGCGGACAAAACTTATATTGAACCCTTGACGCCGGAATATGTTGCAGCCATCGTGGGACATGAGCGTCCAGATGCGCTTCTCCCAACCGTGGGAGGTCAAACGGCGCTAAATCTTGCGGTAGCCTTATCGGAAAATGGGGTCCTGGATAAATATGGAGTGGAGCTAATCGGGGCTCAGATTAAGGCCATCAAGATCGCTGAAGATCGCCTTCTTTTCAAAGAGGCAATGAGAGAAATCGGACTGGAGACCCCCGACAGCGGAGTGGCCTACAGTTTCAGCGAAGCCCTGGAAATTGTTGAAAAAATCGGTTACCCGGCCATCATCCGACCTGCTTTTACGCTGGGTGGAACCGGTGGAGGTATTGCCTTCAATGCGGAGGAGTTTGAAGAAGTGGCCCAACGTGGACTGGATTTGAGCCCGGCCCACGAGATTTTGATTGAAGAATCCGTCATTGGCTGGAAAGAGTTCGAGCTGGAGGTCATGCGTGATCTTAAAGACAATGTGGTCGTGATTTGCAGTATAGAGAACTTTGACCCCATGGGTGTGCATACTGGCGACTCGATAACCGTGGCCCCCATTCAAACCTTGACTGACAAGGAATACCAGCTCATGCGAGATGCCGCCATTAAGGTGATACGGAAGGTGGGTGTCGAGACGGGTGGATCAAATATCCAGTTTGCCGTGAATCCCGAGGACGGATGCCTAGTGGTCATCGAGATGAACCCCCGTGTTTCACGCAGTTCGGCCCTGGCTTCAAAGGCCACCGGGTTTCCTATCGCCAAGATCGCAGCCAAATTGGCTGTCGGATATACTCTCGAGGAAATACCCAATGACATCACCAAGAAAACTCCGGCCTGCTTCGAACCTACCATTGATTACGTGGTGACCAAAGTCCCTAGATGGGCCTTTGAAAAGTTTCCTGAAACTGAGCCCATCCTGGGAACGCAGATGAAGTCCGTTGGAGAGGTCATGGCGATCGGAAGAACCTTCAAGGAGTCTTTCCTGAAAGCATTACGATCTCTAGAAACGGGCAGGCGTGTTGGGTCGGAGAAGATTGACCCGGAGAAAATCAAAGAGAAATTGATCACACCAAATCCAGAACGCATCGGCTACCTGCGATACGCCTTCGAAGCAGGCTACTCGCTGGAGGAAATTTTCGAATATACCAAGATCGATCGCTGGTTCTTGCGGCAGATTCAGCAAATCGCTGACATGACAGCTCGACTTCGTCAGGAGAGAGTGGAAACAGCCAGTCCAGAGCTATTGCGCGAAGCCAAGCGCATGGGTTTCTCCGATTTGAGACTGGCAGTGCTGTTGAACACCACAGCAGCCGAGATTCGCCAAAGGCGCAAAGCCTTCCAAATTGTTCCCGTGTACAAACGCGTTGATACCTGCGCTGCAGAATTTGAATCCTACACCCCCTATCTTTATTCGTCTTATGAACAGTAATGCGCAGCGGACCCTGGTCGAAATAAGAAAATCCTAATCCTGGGCAGCGGTCCCAACCGGATTGGGCAGGGCATTGAATTTGACTACTGCTGTTGCCATGCTGCCTTTGCATTGAAAGAAGATGGAGACGAGACCGTCATGGTGAACTGTAATCCCGAAACGGTTTCAACGGACTATGATACTTCCGACCGTCTTTACTTTGAGCCGCTGACCTTTGAAGATGTCATGCACATTGTTGAGCGGGAAAAGCCCGATGGGGTCATTGTACAGTTTGGAGGGCAGACCCCTTTAAACCTGGCCTTGCCGCTGCAGCAAGCGGGCGTACCTATTATTGGGACCTCGCCGGAATCTATTGATCTGGCCGAGGACCGTAAACGCTTTGGAAAGCTGCTATCCGATCTCAAAATCCCACAGCCGCCTTCCGGGACGGCGAGTTCTTACCAGGAGGCGGCAGCCATCGCACAGGATATCGGATTCCCTGTGTTGGTGCGCCCATCCTATGTTTTGGGGGGGCGGGCCATGGTCATTGCTTACGATTATAGGACCCTGGAAAACTACATGGATGAGGCAGTCGATGTATCCCAAGATCGGCCCATCTTGATTGATAAGTTTTTGGAAGATGCTTTCGAAGCAGATGTCGACGCCTTGGCTGACGGCGAGGACGTGGTGATTGGAGGTATCATGGAGCACATCGAAGAGGCAGGAATCCATTCCGGCGATAGTTCCTGCGTGCTGCCTACTTATTTGGTAAAACCCGAGCATCTCGACACCATGCGCCGATACACCAAAATGCTGGCGATGAGGCTGAACGTCATTGGTCTCATGAATGTTCAGTATGCCATCAAAGACGATATTGTCTATGTCCTCGAGGTGAATCCGCGAGCTTCTCGCACTATCCCCTTTGTTAGTAAGGCCACGGGAGTCCCGCTGGCGAAAGTGGCTGCCCGCTTGATGATCGGCAGAAAACTGGCAGAGTTCGGGCTAACGCAAGAGCTCAAGGTAGACAATTTCTTTATCAAATCGCCGGTTTTTCCCTTCCTGAAATTCCCTGGCGTCGACACGATTCTCGGACCGGAAATGAAATCGACCGGGGAAGTAATGGGAGTTTCGGACAACTTTGGGCAAGCCTACGCCAAAGCCCAGATCAGTGCCGGCGTGGTGCTGCCCCGTTCCGGAACTGCCTTCATCAGTGTCAACCAGCATGACAAGAAAAATGTCATCCGAATTGCGCAGCGCCTGCATGGACTGGGCTTCCAATTGATTGCCACAAGAGGAACCAGTGCAGTTCTAAAGGAGCATGGCATCCCGGTAAAGCAAGTTTATAAAGTGAATGAAGGGAGGCCCCACATCGTTGATTTGATCAAGAGTGGCAAAGTAGACTTGATTCTCAATACTCCGTTGGGTAAGGACTCCTTTTTTGACGAGCGGGCCATTCGTCGGGCCGCCATGCAGCATAACATTCCCTGCATTACGACTCTTTCCGGGGGAGCTGCGGTCGCCAGTGGGATCGCCGCCTTACAGCAGAACAAAATCGACGTTCGGTCTTTGCAAGAGTATCATGAGCTCGCCGTGCAGGGGCTCGGCTAGACATCCTGTCTTAAAATTGTTAAGCTTTGACCGTGGCAGCTTGGCTGCCTTTGAAAGTTTCTCATCTTTAGCAATAGCTCAAGAATACCAGGGTTTGATGAATTTTCCACCAGGGGGTAAATTATGTTCGCGGCTATCAAAGAACAACGCTCCAGCAAGCGCGCCAAGGTGAACTGGCAGGTTGAATATACCGGCTTCTCCTCTTCGCAAGGCTTGATTCATGAAGGCAGCAAGCTCGTGGATTACAGTCAATCGGGCGCTTGTTTCCTGACAATGTCCGATATTCAAGTCGGAATGGAGTTGACTTTACATGTCAATCTGCCGGTAAGAATGGCTCGGCCCTTGGTTTTCAAGGGTGTGGTAGTACGAGTTGATGATTGCGCTGACGTTGGCAAAATGTTCAAGGAAGCTGCCGTGCGGTGGAAGCCTAACTCACGAAAATCTTTCGCGGCTGACCGGCAGGATCAGAAGCTAGCCCATGCTGCCTCTTCTCTGTCCCACTGATGCCCCCAGGTGTGCCCATGGGAAAAGAAACGGACCGGGAGCTTCCATTGAAACATTTCGACTGGAATCAAGTAGCCCAAGAAAATCTTAATCAGAATCTGTCGCGAAAATTTGTCAATGGCGAAAAGATTATGGTCGCTCAGCTTTTCTTGAAGCAAGGATGCTTGATCCCTGAGCACAGTCATGAAAGCGAGCAAATGTGTTTTGTCGTGACGGGTTGCCTCAAGTTTATGCTGGAGGGAAAGGAATTGATCATCAGAGGCAACGAGCTACTTAATATTCCTTCCTGCATCACGCATTCGGTAGAAGCCTTGGAAGACACGCTAACCTATGATATTTTCTCCCCCATTCGTCAAGATTGGATTGAAGGGAACGATGCCTACTTGCGAAAATGAAGCAAAGCGGAGAATTCGGCGTCGTTGAAACGTCTACAAGGCGTGGTTGAAACATCTACAAACTGATGTCTGGATATTTAAGGAGAAGTCCATGAAAAAAATAATGGCGCAATCTTTGGTAGTCTCAGCTCTAATGATCTTCCAGAACCACCTTTATGCCCAACGCAACCCTCGGGCCACAGCTAAGTACGACAAAGCCGGTAAGTATGTCATGGTGGAATACGGAAGACCCTCGCTGAAAGGTCGGGAGATGCTAGCCCAACTCCAGCCTGGCAAACTGTGGAGAATGGGAGCAGACAAGTCAACAACCTTTACTTCCAACACGAACCTTTCTATCGCCAAAGTGTCAATCCCTCAAGGCTCGTACAGTCTCTGGCTCCGAAAAATAGACGATGAAACCTTCCAGTTAGTCTTTAACAAGACCACAGGTCAATGGGGCACCGAGCACGATGTTACTCAGGACTTCGCTTCTGTTCCTCTGACCCGAGAACAGAATACTCAAAATGTCGAGCAATTTACTATCAACCTTAAAGAAGCTGCCAAAGGCGGAGAATTGGAATTAACTTGGGGAAAACTTATTCTCAAGGCCCCCTTCACCCTTAAGTAGTGACGCTCCCGAATTAGGATTAACTTGTCGGGGAGGAGGTTCAAACTTTGGTCAGTTTGTTAACCTTCCCTCCCCTCACCCTCAGCCGTTCTCGGCTGGGGAGAGGGTGAACGCTGGATAAGCGTTCACCAGGCCGGCTGAGGGGTCAGTCGCCGATGAAGGCGCAGTGCTGGGCGGTCTGAGATTGCTCGCTACGAGGCTAGAGACCATCGTTATGCCGCGTTTCTTTATTACGGGGGCGCAGGGCTGCATCGGAGCCTGGATTGTTAAGAATCTCGTAGAGCGTCAGCAGGAAGTGTTTGTCTACGACTTGGATTTACAGCCGAAACGTCTCTCGATGTTGCTTGCGCCTAACCGATTGGCCCAGGTTCGATTTATTCAAGGAGACGTCTGTGACTCGGAGAAACTGGGTCAGGAGATTCAGCGCTGCAAAATTTCACACATCATACATCTAGCGGGTTTACAGGTTCCTACCTGTCGATCTAATCCTCGTTTGGGCGCTTTGGTGAACGTCGTGGGTACGATCAACGTCTTCGAGGCGGCTTGCTCGCTTGAGCCGCAGCTAAAAGGAATGGTTTATGCCAGTTCAGCGGCAGTCTTTGGCCCAGAAGAGGATTACGGCGATGCCCCGCTGGACGAAAAGGCGCCTTTGTTGCCGGTGACGCACTATGGGGTTTTCAAGCAGTGCAATGAAGGTAATGCCCGCATCTACTTTTTGGACCACCAAATTTCCAGCGTCGGATTGAGACCTTATGCGGTTTACGGCCCGGGACGCGACATTGGTATCACTTCGGGTCCTACCAAGGCGATAAAAGCCGCCGTGGTGGGAAGGCCCTACGAAATTAAATTTGGCGGTCCAGTCTCGATGCAGTTCGTGGACGATACAGCCAAAATTTTCATTGCTTGTGCAGAGAGCGAGAAGACAGGTGCTCGAGTATACAACATCCGGGGAGCGGTCGTTACCGTCGAAGACGTCATTAGCAATATCGAACAGGTTTATCCGCGCGCGCGTGGATTGATTCGTTGCAGTTCAAACCACTTGGGAATCGCCGCCAATTTGGCCGAGCAGGGGCTAAGAGATGAAATTGGGAGTGTGCCTTCTACATCACTCAATGAAGGAATTGAAAGAACTGTTGCGGTTTTTGAAAAGTTGAAGGGAGAAGGCAGGTTGGATCTAGCCGATTTGGAAACTTAGGAGACCAGGGAACGATGCACGCTTTTTTGAGCACCCCAGTCAAATATCCTGATAAGCATAGCTGTTGACTGGCGGCTTTTGGGTGTGGAACGTTTTTGCTTTTTGTCCCCTATTAATTTGGGGAATTCTCACTGCACCCTACTATTTTTGCTATTGATGTTTGCGAAAGCAGCCAGAGCCTTCGCTTTTTCTTTGCTGACCAAAGTCTCCTTTTTGTCTTCTAGAGCGACAAGCCCAGTTGACCTGGTACTGAGTAGCAGCCCGAGGGCCGTTTCTGCTTGACTCAGTTTTTGATTAATATGATCTAACGCAGTTAAGTATGCCATGATCCTGCCTTGCAGCTTTTCCACTGATTTTTGACTCTCCTTTCGGCATGATTCCACCAAGACCTGACGTTCGTAGGTTTCTCTTAGCTTTAACGCAAGAGGTTCAAGGTGCTCCTGCTGCAGATCGAATCCTTCAAGCCTTGCTACCAAATGAAGTACCTTTTTCTTAAATTCATCCGACAGGTTGTACTCTGTGTTAAGTTGGTTGAGTAATGCCCAGAGCGGTTTTTCCTTGGTCATCTTATTCCTCGAGCTTGGAATTTCTAGCCAAGGTGATCAGCATTTCTTGGCCGAATTTTAGTGCAAGGCCTGATGAGCCCGACGCAACTTAGTCTTAGTACCGCAAGCCAACGCCCAAATTCCTATTTGAAATGCTTGAGCAAATCCCTAGCCCGTATTTAACTAAGAGTTTCCTCCTGAGCCACTTATAGATTTCCGCAGTAACTAGTGCCTGAACCAAGAGATCACAATAAGAAAAAACTAACCACTTTTAGGTAGGCTGATACCTTAGTCTTGCAATTGGAATGATTCGAATGACAGCCCAGGGGGAACCTTCAGTCTGCGGATTTCTGTGTCTCTGCATCAATTGTTCCTGAGTTCTGAGAGGGCTACACCCATCTTGGAATACTCCTAGACAGTGATCTATTTTTTCATTAAGATGCATTTTTGTTTTGGGCTACCAGGTCTCGGGCTCTGTGCAATCTGGCTCCGCGAATCCCGCCAGGTTCGGAAGAAAGCAACGGTAGTGGAACCCCAGATGTGCCGCAGACCAACCCGGGGCCTGACCAGTGAGGAAAAATAGCAGGCGGCACTAAGCAGCACATTTCCTGTTCCGACAATTCTTCGGTTTGCACTCTTCAGTTCGCCTTACTAAAATCTATTTCCACCAAGCATGTTATGAGTTATCAGGTAATCGCACGTAAGTGGCGTCCCCAGACCTTTGAAGATGTCGTGGGCCAGCCTGCAGCCGCCCAGACTTTAAAGAATGCCATTTTACAAAAACGGATTGCCCATGCTTATTTGTTTGCGGGGCCCAGGGGCGTGGGCAAGACCACGACGGCCAGAATCCTCGCTAAGGCTTTAAATTGTGTGCAGGGTCCGACCATAATGCCATGCAATGTTTGCGACTCTTGTCAAGAGATTACCGCTGGAAATTCGATAGACGTCTTGGAAATTGATGCTGCTTCAAATCGAGGAATTGACGAAATACGAGAGCTCCGAGACAGCGTCAAGTATGCTGCGGCGCGGGATCGTTACAAGATTTTCATCATTGACGAAGTTCATATGTTAACGACGGAGGCATTCAATGCACTCCTAAAAACATTGGAAGAGCCCCCTCCTCACGTGGTTTTCGTTTTGGCGACCACGGAATTACACAAAGTTCCCGCTACCATTCTTTCTCGCTGCCAACATTTCAATTTTCGCGCTATCAGTCACAAAGAGATTTTCGATCGGTTGAACTACATCGCCTCTCAGGAGCACGTTCAAATTAGCCAGGAGTCACTTAATGCCATTGCTCGCGCAGCGGAAGGCAGCATGCGCGATGCTCAATCCCTCTTAGACCAAGTCATTTCCTTTTGTGGAAGGGAAGTCGAGGATGACCAGGTGCGGAGCCTGTTGGGAATTATTCCTCAGCAACTCTTGGAGGGTTTTACGCAAGCGATTATCGAAACTGATGCTAGACAGATTCTTCTTATGGTGGACCAGTTGGTTCAGAGCGGCCGTAACCTGCAACATTTCGTGCGCGAAATGCTTTCCCACTTCCGAAATCTGTTGCTGGTAAAGATTGCTGGGGACGATCATCAGCTCATTCCCCTGAGTTCAATGGATTTGGTTCGTTTGAAGGAATTGGCCGGACATTTTTCTGAGGAGGATCTCACGCGGTTCTTTAATATTCTAGTGACGACAGAAGGAGAATTGCGATGGTCCTCCCAACCCAGGTTTCATTTAGAAATGGGGCTGATGAAAATCTTGCAGGCGAAACGTCTGGTTTCAATTGAAGAACTAGTAGCCGGCCTGACTGACTTGATGGATGCAGAGAAACGATTGGATTCCCCAGCGAAGGAAGCCTCTCAAGTAAACCGACCTTCATCGACAAGCAAGTTCACGGTAAACTCGGGATCCAAAACCCAGTCGCAACCCCAGGTGAGTCCTGACCCCCAGACGCCTTTCAGCAATCTGGCCGAGAGACTGAAGTCTGCCATTGCTCAACGGTCGCCCATGGTGTCTTCATTGATGGACCACGCCCATGGTTTGCAGCTGATGGAAGGTGAGATCGAACTTCAATTCACGAACCAAAATAGATTCTATTACGAGATGTTGCAGTCAGCCGAAAACCTGGAAATGATCAAAGAATTGGCAGATTCGATTGTTGGCCGACCACAAAAAGTTAAGGTAGTATTGATAAATGGTCCTTTCCAGCCAGCTAGCTCAACCGAGGACAAGTCTTCCCAAAAGCCTTCTAAAAGTCAACTCCTGGATCGAGTTAAGAGCGATTCGAACGTCAAAACATTCCTTGATGCTTTTCAAGGGGAGATTACGGACGTGAAGGAATTGAAGTAGAGCTCTGAAATCGGTTTTGGATTTTGATTTCTTTTAAGATATCTTAGAGCTTGACATAACAACGAGACGGAGGGCATCCGATGAAGAACATGCAACAAATTATGAAGCAGGCACAGAAGATGCAGGAACAGCTTCAGAAGCAGATGGGGGAGATGACCGTGGAGGGTAGCTCAGGCGGTGGTATGGTGAGCATTAAAATGAACGGCTTGAAGCAGGTGCTCGGAGTTAAGATCGAGACAGATGCTATGGCCTCCGGAGACGTAGAGATGTTGCAAGATTTGATTGTCGCTGCATGTAACGAAGCCGCCCGTAAGGTTGACGAAGAATTGTCGGGACAAATTGGGAACTTGACGGGAGGACTGAAAATACCTGGCCTTTTTTGAACGGAAAGGTCCGCCTGGAAAGGATTCTCTCCTTCTCGTTGGGTGAATTCAGACACACCATAAATGCGAGACTATGCTGCCCCACTGGAAACTCTGATTGAAGAATTTAAGAAACTCCCTGGAATCGGCTCAAAATCTGCTCAGCGATTAGCTTTTCACATTATTCGGACTTCCCGCAATGAAGCTGAAAAACTCGCTCAAGCCATTCTTCAACTCAAGGAGGCTATCCATTACTGTTCGATTTGCAACAATATTACGGATGTAGATCCCTGTCGTTATTGTACTGACCCTTCGCGCGATCGTAGTATGATTTGTGTCTTGGAAGAACCCCACAATCTAATCAGCATTGAGAAGACACGAGAGTATCACGGCTTGTACCATGTCTTGCTTGGTGTGCTTTCCCCTCTCCAGGGCATTGGTCCAGACCAGTTGAAAATCAAAGGCCTCATGGACAGGGTTAAAACGGGAGAAGTGAAGGAAATCATTCTAGCCACCAATCCCAATGTGGAAGGAGAAGCGACGGCTCTTTATCTCTCTAAACTAATCAAGCCTCTGGAAATTAGAGTCACGCGCATAGCCATGGGAGTTCCTGTTGGTGGTGATCTGGACTACGCTGACGACGTAACCGTCTCCAAGGCGCTAGAAGGGCGCAGGGATTTTTGACTGATTAAACCTTTTTGAATAGAGGGCCCTGTTTTTGACCGCTGAAATCCCAGCGGTTGGAAGCGCGGCCCGGCTCAGAAATTTCAAGTATCTTCGTGCATTTCACCTCACAGCGAAGGCCCTTCCTTCGCCGGCCAGCCGCAGGTTAAATACGGGATTCACCGCTTCAGCCCTCAAATAACGGTTCCGTCGGGGATAATGGCATCGTTGGGAATGACTACAATTTTGTCCCGCACGCAGAAATTCTCTCCGTCAAAATCGGTCCAATCTTGGGAATTGCCAATCACGACGTGGTTTCCAATCCGTGCATTCTTATCGATGATCGCATTGGTGATGGTGGCATGATCGCCTATGCCAATATTGGGAATGTTATGTCGCGCATTCTCCTCGATCTGTTCAAGCGTTTCATAAAGGTCTGCTCCCATGATGTAGGAATGAGTAATGGTGGTTTCATAACCAATGCGGCTGCGGATGCCAATGACAGAGTTTCTAATGTGAGAGCCGTCCAGAAAGCTGCCTTCTGAAATGACACTTTGATGCAAATGACAGTCATGCATTTTCGAACCCGGCAAGAAACGGGCTCGAGTATAGATGGGGCCCGACTCGTGATAAAAATTGAATTTGGGCAAAGTCGCCGTCAGATCCAGATTGGCTTCATAAAACGAGCGAATCGTCCCGATGTCGGCCCAATAGTCAAAGAACGGGTAACTCATTACTTGGTAGGTGTCAATTGCATCCGGAATGATGTTCTGCCCGAAATCATTTGCGCGGGTGGTGCTGAGGATTTTTATCAACAGCTCCTTACTGAAAACATAAATACCCATGGAAGCCAGGTAGGCTTTACCTGCGGGGAATTGGTCGGAACTAAATCGGCCGGCTAGTGTGCTTTCCAGAGGTTCTAGCTTTTCTGGTGCCGGCTTTTCCTGAAAGAGAACAATCTGGCCCTTTTCATTCACTTTCATGATTCCAAAGCCTGGAGCTTGCCCGGCCGGGACCGGGATGGTAGCGATGGTGATGTCGGCCTTGCTTTCTAGATGAAACTCCAGAATTTTTCGATAATCCATCTGGTAAAGCTGGTCCCCAGACAAAATCAAGACATGGGATACGTCAATATCTTCTAGATGTTGAATGCTCTGTCGCACGGAATCCGCACTCCCTTGAAACCAGTTCGGATTTTCCAGGGTTTGTTCGGCAGCCAGGATGTTGACAAATCCTTGGGAGAAGTGGTCAAAACGGTAAGTGTGAGCAATATGTTGGTTGAGAGAAGCCGAGTTGAACTG
>Ga0066710_100000533_pt1 | contig 23651 bp, 21 predicted proteins | sample GraSoiAngelo_159_FD_79666 | JGI IMG/M metagenome (GOLD analysis project Ga0066710, IMG submission 79666) | Grasslands soil microbial communities from the Angelo Coastal Reserve, California, USA - 14_1009_16_40cm | ecosystem: Environmental > Terrestrial > Soil > Grasslands | place: USA...
ACTCTTAATCCCAAGGTCGCAGGTTCGATCCCTGCACGGCCCACTCAGCACTGCTTGCAGCATCGTGGCTCATCAGAGGCCTGGTAGGCACTCGTCTCAGACCGCCACGCCGTACGCCTCCGTGAACGCTGTCTGCGCGTAGGCGAGCGACGCGTAGCCGAAGCCGTTGTCGCCCCACCCGGTGCCCCAGGAGTTTCGGACGATGAAGCGGCTCGCCGTGTAGCCGACGAGCGCGACCGCGTGGCCGCCGCGCGTGGTGTCGGGCTGGTAGTCGTCCAGGTTCCCGCTCGTGAACGTCGCGTTGTCCCAGGTTGCGTCGACGTCGAGGCGGACGAGAATCGGCCCCTTCGTTGCGAGCCACGAGCGCCAGTTCGAGAGGTTCGTGTCGAGGTTGAAGTAGGCGAGGGTCTTCCGCAGCGCGGCGATCGCGTAAAAGGTCTTCGCCTGGCCGGGGTAGAGCTTGCCCGAGGTGAAGGGGAGATACAGGTCCCGAACGACTCCGAACTTGCGCGAGACGTCGAGGGCGGTTTTCAGGCTCGTCCCCTCTGTCTCGATGAAGGTCGTCGGCCGGGTGATGTCGGCGTCCGTCTCCTTCGAGGCCATCCAGACGAAGCGGGGCGAGAGGAGCTGGCTCGTCTCGAGGCGGCCCGCCTTCACGAAGTGCCAGCGGAGAACCGAGTCGGCCGTGGCCCAGCCGACGCACGAGCCCGTCGCGCCCTGGTCGTTGATCGTCCACCAGCTCGCACGGAGGTCCTTCGAGGCCGGAACGGCTGCCGCCGTGGCGATGATGTCCGCCGCCGCGGCGTGCTCGAACGTCCAGTCCTGCTCCGGCTTCGGGGACGGGTTGACGTTGAGGATCCGCTTCGGCTGCCGGGCCCGTCGTGTCCGGCGCCGCGTCGTCGTCCGTGGTCGTGCCATTGCTGTACCTCCTTCGCTCGAGGGACGCTGTCGGCTGTGCGAAGGGTTACAGGCTCAGGTCGCGCAACTCAAACGGCGACTGCGACCGTGCGAGTCTTCGCCCGGCGCGCGAGGTAGGCGGCCGTCACGAGCGGAGCGAGCACGAGCAGGGCGAACCCGATCAGCCAGGCCACCTGCATCCCGTTCGAGGAGCCTCCCGTACAGACCTGCTGCTGGGCCCCCGAGTTGGGATCGATCCTGGAGCTGCAGCTGCCCGCGTCGACGCCGACGAAGAGCAGGCCGAGCGGCAGCAGGAGGCCGCCCGGTACGACGAGCGTGCCGATCAGCTTGTCGCGCGCCGTCCACGTGTCCGAGATCCACAGGAGCGCAACCCCGATCAGCCAGCCGACGACGGGAACGACCAACCCGCCCACCAGGAGAAGGACGAGCGCGAGCGTGTCGAGCCAGCGCGGCTTCTGCCGCACGACGCCGAAGCGCTCGCGAGCGTCCGCCGCGATGTCCGCAGGGTCGCCGATGCGGTCGAGCAGCGTCCGGATCTCCGCTTCGCTCTCCGTGGGAAGACCGGCGCGGGCCTCCTCGATGTGCTCGGAGATCTCCTCGACGAGCTCGCGCCGCCGGGCGCGTGGAAGGTCACCGAGCTCTCTGCTCAGGCGCTCGACGTACTCGGCGACGAGTCGATCGGCCGTGGGGGTCATGGTCATGCCTTCCTGTCGACGAAGTGATCGACCGCGTCGCGGAACCGGCGCCACTCGAGCCTGAAGCCCTCGAGTGCCGCGCGACCAGAGGCGGTCAGCCGGTAGTAGCGGCGCGGAGGCCCGGCGGGCGACTCCTGCCAGCTCGAGTCGACGAGTCCGTCTCGTCGGAGCCGGGAGAGCAGGGGGTAGATCGTCCCTTCGCTCGTCACCATCCCGTCCAGCTCGGCGAGCGCGCGGACGAGGTCGAACCCGTACCGCTCCTCATTGGCGAGCAGGGCGAGCACGCAGTACTGGAGCGTTCCGCGCCGCATCTGCGAGATGAGCGTGTCCTGCTGCGCTGTGGCTACTATGCGCAGCAAGGTACCTGGGGGTGCCGCGTAAGTCAAGAGCCGGCGCCTGCGCACGCCGATAACGTCCCGCTCGTGGCCGTGACGCTCGCTTCTCGTGCGGACATCACGCTCGAGGCCTTCGAGCGGGTCGCCTGGCGCGGCGAGTCGATTGACATCGCTCCCGAGGCGCTCGAGCGAATCGACGCGGCCCGGGCTGCCTTCCTCCGCCTGATCGAGCAGCCGGAGATCACGGTCTACGGCGTCACCAGCGGCTACGGCGACCGTGCCGGCGTCCGTCTGGGCGTCGAGGAGCGGGCGCTCCAGGCGAAGCAGGCCATGCACGCCGCGGGGTCGTTCGGCAAGCCGCTCCCCGAGCGCGTCGCCCGCGGGATCGTGCTGGCCCGGCTGGCGAACTTCCTCGACGGCCACGCCGCTGTGAGCGCTCGACTCGCGACGGCCGTCGCCGACCTGCCGGACGGCGGCCGCCTGCCTTCCGTTCCCGAGCGGGGAAACGGCGGCTCCGGCGAGATCGTCGCGCTCGCGCACCTCTTCGGGCCGCTCATGGAGGCCTTCGAGCTCGGCGAGAAGGAGGGGCTCGCATTGACCAACGGCTCGCCGGGCGCGGCCGCGCTCGTGGCCGACGCGTCCCTGGCGGCGAGGCGGCGGCTCGAGCTCGCGTACCGCGCGTTCGCGCTCTCCGTCGAGGCATTTCGAGCACCGCTCGAGGCATACGACCCCGCCCTCGAGGAGCTCTGGGGTGACGAGCACGAGACACTTGCCCTCCGCAGGCTTCGCTCGCTCCTCAACACCTCCGCGGACGGGCGCCGGCCGCACCAGGCCCCCGTCGCCTACCGGATCCTTCCTCGTGTCCTGGGACAGGCCGAGCGGACCCTCGACGCGGCCGAGCGCGCGGCTGCGATCTCGCTCCGGTCGGTCTCCGACAACCCCGTCTACCTCCCGCCGGCTGACGACCGTTCCGACGGCCGCGTGCTCAGCACGGGTGGGTACCACAACGCCGCAGCGCCGGCGGCGCTCCACGAGCTCGCCGTCTCCTGGGCGGATCTCTGCCAGCTGGCCGAGCGGCACATCGAGCGGATCGCCTTCACGCGCGCATCGTCCGGCCCGCCGTCGCGGGTGGAGAGCCTGCTCCACCTGTTCATGATGGTCGCGGTCGGCTACTCGGAAGACGCCCGCTCGGCCGCGCAGCCCGTCGTGCTGCCCCGCGGCGGTCCGGGGCAGAACGACGTCACGTCTCCTGCGTTTCTCGCCTGGTCACGAGAGGAGGCCGCCGGGGAGTGCCTCGATGCGCTGCTCGCCCTGCTCGCGGGCGCGGCCGGTCACGCCCTCTCGGTTGCCGAGCCCGACCTGACGCCCGACCTGGCCCACTTCCGGGCCGAGGTCGGTGCGCGCTTCCCGCCGCTGCAGGAGCCGAGGATGATCGGGACCGACGCCGGCCGCCTCACCGACTACTTCCGGGAGCTCGTCTTCTCCGCGGGCTAGGAGGACGCCGTCCCGATCAGCACGCCGCCCGCGACGACGAGGGCCGCGCCGAGGAAGATCCGGCGGCCGACGAGCTCGCTGCGCTGGAGGAGCAGCGCGGACAACGTCACGCCCCAGAGGGACTCCGTGGCGACGAGCGGACTCACGACCGTGACGCGGCCGCGGTGGTACGCCTCGAACAGCGCGACGTAGGACACGCCGAAGAGGATCCCTGCGGGAAGGAAGGCCCGGAGCGCCACGGTGAACCGGCGAGCCCCGCCTGGCCGGAAGCCCCGTGCGGCCAGCGCTCCCATGGCGATCGAGCCGGCGAGCAGCGTCGTCGTCGCGGCCGGGAGCGGGGCCGCATGTCCCTCACCGGCGGGCCAGCGGATCAGATTGTCGCGGGCAGCGAAGAGCACGGTCGCGCCGGCCGCGAGGAGGAGTCCGTACGCGCGGAACGCGTCCGGACGGCCGGGCTCGCCCGCGAGTGCGACGCCGCCGGCGAGGATCAACCCCGCGCCCACGAGCAGGGCCGCTTTCGCGGGCTCCCGGAGGATGGCGAGCGCGATCGCCACCGAGATGAGCGGCGCAGTCCCGACCACCACCGACGCCCGGGACGCGCCGGCCTCCTTGATCGCTCGAGCGAAGAGAAGCTGCGAGAGACCCGGGGCGATCAGGCCGGCGACGGCGAAGGGCCAGAGGGCGTCCACGCCGGCATTGCCGCCCTGGGGGACGATCGCCGTCACGACGCCGCAGATGGTCAGGGCGACCAGGCTCATGGCGAACGAGGCGAGCAGCGGATCCGTCCCGCGCGAAAAGCCGAACCTGATAGCCACCGTCATCGCGCCGAACAGGAGGGCCGACAGAAGCGCGAGCAGGACGGCCATCGCGCGGAGCGTACTGGGGGAGTGGCTTAGACTCGGCCGATGCCGCGCGACCATCGCCACAACGGCCTCTTCGAGCCGCTTCGCATCGGCCCGAAGACGCTCAAGAACCGCTTCTATCAGGTGCCGCACTGCACCGGCTTCGGTGTCGAGCGGCCGGCGGGGCAGGCGGCGTTCCGGGCGATGAAGGCGGAGGGCGGCTGGGCGGCCGTCTGCACGGAGTACTGCGCGATCAGCCCGGACTCGGACGAGACGCCGTTCATCTCGGCGCGGCTCTGGGACGACGACGACGTCCGGGCGCTCGCGCTCGTGTGCGAGGAGGCGCACGCGCACGGCGCGCTCGCAGGCTGCGAGCTCCATCACTCGGGCCTCCATTGCCCCCGCAGGCAGTACCGCCTGCCTGCCGTCGCTCCGTCACAGCTCATGAGCGAGTACCTGCTCGTCGTGCCGAAGGCGATGGAGCGCGACGACATCCGGCGCGTTCAGGCCGACTGGGCCGCCGCCGCGGTTCGGGCCCGTTCTGCCGGCTTCGACATCGTCTACGTCTACGGCGCGCACAGCTACTTGCCCATGCAGTTCCTCTCGCCCTACTACAACAAGCGGCAGGACGAGTACGGAGGCTCGCTCGAGAATCGCGCACGCTTCTGGCTCGAGACGCTCGAGGTCGTTCGGGAGGCGGTCGGCGACGACTGCGTGATCGCGTCCAGGATCGCCGTCGACGCGCTCGGTCCGTACGGCGTCGAGCTCGACGAAGGCCTCGCCTTCGTGGGCATGGCCGACGCGCTCGTCGATCTCTGGGACGTGAACATCGGCTCGGCGCTCGAATGGTCGAAGGACTCGGGTGCCTCGGCGTTCTTTCGGGAGGGTTGGCAGCTCGAGTGGACGAGCCGAGTGCGTGAGATCACGGCGAAGCCGATCGTGGGGGTCGGGCGCCTCACGAGCCCGGACCGGATGGCCGAGATCCTGGCGAGCGGCGTCTGGGACGTGATCGGCGCCGCGCGGCCGTCGATCGCCGATCCCTTCCTGCCGCGGAAGATCGAGGAGGGCCGCTACGACGAGATCCGCGAGTGCATCGGCTGCAACGTCTGCATCCCGAAGGCCGATCCGGGCGGCAACATCGGCTGCACGCAGAACGCGACCGCCGGCGAGGAGTACCGGCGAGGCTGGCACCCGGAACGGTTCGAGGTCGCCCAGAACGCCGCCCGGGACGTGCTCGTCGTCGGGGCGGGCCCGGCCGGGATGGAGTGCGCGATCGTTCTCGGCAAGCGCGGGATGCGCCGGGTGCACCTCGTCGAGGCGGCGACGGAGATCGGCGGCCAGATGCGTTGGGTGCCTCAGCTCCCCGGGCGGGGCGAGTGGGCTCGCGTGCTCAACTGGCGCCAGATCCAGCTCTCGAAGCTTCGGAACGTCGAGGTGATCGCCGCCACGCGGCTCGATGCGCGGGGCGTCTTGGAGTACGGCGCCGAGCTCGTGGTCATCGCGACCGGAGCCCACTGGTCCGGGGGCGGGCTGAACCGCGTCACGCACGAGCCGATCCCGGGTGCCGATGCCTTGCTTGCGCACGTCCTGACGCCCGAGCAGATCATGCTCGAGGGCAAGCGCCCGCCCGGCGGTCGCGTCGCCGTCTACGAGGGCGAGGGCTACTTCACGGGGCCGGGGGTGGCAGAGCTCCTTGCCGGCGAGGGCTTCGAGGTCGTGCTCGCGACCTGCCTCGACGAGATCGCGCCCTTCTGTCACGAGACGCTCGAGCAGGCGTTCCTGAGGGAGCGACTCCACGCCGCGGGAGTCGAGATGCGCACCGGCCTTGTCGCCGACCGCATCGTCCCGGGTGGGATCGAGGGCCACGACGAGTTCGGCGATCCGCTCGCGGTCGAGGCGGACGGAGGCGTGCTAGTCACGCAGCGGCTCTCGGACGAGGCGCTCTACCTGGAGCTCGCGGCCGACCGCGAGGCCCTCGCCGCGGAGGGAATCGAGGGTCTCTACCGCATCGGTGACTGCGTCGCGCCGCAGCTCATCGCCGACGCCATCTTCGACGGACACCGGCTCGCGCGGGAGATCGACGCCGAGAATCCGGCCGTTCCGCGCCCCTTCCTCCGCGAGCGGCCCGTGCCGGCGGCCGCCGCCGAAGCGTAGAATTCCTCGATGATCGAGAGTTTCGAGTCGGTTGCAGCGGCCCTGGACCAGGGCCTGACGCTTCCCGCGAGCTGGTACTCGGATCCTGAGGTCTACGCGCTCGAGCGGGAGCGGATCTTCGCGCAGGCGTGGCAGTACGCGGGCTGGGCGGAGCTCGTCCGCGATCGCGGCGAGTACTTCACCGCCTTCGCAGGACACGTCCCGGTCGTCGTTCTCCGCGACGCGGACGGCGAGCTGCGCGGCTTCGTGAACGTCTGCCGCCACCGCGGCCACCTCGTGGCTCAGGGGCGAGGCAAGCGGGAGTCGCTCCAGTGCCCGTACCACGCCTGGACGTACGGCCTTGACGGCTGCCTGCGAGCGGCGCCGCGCTCCGAGCGGGAGCCTGGGTTCGATTTCGAGGCGTACTCCCTGCTGCCGGTGGCCGTCGAGACGGCCGGCCCGTTCGTGTTCGCGAACCCCGACCCGAACGCCGACCCGCTTCCGGAGCAGCTCCGGCGCCTACCGGAGCTCCTCGCCGACGGAGGGCTCGACGTGAGCGCCCTTCGCTTCCACGAGCGGGTCGAATGGGACATGGACGTGAACTGGAAGATCGGAATCGAGAACTACCTGGAGTGCTACCACTGCCCGGTCGCGCACCCGAGCTTCTCGAAGCTCATCGACGTCGACCCTGACGCCTACCTCCTGAGCTCGGAGGGCCTCATCTCCACGCAGCTCGGCCCCGTGCGCGAATCGGCGCTCAGCTCGAACGGGGACGGGGTTCCATACGTGCCGCGGGCCGATTCCGTCCGCACGCAGTTCCACTTCGTCTGGCCGTCGCTGACGATCAACGTCGAGCCGGGGCCGCCGAACATGTCGGTCGACGTGTGGCGCCCGGTCGGCCCTCGCCGGATGGAAAGCGTGAGCGACTACTTCTTCTCGGAGGACGCGACCGAGAAGGAGCGGCAGGAGATCATCGACTTCGGCGCCCAGGTCGGAGCCGAAGACGTCGCGCTCGTCGAGTCGGTGCAGCGGGGCCTCGACTCGGGCATGGTTCCCCGCGGCCGCTTGCTGCTCTCCAGCGAGCATCTGATCGCGCACTTCCAGCGCCTCGTGCTCGACTCGCTCGCAAACGGCTCGCACTAACGGCCGTCGACCACGTTCGGCCACGCCGCGGCCCGCGGCGTCCGCGCAGCTGAGCCGGGTCACCCGTGGCCGTGTCCACAACAGCCAACGGGATCAGACCCCTGGGCATGGCCGTTGCGGCCACTGGTGGCTGGAGGCCGCTTGGGTACTGGGGTTGCGGCGAGGGGTGGGGCGCACGAGGGGTGCGCGCGAGTGTGGCGGGATGGCGAAATTCAGACTTGCAAATGGCTCGGGTCGAGGGGTAGCGCCTGGTGCGGCTCCGGGTCAGAGCTCACCGCCGTAGCGAGAGTCGCGCCAGGCGAGCGCGGCCTTCAGGCCCTGCTCGGCGGCGATCCGGTCGAACTCGCGCTGCTCGGGCGTGTCGGCGGCGTTCAGGATCGCGGAGAGGTCGAGGTTCGCCGCCACGGCATTCCGAAGGCCCATCGCCTCGTAGGCGCGGACGAGCGCGAGCTTCGTCAGGCGCAGCACCGGGAGCGGCGCCGGCGCGATCTTGGCCGCGAGCTCTCCGACGGCCGCTTCGAGCCGGTCGCCGGGAACGACGTGGTTCACGAGCCCGAGTCGCTCGGCTTCCTCGGCCTCGATCGCTTCCCCCGTGAAGAGCAGCTCGGCGGTCTTCTTCTGGCCGAGCACGAACGGCATCAGAAGCGAGACCGGCCCGGATCCGTACCGGATCTCGGGCTCGCCGAAGTGCGCATCCTCGGCGGCGACGATCATGTCGCAGGCCATGGCGACCTCGCAGGCGCCGGCCAGGCACCAGCCGTGGACCGCGGCGATCGTCGGCTTCGGAAGCGCCCAGAGCTCCATCGTCATGGCGACGTCCTCGGCCAGGACGCCGTGCCAGCGGTCGGCCCCTTCGATGCGCGCCTCCGCCTCCTCGCTCAGGTCGTAGCCCGCCGAGAACGCCCGGCCGGCGCCGGTGACCGCCACCACCTTCGCCTCGTCGTCCTCCGCGGCCCGCGCAAAGGCCGCCCGGAGCTCGCGCACCATCTCGGTGCTGATCGCGTTCAGCTTCTCGGGCCGGTTCAGCGTGATCCAGAAGACGGGTCCGCGGAGCTCGGTGAGAACGACGCTCACGCGGTCTCTCCGATGACGAGCAGCGCATCGACGGCGACGGCGCCGTCGTTCGAGAGAAGGATCGGGTTCACGTCCCCGGCCTCGACCTGCGGGTGATCCGCGGCCAGCCGGCCGATGCTGACGACGATGGCGGCGAGCTCCTCGCGTGCGGCGGCGGGCGCGTTCGCGAGGAGCGGCACCGAATCGACGAGCCGGCGGGCGAGCTCTCGGTCGATAGGGGCGAGCGTAACGGAGGCGAGACCGCGGGTCTCGGCGAGCTCGCCGCCGGGCCCGACGGCGAGAACGGCACCGTAGCCCGGCTCGCGGACGAAACCGCAGCAAGCCTCGACGCCGGTGGCCCGGGCGGCAACGAGAACGGGTCCCGCGAGCCGCGCGGCGGCCTCGTGCGCGGCCGCCGGCCCAGCGACGTCGCGGATCACGCCGCCTTCACGGCCTTTGTGGGGAGGTCCGTCGAGCTTCACGACGACGGGAAAGCCGAGCTCGACAGCAGCGGCGACGGCCTCCTCGGCCGACGAAGCCCGCCGGCGCGTCGCGAACGGGACCCCGTAGCGCTCGAGCGCGAGCGATGACTCCCATTCGGGGAGTGGACCGGGGCGCTCGACCAGGTCGGAGAGGTCGATCGGCGCGCCGTCGTTCGCCGCCGGACGGACGGGCTGTCTTCGGCCGGCGGCCGCGAGAGCGCGGACGGCGTGCGCCGCTCCCCGCAGGAGTGCGAGGTCGCGGTCGCGGGCGAGCTCGGCGAGCTCGAGCGGAGGGTCGACGGTGTGAACCGAGGTCACCGCCGGGAACACGTCGGTTCCTTCGCAGGCGTCCGCGAGCGCGGCCACGACCAAGCGGTTCCACACCTGCTCGTGCTCTCCCCGGAACCGAGAGAGGTCGACCTGGGCGAGCAGGACGTCGAACTCGCCCGAGCGGGCGAGCAGTTCGAGCGACCGTGGATACACGCGCTCGGCGGCATCGATCGCCCAGGCATCCAACGGGTTCCCCGGGTCGAGGAAGTTCGGGAACTCGGACTGCAGTGCGGCGCGAAGGCGATCCGGGAGCGGCTCGAAGGGCATGCCCGCCTCGTCGGCCCGATCCGCGAGAAGCGCACACTCGCCGCCCGACTCCGAGACGGCGGCGATCCGGAGGCCACGGGGCCGGCGGCGGCGCCCGAGCACCTCGAGCGTCTCGACGAGATCATGGACGTCGTCCACCTCGACCGCCTCGTAGCGGCGCAGCAGGGCCGAGAAGGCCTCGTCGGAGCCGACGGCCGCACCGGTGTGCGTCAGTGCCGCGCGGGCCCCGGCCGGAGAGCGGCCCACCTTGAGGCAGACGACGGGCTTGTCGGCTTCTGCAAGGCGCTCGAGGGCGGCGCGGAAGGCGGCCGGGCGGCGGACTGCCTCCAGGAAGAGCCCCACCGCGCCGGTCTCCTCGTCATCGGCGAGGAAGGCGCACACGTCGGCGGCATCCCGGACGGCTTCCCCGCCGGAGGAGACGACGCAACGGAAGCCGACCCGCGGGCCGAGCGCCGTCAGCGCCTCGCCGATCGAGCCCGACTGAACGACGGTCGCGACCCGGCCCCGCGGGAACGAGGGCGAGAGGGTGCCGATCCACGGCGACGCGGCCTCGGGCACGGCGACTCCCATGCAGTTCGGCCCGAGGACGGCCACGCCGAGCTCATCCGCGCGCGCGGCGATTCGCGCCACGACCGGCGGTCCCTCGGCGCCCGCCTCCGCTCCGAGGCCGGGCAGGACGAACGCGCGGACGCCGGCGGCGGCGGCGTCCTCGAATGCCTCCTCGACGCGTGAGTGGCCGACCAGGAGGAGCGCGAGCTCAGGCCTGAACGCCAGCTCGGCTGCCGTCGGCGCGCAGGGCATGCCGAGCACGTCCGCGCGGCTCGGGTGCACGCCGGCGACGGGAATCCCACCGCGCAGGACGTTTCGCAGGATCTCCGCCTGCGCCTCGGTCCGGTCGGAAGCGCCGACGACGGCCAGCGAGCGGGGAAAGAGGAGCTCCCGGATGCCCCCTCGAAGCTCGCCTGCCGCGTGGATGAGGTCGACTTCTGCGCCCGTCATGTCCCTCCCTTCATATCGAAGGCGGAGGGCTCGCGGACGAGCGAGCGCCGGTCCGCTCTTCGATCGGCCGACCTCCAGACGCCTCGGCGAACCGCGGCAGACGCCGGAACGTACTTGTCGGCGCGGCTCATCCGTGAGAGATTTCCGCGCGGCCGCATCGCGTCGTTGACTTCGCCAAGGGGGCTCACATGACAATGCATCCCAGGGAGAGACACAACCAACTCAGCCGGCGGGACTTCCTCGTTCGAGCCGCTGGAGCCGCGGCGGCGCTCTCGGGCGGCGGCGCCATGCTCGCCGGGTGTAGCAGCTCGACCACCGCCCCCGCGTCGACGACCAAGAAAGGCGAGCTCTTGGGTCCGGGCGGCCTCCCGCTCGCCCGGCCGGACAAACGCGTCACATTGCCGCTCTGGGAAGACCCGATCGCGTCCGGTCTGCAGCCCGAGACCGGCGGTACCTTCACCGTCTTCAACTACCCCGCGTACTTGTACAAGAAGCTCCTCAAGGACTTCGGCAAGAAATACAAGGTCGACGTCCAGTACACGTCCTTCGACAACATCTCGTCGGGTGTCCAGCGCCTCGCCTCCGGCGCCGTCACCCCGGACGTGATGGAGATGACGCCGGACATGCTCGACCTCGCGGTCGCCGGCAAGCTCATCAAGCCGCTCAACCTGGACTACATCCCGAATCTGAAGAAGAACGTCTGGCCCGAGCTCGTCAGCCCGTTCTACGACGTCGGCTCCCATTACACCGTCCCATACACCTGCTACGCGACGGGGATCGCCTGGCGCACGGACAAGGTGAAGCAGGACATCGCCGGCATGACCCAGCCGTGGGACATCTTCTGGGAATCGCAAGCGTACAAGGGCAAGGTCGCTCTGCTCAGCGAGCCGCGCGAGACGATCGCGATGGCGCTTCTGCGCAAGGGGCACCTCAACATCAACACCGAGGACCCGAAGCTGATCAACCAGGCGGTTGCGGATCTCAAGGAGCTGAACGCAATCTGCAACATCAAGGTCGACGACGTGCAGTACCAGACGATTCCGGAAGGCACCAGTTGGCTGCACCAAGCCTGGTCGGGCGACATGATCGCCGCCTACATCTACTACCTGCCCAAGGGCACGCCTGCGACGGCGCTCGGGTACTGGAAGGCCGAGAAGGGCAAGGTTCCGATCCAGAACGATTGCTTCTCGATCTGCAAGACGACGACGAAACCCGTGCTCTCGCACCTCTTCCTGAACTTCCTCCTCGACAACGGCGTTTCGTATTCGAACTTCGTCGACTTCAACGGCTACCAGCCGCCGCTGAACGAGATCGACCCCAACACGCTCGTGGCCAAGGGAGTCGTTCCGCACAACCTCGCCAACAGTGTGCTGACGAACGCCGACTTCGGGGCCGATTCCCTCCAGGAGATGACGCTCACGCAGCGCGGCCAGCAGCTTTGGGAGAACGGGTACTCCGACTTCCAGGCTGGGACGAAGTAGTCCCCGCCTAGCCCGAAGCCGTGTACAAACGCTGGTTATGGCCCGGATTCGCGTTTCCGGGCGTCCTGTGGCTGATTCTCCTCTTCGTCGTACCGTTCTACGTCGTCGTCGCGGTCGCGTTCGGCACGGTCGACCCCATCCTCTTGCAGCCCGTTCCGATCTGGAATCCGCTCCAGTGGAACGTCGGCTGGATGATCGAAGTGCTCCACCGGTTCTCACCCGGGGGCACGTTCTACGGCGTCGCGATCAGGACGCTCGAGTACGTCGCCGCCTCGCTTGCGCTCTGCCTCTTGATCGGCTACCCGGTCGCCTACTACGTCGCCCGCCATGCGGGGCGGCTCAAGGGCCTTCTGCTCATCTTGATCGTCCTGCCGCTTTGGATCAGCTACATGATGCGGATGCTGGCGTGGGTGAACTTGCTCGCACCGGACGGGTACGTGAACCGCTTCCTCACCTACACCCACGTCCTGAGCCAGCCTCGCGACTGGCTGGGCGGCCAGCCGTCGACGGTGGTCTTCGCCCTCGTCTACGGATACATCCCGTACCTCATCTTGCCGCTCTTCGCAGCGCTCGACCGTATCGAGCGGAGTCACCTCGAGGCGGCCCGCGACCTCGGGGCAAGCCCGTGGTCCGCGTTTCGCCACGTCACCTTGCCGCTGTCGAAGACCGGCATTCTCGGCGGCGCCGTCCTGATCACGCTGCCGATGTTCGGCGACTACTACACGCCGAACATCGTCTCGGGAGCGCCGAAGACCTCGATGATCGGCAACCAGATCGACCTCTACTTCCACGGCGGGCCGCAGCCGACCATCGGGGCTGCCATCACGGTCCTGCTCGCGGCCTTCCTGACGGTCTTGATGGCGTACTACATGTGGACGATCCACCGTGCCTCACGCGAGTTGCCGGCGGTATGACCACGGTCGCCCAGGCACGTCCTGCGGGGGTTTCGGGATGGAGCCGGATCTGGGGCTGGCTGAGGAACCCGTGGGGGCGGCCGCGATTCCTGGTCCTCGTTACCTGGGCCTACATTCTCTGGTCGATCGTCCCCGTTCTCATCGCCGTCCAATTTTCGTTCAACTCGACGCGCTCACGAACAGTCTGGCAGGGATTCTCGTGGCGGTGGTACTGGGGTGACCCGGTCGACTCCGTCTTGCATGACCCCACGCTCGCTCATGCGCTGATCCAGAGCCTCAAGCTCGCGACCGCAGACGTGGTGATCGCGACGCCGATCGGGGTTCTGCTCGCGCTCGGGCTGGCTCGCTGGCAAGGGCGCGGGTCGCGACCCTCGAATTTCCTCATGCTCTTTCCGCTCGTCACGCCCGAGATCGTGATGGGCGTCTCGCTCCTTCTCGTCTTCAGCCACATCTTCATGTTCATTCACACCGGCACGCTGGCGCAGATCCTCGGGCACGTCACCTTCTCGATCTCCTATGTCGTCGTCATCGTCCGCGGCCGCCTCTTCTCGATCGGCCGGCAGTACGAGGAGGCCGCGGCCGACCTCGGGGCGTCTCCCACCATCGCGTTGGCCCGTGTCCTGTTCCCCCTCTTGACGCCGGCCATCATCGCCTCGGCTGCGGTCGTCTTCGCCACCTCGATCGACGACTTCGTCATCAGTCAGTGGCTCTCGAAAGGCGGAGTGACCGACACCGTTCCGATCCTGATCTACGGGGCGACCAGGGCAGCACCGCTGCCGTCTACAAACGCGATCGCGACGATAATGATGGTCGTCACGCTCGTGGTGGTAACTCTCGGCTTCCTTGCTTGGCGCGTCCTGACCCGGGGAGAGCGACACGGGGCGACGGCCGCTGAGGACTTCGGCGCTTTCAACATCTGAGCTACCTTCGACACAGTGGCGCGCGGCGAGATTCAGCTGATCGATCTTCGGAAGGATTTCGGAGAGCTCACAGCCGTTGACGAGATCAACCTCCGCATGCCCGGCGGCGAGTTCTTCTCGCTGCTCGGGCCGTCCGGCTGCGGCAAGACGACCACGCTGCGGATGATCGCCGGCTTCGAACGGCCCAGCTCGGGCCGGATCCTCCTCGACGGTTCGGACGTCGCGTACACGCCTCCGCACAAACGGAACGTCAATACCGTCTTCCAGAATTACGCGCTCTTCCCCCACCTGAACGTCTACGACAACATCGCGTTCGGACTGCGGCGAGCGAGGCGGCCGAAGGACGAGGTCAGGCAGCGCGTTGCCAGAGCACTCGAGCTCGTCCAACTCTCCGGCCTGGAGAAACGGAAGTCGTCGCAGCTCTCGGGTGGCCAGCAGCAACGGGTCGCGCTCGCCCGGGCACTCGTCCTCAACCCTGCCGTCCTCCTCCTCGACGAACCGCTCGGAGCGCTCGACGCGAAGCTGCGCAAGGCTCTGCAGCTCGAGTTGAAGGTGCTCCAGCAGGAGGTCGGAGTCACCTTCCTCTACGTCACCCACGACCAAGAAGAGGCGCTGACCATGTCCGACCGGCTCGCGGTCATGAACGCCGGACGGATCGAGCAGGTGGGCGCGCCGCGCGACGTCTACGAGGACCCCCAGACGCTCTTCGTCGCCGACTTCCTCGGCGTGTCCAACCTGATGGACGCAACGGTGGTGAGCGCCGAGGACGGGCGATGCCGGGTCTCCGTCGACGGCTTCGAGCTCGAGACCCGAGGTGTCGACGGAAAGGTCGCCGGCAGCGCCAAGATCGTGATCCGGCCGGAACGGGTCGAGCTCGAGCCACATGGAGCGGCGTCGGGCCCGAACCGACTGCCGGCGATGGTCGAGCGGATCGTCTACGTCGGCTCGGCCGTCAAGGTCATCATCCGCGCCGCGACGGGCGAGATGCTGGAGGCGCTGGTGCAGAACACCGGAACGGAGCTGCCCTACGTGCAGGGGACGCCTGTGCAGCTCCATCTCCCGGCGGAGGCGCTCCGGCTGCTGCCGGACCAAGGCCTTGGCACGGCGTCGGACGAGGTCACGGCTCCGGACGAAGAGGCTGCCGCAACCGCCTGAGCGGTTCGGCCGAGGCCAGGTCGGCTCGAGTGGAGCCGGCGGCTGCGATCCGCTCGGACGGCGTCGGGTGCGTGAACAAGAACAGGTACGCCGCTCGCGGCGGGTCGAGGTCGGCGAGATTCCGGACGGCGAGCCCACGGTGGGCCGTCACGTAGCCGTCGGGATCGTGCGTGAGGCCGAGGGAGAAGCGGTCGGCGTCTCGCTCCCAGCGTCGTGAGAGCCAGGCGTTGAACGGGGAGGCCGCGAGCTCGAGCACCGTGAAGACGAGCATCACGGCGGGGAGGTTCCGCGGGTCGGAGACGTCGGGCACGAGTGCCCAGACGACGAGCACGGCGGCGGCCGAGCCGGCCATCCCGAGGCCGGTCCATTTCGCCACGTGGCGAAGCCGCCGATGTCCCAGCTCGTGCGCGACGATCAGCCGCAGCTCCTGGATGGGTGCGCGGGAGAGCAGCGTGTCGAACAGGACGACGCGTCTCGTCCCGCCGAGCCCCGAGACGTAGGCGTTCTCCTTCCGCGTCCGGCGGCTCGCATCGGCGACTAGGACGTCACGCACGGGAACGCCGGCACGAGCTCCAAGCGCACGGAGGTCGTCGGCGAGGGCCTGGTCGGGGAGCGGCGCGAAGCGGTTGAACACGGGCTCGAGCAGGACCGGCGCGACGAAGCTGACGACGAGGACGAGCGCGGCGAAGGCCGCCGCCGCGGCGGCAGGCCACGCGCCGGGAAGCGCATGGGCGAGCACGACGAGGAGTGCCAGGGCGGCGGACGTGAAGACTGCCCCGACGGCGAAGGACTTGGCGCGGTCGGCGAGCCAGCCGAACGGGCTCTGGGTCGAGAAGCCCCAGCGTCGCTCGTGCAGGAAGCCGCTCCAGAGCGAGACGGGCAGGCGGACGAGCGTCGAGCACGCGAGGACGAGCGACGGGACGGCGAGCGCCCGGGCCCACCACGGCACGCCGTCGACGAGACCGTAGAGCTGGTCTCCTGCCGCCGTGAACGCGAGCGCGCCGAGGACGCCGAGGCCGAGCGCCGTGTCGAGGAGGACCGCGTAGTAGCGCGGCCGGTGATAGCGCCGCGCCCGTTCGATCTCTTCATCACGAAAGTGGGTCCGAATGCCGTCCACGGCGCCTACACTCTGCCGAGAATGGCCACCGAGGACGTTCCGCTTCCTGCCGCCACCGGCGAGCCAAGGAACGAGCTCGCGTTCCAGTGGCGACGGCTTGGTTGGGCCGCAACCGCGGTCGCTCTCCTTTCGAGCCCGGCTGCGATCGCATGGCTGCACCGTGAGAAGGATTGGCCGCTCGGATGGGCGATCCTCGGGGCGCTCGGGCTCGTCATCGCGTTCCGCGGGCTTGTCGATGTCGGTCTGCGCCGCCTGATCCCGTGGCCGAGCCTGTTCGGCACCGAAGACGCCTCGCTTCGCGAGGCGGACGTCGTCGCACGGCGGCGCTCTTGGTTCTGGCGTTTCGTCCTCAAGCTCGCCTTCCTCGTCGGAACGGTGGCCGTGATCTTCCTGGCGCTCTACGTGTTCGCGGGGGTCAACGTCTTCCGCCTGTTGACGGCACTCCTGCCGCTGGCGTTGATCCTGCCCGTCTATCTGATCTTCAACTTCCTCATCCTCTTCGGTCCGCTCCTGCTCATGGGTGTCGCGCAGATCCGTGCTTACGAGCCCGGTGATGCCGACTGGGGTGTCCGGCTCGAGGACGTGCGCGGCCAAGCGGAGGCGAAGGAGGAGGTGCGGCGGGTCATTTCGCTCTGGCAGTCGGGCGAGGCGTTTGAACGCGCCGGCGGCAAGCGAGAAAGAGGGCTGCTCTTCCTCGGCGCGCCGGGCACGGGGAAGACGATGCTGGCCAAGGCGATTGCGACGGGCTTCAACTCCCCGTTCGTCTCGATCCCAGGGTCCGGGTTCGCTCAGACGTTCATCGGCATGGACGCCGTCATCGTCCGCTGGCTCTCGTGGAAGGCGAAGCGCGTCGCGCGCAAGTGGGGCGGCCAGTGCATCGTCTTCATCGACGAGATCGACGCTGTCGGTCGGCGCCGCTCGGCCCTCGGCGGGGGCGGCGCGACACACGAGCCGCGCTCCATCCATGACCTGTGCTTCTACGGGCCGTGGGGGGCGCTGACCCCGAGCGGCGACCTGATCGTCGAGAGCCGGGAGTGGCGGGAGCGGCTCTTCGCCGAGCGGCAGCCGCCCCGAACAGGGCCGTTTCCGGCGGTCGTCCAGAAGATCGTCAACCAGATGCCCGGCGGGATGTTCGGCGGCATGGGCCAGTTGGCGCTGAACCAGCTGCTCGTCGTCATGGACGGGATCGACAACCCGCCGTTCTTCCGACGTGTCTTCACGCGGGTCGTGAACACGCTCCTCGACGCCTCCTACATCGTGCCGCGCCGCGTGGGCGAATCCTCGATGCGGCTCGCGCCGCCGCGTCCGCGGAAGGAGCAGATCTACTTCATCGGCGCGACGAACGTCCCGATCGACGAGCTCGACCCGGCACTCACACGTCCCGGCCGCCTGGGCCGTCACATCTGGTTCCGCACGCCCACGAAGGACGATCGGAAGGACATCTTCGACCTCTACCTCGGCAAGGTCACGCACGACGCCGATCTCGACACGGGGCAGCGCCGCGACGAGGTCGCCCGCATCACGAACGGCTACTCACCGGCCATGATCGAGCAGGTCTGCTCGATGGCCCTCACGCTCGCCCACCACGACGGTCGGCTCGCCTTCGGCCGGGAGGAACTGCTCGAGGCGATGACGACCGTCGAGTCGGGCACGGCGATCAACATCGAGTACGTGCCCGCGGAGACGCGGGCGGTCGCGATCCACGAGGCCGGTCACGCGGCGGCGGCGCACGTCTACCTGAAGGGCGCGGAGTCGAGCCGGCTCTCGATTCGGATGCGTGGACGCTCGCTGGGCCACCACCAGGCGTTCGAGCGCGAGGAGCGGTTCTCGCGCTGGCGGCACGAGGAGACTGCGGGCCTGATCCACGCGCTCGGAGCGATGGCGGCCGAGCGCGTGTTCTACGGCGAGAACTCGGTTGGGGTGGGCGGCGACGTCCAGCACGCGACCACGCGGGCGGCGTGGATGGTCGGCGCCGCGGCGATGGCGCCGGAGAGAATCGAGCTGAACGGGAGCTTCAAGAAGGCGGACGACGAGGAGGCGGCCCGGGAGCAGATCATGAAGCGCTTCGAGCTGATCGGGACCCAGATCATGAACCGGACCGGGGGCGGCGACGCCTTCCACCACGACCCGATCGGTGGCGTGCTCGGCGACCGCGACAAGCGCGCCTACGTCGCGCAGCATCTCGGCCGGGCGTACGTGACGGCCCACAACCTCGTGGCGGCGAACCGCGAGCAGGTGGAGAAGATCGCCGAGACGGTGATCGAGAAGCGCGAGATCTACGGCGACGAGCTCGTGGAGCTCCTCGAGTCGGTCGGTCTCGAAGAGCCGACGATCGACTTCACGGACGAGGCGACGTGGCCGAAGATCTGACCGGGGGCGCCAGGGCCTCCGACGCCGCCGAGGTTCCCGCGGACGCAAACGGCGCACCGCCGGATCCGAGCGACGCCCCTTCCGAGGCGACCGAGCAGCATCTTCGGCAGCTGCCCGCGCCCACTGCCGAGGAGCCGCGCTCGCTCGCGACGGTGTTGCAGGCCGGCGGACGCTCTCATCGTGGCCGGTTCGTCCTCGCCTATGGGCTCCTTGCGCTTGTTCTGGCCGGTGCGGCTGCGGCACTCGTTGCCGTCCTGACCGGGCCGAAGCCGCTCACACTGCCTCCGTGGTCCGCCTGGCAGCCGAGCGGCAACGATCTCGATCGCGCGAACGAGATCGCGAGCTTCGTGGAGCGCCGGTACCGGCTCGAGAACGGCTCGCAGCTCGTCGCGATCCGGGCGGGCCCACCGCAAGTGCAGAACGTCCCGATCACGGCGATCGCGCTCTCCTCGCCCTCGACCAGCGGCGCGAGCAAGACGAACGTGTCGTTCCTGCCCGCCTCGAACAGCATCGTCTACATCCTGTGCGGGCTCGGTGACCGCTGCGCGGTCCGGTCCGGAAAGCCCTCTGCGGAGCGGCTTCGTCTTCTTCGCCGCGAGACGCTCGAGCTGGCGCTCTACACCTTCGAGTACGCGCAGGACATCGATTCCGTCGTCGCGTTCTTGCCGCCCAAGAAGGGCAGCAGGCCGACGTTCACGATGTTCTTCCAGCGGAGCGACCTGCAGGCGCAGCTCTCGCGGCCGCTCGCGAACACCGTGACTCCCGGGACGCCCCCGCTCCCCAAGACGATCGGCGCGGGCGAGGCGGCAACGATCGACAGCCTCACCAACGCCCATCTCTTCAAGTTCCAGTTCCAGCCGCTCGCCGACGGCGGCGTCGTTCTCATCCTCGACCCGCCCACCGCCTGAGATGCACGTGGCCGACCCGGCGGCGGAAGGCGCCGCCCGGCGTCTACGGGAGCTCGGCTTCGCGGACGCGGACGCGCTCCTGCTCGCCGACCACTTCGCCGAGGCGGAGGCCCGGGGGAAGCGCGGTCACGGTTTCGGGCGGATCGAGTGGCTCGCCCAACGCCCGGATCTGCGTCCGCGCGCGGAGCCTGAACGCACCGAGCGGGAGCCCGGCTACGAGCGGTGGCATGGGCGCGGCGCAGTCGGCTACCTGACGCTGGCGCGGATCGTCTCGACACAGCTCGCGGACCCCCCCGAGCGAGCCCGGATCGTCGTGGCCTCGGACTGCTTTCCCACCGGGATGCTCGGCTACTGGGTGCGCAGGCTGGCGGAGGGAGGCCTCGTTGCCGCCCTCACGGCGACCTCGCCGCCCCGGCTCGCCCCACCTGAGGGCGGCCCGCCGCTCGCCGGGACGAATCCACTCGCGATCGGGATTCCAAGCTCGGACGGCCGCCCGCTCGTCGCCGACGTCTCGATGGGCAAGGTGACGTTCGGCGACGTGCTCCTTGGCCACGCTGCGGAAGAGGAGCTCGTCCCGTTCGGCGGCGACCAGGCGCACAAGGCCTTCGCGCTCGCGGTCGGCCTGCACGGCTTCGTCGACGCGCTCGCGGGCGGCGAGGGCTACGGCGCGCTTCTCCTGGTCGCGCGGCCGGAGGCAGATCCGGTCCCGGCGCTCCGGCGGCGCGCCGCCGGCGCCCGCCTCCCGGGCGACCCTCCGCGAACGAACACCTGACGCGCCCCGGCTAGAGGCCTGATGCGAAAGTTCCGCCGGGCCAGATGACGCCCCAGACACTGCCCAGCTGGGTCTGGAGCGCCCCCGGCTGCGGCCCAATTTCACATCAACCCTCTAGCGCTTGCGCAGCTCGGCGAGGACGACCGGGTCGATGCGGTCGAGGCCGCGGACGCGTTCCTCGAGGTTCTCCGTCCCCGCCCACGCCGAGAAGGCGGCGTCCAGGCTCTCCTGCTCGTAGCCGAGCCGCGCAAGCCGCTCGCGGAGCTCCGCCTCGACCTCCCCGTCGACGTCGAGCCACTCGTCGTCGGGAGTCTCGCCGAAGAGGAGCTGGTGGATTCCGAAGATGCGCGTGAGCTCGTCGATCGGCCGCTCGTGGTCGTCGACGCGAAGATCGACCATGACGTCGCTCAGCTCGCCGTACCCGCCGTCCTTCCGGACGACGAAGAGCGCCGCGGACTGCTGGCCGCGCCGGTCGCCACCGGCCAGCTGGGCCGCGGCCAGGGACTCGAGGAGCCGGTCCGCAAGCGGCCTTCCCGACCTTCCTTCGAACGTCGCGGCCAGCGCGTCGACCGTGGCCTCGGACACGAGAATGTTCCCCTGCGCCGCGTAGCAGGCGCCGGTCTTGCCTCCGGCCCAGTCCATGCACGCCGAGCCCGTGTACGAGCAAGCGCCGCCGCGGCCGTCGATCACGCCGACCTGGCGGTCGGCCCGGCCGTCGTCGGCCTCGGTCAGTCGCGCGACGGTCTCCTCCGCCGAGTGCCCTTCCCGCAGGAGGGCGAGCCCGGCCGGCCCGTAGCGGGGGTTGGCGAGAGCCTGGGTTGCGATCGCGCCCACGTGGGGCTCCGCCCAGGTGACGAGCGAGCCGACCGCGAGGAACTTCGACTGGACGGCGACGCCCCACTCGCCGCGCTCGAGGTCGCAGGCGACGATCGAGTAGGTCGACGGTCTGGCCCTAGCCATACTTGAGCTTGCGGAGATCGAGGTCGAGCAGGTCGCGGTACTCTGCCGCGACGAGGACGCACGCCACCTCGGGCCGCTCGAGCGCGCGCGCGACCTCCTCGGCGGAGCCGGCGCGAACGACGACGGGCGTTCCGCGCTCGTGCGCCTCGTGCAGCGCGTCGGGATCGAGCGGCGGCTCCGCCACGAGGACGGGCCACTCGTCGTCGCCCACCCGGACGCGCTCGCCGTCCACGAGCTCGACCCCCTCGCCCTCGACGGCGATCTCGGGCACCCGGACGCCCGTCGCGCCGAGCCAGCGCGTTCTCAAAGCTCGACCGTCTCTCCCGGCTCGGGCGCCAGGATCTCGACGTTCGGCGCGAGCTTGCGAAGCTCGTCCGGCGTGCCGTGCAGGAGCGGGAACGTCCCGTAGTGGCAGGGGACGCACCGGCGCACGTTCAGGAGCTCGAGTGCGACCGCCGCCTCCGTCGGGCCCATCGTGAAGTGGTCGCCGATCGGGAGGATCGCGATGTCCGGCGTATAGATCCGGCCGATCAGCTGCATGTCGCCGAAGACACACGTGTCGCCGGCGAAGTAGAGCTTCTTGCCGTCCTCCAGCTCGATCACGAGGCCGGCCGGCTCGCCGAGGGAGTTTCCGTCGGGCCCGCTCGACGAGTGCTTCGCGGCGGTCAGCGTGATCCTGATCCCGTCCGCCTCGACCGTGCCGCCCTTGTTCGGCGAGCTTGCCATGTCGTCCCCCAACCCCTGTCCGCCGAGCCAGCCCCGCAGCTCGACGAGCGCGATCACACGGGCGCCGAACTTCTTTGCCAGCTCGACCGTCTCGCCGACGTGATCGTCGTGACCGTGCGTGAGTGCGATCAGGTCGACCCGCTCCGGCTCCTTCTCGGAGTCGGGGCACTTCGGGTTCCCGAGCCAGGGGTCGACGTAGATGCGCTTCCCGGCGGGGCTGTCGATGCGAAACGAGGCGTGTCCGAGCCACGTCAGCGATGCATTGGTCATGGGTCTCCTTGGGTCGAATTCGGCGCGGAGCGTAACGCAGGAACTCGGGTCCGGGCGCCGAAACGGAGCCCATGGTGCGCACGCCGAGCGCCGCCACCGCGACCGCCGTGCAGCTCGCGGCCACCCTTTTCGTCGCCACCGCCGTCTCCGATGCGCTCGGACACGCCGGCGCCTCCTTCTACCTGCTCGTCGCGGGCGTGCCTCTCACCGCTGCCGCGGGTCTCTTCTGCTTCGCGCGCGTCGTCGACAGGGTGAACGGGGGCGAGGTGGACGCCCTCGGTCGCTTCCAGGCGATCCTCTCCGCGCTCCTCGTCGCAACGATCGTTCTCGGGGCCGCCGTGCGGGCGCCGGCGGTGACCGACGGCAGGATTCCGCCGCCGGCGACGGCCGCTCTAGCGCTCGGATTCGTGCTCCTGGTGGTCCAGGCGGTCTCCGCGCTCGTCCCGGTCCGCCGGTAGGCCGTCGAGCACGTACGCATCCACGGGGGCGGTCTTGCCCTTGACGCTGAGCGCGTCGAGCCGGCGTGCATGCGCTCCGGCCGGCAAGCGCCGGAACGTCTCCTCGCCGATCACGACCTGACCGGCCTCGGCACGGCTCTCGAGCCTGGACGCCAGGTTGACCGTGTCCCCGACGACCGTCAGATCGTGTCCGCCGATCGTCCCCACCCGAACAGGGCCGGTGTTCACGCCGACCCGGAAGCGGGGCCAGCCCTCGTGCCTCGAGGCGACGTGTCCGGCAGCGTCCTGGAGCGCGAGCGCGGCCCGCGCGGCCCGTTCGGCATGATCGGGCTCCCCACCGAGCCCGAACTCCGCCATCACGGCATCGCCGACGAACTTGTCGATGCGGGCCCCTTCGCGGCGGAGCACGGGGACGACGGCCTCGAAGTTCTCGTTCAGCATGCGGAGGACCTCGTGCGCGGGCATGCGCTCGGAGAACGCGGTGAAGCCCTGCAGGTCGGCGAAGAGGACGCTCACGTCGCGATCGCCCTCGGCCAGGCCTTCGTCGGGCCGAGCGAGCTCTCGCGTCCAGCCGAGCGAGCGCTCGAGCTGAGCGAGCTCCTCCGCGCTGAGCCGGTGGCGCTCGCGCACCTCGTTCGCGGTCGCACCCTTCCGTAGCTCCTGCTCGGCAGCCGCGAGCCGCGGGGCGAGCCGGTCGAGGTAGAGGGCCGAGAAGGCGTCGGCGACGCTGCCCGTGCGGGCGTACTCGATCCGCGCGCTCGCGAAGATGAGGAGGAAGGCGGCCGCCATGAGCACGTGCCACTCCCACCAGGTGGCATGCCAGTTGCGGCCGAAGGCAACGGCGAGCATCGCCTCGGCGAGCAGGACGAAAGCGGTCACGACACCGAGGACGAGCAACGGTCGCTCGCG
>Ga0066710_100000534_pt1 | contig 23623 bp, 18 predicted proteins | sample GraSoiAngelo_159_FD_79666 | JGI IMG/M metagenome (GOLD analysis project Ga0066710, IMG submission 79666) | Grasslands soil microbial communities from the Angelo Coastal Reserve, California, USA - 14_1009_16_40cm | ecosystem: Environmental > Terrestrial > Soil > Grasslands | place: USA...
ACCCCTAGCACCGTGAGCGGTCGCTCGGTCTCGCTCCCGATGGCGGACGGGAGGGCCGCCGGCAGGAGTCCCAGCGAAGCCAGCAGGGCGGTCATGAGCACGGCCCGCAGGCGATCGCGCGCCCCGCCCGCCACCGCGGTCTCGAGCGGCTCTCCGCGCTCGCGGCGAGCGCCGATGGCCGAGACCATCAGGACTCCGTTCAGGACCGCCTGGCCGAGCAGGGCGATGAAGCCCACCGCGGCCGCCACCGACAGCGGCAGGTGGGCGGCGGCCAGCCCCAGCACGCCGCCCACGAGCGCGAAGGGCACGTTGAGCATCACGAGCAGGCAGTCGGCCACCGAGCGGAAGGCAGCGAAGAGCAGGAGGAAGGTGACGAGCAGGGACAGCGGGATCACCAGACGCAGTCGGGCCATGGCCCGCTGCTGGTCCTCGAACTCTCCACCCCACGTCATCTCGTAGCCCGGTGGCAGCTTCACCGCCGCCGCCACGCGGTCCCTCGCCTCCTCCACGAAGGATCCCATGTCCCTCCCTCGCACGTTCATCCGGACCCCGACGTAGCGGCGTCCCGCTTCGCGGGTGATGGCCGCCCGGCCCACGTCCATGCGCACGTCGGCGACGGCGGACACGGGGACCAGGGCGCCGTCCTTCAGCGGGAGGAGCAGGTTCCGGACGGCGCCCGCGTCGTCGCGCGCGGCGGCGGGCAGGCGCACCGTCACGTCGAAGCGCTTCTCCCCGTCCCACATCTCGGAGGCCACATGCCCGGCCATCGCGGTCTCCAGGTAGTCCTGGACGTCGGCCAGGTCGAGGTCGTAGCGGGCCAGCGCCGCACGGTCCAGCCGCACCGCCAGCTGCGGCATCTCGCCCGACTTGACGATGCCGAGGTCGGCCACCCCCGGCACGCGGGCGATGGCGACCTCGGCCGCCTGGGCCGCCTGCTGCAGCGCGTCGAGGTCGTCGCCGTAGAGCTTCAAGGCGATCTGGCCGAACTGGCCGGCGATGTTCTCGTTGACGTTGTCGCGGATGGGCTGGGAGAAGTTGGCCTCGACGCCGGGCACGTCGCGCACCCTCTGCGCCATCTCGGCCGCCACGTCCTCGAGGCCCCGGATCCACGGACGCCACTGGCTCATCGGCTTCAGCGTCACGAACATCTCCAGGTTGTTGGGCAGCGTGGGGTCGGTGCCGTCCTCCGGCCGGCCGAGCTGGGTCAGGACGTGGGTGGTCTCCGGCGTGCGACGCAGCAGCTCCTTGATCTTCGGCACCAGCCGCCGGCCCGTGGCCAGCGAGACGTTGCCGGGCAGGGTGAAGGTCACGTATACGGCGCCTTCGTTCAGCTCGGGCAGGAACTCCGAGCCCAGCCGCGGTAGCAGGACCAGGGCGGCGGCCAGGCTGCCCGCGGCGAGGACGAGCACCGGTCCCGGGTTCCGGAGCGCGAAGGCGAGGCTCGGCTCGTATGCCTGCCGCGCGAGGGCGAGCAGGGGCGACTCGCGGCCGGCCGACGGCCGCCGGAAGCAGAGGAGGACCAGGACCGGCACCAGCGTGAAGCTCGTGAGCAGTGCGCCGGCGAGCGCGCTGACCACGGTGTGGGCCATGGGAGCGAAGATCCGGCCCTCCACCCGCTGCAAGGAAAGGATGGGGATGTAGGCGGCGATGATGATGAGCAGCGAGAGGAGGGTCGGACGGGCCACCTCGCGGGCCGCGTCCAGGACGCGGTCCGCGGGTGGTCGGGGGTCGCCGTGGCCCCCGCCCTGCAGGCGATGGAAGAGGTGCTCGACGAGGATGACCGCCCCGTCGACGATGATGCCGAAGTCCACCGCCCCCATCGAGAGGAGGTTGGCGGACATGCCCCGCGCGTAGAGGTAGAGGAAGGAGGCCAGCAGCGAGAGGGGGATGACGGAGGCGACCACGAGCGATGCCCGCAGCGAGAGCATGAACGCGAAGAGCACGAGGACGACCAGGGCGGCTCCCTCGGCCAGGTTCCGGAACACGGTGCGCAGGGTCGTGTCGACGAGGTCCATGCGGTCGTAGAAGGGAACGATCCGGAGACCCTCCGGCAGCCCTTGAGAGTTCAGCTCCTCCACCCGGGCGCGGAGCCCGGCCAGCATGACGGAGGGGTTCTCGCCGCGGCGCATCAGCACGATGCCCTCCATGACGTCCTCGGCGGCGTCGCGGGTCACCACGCCCTGGCGGGGCGCATAGCCCTCGCCCACGCGCGCCACGTCCTTCACCCTCACCGGCACCCCCTCGTGCGCGATTACGCGGACCTGCTCGATGTCCCCCAGGCCGCCGAACGTGCCCAGGCTCCGGATGACGAACATCTCTGCGCCCCGCTCCACGTATCCGCCGGTGGCGTTGGCGCTGGCCTTCTTGAGGGCGGCGAAGATGTCGGGCAGGCCTACCCCCAGGGACGCCATCCGGACCGGATCCGGCTCGACGTGGACCTCCCTGACCAGACCGCCGTAGGACACGACGTCGGCCACGCCCGCCACCTGCAGCAGCCGGGGCCGCACGGTCCAGTCCTGCACCGTGCGCAGCCTCATGGGGTCCGCGCCCCGGCCGTCGAGCGTGTAGCGGTAGACCTCCCCGATGGGAGTAGCCAGGGGCCCGAGGCCGGGCTGGACCCCCGCCGGGAGGTCGGCCTGCCCGATCCGCTCCAGCACCTGCTGGCGGGCGAGATGGATGTCGACGCCGTCGCCGAAGGTCAGGGTCACGAAGGAAAGGCCGAACAGGGAAACGCTGCGGTGGCGGAAGAGGCCGGGGATGCCGTTGAGCGTGCGCTCGAGCGGGATCGACACCCTCCGCTCCACTTCCTCGGTGGGCTGGCCGGGATAGAGCGTGATGACCTGCACCTGGGGATCGGTGGGGTCGGGGAACGCCTCGACCGTGAGGTTCGAGAAGGCGTAGGCCCCGCCCGCCGCGATGACGGCCGCGAGAAGGAAGGCGGCGGCCGGGTTGCGCAGCGAGAAGCGGAGCAGCGCCTCGAGCACGGTGCGGCCGCCCTACTCGGAGAGGTCGAGCTGGTTGTCGAGCAGCACGGCTCCTTCGGCGACCAGCTTCTGCCCTCCGCCGAGCCCGGAGAGGACGGTGACCCGGCCTTCGTGGGCGGTCCCGGTGGTGACGTCCCGCCTCAGGAAGCCGCCCCGGCCGTCCTGGACATAGACGTACTGGCGCGCCCCGTCGAAGAGCACGGCGGAGGCCGGCACCTCCACCGCGCCCGGGCGGGGAACGCAGGCGAAGCGGACCTGGGCATAGACGTTGGGCCGCAGGATCCCCTCGCGGTTCGCCAGCCGCACCCGGATCGGCAGCGTGTGCCGCGCCGGATCGGCCACCGAGGAGACCATGTCCACCCGCCCTTCGAGCTCGACGCCCGGCAGGGCGGGGCTCGTCACCCGCGCCGCGTCCCCGGGCCGGATCTCGGTCGCCTCCGCCTCGAAGACCTCCGCCGTCACCCACACCGAGGACAGGTCGGCGATGACCATGACCGAGCCGCTGGAGTCGGGAGAGACCTGCTGGTCCACGAGGACGTTCTTCTCCACGACCAGCCCGCCCCGCGGCGCCGAGACGGCGAGGTCGCGCTGCGCGTCGGGAAGCACGCTCAGCGACCGCATCTTCGACTCGGCCAGGCGCTGCGCCACCTCGGCCTGGCGGAGCTGCTGGAGCGCGCTCGCCTCCTCCTTCGCGGGCAGGGCCCGGGTAGCCACCAGGGCGCGCACGCGATCGAACGTGGCGCGGGCGGCCTCGAGGTCGACGCCGGCCTTCTCGCGCTCGGCCTTCAGCTCGGCGATCTCCGGGCTGGCCACCGCGAAGAGCGGCTCGCCCTTTCTCACCCGCTCGCCCAACTCCACGAATACCTTCGTCACGCGTCCGCCCACCGCGACCCCGACCTTCGACGCCCGGGTCTGGTCGATGCCGATGCGGGCGGGCTGCGGGTCGGTCCAGCGCTGGCCGGCCGGCTCGGCCGTGGCGAGCCTGAGGAAGCGCCACTGCGGCGCGTCGGCCGCGAGCGCGATCCGGCCAGCCTCGACGGCAAGGCCCGGCGGGCTGGCCGCGGCGACCGGGCGTTCCCGCTCGTAGCCGGCGGCCCTCCAGACCCCCAGGATGCTCGCCGCCAGCGCCGCCGCCAGACCCAGCCGCGACCGAAGCCTGGCTCGGCTCCGGGCCCGTCGGTCTCCGGCCCCGGGCTCCGTCATGGGCCGCTCGCCGTGGCCGCCTCGCCGACGAGCGCCGCGTCCAGGCCCAGGGCGGTTCGCAGCCCGTTGCCGACGCCGAAGACGCTCCACTGCAGCTCCAACGCCTTCAGCCGCAGCTCGGTGTGCGTCCGTCTGGCGAGCAGCAGGTCGGTCATGCTCAGCTCGCCGTGGATCACCGCGCCGACCGTGGCGTCGAGGATCGACGCGGAGCGGGGAACGGCGTCTTCCCGCAGACGATGCAGCGCGGCCTCGAGCGAGGCGCGCTCCTCCATGAGCGACGCTACCTGCGCGCGGACGCGCGCGGCCAGGGCCTGGGCGCTCAGCTCCATCTCGGAGGCCCGGGCCTCGGCCCGCGCTGCGTCGTGCTGGCCGCGGTCGAAGGCGGGGATCGGCAGGGACACGTTGAAGACGAGGCTCCGCGGCTGATCGCCCGAGATCGTGAGGTAGTCGCGAGTGTAACCCAGGCTGAGGCCGAAGTCGGGCAGCGCTCGCCGCCGAGCGAGGAGCGCGTCCTGCCGCGCCGACCGGGCGGACAGCTCCAGGGCCTGCACGTCGGGACGCCCGGCCGCGGCGGTCTCGGCCGTCTCCGCCGCCGGCCCCAGAGGCGGCAGGAGGGGCGCCGTCTCCAGGGCGGCCGGGCCCGCGTCGTCAGCCGCACAGGAAGCGGAGAGGAGCGCGCGGCAGGCGGCGAGGGCGGCGCGCACCTCGCTCTGGTTGCGGGCCAGGTCGGACTCGAGCAGGAGCGTGTCGAGCCGCAGCCGGTCGTAGTCATTGCCGCTCAGATCGCCGGCCTCCAGCCGCGCGCGCTGGAGATCCAGCATCTGCCGGGCGGCGGCCTGGCTCTCTTCGAGCACCGCCTGGCGGCTCTTCAAATAGGCTACCCGGCCCAGGGCCTCCCGCGCCTCGGCCGCCTTCTGCACCACCGCGTCGAGGTAGGACTGCCGGTCCGACTCCAGCCGCAAGCGGGCCGACTCGATCCGTGGCGCGCGCTTGCCCATCTCCAGCGTCTGGCTGAGGGTCACGCCGTAGATGGAGGTGTCGGCGAAGCGGAGCCCGCGCGGGTTGGTGGCCCCGACGGGCACGTCGCTGAGGCTGAAGGCGAGGGCGGGATTGGGGCGAAGCCGGCTCTGGCCGAGGTCGCCCTGGGCCTCGCGGACCCGGGCGGCGGCGGCGCCGACGTCGGCGTTGCGGGCGCGCAGCCAGGCCACCAGGCGGGCGGGATCGGCGAGGAGGGCGCCGACGGGGGCGGCGGCCTCGCTCGGGGGCATGGCGGCCCGCGCGGACCCGGGCGTGGTGACACTCAGGAGAGCGCCGGCCGCGGCGAGCGGTCCGGCGAAGGTGACGGCTGGGAACCCTGAAGGTCGGAAACGCATGGATGGCCCGCGCGGGCCACCCGCGCTGGAGCAGGAACCATGCCCGTCATCCATCGGGCGGCAAGTCGCTGAAGGCTCGAGGTCACCCCTCGAACGACGCGGGCCTCACCGGGCCGGCCTGAAACGGCGCATGCAGGAAAGCTTCAGGCGGCGGAGATCACGCCGGGCGCGGGCGGCGGCCCTTGAGGATCCCGTAGAGCGGACGACGACTCCGCCTCAGCCCTCGAGGACGAGGCGATAACCGGCCCCCCGCACCGTCTGCAGGTGCTTCGGCGCGCGCGGGTCGGCCTCCAGGTACCGGCGCAGGCGGACGACGAAGTTGTCGACCGCCCGCGTCTCGGTGTCGGGGCTGAGGTTCCACACCTTCTGCAGGATCTCCCCCTTGCCGACCACCTGCCCCGCGTTCTGGACGAGCAGCTTCAGGAGCATGGTCTCGAGCAGGGTCAGGCGGAAGGTCTGACCACGAGTGCGGATCTCGAAGCGGCCGAAGTCCACCTCGGCGTCGCCGACGCGCGCGGTGGAGAGGCTGCCCGGATCGCCGCGCGCCCAGTCCCGGCGCCGGAGCAGCCCCTTGACGCGGGCCAGGAGCACGGCGAGGTCGAAGGGCTTGGCCAGGTAGTCGTCGGCTCCCGCCTCCAGGCCATGGACGACGTCATCGGGCAGGCTCTTGGCGGTCAGCATGAGGACGGGCGTGAAGTTCCCCGACTTGCGCATCGCGTCGGCGACCGCGAACCCGTCGACGCCGGGCAGCATCACGTCGAGGATCACCAGGTCCAGCGGCGCCGGCGGCTCGGCGGTGAGCTTCTCGAGGGCCCGCGTGCCGTCCGCCTCCACTTCCACGTCGTACCCCTCCGCCTCCAGGTTGAAGCGGATCCCGTCCGCGAGGTGCGCCTCGTCCTCGACGATGAGGATGCGCGCCATCAGCCGGCCGCCTCTTTCGGCGCCCCCTCCTCGCCGGCGCGCTCGATCCGCCCCGGAAGGGTCACCGTGAAAGTGGAGCCGCGGTCGGGACCGGCGCTCTCGGCCGAGACGGTGCCCCGGTGGCCCCTCACCACCGCTTTGACGATGAAGAGCCCGAGGCCGGTGCCGGTATGGCTGCGGCGCACCTCGGCCCCGATGCGGTAGAAGCGGTTGAAGATGAAGCGCAGGTGGGCCCGGCTCATGCCGATGCCGTGATCCCTGACCCGCAGGTGGGCCTGTCCGTCGCCGTCGCTGCCCACCTCGACCTCGACCTTCACGTTGTCCTTCGAGTATTTCACCGCGTTGTCGAGCAGGTTGAGCACCGCCGTCTCGAGCGCCTGGGCGTCGCCCGACAGGCGCAAGCTCTCGGGGCCTTCGTAGGAGAAGCTCTCCCGCGAGAGCTGGTGGCGGGTGCGGGTGAGGTCGATGGCCCGCCGGACCAGCCGCGCGAAATCCAGCGGCCGAGGATCCACCACCGGCCGGTCGGTGTACATGGCGGCGTTGAGGACGTTGTTGATCGTCGCGTTGAGGCGGTCCAGGTCCTCGCGCATCGTGCGGTAGAAGTCCACCCGCCGGCTCTCCGGCAGGTCGCGCAGCTGCAGGGTGTCCAGGTAGAGCTTGAGGGAGGCCACGGGCGTCTTCAGCTCGTGGGTGACCGCGCTCACGAAGTTGGACTGGCGTTCGTTGAGGCGAACCTCGCGCACGAGGAGGGTCACGATGAGGACCAGCCCCGCGATGAGGAGCAGGAACAGCACGGTGCCGAGGAAGTAGACCACCCAGCGCAGGGTGGTCATCTCCTTGGCCCGCGCCGCGTCGGAGACGCCGAGGATCTGCCAGCCCACCGTCAGCGCCACCGCGACCGCGATGAGGATCACGCCCACCGTGATGTAGTGCCACTTCGGCCGCTTGGCGGGCGAGAGCTGCGAGCCGGCTACCGGCATGCGCCTATTGTCCGTCTAAAACAGCCGGTCGGCCCGCTTGAGGATGGAGGCGAGCCGGCCCCGGCGCCGGAAGCGGCGGAAACGCAGGAGGCGAAGCTGGTGGGCGAGCCGCGTCCACGGCGAGCGGGCGTGCAGCGCGCGGATGGCGGACGGCATCAGGCGGTCCAGCTCCCGGCCGTAGGGGAACCACCAGAGCATGGGGCCGGCGGTCGGATCCCGGGCCACGTACTTCACCTGGACCATCTCGCGCAGGCCGGCCCGGCCGTGGGTGCGTCCCACCCCGCTCTTCTTGAACCCGCCCCACGGCGCGGTGGGCTCCCCGTAGCTGTAGACGCAGTCGTTGATCGTGACCGCGCCTGCCTGCAGCTCGCTCTCCAGCCGCCGGGCGTTGTCGGGATCGCGCGTCCAGCCGCTGGCGGTCAGGCCGTACTCGGTGTCGTTGGCCAGCCGGATCGCCTCCTCCAGCGACGGCACCGACATGATGGGCAGCACCGGGCCGAAGGTCTCTTCGCGCATCACCCGCATGGTGTGGTCGACGCCGGCGAGCACCGTGGGCGGATAGAACCAGCCGGGGCCGGTTCGGGCGGCGCCGCCGGTCAGGACCCGGGCCCCCTTCGCCACCGCGTCCGCCACGTGCTCCTCGACGATCGTCCTCTGGCGCTCCAGGGTCAGCGGCCCCATCTCGACCTCGCCCGCGGCGGGGTCGCCCACCCGCAGCTTCCGGGTCTCCTCGACCACGCGGGCGAGGAAGGGCTCCGCCACCTCCTCCTCGACGTAGACGCGCTCGACCGACGCGCAGGTCTGGCCGGCGTTGACGAACGCCCCCCAGACGATGCCCCGGGCGGCGCGATCCAGGTCGGCGTCGCGGCAGACGACCGCCGGATCCTTGCCGCCCAGCTCCAGCACCACGGGGGTCAGGTTCTTCGCCGCCGAGGCCATCACCTTGCGCCCGGTGGCCGGGCTGCCGGTGAAGACGATCTTGTCCAGCCGCGCGTCCTCGACCAGGGCGGGGGCGAGGGCGTCGTCGATGGACAGCACGCTGAGGACGCCGTCGGGGATGCCCGCCGCGCGGAACACCTCCGCGATGCGGAGCCCGACGACGGCGGTGGCGGGGGCGGGCTTGAGGACGACGGTGTTTCCGGCGGCCAGCGCGGCGGCGACGCCGCACAGCGAGACGCCGAACGGGTAGTTCCACGGGGTGACGACCAGCACCACGCCGTAGGGCTCGTAACGGAGGCGGCAGTCCTTGTGGGCGAAGAGGACGACCTGCGCCTCCACCGGCTCGTCCTTCAGGAGTTCCTCGGCGTGCACGGCGAGGTGCTTCAGGGCCTCGAGCGCCGGGAAGACCTCGACGAGGTGCGCTTCGGCGGCCGGCTTGCCCTGCTCCTGCTCGACCAGCCGGGCGATCTCTTCGGCTCGCTGCACCACGACCTCCCGCGCTTCGAGTAGCACGCGCGCACGCGCGCGAAAGGGCGCGGCGCGCCAGGCGGGAAAGGCGGCCCGGGCCGCGGCCAGCGCCGAGCCGGCCTGGGCGGCATCGAGCAGGCTCACCCGTGCGAAGGCGGCTCCGGTCGCGGGATTGACCGCCGGGCGCTGACCGGCCCGGCCCTCGACCGGCCGGTTGGCGATCCAGGAGTGCACGACGGGCAGCGCAACGGGCCCGGCGACAGGGCGGGGAGCGGCCACGGTTCCCGGATTCTACTGCCGTCGCCCCAAAACGCCCCGGCGCCACCGGCCCGCGGGCTAGAATGGACTCATGGGCGAGGTCGAAGAGCTACGGGACGCGAACGAGCGCTTCTACCGCGCGCTGGAGGAGCTGGACCTCGACGGGATGGAGCGGCTCTGGCTCCACGAGCCGTGGGTGCGCTGCATCCATCCGGGCTGGGACGTCCTGGTGGGCTGGGAGAGGGTGCGCGAGTCGCTGGCCCAGATCTTCGCCAGCACGCACTGGATGCGCGTGACGCCGACCGACTGCGGCGTCCAGGTCTTCGGGCAGGTCGGGATGGTCGCCTGCGCGGAGAACATCACCGCCTCCCGCGACAGCGACGTCGGAGTGGCGGTGGCGCAGGCCACCAACCTCTTCCGACGCACGCCGGAGGGATGGCGGATGTTCCATCACCACGCCTCCCCTGCACCCGTCCGGGTCACCCAGCCCTTCAGCGGGACGGTTCAGTAGTCGGGGGGGCGCGGAGCCAACGGAGGCGCCCCCCCGCGCGCATTCGCGCTCCCCCCCAAGTCGCTCGCGGCGGAGTGAATCCGCCGCTCGCTGCCCCAGGTTGACGGCAATAGGCCAAGGCTGCGAGCGAAGCGCGATTTACTCGCGCGCAGCGAGCGGGGGTTCAAGGGGGCGCGCCGCTAGCGCCCCCTTGCTCAATGACTTGGCGGGCCCTTCTTGACCGCGGCCTCGAGGCTGTAGCGGCCCGACCCGCGGCTGGCGATGTAGAGGAAGACGAAGCAGTACACCACCGCCAGCTCGCCCCGGTTCACGACCGGCCAGAATCCTCCGTGGGCGTGGACCATGAAGTAAGCCACCGCCATCTCGCCCGAGGCGATGAAGGCCACCCAGCCTGCGAACAGGCCGACCGCGATCAGCAGACCGCCCACCAGCTCGATGATCCCCGCGACACCCGGCATCGAGCCCAGGGGCATCTTCTGGCCGCCCAGCAGTCCGAGCAGCTTCTGCGCACCGTGCTGCGCGAAGGTGAGGCCCACCATGAGACGCATCACGCAGTAGATGGCCTCCGAGTAGCGTCCCAGGAAGCGTTCCATGTCGATCCTCCGTCGCTATTGGTCAGGAATCATCGCCGGGCGGGGCTAGCGAAGGTGGCCGATCTTCGACTGCAGGAACGCGCGCGCCCGCTTGAACTCGGCCAGGTCGCCCCGCTGCAGCGCGGCCACCGCTTCTCCCGCGCGGTCCGCGAGCGCCGGCTGGTCGAGGCCCCGCAGCTCCTCCTGGACCTGGCGCAGCTTGTCCGCCACGCTGTCCAGCGGGCCCACGTCGGTGGCGTTGAGGACGGAGAGCAGCACATCGATCCGCGCCGCGGTGGGCATTTCGAGACCGTATCCGCGCCCCCCGGCGCTGTCAAGGCTCGGGGGCCGGGCCGGTTATACTGTCTGCCCGGCCGCCTTCGGCCGAGGGACGTCGCCCATGAAGAAACCTCAGTACCGCGTGGCCATCCTGGGGTCGGGCCCGGCCGGCCTCACCGCGGCCCTCTATGCTTCGCGCGCCAACCTGGAGCCCCTGGTGATCGAGGGCGGGGGCGAGGACCCCACCGACGTGCCGGGGGGGCAGCTCATGCTGACCACCGACGTGGACAACTACCCCGGCTTCCCGGAAGGGATCCTGGGGCCCGAGATGATGGACCGCTTCCGCCAGCAGGCGGCGCGCTTCGGGACCGAGTTCGCCTCCGGCGCGGCCCAGAAGGCGGACCTGTCCCGCCGCCCGTTCACGATCACGCTCGACGAGGGCGAGGTCCGGGCCGAGACGCTCATCATCGCCACCGGCGCCCGGGCCCGCTGGCTCGGCCTGCCCGAGGAGCTGGAGTTCCGCACGAAGATCGGCGGCGTGTCCGCCTGCGCGACGTGCGACGGGTTCTTCTACAAGAACAAGGAGGTCCTGGTGGTGGGCGGCGGCGACACCGCCATGGAGGAAGCCACGTTCCTCACCAAGTTCGCGACCAAGGTCACGGTCGTGCACCGCCGCGACATCCTGCGCGCGTCGAAGATCATGCAGGACCGCGCGTTCGGCAACCCGAAGATCGCCTGGATCTGGGACAGCGTCGTGGAGAAGATCCTCGGCGGGCGCGGGCAGGGGGTCACCGGCGCCATGCTGCGCAACGTCAAGACGGGCCGGGCGCAAGAGATCGCGGCGGGGGGCATCTTCATGGCGATCGGCCACGAGCCCAACACGGCGCTGTTCCGCGGCGTGCTGGAGATGGACGCCACGGGCTACCTCGTCACCCGGCACGGCACCACGGCCACCAACGTGCCGGGGGTCTACGCGGCGGGCGACGTCGCCGACCACCGTTACCGCCAGGCGGTCACCGCCGCCGGCAGCGGCTGCATGGCCGCCATCGACGCCGAGAGGTTCCTGAGCCACCAGGCCGAGGAGGCCGAAGACGGCCGCCATCAGCCCGCCGCCCGCGCCTAGCCCGCGCCGACTCCGCATCCTGCTCCTGGCCCCGCAGCCGTTCTTCGAGGTGCGGGGCACGCCCCTCGCGGTCCTGGCCATGGTCCGCGCGCTCACCGCTCTCGGGCACCGCGTCGAGCTGCTCACGTACCCCCAGGGCGAGGCGGTCGACCTGCCTGGCCTCCTCCACCGGCGCAGCCTGGGCCTGCCGGTGGGCCGGGTGAGGGCCGGGCCCTCGCTGGTCAAGCTCCTCCTGGACGCGCCCTTCATGGCCGAGGCCGCCTGGCTCATGGTCAGGCACCGCTACGACGTCGTCCATGCCGTCGAGGAGGCCGCCCACCTGGCCGCGCCCCTCGCCCGCCTGCTCGGCGTGCCGCTCGTCGCCGACGTGGATTCCTGCATCCCGGAGCAGCTCCGTCGTTCGCCGCTCGGGCGCCGAGGCATCCTGCCGTGGCTGGCCAGGGCTCTCGAGGGGCATGCCCTGCGTCATGCCACGGCCGCCATCACCGTGTGCCGCAGCCTCTCCGAGGGCGTCCGGGCGCAGGCCCCCCGGACGCCGGTCTTCCAGGTCGAGGACCCGCCGCTGGTCGCGGCCAGCATGTCGCCGCGTCCCGAGGAGGCCGGCCGCCTGCGGGCAAGCCTCGGGCTGGGACCGGGGCCGGTGGTGCTGTACTCGGGCAACTTCGAGCCCTACCAGGGACTGGACCTCCTGCTCGACGCGGCCGGCCAGACCAAGGGCGCCCAGTTCGTCTTCATGGGCGGCGAGCGGCGCGAGATCGAGGCCCTGAAGGCGCGCTCGGTGTGGGCGGGGGCGGATGAGCGATGCATCTTCGCCGGCAAGCGGCCTCCCGCCGAGCTGCCGCTCTTCCTGGCCCTGGCCGACCTCGTCGTCTCGCCGCGGCGGGCGGGCGAGAACACGCCGTTCAAGGTATACACCTACATGGCCTCCGGGCGGCCCCTGGTCGCGACCCGGATCCCCACGCACACCCAGCTTCTCGACGACTCGTTGGCCTTCCTCGTCGAGCCCACGCCCGAAGGACTGGCCCGCGGCATCGAGGAGGCACTCGCGGATCCGGGAGCAGCCCGGCGGCGCGCGGAGAAGGCGCGCGCCCTCATCGAGCGCGAATACTCGCCGGCCCAATATGCAGAAAAAGTGGCGCGTGCATACGAGAGTGTGGTTTACGCTATAAGGTGACATGCGCCGCAAGTCGATCCTCCTCGTCGAGGACAACCCCGATGACGAGGCGCTCACCCTGCGTGCATTGCGCAGCCACGACGTGGCCGGAGAAGTGGTGGTGGTGCGGGACGGCGCCGAAGCGCTGGCCTTCTTCTACGAGGCGACGCGCGCCGGTGACGTCGAGCGGCTGCCGGGGCTGGTCCTCCTCGACCTGAAGCTGCCCAAGGTCGATGGCCTGCAGGTGTTGAAGATCCTTCGCGAGGACGAGCACACCCGCCGCATCCCCGTCGTCGTCCTCAGCTCTTCGAGCGAGGAGCGCGACATCGTCCAGAGCTACGACCTGGGCGCCAACAGCTACGTGCGCAAGCCCGTGGACTTCTCGGTCTTCTCGGAGACGGTCCGCCAGCTCGGGATCTACTGGCTGTCCCTCAACGAGCCGTCGCCGCGCTGAGTCGCGCCGTTCCGGCCCGCGGCGTCCGCGGGCGTCAGCGCGCCCGGGCGGCCAGCAGCGTCCGCCAGTACCAGTCCTCGCGGTCGCGGCGAGGGGTGGCGGAAAGGGCCCGGCGCCTTTCCGCCCATGAGAGACCGGGGTCCAGCCACTCGTCCCACGCCCCGCGGCCGGAGGGCTCCTGGGCGGAGTGGATGAGGACCTCGGCCAGCCCCCAGGCATCTCCCGAAGCGACCGGCGTCACCCGGACCGCCGCCACGAGCCGGCCGCCGAGGGGCACCGCGACCAGGTCGTGGTCGATGACGTACTGCGGCTGGCCCCCGACCCACCGCAGGTCGCTGCGCTCCTCGCGGCGGCGGCGGCTCGCCACGGTCTCGAAGGTCGTCCCGTCCGCGCTCACCTCGACGTCCATGCTCCGCAGCAGGCGCGGTCCCTCCGTGCCTGCCATGAGCGTCACGGCGTCGAGGGCCCTCGGTGACGGCAGGACCCAGGTCGTCGGCGAGGTCGGGGAAGGCGTGAGCACCGTCGCCAGGTCGCCGTCGCCCGCCGCGCCCGCGGTGGCGAGGGGCTCCACCGTGGGCCCGAACGGGGGAACGAAGTCGTGGAAGACGACCGCTTCGCCGGCGGCCGTCCGGCGCCAGCGCCCGCCGGCGGCGCCGAGGGCGGACTCGAAGGCGGGGGGACCGGGAAGGTCCGTCGGGATGCGGGGCGTCAGGACCCAGGCCACGTTCTTCGCGAAGCGCACCTCGTCCAGGTACGGCAGCGGGTAGTGCAGGAAGCGCTCGTTCCAGGGCTGGGAGGCGATGATCTTCTCTCCGCTCTCGAAGGTCAGTCGATAGGAGGGCCCGTAGGAGGCGTAGGCGCGGCGGACCTGGCGGCTCTCCAGCACGACCCGGACGGGACCCAGGTCGGGCAGAAGGAACGGCGCCGCCGCCCGATCGGCCCCGCGCCAGGCGGCGAGGAGCCGGCTCGCCATCCCGAGGTGGAGACAGGCGAGGACGAGGACGAGGATCCATGCGCGCCGCGGATGGCCCAGGGCGAGGCCGGCCCAGGCTACCAGCGCGGCCAGGGGAAGGTAGAGCGGGGTCAGGAAACGGATGGAGTCGGGTCCGGAGCGAAGCGGGAACGGAAAGGCGACGATGACCAGCGCGGCGGCGCCGAGCAGGAGCCATGCCGGGGGCCGGGCGCGCGCCGCGCGGACCGCCACGACGAGCGATGCCCCGTAGAGTGCCACCAGGGCCGCCGCCACCCAGCGCGGAGCGGGCAGGACGTGATCGGGATCATCGGCGATCCACGGCGTGCGGATGCCCACGACGCCGGCCAGGGGGCGCGGCAGCCGCGGCAGGACCTGGAGCAGGTGCGGCGTGAAGCTCTCCTCCCGGCCCGACACGCTCACCACGCGCGTGGCCTGGCGATCGACGATCGCGCGGGCCCACCACGGCGCGCTCGTGAGCAGGAAGGGCACCAGCGCGTAGAGCAGCGCGGCGCGCCGCCCGCGGTCACGGAGGAAGACGTAGGCGGCGCTGGCGCCGATGACGGTCAGCGACATGAGATGGGTCCAGGCGGCCAGGCCGGCCAGCGCCCCCGCCAGCGCCAGCTCGGCCGCGGGCGCCGGCGCGGGCGGCCGGCGGTCGCCGATCCGCAGCGCGAGAAGCAGCACCAGGCCGCACAGGATGAGACTCGAGGGATACATGGGCGGCGGCAGCGCGGATAGAAGTAGGAAGTACGGCGGCGGGCAGGCCAGGAGCACGGCGGCGGGTAGGGCCGCCCGTGGATCGAGGCGCCGAGCGAGGAAGTAGGCCACCGGCACGAGACCGAGTCCGAGCAGGAAGTAGCCGAGGCGCAGGGCCCCCGGCCGGGCGCCCATCACCGCGAACACCGGCGCGATCAGCCAGGCCTCCAGCGGCGAGCCGTAGGGCTGGCCCCACAACGTGTTCCCGCGGCCGAGATGGCGGGCCATGAGGCCGACGATGGCGGTGTCACCGTCCACCGGCGTGCGCAGTGCCTCGGCCCAGAACGGCGCCCGCACCACGACGGCGAGGATCAGCGCGAGGGGAAGCTGACGGCGGACGGACGGGGCGTCCATGTGCCGTCGGACCATACCACGCCGCATGGCGGCAGTGAGCCGTCCATGCTAGGCTTCGATCCCCCTTGATCTTCTCCCCGCGCGTCAACTTGAAGCTGCTGGTGCCGTCGTACCGCACCCGCTACCTGCTCATCCGGGACCTCTTCGCGCGGCTCTCGCGGGAGGGCCCCATCCCGCGCGCCTTCAACCTCGGCACCGGCCAGGGGGAGTACGACTACATGGTCAAGGGCTTCTGCCGGGAGCTGCACGCCTGCGACATCAACGTCCGCGACATCGAGCACGCGAAGGAGCTGAACCGCGACCAGACCGGCATCGTCCATGCCGTGCAGGACGCGCAGGCCCTCAGCTATCCGACCGATTTCTTCGACGTGGTGCTGAGCGTGGACGTCATCGAGCACGTCCAGGACTGCCGGAAGGCGGTGCGGGAGATGAGCCGGGTCTGCAAGCCGGGCGGCTTCGTCATCGTCACCGCCCCTTCGCTGCGGTTCCCCTTCGCCTACGACCCCGTGAACTGGCTCCTCAACCGCTGGCACCGCCACGCCGGCATCGGGGCCTGGGCCTACGGCCACTTCCGGCTCGTTGACGAGGACGAGATCCGAGCCTGGTTCGCGGAGGAGGGCCTGGCCGTGATGGAGTGCTTCCACCTCTCGAAGCACCTGGTGGGCCTGCTCGAGATGTACTGGATGGGGATGCTGCGCTCGCTCGTCCGCTTCCATACCCGCACCGCCGGCGTCGAGCCGTCGCTGGTGCGCCTGACCGATCTGCTCGTGCGCCTCGACGACGGCCTCTTCCGCTCCTCGCGCCGCTCGGTCGGCATCGCCTTCCTGCTCCGCAACGACAAGCGTAGCCAGGAGCCTCCTTCTCCCTCTTGACGGAGCAGTCGTGGCCGTGGTAGCCGTGTCGTCAACGGCGCCCTCAGCATTCTCCTCGGGACCTTCGTGGCTCGGCGTGCGAGACGGAAGGGGGTTCTCGTGCCGAACCCGACGTCGGGAGCCAACGAGCAATTGAACCTCGCATCGTCATCGCGCTCGAGCTTCCGTCGGGCCGCCGCCGGAGTGGCCATCGCCGCCTGGGCGGCCGCCGCGCCCGCCGCCGAGCGCCCCTGGATCGAGGTCCGGACGCCGCATTTTGTCGTGGTGGCGAACACCGGCGAGGGCACGGCCCGCGACGTAGGGTGGCAGTTCGAGCAGGTCCGGTACGTCTTCGAGACGCTCTGGCCGTGGGCGCGGCACGAGCGCGGCCGTCCCTTCGTCGTGTTCGCGTTGAGAGGCGAGTCCGACATGAGGGCGCTCGCCCCGGAGTTCTGGGAGAACGGGCGGGAGGGCACGGTCGGCGTGGCTGTCTCCGCGCCCGACAAGGACTACGTGGCGCTGCAGGCGGGCGTCGCCCTCCCGGACAATCTCCGCACCAACCCGTACTTCTACGCGTACTGGGGATACGCCAATCGCGCGCTGGAGGCGTCGTTCCCGGTCACGCTGCCCCCCTGGTACCAGCGCGGGTTCTCCGACCTGTTCGGCAACACGCTCGTGCGCGGGAAGGACGTCCACGTCGGCCGCCTGATCGAGCATCACCTGCGGCGTCTCGGCGAAGCCAGCCGGATCTCGCTGCCGGAGATGCTGGCCGCCGACTGGAAGTCGAAGTACGTCACGGACGACGGTTGGAGGCGAACCTTCGACGCCGAAGCGTGGATGTTCGTCCACTACCTCGTTTTCGGCGAGAACGGCGCCCTGCGGCCGAAGCTCAACCGCTACGCGGAGCAGCTCCGTCAGGGACGCCCCTCCCCGCCTGCCTTTGCCGAGGCGTTCGGCGAGCTGGCGCCGCTCGCCAGCGGCTTCAGCCTGTACATCAGCCGCCAGCTCTACGGGTACGTGGCGATCAAGGCCGATCTCAACATCAAGGCCGAGGGCTTTGCCGCCCGGGCGCTGTCGCCCGGGGCGGCCGCCGCGCTGCGGGCGGGTTTTCACGCGGCGATGGACCGGCCGCGGGAGGCCCGCGCCTTGCTCGAAGAGGTCCGGCGCGTGGAGCCCTCCTCCGTGCTCGCGGACGAAGTGGAGGCGCTGCTCCTCGATCGCGAAGGCGAGAAGGAGAAAGCGCGGGCGGCGTATGCGCGCGCCTCCGATCGCGGTTCCGAGAGCTTCTACGTCCATTACCGTCGCGCGTCGCTGATGCGGCAGCCCGGAGCCTCGAAGGAAGCCCTCACGTTGATGGCCAAGGAGCTCGACCAGGCCGTGCGCCTCAATCCCGACCACGCCTGGGCCCACGGGACGCTGGCCCGGGTGCTGTCGGACCTGGAGCCCGGGACCCGGGCGATCGAGGAGGCGAAGCGGGCCGTCGCACTGGAGCCGAGCGTGGCGGCCCATCGGCTCGCCTTGACCGGCGCGCTCTGGAGCGCGTCGCGGAGCGAGGAGGCGCGGCGGGAGGCGCAATCGGCCCTGGCCCTGGCCGCCGACGAGTCGGATCGCAAGAACGCCCAGGAGTGGATCGACTTCATGAACCGGCCGGACGCCGGGTCGGGGCGGACGGGAGGAGCCGCAGACTCGACGGCCGGTGCGGCCGGCGGCGACGCCGGCTTCCAGAAAGACTGGATGCCAGGGGCCGCCCAGGCCTGCGAGGCCGGCCACGGGGACGCCTGCGCCGCGCTGGCCGCCGTATATCAGTCGGGAGACGGGGCGCCGAAGGACGTCCCGCGCGCGCTGCTCCTCTTCGAGAAGGCCTGCACGGCGTCGGAGCTGAAGGCCTGCGTCATCGCCGCCTACCTCAAGCTCCGAGGTCACGACGTGCCGAAGGACGAGGCCGGGGCGAAGAAGCTGGCCGCCAAAGCGTGCAGCGGCGGCGAGGCGAGCGCATGCCAGCTCCTAAAGTCCATGCCCAGGTGAGGACGGCACCTCGACGTCCGGTAGAGGACCCCGCCCCGGGTCGTGTCGGCGGGCTGGCTAGTCCGAGGCGATGTGGAACGCGGGATGCGCGACGTTCTCCGCGTAGCCCGGGATGAGCGCGGCGGCGAGGGCCCCGGCCAGCGCCAGGGCGAGGATGCGCCGCCCGCGGCCCGGCCGGAGCGACCTGTCACGCCACCCCGTCCATGCCGCGGCCGCGAGCAGGAACACGCCGGGGAGAATGGGCAGCCGGTAGCGCGGGAAGCCGTAGGCCACGACGTGGAGAAGGACGTAGTAGCCGACGAAGCCGACGATGAGGGCGCGCCGGCGGTCCATCGAGAGGCACGCCAGGCCCAGGGCGAAGAGCCCCAGCGCCGCCACGTAGGGCAGCACCGCCACCGCCGCGACCGCCCACGTGAAGGCCGGCGGCCGCTCCCCGTACGCGCGGCGGCGCAGGTGGATGAGCACCTGGCTGTCGCCCCAGAACCGCGGCATCTCGGAGACGACCTTCTCGAAGATCCACCAGGGCTGGCGGGCCAGGACGGCCTCGATCCCCCGCCGGGTCGCATAGCGGTATTGCGAGATGCGCCCATCCACCGACTCGTACTCTTCGTAGACCTCTTCCCGCGTCAGGTGCGCGTTGCCTTGCCACAGGTTGAGGCCGGCCGAGGTGGAGACCGGGATGAACGTGTGGAACACCCGCCAGTTCCGCCACGTCCACGGAGCGACGGTCACGAGCACGGCGGCGAGGAACGTGGCCGCTCGCCGCCGGCCGCCCGGCCGAGTGGCTCGCCAGGCCAGCCACAGCGCGGCCAGGGGCGCGAAATAGAGGACGGTCTCCCGCGTGAGCACGGTGAGGCCCCAGAGCGCGCCGGCCAGCGCGACCGGGGTCGCCCGGCCGGCCGCGTCGCCCTCCAGCAGGCGCTCGAAGGCCCACCACAGCAGGAACAGCATCAGCGTCTCCGACCAGAAATGCGCGGCGAACCAGACCAGCTCCGGGAACACCGCCGTGATCCCAGCCGCGACGAGCCCCGCCCGATTGCCGTAGGCGCGCGCGCCCACCCGCCCGACCGCGGGAACGAGCAGCGCTGAAAGCGCGACCTGCACCCACTGCACGGCGGCCAGGCCCCCGGTGAGGCCGTAGAGGCCGGCGATGAAGAACGGATAGAGCGGGGCGTGGAAGATGAGGTGCATGCGGAACGGCGAGTAGCCGACGCGGGCCGAGGGCAGGTACTGGGTGCCCCAGGTCAGGTAGGTCCGCTCGTCGCCGACCGGGAAGGTGGGCGGCTCGAAGAGGACGAAGGCCGCCCGCAGCGCGAGGCCGGCCAGGAACAGGAGGAGGAGCCGCCGACGGAACGACCGGCCCGCAACGAGCGTGGCCGGAGACTGCGGGTCGTCCGTCGCGGGCACCGCGGGCAGGATAGCACGCCCCCTCGGAGGGCCCGCCGTGGTTTGGTCCGTCGCGCGGCCCCGTGCTACGGTGGCGCTTTGCGCCGGACGCCGCCGGGGCGGTGCGGCCGCAGAGGCTCTCTTCTTGCGATTGCAAGCGTCGATCGCCGCCGCCGGCCTGCTCGCCGTGCTCTCGCAGTGCCGATCCGCCGGATCACCGGTCGACCTGGTCGAGGTCGCGGCGGCGCGGATGAGCGAGGGCTCGGTGGCCGGGCGCGACCGCGGCTGGGTGATGGGCCAGACCGGCAAGCAGATCCGCATCAACGACGTCGTCCGGCGGACGCTGCCCGCGTCTCCGCCCGGGAGGCTCCTCTTCACCCTCGACGTGCCCCGGGGGGCGCGGCTCGCTCTCGCTTGCGGCATCCCGCCCGAGCGCCACGACCGTCCCGGCGTCGAGTTCTCGGTGAAGCTCCGCCGCCGCGGCAAGGAGCAGGCGCTCTGGACGATGCTCCTCGACCCCTTGCGGCGAAAGGAGCACCGCCGGTGGGTGCCGGCGGAAGTCGACCTCTCGGGCTACGCCGGACGCGACGTGGAGCTGGTCCTGGAAACGCGCGGCTTCGAGCGGGACGACGACCCGCGGCGGGCCTTCTGGGGCACGCCGGCCCTGATCACGCCCGCGGCGAAGGCGCCGCTCGTGATCGTCTATCTCGTGGACACCCTCCGCGCCGACCACACCCAGCCCTACGGCTACCGCCGCGACACCACGCCCGAGCTGGGCCGGTTCGCCGCCGATTCGGTCGTCTTCGACACCGCCATCGCCCAGGCGTCGTGGACGAAGCCCTCGGTGGCTTCGCTCTTCACGTCGCTCCTGCCCGGCCAGCACCGTGCGGTGCAGCTGCGCGACACGCTCGACTCCGGCCACGTGACGATGGCCGAGATGCTCCAGGCCAAGGGCTTCGCCACCGGGGCCGTCATCGCGAACTCGGTGATCTACTCGGCGGGGTCGAACTTCGAGCAGGGCTTCGACCTCTTCGCGGGCATGCACGGCGCGGGCAACCGGCCCTCGAAGGTCGTGGAGGCGGCCCCGGTCGTGGACGACGCGCTCTCGTGGCTCGAGGAGCGCCGCGGCTTCCCCACCTTCCTCTACGTCCACACCATGGACCCCCACGTGCCGTACACGCCGCCCGCGCCCTTCAACATGAAGTACGAGCCGCACCCCACTCCCGACCACCCCGCGGTCGACCCCCGCGGCGACTACAAGGAGCCGCTGGACCTCGACCGCCTCATCGCGCAGTACGACGGCGAGATCGCGTACGGCGACCGGGAGTTCGGCCGCTTCGTCTCCGAGCTGAAGCGGCGGGGTCTCTACGACCGCGCGCTCATGGTCTTCCTGGGCGACCACGGCGAGGAGTTCCTCGACCACGGCCAGTTCACCCACGGCAAGACCGTCTTCGACGAGCTGATCCACATCCCCCTCATCGTGAAGTTCCCCGGGGGGCGCGGAGCGGGCACGCGCGTGAAGCAGCAGGTGCAGGAGGTCGACGTGCTGCCCACCGTGATGCAGGAGATGGGGCTGCCCGTCCCCGCGCCACCCGTCATCGCCGGCCACCCGCTGCAGCCGGTGTTGGCGGGTGGCGTCCCGGAGCCGCCCGCGGTGTCCGAGATCAGCCATCGCGGCTACGTGGCCCACGGCATGCGCACCAGCCGGGACAAGTACGTCCAGCGCTTCAGCCCCGAGGAGGACGAGCTGTACTTCGATCTCGGACGCGACCCGAAGGAGAAGGACAACCGTCTCGCGGAGAACCGCGACCGGGCGTCGAAGCTGAAGGCGGCGGGAGAGGCGGCGATGGTGGCCGATCCCTTCCGGCACAACCTGCGCGCGGAGGGCGGCGGCCAGTACGTGCTGAAGCTGCGCACCGGGGGCTGGATCGAGGGCGTGGAGCCCAGGGGCTTCGGGCCGGACGACCGATACGAGATCCAGGGCAACGGCCGCAAGCTCGCGCTCGCCCTGCGACCCCGTCCGGGCCGTCCGCGGGAGGTGGTCTTCGGCATCCGGCCGATGGGCGCGCCGGTGTACCTCGAGGGCACGCGCGACGGCCGCCCGCTGCGGCCGTCCGATGTGGCGATCGCCGAGGAGGCGGAGCATCCCGCCGAGGTGCCGTTCCGCCTGCCCGAGATCGAGCCGCGGGGCGACAGCGACGAGGAGCGCTTCGACAACGTCTTCGCCCCGCCCCGCGGCGACCCACCCGGCCTCCAGCTCTGGCTCACCATGGCCCCCAGTGTCAAGGTTCTGGCCATGGACAAGGAGACCCGCGAGCGGCTGTGCGCCCTGGGCTACATCAACTGCGGGAAGCGCTGACGTAACGGATTCAATGCAGTGAGCCGCAGAGGGCGCAGAGGCGCACAGGATGCGGAGAACGGCGCGCGTCCGAGGCGGCAATGGTGGGCGCGAGCGTCGTGCAGAGCGCGCGACTCGTTGGTGGACCCGATATCACCCGCGTCGTCCGGCGACGACGCGGGTGATCAGGACGGAGCGCGCGGGCACGACCTCGCGCCCTGCCCGAAGTGAGCCGCGCGCGCACTCCGGGGTGTTAGCATGGGCGAGTGGACGAGAAGATCCGGGAGGTGGTGGATCTGTTCAACGACGGCCGCTTCTCGGACTTCCAGGACGCGCTGGAGTCGCTCACCTCCACCACCCGCGCCGCCTCCGAGCGCCAGTTCTACACGCTGCTCAACAACCTGGCCGAGGCGCTCCTCCAGCTGAGCGACGGCGACGTCCAGGACGCGGAGCAGATGGTGGCCGCTTCCCTGCGCAAGCTGGACGACTTCATGCCCCGCTTCCGGGGCCTCAACGTCGAGGCGCTGCGCGAGGACTTCCGCCGCGTGCTCGTCGAGCTGCGCGAGGTCCGGGCCGGCCGCAAGGCCGACGTGGCCCCGACGCGCATGCCCCGCCTGCGCATCCTGCCGGAGTGAGCCGGACCGAGCTCGTCGTCTTCGACCTCGACGGCACGCTCATCGACTCCGCCCGCGACCTCGGCGCCGCCGTCAACGAGGCCCTCCAGCGCCTCGCCCCCGGGACGGCGCCGGTCCCCCTGGACACGGTCCGCACGTTCATCGGCGAGGGGGCCGGCATGCTGGTGTCCCGCGCCGTGGCCGCCACCGGCGTCGCGCTGTCGACCGATGCCGTGCGGCCGGTCTTCCTGGACTGCTACTCCTCGCGCCTGCTCGACACGACCACGCTCTATCCCGGCGTCGCGGAGGCGCTCGACGCGCTGGGCGATCGCACACTGGCCGTCCTCACCAACAAGCCGGGAGGCATGAGCCGCCGGATCCTCTCCGGCCTGGGGGTGGCCGGCCGCTTCGCGTGGATCTGCGGCGCGGGCGACGTGCCGACCCGCAAACCCGACCCCAGCGGGCTGCGACTGCTCCTCGACCGGGCCGCGGTCGCCCCCGGGGCGGCGGTCATCGTGGGGGATTCGGCCATCGACGTCCGCACCGGCCGGGCGGCCGGAGTCCGCACGGTGGGAGTCACTTACGGCCTGGACCCGGCGAGCCTGCACGCAGCGCCTCCCGACCTGCTCATCGACGACCTGCGGGAGCTGCCGGGCCGGCTGGCCGCGCCCGAGCCGGTCTGACTGTGCTACCCTGAGCGGCGCCCGGCCATGTCCAGCATCCTCGTCTGGGGCAAGACGCGGGAAATCGTCGCGGGAGAGCTGCCTCCGGGCATCAGCACCGAGGAGGTCGCGACCCTCTCCGAGCTGAAGGCCGAGCTGCACGGCAAGGGCTCCATCCTGGTCCTGGCCGACGCCTCCCACCTCGACGCGGAGCGGGCCGCGGTCGCCGACTGGGTCAAGTCCGCCGAGGGCCGCCGGAGCTTGATCGTGGGGGTGGCCGGCCTGGCCGAGGCGGACGAGCTCGTCCGCCGGCATCCGTACCTCGACGACGTGATGGTGCGGCCGGTGACGGCGCTCCGGCTCCGCCTGCGTCTCGACCGCGCTCTGGACGGGCTGAACTCCCGCCGGGTGATCCAGCAGCTCGACGCCGCCCTCGCCCGCAAGAG
>Ga0066710_100000535_pt1 | contig 23599 bp, 21 predicted proteins | sample GraSoiAngelo_159_FD_79666 | JGI IMG/M metagenome (GOLD analysis project Ga0066710, IMG submission 79666) | Grasslands soil microbial communities from the Angelo Coastal Reserve, California, USA - 14_1009_16_40cm | ecosystem: Environmental > Terrestrial > Soil > Grasslands | place: USA...
CACCAATAGCCTGGTGATAGGCCAATTGGATACTGACAGAGGCAACATTACTTCAGGTCCGGTTCTGCGCCTGAATTCGGAGGCGATCGAAGAGTTCCGCGTCACCACCGCAAACGGAAACGCAAATCAAGGTCGCTCGTCCGGCTCCCAAGTCAACTTAGTGACGAAGGCGGGCACCAATAATTGGCACGGAGCAGGGTTTGAATTTTATCGGAGCCGCGGCTTCACCGCCAACGATTGGTTCAACAATCATGCTAGCCCACAAGTTCCTCGCACACCGCTGGTCCGGCACACCTATGGTGGCGCGATCGGCGGACCCATCGTTAAGGACAAAGCATTCTTCTTCTACAGTTACGAGGGCCGTCATGATGCCACGGGCCAGAGTGTGACCAGGGTCGTTCCGTTGAATGTTTCCCCTGACCCCCTGAACCCGGGCACTTTAGGCGACGGTGTCGTTCACTACACCTACTGTGCCGATCCGCCCACCTGCAATAGCATTCAGATCGCGTCTTTGGATCTCTCTCAGTTCGCTCCGGGCCAGGGACCGTATCCAGAGACTGGCATAAACCCGCTCGCACTAGATGCTATAGCCGCGGCCGCCGCCAAGTATCCGGCGAACGATTCCTCACAGGGTGACGGGCTGAATACGCTTGGATTCCGCTTCAACGCCCCTACGCCCGTGAAGTTAAACTCGCACGCCGCTAAGTTTGACTTCAATCTGACGAAAAACCAGACAGCTTTCGGCCGCCTGAATGTAATCTACGATCACCAGACACTCCCACAGTGGCTGCCCGATACTCCTTCTCCACTGGTGTGGAACCATCCCTGGGGCTTGGCTGCTGGTCATACCTGGACCATCGGCAACCAGTGGGTTAACAACTTTCGTTACGGCTATACCCGGCAGGCATTCAGTCAAGGAGGAGACAGCGACGGCAATGACATAAGTTTCCGTTTCGTGTTTCAGCCCACGAGCCAACAACATACTCTGTCCAGAGTCACGCCCGTCCAAAACTTCACGGATGATATTTCGTGGATCCATGGAAACCATAACCTCCAATTTGGAGGCAATATTCGCAAGATTAACAACTCTCGCGTAAGCTTCGCCAATGCATTCGATAATGCGATCACGAACCCGTCCTTCTATCTCGGCGCTGGTGACCATGTTTCGCAAGCCTTCCAAGATTACATTGACGCAAATGGTCTTCCCGGGGCGGGCGGCAATGTAACCTCGACATCGGAGGTGCAAAACGCGGCCACAGCCGCCATCGGCCGGTTCTCGCAATATACCGCTGACTTCACCTTTGACAAGGACGGCACTTTGTTGCAGCCGGGCGCGCCAACCATCCGGAATTTTGCCACGCAAGCCTACGATACCTATATTCAAGACACGTGGAAGGTTCGTTCCAACCTGACTCTTACATTGGGACTACGTTACAGCCTGGAAAGGCCTGTGTACGAGACCAAGGGCTTTGAAGTACAGCCCACCGTGCCTCTAGGGACATATTTCGGAGAGCGCCTGGCGGCGGCGCAGCGCGGGGAAAACTTCACCGACCTGATTGTCATTAATCGTTCTGGTCCAGCGAATGGCGGTAAGCCGATGTACAACTGGGACAAGAACAACTTCCAGCCCAGAATTGCGGTTGCCTGGTCGCCCGAAGGTGGCGACGGCTTCTTTGGCCGTTTGCTGGGGCGCGGCGCGAAGTCCGTAATTCGTGGCGGCTTCGCTCTAACCAACGACTACTATGGTCAGGCTCTCGCGGTGGACTGGGATTTGAACAACACTCTCGGATTCACTTCCAATTACACCACGCCGGCCAATACGTACGACACCACTACTGCCCAGGGGAAACCCCTTGCACCATTGTTTACCGGATTCAATCAGGACATCCGGCCTCTTCCCAATGTAGTGGTACCGCCAAACCTCCAATTTCCCCTCACAGCAACTCCATTGGATCCAGCTAACTTTGAATACGGCGAACGCATCGAGCAGTCGGTGGATTCGAATCTCCACGCCCCGACCGAGTACGTATGGAACCTGACCTACGAACGTCAACTGCCCGCGGGTACGGTCCTCTCTGCTTCCTACATCGGACGCACGGCGCACAGCCTGTTAGCGCGCCGGGACGTTGCGGCCTTCAACGACCTTCGCGACCCAAAGACCGGTTTGGATTGGTATACAGCTGGCACTGCGCTCGAGAAACTGCGTCAGAAGGGGACAGATATCAGCCAGATACCTTCCCTGCTACCGGCCAACGTAAGTCAGTACTTCGACAATCTATTCCCCGCCAACCTGGCGCAGATCGTCAACGACTTCGAAGGCCCCTTGATGGACCCAACCTGGACTAACGCTCAGGCGTTCTATGGATATCAAGCTACCGGTTTCTTTTCCGGGAATGATTGGACAGACACGCAGGCCGAGATCGATCTCGATCTTGCCTTTGACGGCTTTCCAATCAAGTTTATGCAGCCCCAATATGGGGCACTATCTGCCTGGAGCACGATTGGAAACTCCTATTACAATGCTCTTGCGCTGTCGGTGCGACAGCGGCTCCACAGTTTGACCCTAGACTTTAATTACACTTATTCGCACTCGCTAGACGACGCGTCAGGGTTACAGACGGCAGGGGCCTTTGACACTTCGCCGTTTATCGTCAACCCCATCCGTCAGCACGATTGGTATGGCAGCTCCGACTTCGACATCCGCCACAGCATCAATGCCGACGCGGTGTGGGGCTTGCCGTTTGGTAAAGGCAAGAAGTTCATGGGCGATGCTCATCCCGCAGTGGATGCGATTTTCGGCGGCTGGCAGATCTCCGGCATCTTCCGTTGTAACACGGGACTGCCTCAGTACGCCCCGTATGACGATGCTCGTTGGGCCACTAACTGGAACGTCCAGGCTGGTGTAACTCCAACCAGCCCGGTTCACACTTGTCCGGACCGTCCGGTCAATGGCACCCCAAAGCTGTTCGGCGGCTGCGGGGACATCAACAAAATTTATCAGAGCTTCCGCAACGCGTATCCGGGCGAATCCGGTCCACGGAACCCTTTCCGACTGCCTGGATACATTGATCTCGATCTGGGGTTGGGGAAGACCTGGAAAATGCCTTGGAGCGAGAGTCACCAGCTTCAGCTACGCTGGGATGTATTCAACGTCGCCAATTGGCAGCATTTTGGTGCCATCGATGGCAGCCGTACAGGCTTCGGCGTCCGTCGCGATCCAGCTCTCCGCGACTTGAGTGCACCCTCCAACTGGTCCAACTTTGTCCAGATTCAGGGCCAAGCACGGGTCATGCAGGTCGGCGCGCGCTATTCGTTTTAGGTTTGAGAGAAGGTTAGTAGTTAAACTTGGCTGGGCCAGAAATGGCTCAGCCAATTTTTTGGTGGCAGAATTGTTTGCTGGAATTGAGTGCTGCGTCTCAGCTCAGGGGTGAGTCGCTCATGCGGAAGCGGGTGCGGACGTGTTCAGAGATCAATTCGATGGCGGAGCGGTTGGCCACAGGGTCGGACTGCGCCAGATATTTCATGGCTTCGACCAGCAGACGCTGCCCATCGACGTACCGGGGGTCGGAAGTACGCTCGCGTCGTCTACGTCCAATGTTGGGAGCAACCGGGATCGTGAAAACCTTGGCCATGAAAACCCAAATATTCGTGCGGCGAACCGTTGTGTTCTTTGCTCTGCGGAAGTTTGCGCTCCACAGTATAACGCCCGGCTCTCGGTTTTTCAGCTTTTATCTTTCAGGGTCTCACCAGGCGCTCTGCACTTAACCCTGAGGTGACACCGTCTTGGTTTTACCAGTAGTTTTCAGCTTAAACACGGTATCAGAAATTTTCTGATTCAATTCAATATCGCTGTATTTGGCCAGGCGATAGTCGCCTGAGGGCTCAACCAGTTGCTGTTGGACAGAGACCCCCTTCCCTGGATCAATCCACAAGAGAATGTGTTGAAACGTATTGCGAATACTTTGAGACTTTGGCACCAGATCGAGTTTGGCAGCCTCGATACCCCCGACCTTTTCCGTGCCCAGATATTTTATGTCGAACGACTTCAGCATATCGTGTCCGCCGCCGCCAAAGCCGAGCACCAGGAAGCTCTCGAACTCGGCCCGATGCTTGCCTGCGGGATACACCGTCACCTGATCGATGCGCGGCTGGTAAACCTGCACTTTGGAATCGGTGAATAACACATATTTCTTTTCGGGCTCGGTGATGTCGGCCACCATCTCCGTTTCCTTGTTAGTACGACGGAAATAGACTTTGCCTTTTTGAGTATCAGTTTCGTTCACCACTTTCTGATACTGGTCCCAAACGAAACTAGCTTCCGTTGTACGGAAGTTCGCCGCGGTGCTGTCCATCTTCTTTAAGACGCTCTCCAGAGCGGCATTCGAGGTCTGCTGCGCCCACGCCGGCGCCAGCATCAAGAGCAATGCCGTCAAGCACCACCGAAATGAATAATCATGTTTCATGAAGTTCGCCTTGCTTTATGCGAGAAATTTTAGTCTTGAAGGTCTACTCTTTTTTCGCCCAGACTTTATAGCTTAAGATGCGCCCTGACCGATCACGCAGCGTTTCATACCTGGTAATGCTGACTTCGCCGGAAATGGGCTCGATAATGCGCAACAATTCGGCCCGGATCGCTGGGTCTTCCTTACCCCTAACTGCCGTGCCTTCAATCTGGTAAATGAAGCCACCCGCGGCGTCGGGAATGACCACTACTCCAGTAGGATGCGGGTTGCGCTCAACCGGTTTGTCCTTGAAGTTGATCCAATAGGGAGAAAGAAATACAAACAGTAAGATGAGCGTCACCATCACGTCATATTGAATTGTTCCGCGTTCGTACGACCACAGAATGTATCCGCGGATTGTGCGCCAGATGGCGTTCATCGGAACCGCAGGCGCGCTCGCCAGCTTCGCGTTGGCCTCTGTGCTTTCCAAGTCTAGTTTTTGCTCCTCATCTTGGCAAACTGGCGGCGCGGCACCCTAAACTTTTCTTGCGGTAATACGTTCAGCGCCCATATAGGGACGCAGAGCCTCTGGAATCAAAACGCTGCCATCAGGTTGCTGATAGTTCTCCACAATCGCCACCCACGTCCGGCCGATTGCCAAACCGCTGCCATTCAAAGTATGCACGAACTCGGTCTTGTTCTTTCCCTCCGGACGATAGCGAATATTAGCGCGTCGTGCCTGGAACGCTTCAAAATTCGAGCACGAAGAAATCTCGCGGAATAACTGCTGGCCCGGCAGCCACACTTCGATGTCGTAAGTCTTGGCGGAAGAGAACCCAAGGTCAGCCGTGCAAAGCGCAACCACTCGATAGTGGAGACCAAGTTTCTGCAGAATTTGCTCAGCATCGTGGGTGAGCTTCTCCAGCTGTTCATAGGAATCTTCCGGACGGCAAAACTTGACCAATTCAACCTTCTGGAATTGATGCTGCCGGATGATACCGCGCACATCCTTCCCATAGGAACCCGCTTCGCTGCGAAAGCACGGAGTGTAGGCGGTCAGCGACACTGGCATCCGGAACGCTTCTAGCACTTCGTCACGATATAAATTGGTTACCGGAACTTCCGCCGTAGGGATGAGCCACAGTTCCTTCTCCCCGTGGGGCACGCGGAAAAGATCCGATGCGAACTTGGGAAGTTGCCCGGTGCCGTACATGGAATCGGAATTCACCAGGTAGGGTGGCAACACTTCGGTGTAGCCATGCTCACGTGTATGCACATCAAGCATGAAATTAGCTAAAGCCCGCTCCAGCCGCGCTCCCAAGTCCCAATAGACGGCGAACCGCGCCCCCGAAAGTTTGGCAGCGCGTTCAAGATCGAGCACGCCGAGTTGCTCCCCGAGTTCCCAGTGCGGCTTGGGAGCAAAGTCAAACTTCGGAGGCGAGCCCCAACGTCGGATTTCTTCATTGTCTTCGGCAGTTTTCCCTACCGGCACACTTTCATTTGGCAGATTGGGAAGACCTGCCAGTATCTGCTGCAGGCGAGTTTCTAAGTCTGCAGCAACTTTCTCGCGGTCCTGGATCTGTTCGCGTAGTTCTTTGGTTTCGGCAATGAGCGCGCTGCCATCCTGGCCGCTCTTTTTCAGCTTGGCAATCTGCTCCGAGGCGCGGTTGCGCCGGGCCTTAATGGTCTCCGCATCCGTAATAGCCTGCCGCCTCTGCTGATCAATTGCGTGAAAATCCTTCAGGACCTCACCGGGATCGAGACCGCGCTCACGCAGTTTTTGCTCGACCAAAGGCAGGTTGTTCCGGACGAAGTTCAGATCAAGCATGGGAAGTCCATTACTGTATCGGAAAAACGTCGTCAATTGCACGTTGTAGCACTGGCCCCCGGATTGCGCCGATGTCGCGCAAGGAAAGGCCCTGGTTTTGAGCCAGGGCCTTGGCCGATGCGCCATTCGATCTCGGAATCAACGAGTGAAGGGACCAGGGACGTTGGTGCCGTCTACGCATCCATTCTGACCGCTGCGGTTGGGATAGCCTAAGTTATTGTCATAGGCATAATTTGACCAGTTGCCCGGTATCTTCCACTTAGTTCGGTTCGAGAAATCAACGGACGGGCCGCCGAAGGTCCACGAACATTTGTCCGCGTTCTCTGCGCCACTGGAATCGTACCAGGCGTTGAGACGTGGATCATTGCGGGCCTCCGAAAGTTCGTGGCCGCTAACATTGGCCAAAGCCGCCAGTCCTTGCGACTGGAAGTTATGGTTGACTGCGGATCACATCCGGGGTCGCCATCGAGATTAAAAAAGAAAGCAAACTGAATAGGAACCCCGCCGCATGAGCTGGCGCTGTGCCAGGCGCAATAGCCGGCGTGTGCGCGGGGAGCGTCTATATAGACCGCGTAATAGCCACTGCTGGCCAGTTGGGATGGTGGAATCACCTTGCAGACCTCGGCAAGAATGGTTGAAGTTTTTGGAGCGCGACTGGGACCAGGTGTGGCGTCGATATAGTGGCCCAGATAGCTGATCGAATCAGTAACCTGAGTTCCCTGCGGGCCGGTAAATTCATCCACAGTAGCGCCGTAGGCGCTGCCGCCGACTCCCTTGTACCAGAGATCCAGTCCTGAAATTTTGTCAGAAACGAAGTTTGGATTTGACCAGTTCGATCCCCAAAAGATAGCCGCAGTCTTGGCGGTCACCAAAATATTGCCGCCGTGCCAGATCAGGTCAGGGTTGCCACCCCCGGCTTGAGCAGCCTGTTGTCCCGCGCCCAGTGAATTCCACGCATGGGCGGGTCAGTATCAAGTACGGATCTCTTTTGCGCGAGCAAAGTCAAAGACGTCACAACCAATGCGAAAAAAATACCTAAAACAGACAACTTGGAATGTTGCATTCGAATTCCTCCGTGGTGGGTTTATTCCTGGAAGGCAAAGCGGCAAGGACTGAAACAGCCCGGTGGTTGCCGATTGTCATCGAATCAGCGGGGATTGTTAATGCTTTATCGAGGCCGGCGAGTTCTCGACTGAAGCATTTCGTCACGCCTGAAACTCCCTGTAAGTAGGTCACAGTGGTTCGAGCGATTTGGCCGTGCCAGTTGCACGCTGTAAACTACACGGCGATGAGATTCCTGCCGCGCGCCGTTGGGGTCGGATTGCTGCTGTGTCTCTCTGTGACTTGCTTTGGCTCCGCCTACAACGCGCATCCCAAGCTGATCGTCATCATCGTGATTGACCAGTTTCGCGGCGACTACCTGGAACGCTATCGAGATCAGTTCGGCGAAGGCGGATTTCGGCTGCTGCTCGACCGTGGCGCATATTTCACCGATTGCAATTACGACTACGCCAACACTCACACTGCCCCGGGCCATGCCACGCTTCTGACCGGTGCTTACTCCAACGGCCACGGTATTCACGCCAATGCCTGGTGGGATCCGCGAACCAAGCGCATGGTCACGTCGGTGCAGGATGACGGAACAAGACTTGTCGGTTTGACAGGCAGCTTACCGGGCGCGTCGCCACATAATCTCCTCGCCGACACGCTTGGTGATGAACTGAAACTGGCAACCCAGGGTAAGGCTCGGGTATTTGGCATCGCCTTGAAAGATCGGGCTGCGATACTATCGGCAGGTTTTGCCGGAGATGGCGCTTATTGGATCGACAAGAAAACCGGCCTGTGGATCACATCAACCTACTATCGCAGCGAATTGCCGAAGTGGGTATCACACTTCAATGAGAGCAAGCGGGCAGAAAAGTATTTGAACAAAGAATGGAAAGATGGCAGCGGGAAAGTCCTGCGCACCACCGCCCCTGTGCCCGGACAAGAAACAAGCTTCTACGAGTTGGTAGGGACCACACCTTTCGCCAACGACTACGAATTCGAGTTGGCGCGGGAACTCATCACCTACGAAAAGCTGGGATCTGGCCCGGCCACCGATCTGCTGTGCATCAGCCTCTCCGCCAATGACATCCTCGGCCATCAGGTGGGACCTGACGCTCCGGCAATGCAGGCCATGGCGCTGGCCATGGACCGGCAGCTGGCGGAATTCTTTGACTTCCTCGGCCACCAGATCGGACTCGCCAACCTCTGGATTGCGCTCTCGGCAGATCACGGAATCTCGCCTGTTGCGAGCGTGGCTAAGCGCCTGCGAATCCCCGCCGCCGTGGTTTCGCCCGACAGATTGCGCGCACAAGTCAACCAGTTGCTGTCCAAACAACTTTCTCCCGGAGGACCGGCAGAATACTTAAAAGTCTTTGACTACCCGGTAGCATGGCTGGACGACGATGCCTTTGCCGCTGTCAAAGTGAAAGAAGAAGATGCGGAACATGCGGTTGGGGAGGCGCTCAAACAGGTTGGCCTACGCGACTACTACACTCGGTCGCAACTGGCACAAGGTCATGTCCCCAACACTTCCACCGGCCTGAGATTTCAGCACAGCTACTCCCCTCTGGGAGGATGGTACGTGTTCGGCGTTCCCGCCCCATTCACGGTCACCAGCCCGACGGCAGCGGACCACATGACTGCATACACCTACGATACGCACGTCCCTTTAGCTTTTTATGGCCTTCCCTTCCAGCCGGGAACCTACCGCACTCATTCGGAACCAATCGATCTAGCTGTAACATTCGCGTCGCTGCTGGGGATTAATTCTCCCACTCATGCGGTCGGGCGAGTTCTTACTGAGGCGCTGGCTCCGTCGCGTCGCGCGGAAAACTCTTCCCGCCCGCCGTCTGACAAGCGACTCCATTCACCCAATTCCTCGGACCCTGTCAGGCCGGTGTCGACTGTCACTCGCGGAGGCTCATGGTGACAGCTTCTCCGGCAACCGAGCGTCGCGCTACCGACTTGAGCGTCAGTTTTGCCGGAATCCAGCTCAAGAACCCGGTGATCGCCGCCAGCGGTACTTTCGGTTATGGCATCGAATTCGAAGATGTAGTGCATCTCGATAAGCTCGGCGGCTTCGTGGTCAAGGGATTGTCGCGGGAGCCGATGGCGGGTAATCCTCCGCCGCGTCTGTACGAGACTCCTGCGGGCATGCTGAATGCTATTGGTTTGCAGAATATTGGCGCCCGCGCGTTCATCGAGGAGAAACTTCCCAAGCTGCGGGAGATGAAGAATATCGTGGTGTTCGCCAATGTCTTCGGCTACACCCGGGAAGATTACGAACGCGCCGTCGAGATACTGAACGAAGGCGAGGGCATCGCCGCTTACGAATTGAATGTGTCTTGTCCCAACACGGCCTATGGAGGCATCCAGTTTGGCAGCGATCCGCGATCACTGGACGAAGTAGTAAGCACGGTCCGCCGCCACTCACAGCGTCCGCTGATCGTGAAACTTTCTCCGAACGTGACCAGCATTGCGCAAATGGCTCACGTGGCGCAGGAAGCCGGTGCTGACGCAATTTCGTTAGTGAACACGTTCGTGGCTATGGCGATCGATGCGGAAACCCGCAAGCCACGCATTGCCAACGTCACCGCCGGGCTGTCCGGACCAGCCATCAAGCCTATTGCTCTGCGGATGGTTTACGACGCCTCGAAAGCGGTAAAGGTTCCAGTCATTGGCATGGGCGGCATCTCCGCCGCTGTGGATATTGTGGAGTTCATGTTGGCCGGCGCAACCGCCGTGCAGATTGGAACTGCCAGCTATTGGGATCCCGTGGCTACCGAGAAGATCGCCGCCGAACTCCAAAACTGGTGTGTGGAACACAACGTAGAACGCCTGGCAGGCCTCACCGGTGGGATGGTGATGGAGTAAATCGTCGGTACTTCGAACAGTTTTGGGTCGTCATTCAGACGGCGACGCTCTCGAAGAGTTCCTGCACTGGTTCGGTTATCGCGGCCACTTCGCCAGAATCGCTCCCATTAGCAGATAACAAACTAGTTGATAGCCAGTGTCGATTAAATACAGCTTGATGGGCCTCCTTTTGAAGAGCGTGCTCGTCAATTGGACGGTAGTGACCAAAACCCAGCCACACCGCAAATCCAATTTTCATCCCATAGAGCACTGCGTTCACCGTGGTGACATCCGCATCTCGTCCATTTTGGCTTTGTCATTCGGGTCGTAGCCCATCGCGAGCGTCCAAGGCTTGGCGAACAGAAGTGGTGAGTACCATAGAAATCCCAAAATCATGGTCGCAACCGCCGCCACCAATACGGACCACAAGTTGACTCCCATGAATTCCATAGCGCTGCCTCCTCACATGAGTGTGAAAAGAAGGCGCAATTCTATGCCGAACTTGTTAATAAAGGGAAACTGCTGCTGGAAGGGTCCGAAACCTGAGACCTGAACCGGAAACTAGAAACCTGAAACTAGAAACCTTACCTATCTTCCGTTGCTATACCAGATCGAGCCCGGCGAGTTGTAATTGAGTCCTTCGCCCCACACGGCTTGTGTCTGGCCGTGGCTGTCAATGTCCATCTCGAAATAATCGCCAAAAGGAAAGCTAAAGCCATCGCGCTGAATGTAGCTGTAGCCCCGGACGTAACTGGATATCGGCTTCTCAGCCGACCAAGTGGCGCCACCATTCGTGGAACTGCGGTAGTAGGTATTCCACACTGGTACGTTGCGAGAATCCATCCAGGCGATGCGAACATCCCCGGCCGATCCGGCCACAATGGCGGGAAACGCATGCTCCACTCCAGCGCCCGCGGCAGAAACATCCACCTTGGGCGACCAGGTTGCGCCAGCCGTCGTAGAGGAAGCGAAATAGATACGTTCTGCACCCTTATTCACCGCACCTGAGTTCCACAGCGCGTACAAAGTGCCAGCGGCATCGGAGGTCATGGTAATTTGCGCTCCCAGGTATGCCCAACCGCAACTGTAATTGGAACAATCTGGAGGCGAGCTCGAAACGTCGAGGACGGTGCTCGTCCAGCTCTTGCCGCCATCGGACGACTTGCTGGTATAGAGATTTACTGGACCTTTGGCCCCACCGTTCTGAGCATATCCCGCCCAGGCGAAATAGACATTCCCCAGAGGATCTACCGTGCCGCCGCCGGCCAGTGACCATCCCAGCTTGGCATTCACATTCACGTTCGCAGAAGTGAATGTGATCCCGCCATCGTGGGAGGAAGACACCCAGACCTTCTGCGCATGATTGAAACCGACGTACACATCCGAACCACGCACGGCAAGAATGGGCTTATCCGTCCCCGCATTCGTACTGTCAGCGACCACAAATGACCAGCTTTGACTGAAATCCGCCGACTTGGCCACTACGGTGTCGCTCTTGTTGTTCTGCAACCAGGCGGCGTAGACGGTTCTGTGATCAATTGGGTCGACCACGATTTGCGCATCGAACTGTCCTGTACCCGGAGGCGCGATCTGGCGTGGCGCCTGCCATGTGCTTCCATTGTCATTGCTCACTACCAGAATCATCGTAGGCAGCGGGCAGCTCGGACAGCCCGGCACGATCACATACTGCGGATAAAGAACGTACACGTGACCATAGCCATCGGCAGCAATGGCCGGCTCCCATTGATCGCCGGTCGTAAAGCCGAGCCGGGTCTGAGGCGTGAATCCCGAATTGGCCGGCCATGCAGCCGGCGCCAGGACGGTGGTCAGCAAGAGAGCAAAAATGAATCGGGATTTGAAATAAAGGCTGGAACTCACAAGGCCTCAGGCCAGTGGCGGGCAAACTGCTTTGGTTGAAATCTATCGTGAGAAGCGGGATTCAGTCAATAGGAAGAATGGCCTCAGTAGTGGTCCTTTGACCCTTACAAAGCGCCCTTTGATTGACGAATGCTTGCACACTGGGCCTACCTCACTCGCGTCATTTCGTAGAACCGATTACACTATTGCACGGAGCAAATTTCATGGCCAAAGCTACTTTTGCCGCTGGCTGTTTCTGGGGGGTGGAAGCGACATTTCGTCAATTGCCGGGTGTGATTTCCACCCGCGTCGGTTATACCGGCGGAAAGCCCGCCAACCCTACTTACGAAGACGTCTGTACCGACAGCACCGGACACGCCGAGGCCGTGGAAGTGGACTACGATCCGGCCAAGCTTTCCTACGACAAGCTGCTCGAAGTCTTCTGGGAAAACCACGATCCCACGCAACTGAATCGTCAAGGTCCCGACTGGGGTACACAATACCGTTCTGCGATCTTCTTTCATGACGCGGCACAGGAAGCCGCAGCCTTAGCTTCGAAAGAGAAATTGGGCAAGTCTGCACGCTACAGCAAACCCATCGTCACTCAGATTGTTCCTAGTGTGACGTTCTACCCCGCCGAGGACTATCACCAGCAATATCTGGAGAAGCGCGGCCTGGCCACCTGTCATATCAAGTGATGTTGAGTTTTGAAAGGGTACGACTTTACTCGTGCCGCATGCTGCAACTGTTGTATCGCCTACCACGCGCCGCGGTTCGAAAAAGAACAACACCACCAGACCTGCAGAAAGAAGGCCTACCTACCTTCGAGCGCCAGAAGTTTAGTGACACCAACCCGAAGGATGGTGCATCCTATGTTTACAGTGACTTCTTTACGACCAAAACTGGTCGGACTTTTCGTGCTGTGCGCTGTTACCGCATTCACGATCGGCCCGCTGGCAGTACAGATTTCATTAGCAGCAGACGCTGCGCCCGCTGGATGTCACCACCAACCCCCAGCCCCGGCAGCTCCCGAGCCCGTCACACATCACTGCTGTGCATTCGACCACCAGCCCGCAGCGTTGACCGGATTCGCTCCAGACTTCTTAGAGGCTCATGACTTCTCATATCTTTCATCAGTCGACCCAACCCTTGTCACCTGCTCGCATGTGCCGCTCTCTGTGATCTTGATTGGATCCGGTCCTCCTGGCGCTGCGCCTCTGCGCATCTAAATCGAAACCTCCGTATACATTCCACCTTCACCGTCAACATGCGCACGGCACACCGGTTCGCTTTCGGTTGACCCGCGTGTCTCGGAGGGAAAATGCGAATTATCTGGTTGTTATTTGCGGCAGTAGCCATGCAGGTCACACCGTCAATGGCACAGGATGCTCAACACAAAATGGATTCCTCCGCTCAGCACCAACCCAGCCCCCCCGAGCAGACCATGCCGGGCATGCCGGGCATGAGCGACCAAAATATGAGCAAACAAGACATGGGTAAACATAAGACGCCCATGGAATCCCACTCCCTTATCGAGTTGCTGCAACATCACGCCACCGCTGGCACCGATGCCGAACCGAATTCCACTCCCTCTCCCATGCTCATGACCACGAAAGGAAAGTGGACTCTGATGTTCCACGGAGAAGCCTTCCTCAATGACATCCAGCAAAGCGGACCACGCGGCGCGGACAAGTTCTTTTCCACGAACTGGATCATGCCTATGGCACAACGCCAATTGGGCAATGGCACGCTGACCTTGCGCGCTATGTTGAGTTTTGAACCGGGAACCGTCTCGAAACGCCGCTATCCGGAAATACTTCAGCAAGGCGAGACCGCCTTCGGACGCGCGATCGTCGATGGGCAGCATCCCCACGATTTCCTCATGGAACTGGCTGCGCTCTACGACTACAAACTGAGCGCAAATACGCTGCTGTCTTTTTACGCTGCGCCTATGGGCGACCCGGCCATGGGCCCACTCGCCTATCCTCACCGGCCATCCGCGTCGGAAGATCCTATCGCGCCTCTCGCACACCACCTTCACGACTCCACCCACATTGCCGACGATGTAATCACTGTCGGACTCACTTACCGCAACGTGAGATTGGAAGCCTCCGGCTTCCACGGCCGCGAGCCCGACGAATTTCGCTGGAACCTGGACTCCGGCAAAATCGACTCCTGGTCGTCGCGCCTGACCGTCAATGCGGGCCAGAATTGGAGCTTTCAGTATTCTCTTGCCCAACTCCATAGTCCCGAAGCGCTGGCGCCGGGCACAGATCTCCGCCGCATAACTGCTTCCCTGATGTACAACCACCCGATACAAAACGGCAACTGGGCGTCGATGCTTTTATGGGGACGGAATCGAAGCCTTCTGGATGGAAATATCGGCAACAGCTACCTGGCAGAATCTACACTTCATTGGGCTGGCAAAAACTATCTCTGGACTCGAATCGAGAACGTCGACCGAACCAATGAATTATTACTGGGCGAAAATCCGGAACCGGCGGGCTTTCAGGAACGCTACGTCGCGCGAGTCCAGGCTTATACCGCGGGTTACGACCGCGAAATCGGCCACATCCCGCATCTTTCAACCGCGGTGGGCGCTCAAGTGACTTGGTATGGTGTCCCCGATATTTTGAAACCTATCTATAGTTCCCATCCCGCCGGAGTGGTCATGTTTTTGCGACTGCGGCCGAAATAGTTTTCAGCGATTATCCAAGGGAGGCGCACACTGCGCGAAGGCTTTGGAAACTTCTATCAGTTTCATAAGCTATTCCTTAAGTGTGAGCATTAGGAACCAAGCAAGTGCGATTGTGATGACGATTGAGATGGCGATGATTGGTCCCCGATGAAGCTGCTGCCACATGCGAAAAATATACGCTTGACAGGCTTCTATGTCAGCACCCTGATGAGATGGACTAGTGGATAAAACTGCTTACGATTGTCCCGTGATTTTCACTCGCAACTCTTCCGGCAAGCGATCACGAATCTCGGCAGGCAGCCGGTCGTGTACGTGACGCGCCCCCAAGCGGGCCACATCCACCACAGCCATGGGCGCAGGAGTAGCGACAGCCACGATCAGCCAGATCAATGCAGAAAGCGCAAATCCGGACAGTGCTGCCAGTTCCAGCCAGAAGGCGTGGCGCGGTCCCAGGTGCCGGATCACTCCAAAGGCCAGCAGAAACACGCCAGCGGAAACCGAAGCCAGCACGATCAGGGAAACATCAATGGTGCGATGCAGGCGTTGCCATTTACGGCAGTGTTCGCAGGCGGTGAAGTGCTCTTCGTAGCCGGAGCGCATTTCTGGCGCGATGCCGGAAATATCGTAGCGCCAGCCGGCCAGAATCTTGCCTACGATCGGATCAATGCACTCACTCATTCGTTACTACAGCCGGATGGCTTCCATCGGCTCTGATTGTGCTGCCAGCAGCACCCGGTTATGCAGCAGATTGCGACGCGGACTCAACGCCTTTTCCGCTGCTCGCCGCGCAATCTCGGGATGGTTGTTCTGCTCCGAGAGGTGCGCTAGCACCACATACGCTGCACTTCCATCATAGTCGCTGGCAAAGAAATCCGCGAGTGCGTCATTCGACAGGTGCCCTACCCGGCTCATCACCCGCTGTTTTACCGACCAGGGATATGGGCCTCCCCGCAACATTTCCACATCATGGTTGGATTCGATCACCAGCACATCGCAGCCGCGCAAATGATCGCAAACGTTGGGCGGGATGTATCCGAGATCAGTCGCAATAGCCACTTTTATGCCTTCCGAGCGAAAGGCAAATCCCACCGGATCGGCGGCATCATGCGGGATGGTGAATGGCGTAACCGCAATATCGCCGATCTGAAACCGGCATCCCGAGGAGAATAACTCAAGTTTTGCGACCTCCGGCCGCTCCCCTACCGAATCGCGCACTGCCCGGGCCCAAGCCTGATGGGTAGCGCCCGTCATAAAGATTGGCACATTGAGTTTCCGAGCGAGCACTGCCAACCCATACACATGGTCAGTATGCTCGTGGGTAATCAGAATGGCGGAAAGAATGTGCGGATCATCTCCCGCCGCCTTCATGCGCTTGAAAGTCTCGCGACAGGATATTCCCGCATCCACCAGAATGGTGGTGGTGGCGCTGCGGATGATGGCGCTATTTCCCCGGCTGCCAGAGGCCAGCACCGAGACGGAAACTCCCATGACCTCCGAGCATACTCGCAGCCGCAGTGGAAATGGGAGTAACTTTTCGGTTATCCGCTACTTTAGTGCGTAGGTTTCGAAGCTAGATATAAGCAATGCAATCGATTTCCACCAACGAATTGCCGGGAACTCCACCCGCTGCGACGGCTACTGTGGTCCGCACCGGCGGCTCGCTGCCGAAACGTCCGAGATACACTTCGTTCATCCCGGCATAGTCTTTGATGTCGTTCAGGTAGACGTTCACCTTCAGAACTTTCTGCATGGATGATCCTGCGTTGGTCAGTTCTTTTTCGATTTCATCGAGAACATGTTTGGTGTGGGACGCAATGTCGCCCGGGAAGTGTGCGCCTTTCCCCGCAATGAACAGCAGGTTGCTGAACGAAACTGCTCCCGAGAACAGTGGCGGTTTCTCCGGTGGTTTTCCGCCGGTATAGTAGACCTTCTTCTTCGACTTTTCTTTCGCTTCGGCTTTCACAGTTCCGACCACGCTCGCGGCCGCTATCAAAGCTGCGCTTTTTTTCAATACATTTCGCCGGTCTTGTTTCATCACACGCCCCTCTCACTCGGATTGAATAATTTTGATCTACGCCTGATAGATGTAAAAACCTCTGCCACTTTTTTTCCCCAACCATCCGGCGTCCACCATTTTTATGAGCAGTGGGCATGGCCGGTACTTGGAATCGCCTAGCCCGTCCTGCAGCACCCGCATGATGTCCAGGCAAACATCCAGGCCAATGAAATCCGCCAGTGCTAGAGGGCCCATGGGATGCGCCATCCCGAGCTTGAAAACTTCATCCACCGCTTCCGCCGCCGCTACGCCTTCCATCACAGCGTACATGGCCTCGTTGAGCAGCGGCATCAGCACGCGGTTGGAAACAAATCCGGGCGCGTCATTGACTTCCACGGGCGTCTTCTCCAGCTTGGTCGCCAGATCGCGCACTTTCTTGAATGTGTCATTGGACGTGGCCAGGCCGCGAATTAATTCCACTAGCTTCATGACCGGAACAGGATTGAAAAAGTGCATCCCGATGACTTTGTCGGCCCGCCCGGTCAACGCTGCCAGTCTGGTAACGGAAATCGAGGAAGTATTGGAGGCCAGAATAACTTGCGGCCCACAGATCTGGTCGAGGTCGCGGAACACCTCGGCTTTGATTTCAAACTTCTCGGTAGCAGCCTCCACCACAAAATCGCAATCTGCCAGCTTGGCGCGCTTGAGCACCGGCTCAATACGTTTCAGCGCAGCTGATTTTTCCTTGGCAGTAATTTGGTACTTCGCAACTTCGCGCTCCAGATTCTTGGCGATAGTCTCCAGCGCCTGATCCAGCAAGCGCTGCTCTATGTCGCACAAGACAACCTCGTATCCGCTGCGGGCAAAAACATGAGCGATGCCATTGCCCATTGTCCCCGCACCTACTACTCCCACGCGCTTTATCTCCATGATGACTTCTCCTCAGCAGAAAAGAAGGAAAGCATCAAAGTCTAACACTCTGCCTTAAGGCGCTTAAGCTTGGCTTCAGGTTCGCGCCGGATTCTCACAGCACTTTAAGCTTGGCTTAAGTTTCACGGGGCTATTTCACCCATATTTTCTGCTTGAGCATCGAATCGATGATACGTCCGCATCACACCTAGTACAGATTGAGAGTCATGCAAACTGGCAAGAGGACGGGCTGCAAGGGGCGAGGCAGCCCGTCTTCGGTCAGGCCGAAATCAAGTAGGAGGCAAAACATGTTAGGGAAAATAAGGATGACAGCACTGGCAGTAGCGGTGACGTTGGCGTGCAGCGGCTTAGCGCTGGCTAACGATCGCGATAACGACAAGGACGATTACACTCGCAATAATACTCAAGCCCAAAAACATCGTCGCGACAGGTACCGCGATGATCGTAATGGCTGGAGAAATCAGAACAACAATCGCAATCCGGGATGGCAGCGTGGAGATGGCGACCGCGACGATCGCGGCTCAGGCAATTGGAGAAACCGCAACGGCCGGAACAACTCCTCCATCTACCAAAATAATCAGGGATGGCATCGCGGCGACGGTGACGCCGACGACGGCGTTTATAACCGTGGTGGGGTTTATAACCGCGGTGGGGTTTACAACCGGGGCAGCGTTTATAACCCTGGTGGTGTTTACAACGGTGGTGGAATTTACAACCGTGGGGGAGTCTATAACCGCGGCACCTATCCCGCTGACCAGACTGGCTACCCGCAAGGAGCCTTTGGCGGCAATCCCGGATTCCGCTATGGCTACAGCGATGGAGCCAAAATGGCGAACGCGGATATGTCCCAAGGCAAGCCGTTCAATGCCGAACCGCGCGGCAAGTACAATGACCGCGACGGTGGCTATCAAAGCGTAGACGGCGACAAGAACGCCTACAAGGCCCAATACAGCGACGGCTATCGAGCTGGATACCAGGCTACGTTCGGGCGGTACTAGTTTTGTCGTTGGATATCGATCATAGCAATTCAGGAAGCCGCCTGACATTCCGGCGGCTTTTCTACTATGCCAACACCGCAGTTTTATTTTCACTCGATAAAGATCTGAATTAACCTGATTTTCACGCGACTGCAACACCCCTGAAATCCGGCCCTCCTACATTGGATTCCTGTTACTCGTGAATTAACTCAATCTGCCAATCCTGAAAACAAAATTTGAAAGGAGTTTGCATGCGAATCACTCGCCCTCTTGTTCTGGCAACTTTAATCGTGGCTACGTCGCTCAGCTTTGGACAAAGCGGCATCGGACCCATTACGACCTCGGTTGCACAATCGAAACCCCGCAGTGGACATCCTCAATCCGCCATCGCTGCCAACTATTCGCTGAAATTCCTGGTGAGTGGCCCTTACGCCCTGGAGAATCCTTCCGGCATCATCACCCAATTCGGCTACCTGAACGATTTCCCGCCCCAGACCATCGAACCTACCAAGACTGAGCCCGACGAAAACACTTACCTGGTCCTCTCCAGCAACCCAGGCGGACCTACTCCGGGTTACGATTATGGCCGTCATTTTCTTTTTCAGGGACACGAGGTTGGCAAAGATCTTTGCTACATCACGCGCATCAATCTCGACGTCACTGAAAAGGCGCACAAAATCACTCTGCTCACTCCGGTTGGCCAGGATGGGCTCACTCACTTCAACTCGATCGATGGTTCCACCTACAACCCTTTCACGGGAACTTTGCTGTTCACCCAGGAGACGACATTCCCTAACGGCGGCGTTATCGAAGTCAGTACCACCTGGCCTGCGACGGCGAATCGCCTGGATGGAATCCTGGGCTCCACTGGTTACGAAGGAATTCATCCCGACGATCAGGGCAACATTCTGCTGATTGAAGACGTCGGTGGAACCAAGGTAAATGTTGATCCCAACGACCCCAACAGCCCGAAAGCCGCGCGCCAGCCTAATTCCTTCGTTTACCGGTTTGTCCCTTATGACAAGACGAACCTATCCAAAGGGGGGAAATTGCAGGCTCTTCAGGTTTCAATCGACGGGAAACCGGTGGTATTTAACGCCAATGATCCCGTGGGAGACACGTTTGCGCTCGCCCAATTGCAATTGCACACACCGGGCACATCGTACCCTGTGCAGTGGGTGACGGTGCATGACACGGCAGTAGATGGCACAACCGCATTCGATGCCAATGCCGCTGCCAAAGCCGCGCTGGCCACGCCGTTCAAGCGCCCGGAGAATGCGCAGTTCGCTCCCGGTGCAAATTTTCTCACCTTCTTCTTCGATCCTACCGGCGACACCAGTGCCGACTCCGGTGACACGCCCGAGCTCGCGGCACGTGGCGCCTGGGGATCCATTTTCCGCGTGGACCTGAATTCGGATCGCAAGACGGGATTGATTTCAATCCTGGTACTGGGGGACGCGGATCACTCATCCTTCGATAACCTGACTTTCGCGGATGCCAACACTTTGCTGGCTGCCGAAGATCGGGGCGATACCCTGCATCTGCAACTCAACAAACTGGACTCGGTGTGGGCCTTTTTCATCGACGGATCGCCCGCGCTCCGCTTCGTAGCGCTGGGACGCGATACGCAATCGGAGATTGATGCTGCTTTCCTAGATGCAGGTACGTCTGGGTACCAGAATGAAGGGGACCAGGAGCCCACCGGCCTGCATGTTTCCGTCGGCAGCACATCCGCGAGCGCGATACCCGGGACAATGGCCAATCTGGAGAACCCTCGCGCTTTTCTGACCCGGCAGCACGGAGAAAACGTGGTTTGGGAAATTATCAAAATCAGATAGCGTCAAAGTAAGAGACCCGCTTCCCCAGAAGCGGGTCTTCGTATTTTCTGATTGAGCCAGCTTATTGGCGTTCCAGGGTCTCGTCGATGGAGATCTTGTTGCCCTTCTCTACATTCACCACGCGATGGATAGTCTTATATCCGGAAAGCGTAATGTCGACCACGTAGGCGCCTGGATTCAAGTAGAACTCTACCGGTGAACTCTTGTCTACAAGACGGCGATTGACGGCAATCTGCGCTGCCTTGGGTTGAGTCTTAATGCTCACAGTGCCCATTCCCGCGGTCTCGCCTCCGCCGCCGCCGAATATCTTTTTGAACTTGCCAACTGTTTTAATCTCACCAGTGGTGCCAAGCACGCGAAGGGTTGGCGCAAAATGATAGGTCTGGCCCGCTTGCAGGTTTACGGTAGTAGCTTCTTCCAGATAACCTTGTTTCCTTACCAAAAAAGTATGGCTGCCCGGCCTGTCCACTGGAATCTGCGCCGGAGTCAATCGTCCACTGTCCTTGCCATCAACAAATACTGATGCGCCCGCGGGTGTGCTGGTGACCGCGGCTGTGGCTGTGATCTGTGCCAACTGGACTACAAGAAATGACTTGCTGGCCGATGCCACGTCAATGGTCCTGTTCTCGGCCGCATAGCCCGCCTTGCTCACACTGACGCTGTGTTGTCCAGGCGCCAATCCTGGCAGATTGTACGGTGTGACCCAGCTCGGATCAGTACGCCCATCGATGCGAACTTGTGCTCCTTCCGGGGTGGAATTAATGGTCAATTGCCCCGGAATGACTGCCGAGGGTGACGGCGTCATCTTAGCTTTACGGCGGTTGTATCTTGGCGTCACGGTTACAGGAGTCGATTCGGCTTCAATCCTCTCCGGCGCTACCGTCTGCACGGGAGCCGAAGCTTGCGCTGCCGCAGAGGTCTGAGCTGCAGCCTCTGGAGTTGAGCCTCGCTTTCCTCGTGCCGTTCCCCTAGATGCGGGAGCTGTGGATACAGTTGAGTCTGCATTTTCATCCGTATCTTGAGAACGAACGTGTAGCGCAATTCCCACCGTCACCGCCAGGATCAGGCAACCCGCTGCTCCGATGGAGTACATAAACAATTTCGGCGGAGTCTTCTTAATTTCGGTGACTGCTTGCTTCGCAACCTGCCGCGGCTGCACTCGAGGCTTCTCGCGCGTTGTGGCTGCGTACACCGTTGCCGGTGGTGCTGCTGTTTCAGTTGGCAAGTTTTCCGGTTCGGCGGAAGGCGGTGGCGCGATGTATACCTCTTTCAGCGGTGGCAGCTCATCCATTTCGGAGAAACTCCGCCCCGGCGCTCCTGCACTTCTACTTTCGTCCATCATTGGGTCAACGGCAATACCGGGCGCCGATTCCAGCGCAGGCTGAGCGAGAGCCGCGGAACTGCTTTGTCGCCCACGGGCAGTAGCCTGCGGAGACGGTGATTGCCGCGGGGCCGGAGCACCCGTGGTGGTTGCGCTTGCCGCAGCCGCGACCGCCTTCTTTGGGGTGTCCGGAGCGGCGTTCGGATTGATGGTTTTGCCCGCCGCTCTTGCCACCGATGCTGACGCGGCCACGGCTGGTGCAGGCTTTTGTGTCTGCGGAGGATTCAATCCCTGCTGAGGCTGGGATGGTTTCTTCGCGGCTGCGGCCTTAGTCGCGCTTTCCTTGCATCTTTCCAGATCGCTCACCAATTCTTGCCCGGATGCATAACGTCCTTCGGGCGCTTTGGCCAGCGCTTTCATGATGACTTCACTCATTGCAGGATGGATCTTAGGATTAATCTGGTCCGGTGCTACGGGCATATGTTCCAGGATCTGTTGCCGCAATTGATCTGCGTCTTCGGCATCAAATGCCTTGCGTTCAGTCACCATCTCGTAGAGGATCGCGCCCAGCGTGAACAAATTAGAACGCGCATCCATCGGATCGCCCCGCAACTGTTCTGGCGAGAGGTAATGCAAAACTTCCGGCGACTTGCCCGTAGCCAGAACCGCATACGCGCCCATGCCGGAAATCCCGAAACTCAAGATCTTGACTGTGCCGTCCCACTGCACCATGATCTTGGCGGGCTCCAGACTGTAGTGCAACACTTTGTTCACCCGCGCATGATCCAGTCCCTGGCAGGTCTGGCGGGTGATATCTTGCAGGTCCCAGATAGAAAATCCCTCTTTACGCGCCAGCATGGTGGCAATGCTGTTGCCCTGCACATAGTCCATGGCAGCGCATAATTTACCGTCAATGTCGCCCGCTCCATACAGCACGGCAATATTTTGGCTGCTGAGGGCCTTGCTGGTTTCCGACTCTTCCACGATGCGCTGCACCAGCGCTTCCGCTTGATCTCCCAGGAGCTCTAGATTAATTGTCTTCAGCGCGACGGTGTGCCCGCTCTCCGTGTCAGAAGCCTTATAGGTACACCCAATCTCGGAGCGCGCGATCTCATTGATGATTTCGAAACGGCCGATTTTGTTCGACATTTCTTCCGAATCCTCGTACCGGCGTGAACTTGTCGCCTTCCACGCACGACAGGTGTGATCCTTTATTAGGAGAGGGTACGCGTAGGATAGCCCGGCCCGGTCACCGCTCGCGAATTACCAAAGTACTCGGGAACCGACGGGGGGAAGCACGGCTTCATAGGCGCCACAATTCAAATGGGTTTACTGATGGAAGTCAGCCATGCTTGCAGCAAGTTGCGCACTTTGGCTCCTTCGATTCGCCGCCGCACCGCATCCATCACTGCAAATCGCGCTTGAGTTCCCCGTCCGCGAAATCCCACCCAGTAGGGGATACAAATCTCTCCCGCCACCGGCTGCGCTGAAATCTCCAGATTCCGCATGCGAAAGAAACCAGTTGTGAAAAGCACTCGCCGCACTTTGGCGATGAGCAACTCCATTGCTCGTGCGTCATCCAGCAGTCCCAGAGGACAATTCCGGGTCTCAACAACAACGACCTCGCCGGGACCAGGCAATTCCTCGAAATGATAGAGATCAAGAGTCCCAGTCACCGCATCCAGGCCGAGCACGCGTTGATCGCGCTTGCCGCTATTGAGGATTTCAACCTGGAAGAGCCGGAAAGGGATAAAAAACTCAGCTACGGAACGCACCGGCCCAAACGCCACTTGCCGCAGCAGTTCTACCGGC
>Ga0066710_100000538_pt1 | contig 23525 bp, 17 predicted proteins | sample GraSoiAngelo_159_FD_79666 | JGI IMG/M metagenome (GOLD analysis project Ga0066710, IMG submission 79666) | Grasslands soil microbial communities from the Angelo Coastal Reserve, California, USA - 14_1009_16_40cm | ecosystem: Environmental > Terrestrial > Soil > Grasslands | place: USA...
CGGAGGAGCAGAAGCGCAAGATCTCGGTGTCACTCGCACTGGCGCCCTTCGAGTACGAGGACCACAAGATCAACGTGATCGACGCTCCCGGCTACGCGGACTTCGTCACGGACGTCGCGGCCGCGATCGCGGCGGCCGACCTCGCGCTCTTCGTCGTCTCCGCCGTCGAGGGCGTCGAGGTGCAGACGGAGATCGCCTGGAAGATGGCGGAAGCGCGCAATCTGGCGCGTGCGATCTTCGTCAACAAGCTCGACCGTGAGCGGGCGTCGTTCCAACGGACCCTCGACGATCTGAAGGCTCGCTTCGGCACCGGGGTCGCGCCGCTCCAGCTCCCGATCGGAGAAGAAGAAGCGTTCCACGGTGTCGTCGATCTCCTGACCAACGAGGCCGTCACCTACGACGGCGGCAAGGCAACGAAGACCAGCGTCCCCTCCGAGATGGAGTCGGAAGAACATGTTGTCCGCGACGCGCTCGTCGAGGGGATCGTGGTCGCCGACGACGACCTCATGGAGCGCTATCTCGGTGAAGAGCAGATCGAGGTCAGCGAGCTCGAGCACGCGCTCGCCACCGGCATCGCCAGCGCGACCGTGTACCCGGTGTTGTGTGGCAGCGCCACAAAGCTCGTTGGCATTGATCGGCTCGCGCACTTCCTCGTCGAGGAAGGTCCGGCGCCCGCGGTCACCGACGGAGCGCCGGCGGCATTCGTGTTCAAGACGATCGTCGATCCGTACGTCGGGCGGGTGAACCTCTTCAAGGTGATCCAAGGCACGGTGAAACCCGACGTCGTGTTGACGAACGGTCGCAGCCTGGCCGACGAGCGGCTCCATCAGCTGACAACGATGCGAGGCAAGGAGCAGATCTCCCTCTCGGAGCTCCCTCCGGGCGACATCGGCGCGGTGGCGAAGCTCAGCGACACCACCACCGGCGACGTGCTCGGGACGCGCGGCGCCGACATCGCCATCGAGCCGCTCAAGACCCCCGAGCCGGTGCTCGGCATCGCGATCAAGGCCAAGGCCAAGGGCGACGAGGACAAGCTGGCCAACGCGCTTCACCGTCTCCAGGACGAGGACCCCGCCATCCGGATCGATCGCAGCTCGGAGACCCACCAGACCGTGTTGCGTGGCATGGGCGAAACGCATCTCGGGATCGCGCTCGAAAAGCTGGCGCGCAAGTTCGGCGTTGCCGTCGACACGGCCGAGGTCAAGGTTCCGTATCGCGAGACGATCCAGGGCACGGCCGAAGCCGAAGGGAAGTACAAGAAGCAGACCGGCGGACACGGTCAGTTCGGAGTCGCGTTCCTACGAGTCGAGCCGATGGAGCGCGGCAGCGGATTCGAGTTCGTCGACAAGATCGTCGGCGGCGTGATCCCGCGCCAATTCATACCCGCGGTCGAGAAGGGCGTCATCGAGACGATGCAGACCGCTGGCGTGTACGGCTACCCCGTCGTCGACGTGCGCGTGACGTGCTTCGACGGCAAGTACCACTCCGTTGACAGCTCCGAGATGAGCTTCAAGATGGCAGGCTCCCTCGGGTTCAAGGAAGCGATGGCCAAGGCGAATCCGATCTTGCTCGAGCCCATCAGCGAGCTGGTCGTCGTGGCGCCCGAGGCCAATCAGGGCGACATCATGGGCGACCTCAACTCGAAGCGCGGCCGTATCCAAGGGTCGAGCTCGATCGGCGGCGGTGAAGTCGAGATCGTCGCGCTGGTACCGACGTCCGAGGTGTTGCGCTACGCGATCGACCTGCGCTCGATGACCGGTGGCCGGGGTCAGTTCACGCTCACCCACAGCCACTACGACCCGGTGCCGCCGAACCTCGTCGACCGCATCAAGGCTGCCGCGGCCGAACCCGCGCGCACCTGAGTTCGTCAGACGGCGACCGCGCGCCGACCGCGGCTTCTCACGAGAGCTTGTACCACGCGATCTGCACTGCGTTGCTCACGACCACTGCACCCCAGATCACGAGCGCGCCGATCAGGACTGCTTCGGCGGCTCGGTTCACCAAGATATGGTGTCGGGGAAAGCGAACCGTCGTCGCGAGTGCCAGCAAACCCAGGGCCGAGCACCCGATCACGACGCGCATTGCGAGCGCAGCCTCGAGCCCGAACTCCGCGATGACCCACTGGCCGACCCGGTTCACCTCGCGCAAGTGCAGGTGCTTCACCGCGTACCAGGTCGTCAGGACATCGAGCAGCGCGAACACGAGCCCGACGGTCCAGCAGGCGAGCGCCGAGAGCCTCTGCTCGGGGAGACCACGAGCCTTGGCCGACCGCGTTCTTGGTAGACGAACGTCCACGCGCTCGGTCAAGCACGCGCGAAGCCCAGTTTGTTCCCTCACGCGCATGGCTATCGGCATCTCGACGCGTCGGCCAAAGCCCCAGTTCGGGTCGCGCCCGGCCGCGGGCCGTGGATGACATGGCGAGCAACAACCGTCCGGGCCATCTCCGCATGCTCTGGTGGGGCCTCACCAAGCGCTGCCCGCGCTGTGGCCGCGGCCAACTCTTCCAGCGCTGGTTCACGATGCTCGAGGACTGTCCGCGGTGCCGGCTGCACTTCGAGCGCGAGCCGGGGTACTGGACCGGTGCGATGGCAGTCAACATCGCGGTGACGAGCGCGTCGTTCGGGATCGGGTTCGTGATCGCACTCGCGCTCACCGTCCCGGACGTGCCGGTGGCGCCGCTGCTGGCGATCTTCGTGCCGGCGATGATCGTGCTACCGATCGTCTTCTACCCGTTCTCCAAGACCTTGTGGGTCGCGATCGACCGGGCGATCCTCCACCAGCTCGACCCGCAGGAGCTGCGCGACGTGCGACGCCGACGCTGAGTCACTTGGTCGACAAGCCGTACTGCGACCAATCTTCGGGGTTCGGTTCGGTGAACGTGTCGAGGACTGCTCCGTCGACCGCATCGAGCTCGACCAGGCCGCGGGTCGTCGGTGGCTCGTCGGCGGAGTACAGGAGCAGCCGCCACACAGGACGCGATCGGAGACCGCGCCACGTGAGCTGTGCCGACGAATGGCCCACCGGAAACCCGACCGCGCGGGTGGCGATGAGCAACGCCTCGGTCTGGTCGATGTTCAGCCGCCACGCACAGGCGAGGTGGTACGCGACCACGAGCGCGAGCACGATGGCCGCGGCGAGCGCGCCGCCGTTTCCCGTCACCGCGAACCCTGCGAGGCAGGCGACCACCAAGACCACATAGATCGTCGCGGCGAGCCGCCGCCGCTTGGTGTCCGGAAACAGGTAGGGCCCGACGTACGCGGTGACGTCGAGCTCTTCGGGCAGTTCGTCGTGGCTCATCGGCCGGGCCAGGCCTTACGCAACTTGTCGTAGGAGTCGCGCAACGCTTCGGGAAGGACGCGCGCTTCGGCGACCGAGGTGACGAAGTTCGTATCGCCGGCCCAGCGCGGCAACGCATGGACGTGAACGTGCGAAGGAATGCCCGCGCCGGCCGCCTTGCCGACATTGACGCCGACGTTGTAGCCGTCGGGGCGATACGCGGTCTGCATCGCGGTCACGGCCGCCTGCGTCATGTGCATCACCGCCGCGGCTTCGTTGGCGCTGAGGCCCGTGAGTGTCGCCTCGTGCCGCAGTGGAGCGATCATCATGTGGCCCGACGTGTACGGGTACGCGTTCATGACGGTGAAGACGAAGTCGTCGCGCGCGAGGACGAGCGCTTCCTCCGGATCCTCCGCCGCGAGCCGGCAAAAGAGACAGGCGTCGTCGGTCGGCTCGCTCGTAACGGTTTCGATGTATGCGGACCGCCAGCCGGCCCAGAGCCGCTCCAGCGTCACCGCGCCGGCCTCGCCACCTCGGTGGTCAGCTCGGCCACGAAATCGTCGAGGGGCACGCCCCGTTCGGGTTGCTCGCTCCCGCGCCGGTTGACGCCGACGGTGCCGTCGACGTCCTGGCCGCCGACCACGAGCACGTAGGGCACCTTCTCGAGCTTGGCCCGACGGATGCGACTTCCGAGGGGATCCTGCGCATCGACGAGCTCGACGCGGAAGCCTTCCGACTCGAGCCGGTCACGCACGGTCGCGGCGTACACCTCGTGCGCTTGCGCAACCGGCAGGACCGTGACCTGAACGGGTGCCAGCCACGTCGGGAACGCGCCCGCGTAGTGCTCGAGCAGGATCGCGAAGAATCGCTCGATCGAGCCGAACAAGGCGCGGTGAATCCTCACCGGGCGATGACGGGTGTTGTCGGGCCCGACGTAGTGCAGGTCGAACAGCCGGGGCAGCTGGAAATCGAGCTGGATGGTCGACACCTGCCAGGTCCGCCCGATGGCGTCGAGTGCCTGCACCGAGATCTTGGGCCCGTAGAACGCGCCGCCACCTTCGTCGAGCACCAACTCGAGGTCCATCGCCAGCGCGACGGATCGCAGCGCCTCGGTCGCCTCATGCCATTCCTCGGGCGATCCGGCGGCCTTGCCTTCGGGCCGGGTCGACAGCTCGAGGTAGAAGTCGGACAGTCCGTAGTCGGCGAGGAGGTCGAGGACGAAGACGAGGAGCGAATGCAGCTCGTCGGTCATCTGCTCACGAGTGCAGAAGATGTGGGCATCGTCCTGGGTCATGCCGCGTACTCGGGTGAGTCCGTGCACGACGCCTGACTTCTCGTAGCGGTAGACGGTTCCGAACTCGAACAGCCGGAGCGGCAGCTCACGGTAAGAACGCAGCCGGCTCTGGTACACGAGGATGTGGAACGGGCAGTTCATCGGCTTGAGGTAGTACGTCGTCGGCTCGCCCGATTCCTCCTCGAGTTGCATCGGGGGGAACATGCTCTCGGCGAACCACTGCAGGTGGCCCGAGATCTCGAAGAGCTGCGCCTTCGAGATGTGGGGCGAGTTCACGAACGAGTAGCCCGCTTCCTCGTGGCGGCGGCGCGAGTAGTCCTCCATGAGCTTGCGGACCAGTCCACCTTTGGGATGGAAAACCGCGAGCCCGGAACCGATCTCCTCAGGAAACGAAAAGAGGTCGAGCTCCACTCCCAGACGCCGATGGTCGCGGCGCGCGGCCTCTTCGAGCCGGTGCAGGTGCTCTGCGAGTGCTGCCGGTGATTCCCACGCTGTGCCGTAAATCCGTTGGAGTTGCGGCCGGTGCTCGTCACCGCGCCAGTACGCGCCCGCGACCTTCTGCAGCTTGAACGCGCCGAGGCGCTTCGTCGAAGGTACGTGCGGTCCGCGGCAGAGGTCGACGAAGTCGGCGCCGTTCCCGCGTGGGTTCCGATAAACCGAGATCACGGTGCCGGCGCCAACCTCGGATGTGTCGACGGCCTCGATGATCTCGCGCTTGAACGGCTGGTCGGCGAAGATTCGTAACCCTTCGTCGCGCGCAACCTCCCCACGAACGAAGGGCTCGTCGGCGTCGACGATCTGCCGCATCCGAGCCTCGATGCGTTGGAGGTCGTCCTCGGTGAAGTGGGCGCCCCCCGGAAGCTCGAAGTCGTAGTAGAAGCCGTCGGCGATCGCGGGCCCGATCGCATACTTCGCACCGGGAAACAGGTCAGTGACCGCCTGCGCCAGGACGTGCGCGGTCGAGTGCCGCAGCACCTCTCGCCCCTCGTCGCTTCCGGGGACGACGATCACGACCTTGGCGTCCCGCTCGATCGGCCGGTCGAGGTCGATCCACTCGCCGTCGGCTCCGTCGGTCCAGATGCGCGCGGCGAGCGCGTCACGGGCGAGCCGCTTGCCGATGGAGGCCGCGATCTCGGCGGGCGTCACCCCAGCGGGGAAGTTCTTGGTCGAACCGTCGGGCAGGGTGATCGTGATTTCGGCCGCCATGTTGACCGGCGACGATACCAGTGGGGTTGACGCAATCCCGGGGTGATTCCGGCCCACACGCTGGTGGGGCAACCGGTGTGCCGCCGCGTGCGTCGGTTGGACGTGCGGCACCGAAGACTGCCAATGATTCGACGCGCCGTCATCGGCGCAGTTGTTGCCGTCGCGAGTGCCGGGGTTTCAAGCGGCACTGTCGCTGCCGCGGCCAGCGCGGAACCTCGATTCGATCTCGTCGACGAGTGGACGCGCCAGCTCCCGAACCCGGTGTCTTATCCGCCGCTCGTCGTCGACGACCTGCTGATCGCGGTCGCGACGCCGGAAGGTGCGGGTGCGAGCACTCTGTACGGGCTCGACCGGATGTCTGGGACCATGCGGTTCGAGCGGGCACTGCCCGCGCGTATCGAGGCTGCGCCGATCGAGGCGGGTCCCCTCGTGATCGTTCGTTTCGAGAACGCGTCCCTGCTCGCGATTGATGCGCACAACGGCGACGTGCGCTGGCAGGCGCCGATCGGGTCCAGCGTCAAGGGACCGGCTCCACCCGTCGCGAGCTTCTCCGGGCTCGTCGGGACACGGGCGCAGCTCGATCTCCGGCCCGACGACTCGCTGTATGTCGGGTCGCAGCATGGAGACGTACGGAGATTGCGGTTGCTCGACGGCAAGCTGCTCTGGCGCCGCAAGCTTCCGATGGCCGCGCTCGCGCCGCCCGAACTCACCGGTGGCCTGGTGTACGTCGGTGTAGGCGAGCTGCCGTTCGGACCGAAGAGTAAGGGCGCGCTCTACGCGCTCGACCCCGACACGGGGCGCGTTCGTTGGCACAGGGGCGTCGATGGGCCGGTGATGCAACCACCGACGATCGCTCCGCCCGGAGTCGCATTCGTCGCCACGCACTTCGGCGGCCCTCACGCTCGCGACGACACGCTCTGGGCACTCGACAGGTCGGGGGGCGTGGCGTTCCGCGCGCAGCCCGGAGGCAAGCTCACGCGGCCGTTGGCGCACGCGGCGAACATTGTCGTCGCATCCAGCTCGGGTTCAGTGCGCTCGTTTCACCCGCGACAAGGCATGTCGTGGCAGACGGAAATCGGAGCAAGCCAGTCCGCTGGACTCATCTCGGCCGAACCGGACTTCGTCGCCACCGGGAGCGCGATCGTGGGCCTCGACGGAGGCTCAGGCAAGACACGCTGGCGTGTCGCCGCTCCCAACGCGGTGATCGGCACGCCATCGGGGGTCGTCCTTCCCCTCAGCAGCAGCCTGACCGGCGAACTCGTCATCGTCGACTCTCGCGACGGGACCGTGCTGGGTCGGCGGGCGCTGCACGACACCGGCCGCGGTGACGTCGCCTCTGACCGACGCGTGTATCACGTCGACAGCGGCGGAACTCTGCACGCCTTCCGACTCGATCCTCTGCAAAGCCAGACCGCGGGCCTGCTCGAGTGCACCAGGAGCTACGACGCGCCGTTGTTCGGCAATCCTGATGGGCTGCCGGCTACTGCAGTGAGCCGTGAAGAGGCGACGCGGATCCTCGCCGGCGAGGGTGAGAGATTGCGTGCCCGATTCGCCGGTGTCCGAAACCTGCGGGTCGAACCACGTGGCGGTCAGATCTGGTCGCGAACCGCGAGCGGCGACATCACAGTCTCGTACGCGAACGACTTCTGGATTGTTGTCGAGCTCGCGTCCGCGCGTGACTGCCCTGCCACGCCGGTGGGCGGCAACGTGCTATTGCGCTTCGTCATCGCGCGCTAACCGGACGCACATTGACTGTTCCGCGGAACAGTGGCGGGAACCTCACTCGTTGTGGTCGCCTTGGCCGGACCGTATGTCGCGTTGATGTCACACCCGCCTGATAAGGTACGAACACCAGTTCGATCACTTCCCCGCTGGCCTCAGGAGGTCGTGTCATGTCCGGGGAAGTGCTCACTGCGGATCTGCCCGCCGCCTACCGGGTGGAGTTCGGCTCGTTGCCGTTGGAGCGGCTGGAGGCCGAGATCACGACGTTGGCCGGGCACATCGCAGCGGCGGAGTGCCGGTGGCTGTTGATGGTTGCGGAGTTCGACCGCCGAGAGGGCTGGGGCAGGTGGGGTTGTCGGTCGTGTGCGCACTGGCTCAGCTGGCAGTGCGGCCTCGACGAGCGGGCGGGCTACGAGAAGGTGCGAGTCGCTCGGGCGATGAGTCAGTTGCCGCGGGTCTGCGAGGCATTCGCCGCTGGCCGGCTCAGCTACTCGAAGGTGCGAGCAATCACCCGGGTGGCGACAACGGCGACCGAAGCGGAGCTGGTGGACATGGCGCTGTGCGCGACGGCGGCCCAGATTGAGCGACTGACCGGGGCGTACCGGCGAGTCCTGGAGGCAGATGACCGGCTGAAGGACGACGAGCGTCACGAGGGACGCTTCGTGCGCTGGTTCTGGGAGGACGATGGTTCCTTCGAGATCCGCGCGCGGCTGTCACCCGAAGATGGCGCGCTGGTGAAGCAGGCCATCGAGGAAGCAGCCCGGCACTGTTCCGCGGAACAGCGCGGCGAGGTTCCGAAGCGATCACTGAACGCGTCGCCGCCGAGCAGTCAAGCCCGCGCCGACGCGCTGGTCCTCATGGCGGAGTCGTTTCTCGCGCATGGTGCCGCGTCCCGCAGCAGCGGCGATCGCGTGCAGGTGGTACTACACACCGACGAAGCCACCCTGCGCGGCGGCTCGGGTGAGCATTGTGAGCTCGAGGACGGTCCAGTGATCGGTCCCGAGACGGCGCGACGCCTCGCCTGTGACGCCTCGGTCGTCTGGATGCTGGATGGTCCTGACGGGATGCCAGTGAACGTGAGCCGCAAGACGCGCACCATTCCCACGGCGATGCGCCGGGCGTTGCGCGCCCGCGATCAGGGCTGTCGGTTCCCGGGCTGCAGTGGCCGGGTGCTGATCGACGCGCACCACATCAAGCATTACGCCGACGGTGGCGCCACGTGCATGGCGAACCTCGTCCAACTCTGCTGGTTCCACCATCGTCTCGTGCACGAAGGCGGCTACGGCATTGGCCTCGATGAATCGGGCGCGGTGATGGTGACCCGCCCCGACGGGACCGTCCTCCAAGATGCGCGACCGAAGGTCGACAACCGGGCTAGTGCCATCGAAGCCGGCAACGCCGAGCACGGCATCGCGATCGACGCGCAGACCTGCATCCCCGACTGGGCGGGTGATCGTCTCGACCTCGACTTCGCCGTCCTCGGGCTGCTCGAGAGCGACGGTCGCATCGGAAGGCAACGGCCCAGACTTACGTGGCGGTGTGCACGACCCAAGGCGAGGATAACGAGGAATTCGTGGTGACAGTGCCAGCACTCCCGGGCGTAACCGCACGCGCCGACACCGTTTATGAAGCCCAGTACCGCATCACTGAAGCGATCGCGCGATCGCTTGCGCTCACTTGCGCAGAGGTGAACGTCGAGCTGCACGTACGTCATCCGTCGGACGGCTGACGCCGCGCCTTACGGCCCCGGCTCAGCCGGTTTGGTCAGGTCGATCCCCACCAGGTTGCCGAGCTCGCGCAGCGTTGCCGGTGCATCGGAATCGTCGGACGGACGCCCTCCACTGCCGGACAGGATGGCGCTGGCGAGGTCGTCGACGGCGTCGAGCGCGCGCGGTGCGTCGAGGTCGTTGTCGAGCGCATCGCGCACGCGCTGGGCGAACGGGCGGGCATCAGTTCCGTCCGTCGCGCGCGCAGCTGCGACGAGGCGATGCAACAACGCGGTCCCTTCGTCGAGGTCAGTGTCGTACCACTCGAAGCCGGCGCGGTAGTGATGACGCATGAGCGCGAGACGGATGGCGCGCGCGTCGCAGGTCTTCAGCAGGTCACTGACGAATACGAGGTTCCCGAGTGACTTGCTCATCTTCTCGCCCTCGTAGCTGACCATCGCCGAGTGCATCCAGTGACGAACGAACGGCTTGCCGGTCGCGCTCTCGCTCTGGGCGATCTCACATTCGTGGTGCGGGAAGATGAGGTCGGTCCCGCCGCCGTGCAGGTCGAGCGTCTCTCCCAGGTTCTCCATCGCCATGACCGAGCACTCGATGTGCCAGCCCGGACGGCCTACGCCGAACGGCGCGCGCCACGCCGGCTCGTCCGGGAGTGACGGCTGCCACAGCACGAAGTCGAGTGGGTCGCGCCGGTGCGGATCTTCCGGCCGCCCGCCGCGCGCAGCCGCGAGCCGGAGCATGTGCTCAGGCGAGTAGTGCGAGAGCGTTCCGAAGCGCGGGAAGGTCGAGACGTCGAAATAGACGGTCCCGTGCGTCAGATAGGCATGGCCCGCGGCGAGCAAGCGGTCGATGAGCTCGATCATCCCGGGAATCGACTCGGTCGCCCGAGGCTCGGCGAACGCGGGCCGCATCCCGAGCGCTCGCAGATCAGCCTGGAAGCGGGCGAGCTCCGATTCGGCGAGCTCGAGGTACGGGATTCCGAGCTCGCGGGCCTTGGGCAGGATCGAGTCGTCGACGTCGGTGACGTTGCGCACCATGCGCACTTCGTGGCCGCGCTCTTCGAGCCGCCGGATCAACAGGTCGTAGGCCAGGTAGGTCGCGGCATGCCCGAGGTGGGTCGAGTCGTACGGAGTGATGCCGCACACGTACATGGTCACGACATGACCGGGCTCGAACCCCACCAGGCTGCGCTGCGACGTCTCGAACAGGCGCATCGTCACGACGAGGTGCTCGGCGAGCTCGCACCGCCGCTGGAAGCGCCCGTGGGGATGTACCCCTCGAGCCCCAACAACCGCAGGGTGCCCTTGCCGCGATGCTTCAGGTTCAACGTGAGGAGCACCGCGCCGAACGCCTCGACACCCAAGGAGTTCGCGAGTGACCCGCCATCGAAGGCACGCAGGTTCGGGATTGCCGCCACGAGTCCCAGCACAAGGTGGCGCGCGTCATCGTCATCGCTACACACGATGACGTCCGACTCGAGGGGCTCGTCGAGCCGGGCAAAGGCCGCGGCCGGAATGTGCTGAAACGCGGCGACGACTCGCGCCTCGGGTGCCGCCGCTTGCATGGCGGCTGCCACCGAACCCTCCTCGGGTAACACGGCGCGGAACTCGCGATCGACCTTCGCGAGACCGTTGGCCATCGCGATCACGACCTTGCCTTCGAGGTCGGCCGCGTGCGCCGCGGTCGTGTCGACGGCTGCCTCCCAGGTGGTGGCGACGATCACCAGGTCACGCGCGTGCGCGGCGTCCCGGTTCGTCGCCGGGCGTAGCCGCGCGACGCGGTCACCCCAACGTTCGACGAGCTCGCCGACAGTCGCGGATGCGCGGGCGAGGTCGCGCGAGCCGGCCACGACGTCGTAGCCGAGGCTTGCCAACCGCGCTGCGAGCCCGGCGCCGGCCGGGCCCGTCGCACCGAGCACTCCGATCTCCATCGCGAGAGCATGGCACGCCCGCTGCCGGGACAGGCGCGGGAGTCAAGCAGAGATCAGACGATGCAATCGGCGCCGAGCAACACCCGCAGCTCCGCGAACAGCGCGCCGGTGGCACTCACACAGAAGTCGTCGGCGAGCCGCACGACTGTGACCTTTTCGCCGCCTTCGAGGTGCACGAACACGGGGCTGTCACCGGTGTACCGCGCGAGCACTTCCTTGAGCCGGGCAACCCGTTCCTGGTCGAAGCTCCGCAGCTTCGCCCGCACGCGCACCGGAGGACCGGAGTCGACGACGAGCTCGGGCCGAGTGAGCTCCATGGCGATCACCTTGGGGGCTTCGTCGCGCAGGTCGAGCCGTCCCTTCGCGCACACGATTGCGTCGTCCTCGAGGAGATGACCGAACTGCGCCATCGTCTTCGGGAACACCATCACATCGAGCGCGGCTCCCAGGTCCTCGAGGACGAACGTCGCCATGAGCTCGCCGCGGCGCGTGTACTTCCGCGCGAGCGAGGTGACGATGCCGGCGACGCTGCGGACCTCCCCTTCACGCAACTCTCGGAACTCGGCGAGCGTCGTGTCCGCGTGACGGCGCAGTGCGCGCTCAGCACCCATGAGCGGGTGCTCGCTCACATAGAGCCCGAGCATCTCCTTCTCGAAGGCGAGCCGCTGACTCCTCGCGAACTCGGCGTCGGGGATCGCGATGCGGTCGGTGAAGCTCCCGACTGAGGAGTCGCCGCCGCCGTCGCCGAAGAGGCTCATGATCCCGGCATCGCGTTCTCGTCGTCGGGTGACTGCCTGCTCGATGATCTGCTCGAAGACCAGCACGAGTCCCTGGCGAGGATGCCCGAGCGAGTCGAACGCGCCGGCGCGAATCAACGACTCGACGGTGCGCTTGTTCAGCGCCTGCGGGTCGACGCGGTCACAGAAGTCGTAGAAGTCCGTGAACGGGCCGCCTTCCTCGCGCGCCGCAACGAGATGGACGACGACGCCCTCACCGACGTTGCGGACCGCGGAGAGGCCGAACCGGATCGCCTCGGTGCCGTCCAGCGTCTTCACGATCGCGAAGTCGGACTCTGACTCGTTGACGTCGGGGACGAGCACCGGGATGCCGAGCTGCCGGCACTCGTTGAGGAAGATCGCGGTCTGGTCCTTGTTGGTCTTGACGCTCGTCAACAGGGCCGCGAAGTACTCGACCGGATAGTGAGCCTTCAGGTACGCGGTCTGGTAGCAGAGGTAGCCGTACCCGACGGAGTGCGACTTGTTGAACGAGTAGTCGGCGAACGGCTCGATGGTGTCGAAAATCTGTTCGCCGAACTCGGCCGGGTGTCCCTGCGCGACGCAGCCGGCGACGAACTTGTTCCGTTCCTGTGCCATCTGGGCGCGGATCTTCTTGCCCGTCGCCTTGCGGAGATTGTCGGCCTCCTCGAGCGTGTAGCCCGCAAGCCGCTGCGCGACGCGCATCAGCTGCTCTTGGTAGATCATGAGGCCGTACGTCGGCGCCAGCACCTCTTCGAGATCGGGGTGCGGGTAGCGCACGGGCTTGCGCCCGTTCTTGCGGTCCGCGTACTCGAGGTGCCAGTTCTGGGCCATCGGGCCGGGCCGGTACAGCGCGACGAGCGCGGCGACGTCCTCGAACGACGTGGGCATGAGGGAGCGCAGCAACGACCGCATTGGCCCACCCTCGAGTTGGAAGACCCCTACGGTGTCGCCGCGTCGCAGCATCTCGAATGTCTTCGGATCATCGAGCGGGATGTCATCGATGTCGACGCGCACACCCCGGGTGTTCTCGACGAGGTTGAGCGTGATCTCGAGCACGTCGAGGTTGCGCAAGCCGAGGAAGTCCATCTTGAGCAGGCCGAGATCCTCGACGCCGTGCATCTCGTACTGCGTGACGATGGGCGCGTCTTCGAGGTTGCCGCCCGGCTCAGGCTTGCGCTGGATCGGCAAGTACTCAGTGAGTGGGTCGCGTGTGATCACGACCGCGGCAGCGTGGATCCCGTCCTGACGGCGCAACCCTTCGAGGCCGCGGGCGACATCGATCACGCGCTTGGCGTCGGGATCGGCGTCGTAGAGGTCGCGCAGCTCCGTCGCCATCTTGTACCCGTCTTCGTGCCCGGGACTGTGCTCGAGGCACGCGCCCAGCGGCGTGTCGCGGCCCATGATGAGCGGCGGCATCAGCTTGGCAATCCGGTCGCCGACGGCATACGGGTATCCGAGCACACGCGCCGCGTCGCGCACCGCGGCTCGAGCTTTGATCGTGGAGAACGTGACGACCTGGGCGACGCGGTCCCAGCCGTAACGCTCGGCGGCGTAGCGGATCATCTCGCCGCGGTAGCGCGAGTCGAAGTCCATGTCGATGTCGGGCATCTGCTTGCGACCCGGGTTGAGCATGCGCTCGAACAGCAAGTCGTAGCGAATGGGGTCGATGTCGACGATCCGGAGGCAGTACGCCACGCACGACCCCGCGGCGCTCCCCCGCCCCGGGCCGACCCGGATCCCGTGTGAGCGGGCGTAACGCACGAGGTCCCACACGACGAGGAAGTACGCGGAGAACCCCATCGTCTTGACGACACCCAGCTCGAACTCGAGGCGCTCGGTCACTTCCGCGGGTAGCGGATCTCGGTAGCGGTCGCGCGCGCCCTCGAACGTGATCTCGCGCAGATAGGAGTCTTCGTCGTGGCCCGCTGGTGTCGGGAACGCCGGCAGCACCGACTGACCGAATTCGATGTCGACGTTCGCGCGTTCGGCGATCCACAGCGTGTTGTCACACGCTTCCGGATAGTCCGCGAACAACGCTCGCATCTCCGCCGCGCTCTTGAGGTAGAACTCCTCGGCGTCGAACTTGAAGCGGTTGGGATCGTCGATCGTCGATCCGGTTTGCACGCACAGCAACGCCGCGTGAGCCTCCGCGTCTTCGCGATGCGTGTAGTGACTGTCGTTGGTCGCGAGCAGCGGCGCCTGCAGTTCCGTCCCGATGCGAAGCAATTGCGCGTTCACGCGCTGCTGCTCGGGCAACCCGTGGTCCTGCAACTCGATGAAGAAGTTGTCTCGTCCGAGGATGTCCTGAAAGCGTGCGGTGAGGTCGCGCGCGGCCGTGTAGTCATCGCGGAGCAACGCTTGGCACACCGCCCCGCCGAGGCAGCCCGTCGTGGCAATCAGACCTTCGTCGTACTGCTCGAGCAGTTCGAAGTCGGCGCGCGGCTTGTAGAAGAAGCCGTCGAGGTACGCGCCCGACGCGATCTTGATGAGGTTCTTGTAGCCCTGCGTCGACTCCGCGAGGACGGTGAGATGGAAGATGTCGTGCTCGGCGCGCTTGGGTCGATCGAAGCGGCTCGTCGTGACGAAGTACAACTCCTCACCGAGTACCGGCACGAGGTTTGCCTCGCGCGCTGTGCGGTAGAAGTCGAGAACCCCGTACATGTTGCCGTGGTCGGTGATACCGATGGCCGGCTGCCCGTCGGCGGCGGCTTTCGCCACGACGTCGCGCACGCGCGCCGCACCGTCGAGCATCGAGTATTCGGTGTGCAGGTGCAGGTGGACGAACGACCTGCTCACTTCACCTCCTGCGCCCATCTGCTCACGCGACTGCTTCCGGCGGAACGTTGCGACCGGTTTCGTCTCAGCCGGCGAGCGCCCCAGTTTCTCCACAGGACTTGTGGAGAATCACATGCCTGTCATTCGACGATAGCGCGCCTTCATGCCACAGGGAATGTTCCGTTCACCCGCGGCCGCGCGCGGCGAGGAGCGGCACCTCCATCTCGGCCGCGGTGAGCGAGCCGTGGGCGGAGCGCAGCCGGCGTTCCAGCTCGAACGTCGGGTCGACGAACACCGCATCCCCTTTTGCCGCCAGTACGACATCGCCGAGCCGCCGCCGCGCCGCCGGAGACGGCGGCGGTCCGAGCCAGCCGCGGTCGACGAGCTCCGACCGCGTAAGGACCCAGGCGTCGGCGCCGAACTGCCGGCGGGCTTCGGCTGCGAGCTCGTCGGTGGCGCCGCGCACGGCGGCGAGATACCGGAACCGCGCATCGCCCCAGTAGCCCTCGCACAGGTCCGCGACCGGACCGAGCTCGCGCCAGGAACTCGGTTCGAGGTGCACCTGGCCGTGGTCCGAGGTCACCAACAGCGCAACGTCGTCCGGCAAGGCGTCGAGCACGTCGCCGACCAAGCGATCGGTCGCGCGCAGCTCGGCGGCGTAGAACCCGTCGTGGAGACCATGGGAGTGCGCGACCTCGTCGACGCCCGGGTAGTAGGCGTACACGAGCGGCTCGGTCGTGCGGGCCAGGTTCCGGCAGTGCTCGACCAGCTCCGATGTGGTCCGCCAACCGTTGAACTGCACACCGCGCAAGTGCACTTCGGTGAATCCGGTGGTGCGGAACTCCGCCTTCGTGATGATGGGCAGCGGCCGCCCGAGGAAGGCGTCGTGCCGCTGGACCTCGATCGGGGCGGGGCCCCGCCGGCCGTTGGCCTGCTGCCAGGTCAGCGCGTTGAGGACGGTCCCGTCGACCCGGAAGCGGAATCCCACGACGCCGTGCTGCGACGGCGCGAGCCCCGTAGTGATCGACGTCAGCGCCGCCGCGGTGGTCGACGGCACGACCGTGCGGATCGGTGTGCCTTCCATCGCGGCCAAGACCGGCAGCCGGTCGGCGCACTCGCGCAGCGCGTGCCAGCCCAACCCGTCGAGGACGAGTAAGACCACCGCCCGCGCGCCCGCCACCGGTTCCGGCATCCAGGCAACGGTCTCCCCTGTTCCCCGGGCACCGATGAGCGCGGGCACGACGCCGGTGACAGCCGCACCGGCATAGTCGGGCGCAACGGGATCCATCAGCCCCGGAGGCTAGGCGGGGATGTGTAGGAGTCGATGATCGCCCGAACCGGGATCGTGCGCGACCATGGAGGGGTCATGCGGAGGCGTGCGGCGTGAAGGTGTCGACTCGAGGCGACTATGCGGCGCGAGCGTTGCTTTCGCTGGCGCTTCATGGTCTCGACCGGCCCACGTCGGTCAAGGAGATCGCCGAGCGCACCGGGCTCCCCCAGCCCTACCTCGAGCAGATCTTGCTCGCGGTGAAGGGTGCCGGCCTGGTGAAGTCGAAGCGCGGGGTTGGCGGCGGCTACGTGTTGGCCCGGCCGCCCGCCGAGATCACGCTCGCCGAGATCATCGCGGCAGTCGACGGGCCGCTGGCGACGCTCGTCGACACGCACGACCACTGCGAGGGCCACTGCGTGCTGCAAGAGGTGTGGGTCGGGGTCTCCGACGAGATGCGCCAGATCCTCGACGGCTTCACGCTCGCCGACCTCGTCGAACGCACCCGCATTGGCCACCAGAGTTCGGGCATCTCATCGAGCTGACGCGGTTCGGTTTCACACCGATGCGGGCACCAGCGGTTCGGCGGCGGGCGATGCTGCCGATCCCGCCCCGGTAAGGAGACGGACCCGCACACACAGGCCCCCTTGGGGCGAGTCGGCCAGTTCGACGTCGCCCCCATCGGCGAGTACCAGCTGGCGCACGATCGCCAGGCCCAGACCGAAGCCGGCACCCTCCGAACGGCGTTGTGAGCCCCGCCAGAACCGGTCGAAGGCGCGCGCCCGCTGCTCGGCGCTCATCCCCGGCCCCCCGTCGTGCACTTCGACGACCGCCCGCCCACCTTCCTTGCGTCCGATCACCCGCACGACCGACCCCGCCGGGGCGGCCTCGATGGCGTTGTCGAGGAGATTGTCGAGCACCTGCTCGAGTCGGCCCGGCGACGATCGCACGGCGACGATCGGGACGTCGGTCTCGAGCGTCACCTGATGGTCGGCCGCGAGCGGCCACCACGCCGCGCAGCGATCCTCGGCGACGGCACGGAGGTCCACATCGGTGCGAGGCGGTGCCGCTTGCTCCGCCCGCGCGAGCTTCAGCAAACCGTCGACGAGTTGCGACAGGCGCACGACCTCGCGGCGCGCGCCGCCGACGTCGTCGCGGTGCTCGGGCGCGTCGTCTTCGAGGTTCTCGAGCCGGAACTGCAGCGCAGTCAGCGGTGTCCGCAGCTGATGTGACGCGTCGGCGATGAACGACTGCTGCGAGCGCAACAGGGTCGCAAGGTGCTCGGCCGTCGCGTTGAACGACTCCGCGAGCTCGCGCAGCTCGGCGGGATCCTCCGGGACTTTCACGCGCGCGCCGAGGTCGCCGTCACCGAGGCGTTTGGCCGCGCGTTGCAGCTCGTGAAGCGGACGGGTGAACGACTGCGCGAGCAACAGGCTGACGAGCAGGACGACCGCCAGCACGATTCCGCCGAGCACGAGGAGACGCAGCCAGTTGCTGGTGATCCGATGGCTGAGACCAGAGAGGTCGACGCCGACGAGCACGATCCCTCCCACGTCGCGACCGGCGATGAGCGGCACCGCCACGTTGAGGATGTCGTCCCCGCTCGCCTCTATCTCGCGCGTTGCGTCGTCGCCTCGCAACGCGACCTGCACCGCCGGGTTGGCCGAGAGGTCGGCGCCCAGCGCGGGTCCGCCGGCGGTTGCGGCGACGACGTGCCCGCCGGAATCCAGGATGGTGATTTCGTCATGGGTGCGCGCCGCGAACTTCGACAGCATGGCTCGCAACGCCGTCGACCCACGTATCGATCCGGGCGTCAGCTCCAAGTCCGTCCGCACCGCGATGGCGAACGCATCGTGCTGCGCGTCACTGGTCAACCGGCGCCGTTCCGCGTTGGCGAACGAGAGACCCAACGGCAGCTCGAGCGCCAGGAGGACGAACACCACGAGCGATACGTAGGAAAGGAGCAGCCGGCGGCGCACGGCCGTGCCTAGTTCACGTCGTCGGGTGACTGCAGGCGAAAACCGACGCCGCGCACCGTCGCGATCCAGGACGGATCACCGAGCTTGCGCCGCAAGCTCGCAACGTGGACGTCGAGGGTCTTCGTCGGTCCGTACCAATGCGGGTCCCACACGCGGTCGAGAATTTGCTGGCGCGTGTACACCGCTCCCGGGTCCTCCACGAGGAGCGCCAAGAGGTCGTACTCCTTCGGCGTGAGCGTGAGCTCGTGTCCAGCCAGGTTCACGCGCCGGGTACGGCGATCAACCGACAGTGCACCGATGTTCGTGGCTTGCTCGTTCGTGCGTACCGCGGTGCGGCGCATTACGGCCCGCATGCGGGCGACGAGCTCGCGGAAGCTGCACGGCTTCACGACATAGTCGTCGGCGCCCAGCTCGAGTCCGACCACGCGGTCGACCTCCTCGCCCCGCGCGGTCACGACGATGATCGGAACCCCCGATGCGGCCCGCAGCCGCCGGCAGAGGTCGAAGCCGTCGACGTCGGGAAGCCCGAGGTCGAGGAGCACGACGTCGGCGCGTTCGTGGTCCATGACCTCGAGCGCCTCGGTTCCGGTTTCGCAGTGACGGACCCCAAACCCTTGACGCTCGAGCCCGCGCACGAGCGGCTCGGCGATGGAGACGTCATCCTCGACCAGCAGTACGTCCACCGATGAAAGGTCGGCACCCCCGCCACGGCGCTTGAGCCCCGTTGCCGGGCGGCAGGATGGACGCCTTCTTTTGCCCAATCCTGGGGATGCGATGGCGATGTGCTTGCCGGACGCCTCGTATCGTGCGGACAGAGATTCCGCGTGTTTCTCCCTGCACAGCCCGGTCCGGTCCACCGCCGGCGGTCTCGAGGCATACCCGCCCTGCCCGTCTCGAAGCCGCCGGCGGTACCGCGTCAGGGAGCCTGGCGGCGCGCTTCCTCCAGCACGGCGGCGAGGTCGTCTGGGAGCGGGTCGTCGAAGCTGAGCCGGGCGCCCGTGATGGGATGCACGAACGCCAGCGCGGCGGCGTGCAGGAAGGGACGACCGGCGAGCCGGCTGGCCCTTTCCCGCCCGTAGGCGCCATCACCGACAACGGGGTGCCCGATCGCGGAGAGGTGCACGCGGATCTGATGGGTTCTTCCGGTCTCGAGCGTGCATTCGAGCAGCGCCACATCGCCGAGTTCCTCGATCACCTCGTACGCCGTGCGCGCCGCCCGGCCTCCGTCCTGCACCGCCATGAGTGTGCGGCGACGGCTCGAACGCCCGATCGGCGCGTCGACGACCGCGCGTCGCGCGTCCGGGATTCCCCAGACCAGCGCGAGGTACCGTCGCTCGACCTCCCGCGCGGCGAGGGCCGCCGTGAGCGCGTCGTACGCGTCAGGGCTACGGGCCACGACCATGAGGCCACTGGTATCGCGATCGAGACGGTGCACGATGCCAGGGCGCTGCGGGTCGCCGACGGTCGCGAGCTCCGGAAACCGAGCAAGGAGGCCGTGGACCAGCGTGCCGTGCGCGTGGCCGGCCCCGGGATGCACCACGAGCCCCGCCGGCTTGCTGACGACGATGACCCCGTCATCGGCGTAGCGAACATCGACCGCGACGTCTTCGGGTTCGGGCAGCGGGACCCCGTGGGGAACATCGAGCACCTCGATCACGTCGCCGCGGGCCAGCCGATGACTCTTGCCCACGGCGCGACCGCTCACCAGAATCCCATCTCGATCGAGGAGGGCCTGCACGTCGCCGCGACTCCAGCCCGTCAACAGCGCGACCGCGCGGTCGACGCGCTCGTCGACGAGCGCGGCCGGCACGAGGAGGACCTCGTCGATTGCGACCGGGGGCGCGTCGTCTTGCTCCGGGGTCATGGCGCGCGGTCGGGCCGGGGCTGCTCGCGGGTGCGCGACGGCCACAGCGCCCAGATCACCAGCACGACCGCACCGATCGTGATCGCCGCGTCCGCGACATTGAACGACGGCCAGTGCGGAAGCCGTACGAAGTCGACGACAGCGCCGCGAAGGAAACCCGGTGAACGGAACACCCGGTCACCGAGGTTGCCGAGCGCGCCGCCGAGAACGAGCGCGAGCGCGACCACAACGACGCGATCACGTGTCCGTCGGATCGTCCGTGCCAGGATCACCGCGATCAGGACCGCCAGAACGGCGAGCAGCGGCGTGTAGCCCTGGAAGAGGCTGAACGCGCCCCCGGTGTTGCGGCTCAGTCGCAGCTCGACGTCGGAGCCGATGATCGACACCGGACCACTGGCGAGCTCCGAAACCGCCCAGGCCTTGGTCGCTTGGTCCAGTGCGACGACCCCGACGACGATCGCGCCGCCGAGGAGCGTCCGGGATCGCGCGCTCGAACCGTCAGCGGCGACGCTCGGCACGGGCTTTGCAGTCAACACACTCCTCGGCCCAGGGGATCGCCTCGAGTCGCTCGAGCGCGATCTTGCGACCGGCCGGGACGCAGAAGCCGTACGTCCCCTTCTTGATGCGCTCGAGCGCGCGGTCGACTTCCTCGACGACCTGACGCGCGGACGCGGACAACATCAGGTCACGCTCGCGCTCGACGTTGACCGTGTCGCCCTCGCCTGATTCTTCGTCGAACTGTGTATCGCCCTGCTCGCGATCGCGGGCCAGCTCCTCGGCCTCGGCGAGCAGCTCTTCGGCCTGGCGTACGTGCCGTGCCTTCTCCTCGAGCAGCTTCCCGCGCAGCCGAGCGATCGTCTTCGGTGAGAGGCCCGCGCCGCCCGGGGTGATCTCGAATCCCGACAACGGGCACACGACCACCTGCTTACGGGCCCGCTTCGCCGCGGTTGGGCCCTTGGCGGCTCGGCTTCCTGCGGTCGCCTTCGTTGCCCTGGCCTTGGCGGGTTTGGCGGGGAACTTCACCGAAGCCGCCTTCGCTGCGGCCTTGGCGGCTGACCCCTTGGCCTTGGCCGGCGTCGTGGTGGTCGCCACCTTGGCTGCCGGCCGGGCGGACTTCGTCGCCGGAGCCTTGGCCGGAGCCTTGGCCGGCGCTGCGCTCGCGGCATTCGCCTTGGCCCGCGTCGTGGTCGCCGGGGGCGCGGAAGCCGCCTTCGTCCCGCGACGCGCCTGGGCCTCATCTCGTGCCAGGGGCATGCGGAGTCCCTCCGTAGGCAAACGCATCGGGGCGCGGAACCGATCGCACCCGAGTGGGAGCGGAGGAGTGTAGCGCGCCAAGAATTCGACCCAGGGTTCCGCGAAAGTCGGCCGGTACGCTACGTCGCAATGCCTTTCGAAGCTGTCGGTGACCTCGATCTCGTCGCGTTGGAGGAACGGTTGCTGCGCTCGTGGGCAGACGAAGACCTCTTCGCGGAAAGCTTGGGCCGCCGTGAAGGCGCGCCGGAGTGGGTCTTCTACGAGGGGCCGCCCACCGCCAACGGACGCCCGGCGCTGCACCACGCCTGGGCGCGCTGCTTCAAGGATCTCTACCCCCGGTTCCACACGATGCGCGGCCGCTATGTCGCCCGCAAGGGTGGCTGGGACTGCCACGGGCTTCCCGTCGAGCTCGAGGTCGAGAAAGAGCTGGGCATCGCGTCGAAGCACGAGATCGAAGATCTCGGCATCGCCGAGTTCAACCGCCGCTGCCGCGAATCCGTGCAGCGGTACGTCGAGGACTGGTCGGCTCTCACCACCCGCATCGGGATGTGGCTCGACGTCGGCAACGCCTACTGGACGCTGTCGAACGACTACATCGAAAGCGTCTGGTGGCTGTTCCACCAGATGTGGGAGCACGGCGACATCTACGAGGGTTACAAGGTCGTCCCGTACTGCGGACGCTGCGGTACCGCGCTGTCGAGCCACGAGGTGGCACTCGGCTACGAAGACATCACCGAGCCGTCCGTATACGTCCGGTTCCCCGTCGTCGATGCCGACTACGACCTGCTCGTGTGGACCACGACGCCGTGGACGCTCGTCTCGAACGTCGCGTGCGCGGTCGGGCCGGACATCGAGTACGTGCGGGTGCGCGCGCCCGAAGGCGGTCGCGATCTCGTCATGGCGGCCGCGCGCGTCGCGCCGCTGTTCGGGGCCGACGCCGACGTCGTGTCACCAGTGCCGGTCCGCGACCTGCTCGGACGGCATTACCAGCGGCCGTTCGAATTCCTTCCCGTCGACGACGCGCTGCGGGTCGTCGCCGACGACTTCGTCACCATCGAGGACGGATCCGGCATCGTGCACCTGGCGCCCGCCTTCGGTGAAGTCGACCGCGAGATCGGCGAGCGCGAGGGCCTCCCGATTCTCAATCCGGTGGATGCTTCGGCCCGCTTCGACCGGTCGGTGCCGCCCTACGCCGGTCAGTTCGTGAAGGACGCCGATCCGGGTCTCATCGAGGACTTGCGCGACCGCGGACGGTTGGTCGCGGTCGTCGAGTACACGCACTCGTATCCGCACTGCTGGCGATGCTCGACGCCGCTCATCTATTGGGCCAAGCCGACATGGTTCGCACGCACCTCCGCACATCGCGACGAGATGCTGCGGGAGAACGAAACCATCGGCTGGCATCCGGCGCACATCAAGTACGGCCGTTTCGGTGAGTGGCTCCGGAACAACGTCGACTGGGCGCTCTCACGCGACCGTTACTGGGGGACGCCGCTCCCCATCTGGCACTGTGACACGTGCGGCCACGACGCCTGCGTCGGATCGGTCGCGGAGCTCTCCGAGCTCGCCGGCCAATCGGTTGCCGGCATCGACCTCCACCGCCCCGACGTCGACGAGGTTGCGATCGTCTGTCCCGAGTGCGGCGGCCGAGCCCGGCGTATCGAAGCGGTGCTCGACGCGTGGTTCGACTCGGGCTCGATGCCGTCCGCGCAGTTTCACTTCCCGTTCGAGAACCGCGAGGTGTTCGAACGGCGCTTTCCGGCTGATTTCATCTCGGAAGCAATCGACCAAACGCGCGGCTGGTTCTACTCACTGCTCGCGGTCAACACGCTCGTCTTCGGTCGCTCGCCGTATCGCAACGTTGTCTGTCTCTCGCTGCTGGTCGACAAAGACGCACAGAAGATGTCGAAGTCACGGGGCAACACGATCGACCCCTGGTCGATCCTGAAGACCCGGGGTGCTGACGCTCTCCGTTGGCACTTCTTCTCGGCCGGCTCGCCGTGGACCAACCGTCGCATCTCCGACGAGGGCATCGACGAGTCGACGAATCGGTTCCTCGTCAAGCTCTGGAACACCTACTCGTTCTTCATCACGTACGCGAACCTCGACCACTGGGAGCCGTCGACGCCGGGCGCCGAGACCGGGCGATCGGCGCTCGACCGGTGGGCTCGCTCACGCCTGCACAGCACGGTGAAGGAAGTCACGGCGGCGCTCGAGGCCTTCGACGCCTTGCGGGGCGCGCAGGCGCTCGACTCCTTCGTCGACGATCTGTCGAATTGGTACGTCCGCCGGTCGCGAACGCGGTTCTGGAAGGCCAACGATTCATCGGCGTACGCGACGTTGCACGAGTGCCTGCGCACAGTTTCGTTGTTGCTGGCGCCGTTCTGTCCCTTCGTGAGTGACGCGATGTTCCGCAATCTCACCGGAACGGGTGAGTCGGTGCACCTCGCCGACTGGCCCACGGTCGACGAGGACG